>Ga0182021_10000650_pt1 | contig 38054 bp, 30 predicted proteins | sample 612E3MmetaG_FD_120493 | JGI IMG/M metagenome (GOLD analysis project Ga0182021, IMG submission 120493) | Permafrost microbial communities from Stordalen Mire, Sweden - 612E3M metaG (Illumina Assembly) | ecosystem: Environmental > Terrestrial > Soil > Wetlands > Permafrost | place: Sweden...
CGCCTCAGCCCCGACGCCCGCAAACAGCTGGGCATCGACTGAGCACTCGCACTATCCGAGCTGTCATTCGGAGTGACTTAACACTCTATCCCTTGTCATCCTGAGCGGAGCAATGCAACGAGCTTGCGAGTCGCATTGCGGAGTCGAAGGATCCCTACCCTCTCATACCCGTCGTCATGAAGTGGGGTGTACACTCGCGACTCGCAACTCGCGACACGCTACTCGCGACTCTCCGCCAGTTCGTCCCACATACTCCGCCCGCGGCTCTCGGCAAACTCTCCCACCTTGGTCCCAATCTTCATGGCGAGATCCAGAAAGCGCGTTCCCTGCCGCACGTATGACGGAATCTCCTCGCGGATCTTCTCAAACTTCTCCGGATACTCCGACACCAGCACCGCCAGTCCCACTCCCGCCACCAGCACGCCCGCCGGACGCTTCCCTTTCAGCATGAGGATCGCCGCCGCCCCTGCCGAACCCGCAATCACCGCCCGCTTCCAGTTCTCCATGTCGTCTCCCTGACCCCCACTGGTGCCGATTGTAAACCAGCCCTCCGCGCTTCGATGCTTTATACTGCGCCCGTGCTATCCCCGAACCGAACCATGACAAAACTACGATTGCTCCCATTTCTCCTCCTTCTCATCGGCAGCTTTGCCCTGGCCCAAACCAAGCCCCGCGCCCGCGATCTCGGCGTCCCCTTTGACGGCGCGCCCGGCCCCAACAATGCCATCACCGACGTGAAGGGTGTCGAAGTCGGCCACACCACGCTCATCTCCGGCAGCGGCAAGCTCAAGGTCGGAGATGGGCCGGTACGCACCGGCGTCACCGCCGTTCTTCCCCGCGGCAAGGACTCCAAGGACGCTGTCTTCGGCGCCTGGTTCACCCTCAACGGCAATGGCGAGATGACCGGGACCACCTGGGTCGAAGACTCCGGTTTCGTCGACGGGCCCATCATGATCACCAACACGCACAGTGTCGGGGTGGTCCGCGACGCGGTCATTGCCTGGAAGGTCAAGCGCGGCCCGCCTGACGAGGAAGGTTATTTCTGGTCGCTGCCGGTGGTCGCCGAAACCTGGGACGGCTATCTCAACGACATCAACGGATTCCACGTGAAGCCCGAGCACGTCTTCCACGCGCTGGACTCCGCGCACGCGGGCCCAGTCGAGGAAGGCAATGTCGGCGGCGGAACAGGAATGGTCTGCAACGAATTCAAGGGAGGTATCGGCACCGCCTCGCGCGTGCTTGACGCGAAATCCGGCGGATACACCATCGGCGTGCTGGTGCAGTGCAACTACGGTGTGCGCGAGCAACTCCGCATCGCGGGCGTTCCTGTGGGCCACGAAATTTCCGAGCACACGGTTTGGAAAGATGACGTGGGTTCGATCATCATCGTGGTCGCCACCGATGCGCCGCTCATCCCCACGCAACTCAAGCGCGTGGCCCGCCGCGCGTCTCTCGGACTCGGCCGCAACGGCAGCTACTCCGGCGACGGCTCCGGCGACATCTTCATCGCCTTCTCCACCGCCAACGCGGGAGCGGTTGGGCCGAAGGGAGTCCACGATTTGAAGATGCTGCCCAACGACCAGATGGACCCAATCTTCCTCGCCACCGTTCAGGCGGTCGAAGAAGCCGTAATCAACGCCATGGTCGCCGCTGAAACCATGACCGGCGCGAACGATCGCACCGTGATCGCACTTCCCCACGACAAACTGCGGGAGGTACTGAGGAAATACAACCGGCTGGCGAAGTGACCTCTCGTGTCTTGTCATCCTGAGCGAAGCAAGAATTTCGTGAAGCGAAATTCCTGGGGAATCGAAGGATCCCTACCTCTTCCGTCAGGGGGAGTAGGGATCCTTCGACTCCACAAGTCCGCCCGTTTCACGTGCGGACATGTTCCGCTCAGGATGACAGTCGCGCGGCTTCCCAGAAGACTTCGTAGTTGTGGTTTGAATTGAAGGGCGGGTCGATGCAGATCAAATCGAACTTCGACTTCGCTCAGGGAAGCCTCTTCGGCTTTCGCCCAGGATGACAAGATGGGGAGCAAGCCAGACGCATTAGTTCGAAGCTCGAAGCTAAGAGCCATCACTGGGAGCTGAGAGCCGACAGCTGAGAGCTAGTTCGTCGGTTTTTCCTCGGCGGGTTTTTCCTCGGCAGGTTTTTCCTCGGCAGGCGCTTTCTTCTTGGACAGCGAGCGGACGTAGTTGACCATGTCCCACATCTGTTCGGATTTGACGCGATTGCCTTCGGGTGGCATATCGCCATGCCCGGTCTTGATGAGGTAGAACAAATCCCCGTCGGTACGGTCTTTGAGCGCCGCAGGATCGGTGAGGTCGGGAACCTTCATGTCCTTGGATGCATCACCCTTACCGTTCCCGTTGTCGCCATGGCACAGCGCACAGTCGTAGCGGAAGATCTTCTTGCCCACGGCGATGGACTCCGGCGTGGACTTCACCGGGTTCACCTCCCGCGACGCCCCGACCGGAACCGGTTGGTAGGCTGGGGTCGTGGGTTTGGCCGCAGCCTTATCTTCCGGGGCAGCCTTGGTTTCAGGAGCCTTGCTGTCTGGGGCCTTGTTTTCCTGGGCAACGGACGCGGACGCCGCGACGAGTAATGCAGACACGAGCAGTAAAGGCCTGAGCATGAAGCCTCCTGTTTCATAACGCTGACGAAATCCCGCAATCATTGTACGCTGGAGGACAACTGGAAGGCAGTGCTCGGCAGGGGTCCGTCATCCCCTGCCCGAGGGCGACATAGCCTTACTGGCGGCTAGTCCTTGACCGCCTGGTCGGTAATGTCGAGGCCCTTATCGATGATGGCGAACGCCTCGCGCAACTGCTGCTCGTTGATGCAGAGCGGCGGGTTGGTGTAGAAGCTATTCCAGCGCACGATGGTGTAGAGCCCGTTCTCGCGGAAGAATTTTCCGAGCGCGGCCATCTCTTCCGACGTGCCGTTGAACGGAGCCATCGGCTGCCGAGTCTTCTGGCTGCGGACGAGTTCGACGATGCCGAATAGTCCAATCGACCGCACCGCCCCCACCGACGGATGCTTCTTCTGAAGGTCCGTCCCCAAGTGTTTCATGATCGCACCCATCTTGCGGGTGTTCTCGATCAGCTTGTCTTCTTCATAGACGCGAATGGTGGCGAGCGCGGCTGCGCATCCCATGGGATGCGAGTTGTAAGTTAGTCCGCCGTAGAAGACCTTGTCCTGGAAATGCTGCGCGATGTGATGACGCATGCCGACCGCGCCCAGCGGCAGATAGCTGGCAGTGAGCCCCTTTGCCATGCAGATGAGGTCCGGCACAACCTTCCAGTGGTCGATGGCAAACCACTCGCCCGTGCGTCCGAAGCCGGCCATGACTTCGTCGGCGATCATCAAGATGCCGTACTTGTCGCAGAGCTTGCGAACGCCTTGCATATAGCCGTCGGGTGGAATGAGAATGCCGTTCGTGCCGACGACCGTTTCAAGGATGAACGCCGCGATAGTGTGTGGGCCTTCGAGCTGCATGGTTTCCTCGATCATGGCGAGCGAAGATTCCGCGGATTCCCATCCGCGCTCGATGCCGTGATAAGGATCGAGCACGCGCACGACGCCCGGAATACCGGGCTCAGCGGCCCATCTGCGCGGGTCGCCGGTCAGGCTGATCGCGCCCGCGGTCGCACCGTGATACGAGCGATAACGTGCCATGATCTTGTGGCGTCCAGTGAAGAAGCGAGCGATCTTGATGGCATTCTCATTGGCTTCGGCGCCGCCGTTAGTGAAAAAGAAGGTGTCGATGTCGCCGGGCGTGATCTCGGCGAGCTTGGCGCCTAGCCGGGCACGCGGCTCGGTCGCCATGAACGGGTTGGCGTATGCCAGAGTATGCGCCTGCTCGTGGATGGCATTAATGACGCGGTCGTCCCCGTGTCCGATGTTGACGGACATGAGCTGGCTGTTGAAGTCGATGAAACGCTTCCCCTCCGGCGTCCAGAAATAGATGCCCTTGGCGCGGGCGACGGGGATGGGATCGACCTTGGATTGCGCCGACCACTCGAACAGCGTGTGCTTCTTGGTTAGGTCAACGATTTGCTGGCCAGTCATGCTGGGCGTGTCGATGGCAGTAGTCATATGATTCCTCAGACCTCGATAAGTCTCGGCTGGACAGCCGAGGGCGGCCGTCCCTGCGTAATTCTTGCTAGAACTTGCGGCTGTGCTCTTTGGCCCAGCGCTCGACGACGACTTTCTTTTCCGTGTAGAACTCGACGGCGTCGCGGCCCTGGCCGTGCATGATGCCGAAGAAGCTGTCTTTCCAGCCGCTGAACGGGAAGTACGCCATGGGCGCGGCTACACCAATATTAATCCCGACGTTGCCCGCCGGCGCTTCGTAGCGGAAGCGGCGCGCAGCCGATCCGCTCGATGTGAACAGCGATGCCTGGTTGCCGAACGGACTCGCGGCGAGAAAATTCATGGCTTCGTCGAGGTCGTTGGCATGCACGAGGCTCAACACGGGGCCAAAGATCTCTGTATGCGTGAGTTCACTCGATGCGGGAACGCCGTCGAGGACGGTTGGCTTCACGAAGTTTCCGGATTCGTATTTCGCGATCTTCGGATTGCGGCCGTCGATCACGACTTTGGCGCCATCTTTCGCGCCGACACCAATCAGGCTCTGGACGCGGTCTTTGCTCTGACGCGTGATGACCGGCCCCATCTGCACGCCTTCGTCGAGCCCATTGCCGACGCGGAGGTTGGCGGCGGCCTCGGTGATCGAGTCGCGGAAAGTCTTCTGCGCGTCGCCAACCGTCACGGCAACCGAGACGGCGAGGCAGCGCTGGCCGGCACATCCGAAAGCGCTGTCGGAAATGATCTGCGTGGCCATCTGCATGTCGGCATCGGGCAGGACGATGACGTAGTTCTTGGCGCCGCCCTGGCATTGCGCACGCTTGCCGTTCGCTCCGGCACGCGCGTAGATGTACTTCGCGACGGGCGTAGATCCGACAAAGCTGATCGCGCGGACTGCGGGGTGATCGAGCAGAGTATCCACCGCGACTTTGCCGCCATTGACTAAGTTCACTACGCCCTTGGGAATTCCTGTCTTCTCCAGCAACTCGAAGGCGAGCTTCATGGTGAGGGGCACGCGCTCGGACGGTTTCACGATGAGCGTGTTCCCGCAGGCGATGGCGTACGGCAGAAACCAGAACGGAATCATGCCCGGAAAATTGAAGGGAGTGATAGCTGCGACTACGCCCAGCGGCTGGCGGATCATGATCTCGTCGATGCCACGGGCGACGTCTTCGAGATTGTAACCCTGCATCATCATGGGAATACCGCAGGCCACTTCGACGTTTTCAATGGCGCGACGCATCTCAGCCTTGGCTTCGGCGAGGGTCTTGCCGTTTTCCTGGGTGATAATGCGGCCGAAGTCGTCGAGGTGCTCTTCGAGAAGCATCTTCAGCTTGAAGAGCGGCTGAATGCGGTCTTCGGCAGGGGTGCGGCGCCACTCGGGATAGGCAGCAGACGCGGCGTCGATGGCGCGGGCAACTTCGGCGGCATCGGGTAGCGGAACGCGACCGAGAATTTCTCCAGTCGCGGGATTGAGGACGTCCTGCCAGTCGGAGGCCTGCGAGTCCATCCACTGGCCGTTGATGTATTGCGGGATCTTGGTGGTCGGCGGTGCTGCAACTGTCATTCCTGGAATGCCTTTCGTTTTTTCGAAGAATAAACGTTTATATCGAAGACGCAGCAATGCGCCTCCCATGCACACTGAAACATCCAAGCTGGTGCGGGTTCGCGCCTGCACGTTCCGCTCAAAGTCGGGTGCCGAGCTACGCTCGGCCTGGACGGGCGAGGTCGCCCGTCCCTACACACGCCTCGGCGACGTCCGCGAAGGCGGCTTCCAGCACGTCCATGGCTTCGTCCATTTGCGAATCGGTCAGGACCAGCGGCATCAGCAGGCGAATGATGTTGCCGTAGGAGCCAGCAGTGATCAGCACCAGCCCATGCTCGTAACAATATTGTGCCACCTGCTTAGTCTCTTCGTCAGCGGGCTGGCGGGTAGCCTTCGATCGCACGAGTTCCAGTGCTTGCATTGCTCCCAGACCGCGAACTTCGCCGATCAGTTCCCATTGCGACTGCCACTTGGCAGCGCGTTTGCGAAAACGCTCGCCGAGCGCGTTGGCGCGGGCGCAAAGGTTCTCTTTCTCAATTATGTCGAGCACCGCGAGGGCCGCTTCGCAGGCCGCTGGATTTCCGGAGAATGTGCCGCCGAGTTGGCCCGAGCCGGGCGTGTCCATGATCTCGGCGCGTCCTGTGACGGCCGCCATCGGCAAGCCTCCGGTCAGCGATTTGGCCATGCAGACCAGGTCGGGCTCCAGCCCCAGTCGCTCGCAGGCAAACATCGCGCCGGTGCGGGCGAAGCCGGTTTGAACCTCGTCGGCAATCAGGAGAATGCCGTGCTTGCGACAAATCGCGGAGAGCGTCGGAAAGAACTCCGCCGGCGGCGTGACGAATCCGCCTTCACCCAGAATCGGCTCAACGATGACGGCGGCCACGGTCTCAGCCGCCACCACGCGCTTGAACGTGTCTTCGATGTGCTTCGCGCAATGCACTTCACACGACGGATACTTCATCGAGTACGAGCAGCGATAGCAATACGCGTACGGGATGCGGTAGACCTCGCCCGGGAACGGTTCGAATCCCGCTTTGTACGGATGCGTCTTGCTGGTCATCGCCATTGCCATGTAGGTGCGGCCGTGGAAAGCGTCCTCGAAACTGATGATCGCCGGGCGCCGGGTATAGGAGCGCGCGATCTTGACCGCATTCTCGGTAGCCTCGGCGCCGGTGTTGACGAGCAGCGTCTTCTTCGGGCCTTTGACCGGCACGATCGAGTTCAGCTTCTCGCAAACCGCGACATAGCTTTCGTAGGGCAGCACGTTGAAACTAGTGTGCAGAAAACGATCGAGCTGCCGGCGAACCGCTTCAACGACGGCGGGCGCGCGATGTCCAGTGTTAAGGCAGCCAATGCCGCCGGCGAAATCGATCAGCCGGTTGCCGTCGACATCTTCGACAACCGCGCCTTCAGCCTTCGCGACAAAGACCGGCGTGGCGTGATAAGCCGCTTGCACAACAGCCTTGTTGCGGCGCGCCATCAGCGCTTGCGAACGCGGCCCGGGAATTTGAGTGCGGAGTTGAATGGAAGGCATAAATAGGTTCTCAGTTCTCAGTTCTCAGTTCTCAGTTGTCAGCTCTCGGCCAACACTGGCCACGGTTTTACTGAGAACTGAGAACCGGGATCTGAGAACTGCTTTTTCAGTACCACCCAATCGGAGCTTCGTTCAGATTGATGTGAACCTGCTTGGTTTCCAGATATTCCTCGATACCCCCCGGCCCGAGCTCGCGGCCGAAGCCGGATTGCTTGTAACCGCCCCACGGCGCTTCGACGTACGTCGGCTGCATGTGATTCACCCACACAATGCCGGCGCGCAGCGCCTTCACCGTGCGCATGGCCTTGAAAATGTCTCGCGTCCAGACAGCAGCGGCGAGGCCGTAAGGAGAATCGTTGGCAATTTTCAAGGCATCTTTTTCGTCGTCGAACGGAATGACGGTTGCGACCGGGCCAAAGATTTCTTCGCGCGCGATGCGGGCGCTGTTGTCCACATCGTAAAAAATGGTGGGCTGTACATAGTAACCCTTGGCGAATTTCTCCGCGCGGCCGCCACCGGAAGCAACCTTGGCTTCCTTCTTCCCGATATCCAGATACGAAAGCACGCGGTCGTACTGCTCTTTGCTGATGAGCGCGCCCATCTTCGTTTCGCGTTCGAGGGGCGGACCGAGCTTGATGGTCTTCGCCTTCTCGGCCATGGCCTCGACAAACTTCTTGTAGATCGACTTCTGCACCAGGATGCGGCTTCCGGCCGAGCAAACTTCGCCTTGATTGATGAAGACGCCGAAGAGCGCGCCGTCGATGGCAGCTTCGAAATCGGCGTCGGCAAAGAAAATGTTGGGCGACTTTCCTCCGAGTTCCAAGGTCACGCGCTTGACCGTGTCGGCTGCTTCTTTCACGATGATCTTGCCGACCGCGGCCGACCCCGTGAAGGCGATTTTGTTCACGTCAGGATGCTTGACCAGCGGCGAGCCACACGTTTCACCGAAGCCGGTGATCACGTTGACTACGCCCTTGGGCAGACCGACCTCGTCAAACCATTTCGCCACTTCGAGCACGGTGAGCGGCGTTTGCTCGGCCGGCTTCAGCACGCAGGTGCAACCGGCGGCGATGGCTGGCGCCAGCTTCCATGCACCCATCAGCAACGGGTAGTTCCAAGGAATGATCTGCCCCGCAACACCGACCGGCTCTTTTAGTGTGAGGCTCATGGCGTTGTCGGGGACGGGATTCACGTAGCCGACGACTTTGGTGGCAAGGCCACCGTAGTACTCGAAGCAGGTAGCGGCGTCGGTGATGTCGTACTCGGCTTCGACAATCGGCTTGCCGGTGTTACGGCACTCCAGTTCGGCGAGCATGGGCTGGTTCTGGCGGATCTTCTCCGCCAGGCGGAAAAGCACGCGGCCACGTTCCTGGGCGGTAGTCGTGGCCCACGGGCCGTCTTCAAAAGCGGCTTTCGCGGCGGCGACGGCGCGATTCACGTCTTCGGCGTTGGCGTCGGGGACCTGGGCAATCGCTTCTTCGGTTGAGGGATCGTAGACGGGGAACGTCTTGTTCGTCTTGCTCGCGACCCACTCGCCGTTGATGAACATCTGGTAAGTCTTCACTTCGGTCTTGATTCCACCGGGCATAAGAACCTCCTGCTTTGTTACCTCGGGGCTAAAGCCCCGCATCATATCTGCAACTCTGTGGCACGACTGAAGTCGTGCCCTTCCCTTGTCGTGCTTCGCCCGACCGGACGGACGAGGGCGTCCGTCCTTACGTGGATCTTGCTGCTTCCACGCTTTCTACCTGCAAGGTTCGCGCTGCTTTCATTCGGCCGTACACAAAAAAGAAGAACGCGGCCAGGGCGAGAAAGAATGCGGTGAATCCGAACATCTTGATTTCGTACTTCCAGATCGATGTGATCTGCTTCGCGGGGAAAAACGCCAGGGCAATTCCCAGCGCAGTGGTGAGAAAGCCGCTGAGGCCGGCGAAGATAAGCGTTCCGCGGCGGTAGCGCGCACCGGCCATATCTCCGCGGAAGGCAAATTTCAGCAGCGCGGCGAATACGTACAGGAACGGCACCAGTTGCAGAACCACAGCCAGCGACAGCATGGTCTGGAAAGCTTCCTGCACGCCGCCGGACGCAGTGAAGTTGATTACGATCAGGATGAGCGAAACGACCGCCTGCACGATCAACGCGGCGTGGGGCGTCGCGTACTTTGGATGGACTTTCCCCAGCCAGGACGGCATGTAGGAATCAAGGCCTGCGACGAAGGGGATGCGCGCCGAGCCCCCCATCCACGCCGAACCGATGCCCGCGATCGAGAGACTGAGCATGACCGCGAATGGAGTGATGACCCACGCCACGCCGACTTCTCCCGCAATGTGGCTGACTGCCTGCACGATTCCCTGCAGCACACTGATGTCATTTTTGCCGACCGCAACCAGTAAAGTGAGGGTAGCTCCGATATAAAGCGCGCCGGAGATCATCCCGCCCCAGGCGACGGCACCGGGCAACGTCCTTTGCGGATCGCGAATTTCGTCACCCATCACGGAGGCCAGTTCCAGTCCAACCAAGCCGAAGCAGATTACGCCGAAGGAATTCAAGACAAACCTGGGCTCCGCGGGAATACGGAAATCGGCGGCGGTAACCGGCGTGCCGAAGCGCGACCACACGGTGATTCCCAGGCCAATCAGGACCGCGGCCGCGAGGAACGTCCCAATGGCGCCCAGGTTGTTGAGCCACTTCCCAACCCCCAGCCCGACTATATTCAGCACCGTGAGAACAGCCAGCAGCGCGACCGACGCCCCCATTGCGAAGTTCTTATTGTCGGCCAGGCCGGCGTGACCGGGGCCGAGCGCGAACACCGATACGCCGACGAAGTAGAGCATCACGGTCGGCACGTAGAGCATGTTGTTGGTCCAGTAGCACCAGCCGGAAAGGAAGCCGTGGAAGTCGCCGAACACTTCTTTCGCCCACAAGTACACGCCGCCTTCCCCGGGATAGCGGTGGGCCAACTCGATGACGGCGATCCCTTGCGGCCAGAAGAAAAGAAGAAGAGAGATAATCCAGAGCCAAACGGTGACACCGCCGTTAGCCGCGATGCTTGGGACGACGTTCAGGTTGAAGACGGCGACGACAAACAGCAACACCAGGTCCCAGCGTCCGAGAACGCGCTTGAGGTGCGGCTGGTTGTCGGGTGATTGGGTCATCGGATCATCGAGTCATCGGGCGATTGAGTCATTGAGCCATCGGATCATTCGTGTTCTCGGATCTCAATGACCCGATCACTCGATGATCCGATGACTCAATCGTTAGTATGCTGCCGGGCTTCGCCCGGCTTGGACGGGCGAGGGCGCCCGTCCCTACACAATCTAGTGCGCGGCTACCGCTCCCATCCGCTCGTGTTGTGCTTCGACGAGCGAGGCAGAGATGTCGTCGAAGGCCGCCAGGTGCTTATCAATGTCGGCCTCAGTGTGCTGGACGGAGATGGTCCATTGCTCGTCCCACCAGTAGGGCTGGCACATCACTCCGCGGTTGACCATCGCGAACCAGTAGTGCCGCCACAGGTCGACGTCGATCGGCAGCCAGTCACGATAGTTGCGAATCTCCTGCGGATAGAGCATGAGCGCCCCATTGACGCCCGCGCTCGCCACGTAAGCTTGCAGGCCGGACTTGGCGACGATCTTCCGGTAGCCATCGGTCAGTTTCTTGCTGAGTTTGTCGACGTGCGCGTAGTTCTCGCGAGTTAGGACTTCGCGGAATGTCGCAATGCCCGCAGCCATCGAAACCGGATTCGTGTTGTAGGTGCCGCCGTGGAAGACCTTGTGATCGGAGATCAGGTCCATGACGCGCTTGTGCGTGCCAAAGGCGGCCAGCGGCAATCCGCCGCCGATCGACTTCGCCAGGCAGATCATGTCGGGCATGACGTTGAAGTATTCCGAAGCACCGCCCCATCCGAGTTTGGCGCCGGTCTTCACTTCGTCGAAGATCAGCAACGCACCGTACTTGTCGCAGATCTGGCGCAGGCCTTCGAGGAATCCCTTCTGCGGCATGCAGAGACCGACGTTCATCATGATCGGTTCGAGAATGATGGCCGCGATCTCGTTGGGATTCTCCTTGAAGCGGCGCTCGACGGTCTCGAGATCGTTAAACGTCGCGATGAGAACGTTAGCGACGCTCGCTTTGGGTACGCCCAGTCCGCCGGGTACCGGTTTGGGATTCTTGATGTCACCGAAATCGTCGGCGGGCGGATGCGGCTTCACGCTGACGAGGGCCGAGTCGTGCAGCCCGTGATATCCGCCTTCAAACTTGATGATCTTGTCGCGTGCGGTGGCAGCGCGGGCGAGCCGGATGGTGTGCATGGTGGCTTCAGTGCCGCTGTTGCCAAAGCGGCACATCTCGACCGGGAAGCGGTTACAGATTTCTTCCGCCAGTTCCCATTCCATGTTGTGGGGCATGCCGAACATGGTGCCGGTGGAAAGACGTTTTTCGACGGCCTTCATGACAGCGGGATGGCAGTGTCCGGCCATGAGCGCGCCGAAACATAGATTGTGGTCGATGTATTCGTTGCCGTCGAGATCGCGGAACTTGCTGCCCTGGCCGTCCTGTACAAAAATCGGATAGGGATCGTAGGCGCGGTAATTACTGGCGACTCCCAGGGGCAGACGCTTCAGGTTCTTCTTGTGCGCCTCGGCGGACTTTGGGGTACGACGCTCGAAGGTGTCGAGCTCTTTTTTCAGTGCGGGGTACATCGTGATCTCCAGTGAAGGCTCAGGCCGCGGGGGCCATTAGATTGGGCCCGGGCGGGGTGAGCCGCCCGGGGTATCGGACTAGAAGTAAAACTTCAAAGCAAATTGTACCTGTCGCGGCTCGCGGCTGCGCTTGATGCGGCCGAAATCAGTGCCGTCGGTGATGTTTCCGTCGGGATTGTTGAATTGCGTGTGATTCAGCAGGTTGAAGATTTCCGTTCGAAATTCGAAGCGCTTATTCTCGCTGAGCGAAAATACTTTATGCAGCGCGAAATCGAGGTTATTGATCGGCGGTCCGCAGCAGATTGTGCGCTTGGCATTGCCGATGCGCCCGAACGTTGTATCTTCCGTGAACGCCGAGGTGTCAAACCAATAGCCAGCGCCGTTTCCGTAATCCTTCTTCGGATTGATGGTGTGGAACGGCGCAATCTGGTCGGGCGCGCCCGGATACTCGAAGAACGCGCTGTACATCAGCTCGTTGTCCGACGACGATGTAATGCGAATCGGAAAGCCTGCCTGGTAGGTGTAGATGCCGGACAGGTCCCACCCGTCCACAATCTGGCCGGCCACACCGGAGTACTTGGGCATGGGCAACTGGTAGACGTAGCTAAAGATGAAGCGGTGGCGGGCATCGAACTGGGAGAGCGAATACGTCTTCCGGAAATTGAGCGGATTCAGTTCGCCTTCGAAACTGGATGCCAGATCGAACGACTTGCTGAACGTGTACGCGATATTCGCCTGCAACCCATGGGAGAAGCGCTTTTCCAGCGAAGCCTGGAACGAGTTGTAGTTCGAGTTGGCAATCGTGTCTTCGGCAAAGATGCTGGAGAACACCGGGGTGCCGTCCGCTGGACAGCCCACTCCGGTGGTGGGCTCGCAATTCGGTGAGCTGTACTTGCGCAGGCCAACGAGGGTGACGTCGGGATTGCCAGGACCAACACTCGCAACCGACCCATACGGCAGGTGGACAGCGTAGCCCTCCGGAATCGAATTCGCAGGCAGCGAAAACGCGGTGTCGGAGTAGAATTGCCCGCAGGTGTAGGCCGCGTTGAGATCGGCATTAGCGTTCGGGTTTCCCTCCACATTTGGGTCGTAGTAGTCCGCGACCGCCTGCATGTCCAGACACGTCTGCGCGTTGCCGTAGTTGACATCGTGGCTGGCCAGCAAACGATGGCCCTGCGACCCGACATACCCCACTTGCAGGACAAGGTCCTTGGTAAGCTCGCGTTGAATGTTCAGGTTGTATTGCGCTGAGTATTGCGTGCGTAGATGAGGCTGGAACTGTCCATAGAGCAACAACGGCCGGTACCTCTGCCAATCGGGGTCCTGGCCCTTGGGTGGAGTGATGATTCCGCCGAAGGGATTTGGCTTGGGGGAATCACCCAACTGGTCCTGATACGGAGTGTTGAAGAGCGGGTAGCTGATCAGGTTGCTGCCGCCGAACGGAGGCTCGGCGCTGAACTGCTCGAGCACCAACTGCTCCATCGGGTTGTAGAACATCCCCCAGCCCGCGCGGATACTGGTCTTCCCGGAACTGCCCGGACTGTAGGCGATGCCGATGCGAGGAGCAAAAGTCTTGTAGTACGTAGTCGTAAGGCCTGCCGGAACTCCCGGATCTCCGGGCACGAGCAGCCCGACCGGACAATACATATCCGGAGTGTCGGTGCAGGGGTACGCTTTGCTGGTCTGTCCCGGGCGAAAACTCTGCACGTGTCCGCTCACGTCGGTAAGCGGCGTGAACAACTCCCAGCGCAACCCGTAGTTCAAGGTCAGATTCGGCCGAATCTTCCAACTGTCCTGGGCAAAGACAGAGAAAATTGTGCTGCGAACATGCTCAGACTGCGCAGAACCCTGGCTGAAGCTGTCGGGCAAGCCCAACAGGTAGTTAGGGAAAATGTCTTCGGCGGTCGCCGTCGGATCGTCGGGGGTTGGTGCGGGCACTTGAAGATTGGGGTCATTGGGACCGCCGCCGTAATAGCTGTAATAACCGTTGACGTTGTAGTACAGGGTCTGGTCGAAGCGCTGGTAGCGAATGTCTCCACCAAACTTCGCCGTGTGTGTGCCTTTGATCCAGCTCAGATTGTCGGACACCTGGAAAGTATTACCCGACTGCGGAATCTCACCCTCGAAGTTGTTCCCATAGTTGAAGTACCCGGAAACCGAGACGAACGGCACGCCTTCCCGGCTCGCGCCTAATCCCGGATGAATGCCGGTGGCGTTGTCCGGAGTTCCATCGCTGAAACACGCGCTGGAGAGAACTGCAGCACTACAGGAATCCTGAACGATGTTGTTCCGTTGTGGATGGAGGAAATTCCCCTGTGCCTCCCGGAAAATGGTGAAGTGAGCCTCGTTTACCAGGTTGTTGCGCAGCGTCCAATTGTGCGTAACATTCCATTGCTGGTATCGCTCCGCCGTATTGGCTCCGAACTGAAGCACATTCGCGCCACCGGCCTGGAACCGCGAGTAGGGATCGAACAGGGTGCTGTCGTTGAAGTAGTAGTACGCAGACAGGTTCTGCCGGTCGTTGATCCGGTGATCCAACTTGAAAGTGAACTGGTCGGTGCGGTCCCGGTGGATTCCGGCGACGGTCTGGAAGGTTCCGTCGCTGCGATTGGCGCCGGGAACAAACTGCGACATCATGTCCACGGCGGTGGGATCCATGCACTCCGCCGGAATGTGGGAACCTGGAAAGATGGCGGAGTAGTTGGCTCCCAAAACGATGGGCGCACCCGCGGCGTCGCTGCATCCGGGCCGGCCATTCAACACGTCGGCGACGGTCTGATATCCAATCGAACCGGTGAACACGGAAGGATTGCCCGGATCGCCCAGGAAAATTCCCGACCGGTAATCGCCGCTCGGAACGGTGACGGCATCGGAAGAGATTCCCTGCCGGATGCGGCGTCCTTCATATGAAGTGAAGAAGAAGGTCCGGTCCTTCTTGATCGGGCCGCCAAAAGTGCCGCCAAACTGGTTCTGCTTGAAATCGGGCTTTTCGCTGTCGAAATATCCCTTGGAATTCAGGACCTTATTGCGGAAAAACTCGAACACATTCCCGTGAAAGTTGTTGGTTCCAGACTTCGTAACGACATTGACGACCGCACCCGAGTTCCGGCCGTACTCCGCGTCGAAAGTGTTGGTCAGAACGCGGAACTCCTCGATGGAGTCCGGGCTCGGCTGAACGGCGGGAAGGTTGGCAAACTGATCGTTGGCGTCGCCGCCATTCACGCTGAAGTTATTGGAGCGTCCGCGGCCGCCATTCACCGACACGACACCCGCGCGATCGCTGCCATAGAAGAGGTCCGTTCCCGTCTGTGACTGCACACCGGGCTGGAGCGAAAGCAACTGGTAGGTGTCGCGCGCATTCAACGGCAACTGCGATACCGCGCGATCGTTCACCACCGCGCCCATTTGCGTGCTGGTTGTGTCTACCAGTGGCGCCTCGGAGGTGACTTCGACCACCTCTCTTGTTTGCCCCACCTGCATGCTCATGTTCAGGGTAAGGACCTGGTTGATTTCCAGCGTGACGCTTTTGCGCAGCGCGCTGGTAAAACCCTCCCGCTCGAATTTCAGGTCATACGTGCCCACGGGAATATCCACAAACACGTAGTCGCCGCTGTCGTTCGTCTGGGTGGCGCGGCTGACGCCGGTCGCTTCATTGGTGGCGGAGACATTCACTCCCGCCAGCACGGCGCCGCTGGGATCGGCGACGCGTCCGAAAATGCGTCCGCCCGTGCTTTGCGCGGAAAGCAGCGTGGAACAAACCAGGCACAAGCTCACAATGGCGAGCCAACGCATCGCCCAAATCGCTCTTGACGGCCGCATGGGAACAGATCCTCCAGATCCTCAAAGGGGAAATTTTGTCAGAATCCGAATCAGCTTGCACCCCGCACAAACCTTGCTATAATCGCGCAAGGTTAGTGACTGCGCGGGCGTCTGTCAAGCGGAAAATTCCTCTAGGGTCGATCAGTAAAAGTGAATGGGAACTCCATGTCCAGCCATCCCAAACCTTACTTGAAGATCGGAGACATCGCCCGGCGCGTGGGGGTCTCGGCTTCCGCCATCCGGAGCTGGGAAAGCCTCGGCCTGATTCGCCCCCACCGCACCGCCAGCAGGTACCGGCTCTATACCAGTGAAGACCTCCGGCTTCTGAAAAAAGCCCGCTACCTGCGCAAGGTTCGCGGCCTGAATGCGCCGGCCATCGTTCAGATGCTGAAGCGGGAGGGCGTCATCCAGCCGCCCGCCGACGGCGCGCCCGGAGCCATCGGCCCGCGCCTCCGCCAGTTGCGCACCAAGCGCGGTTCCAACCTTGCGGAAGTCGCTGCCGCGGCGGGCATTTCCGTCGGCTTTCTGAGCGCACTCGAGCGTTCCCAGATGAGCGCTTCCGTCGGCACGCTGCGCAAGCTGGCGCGCTTCTACCGCACGAACATCCTTGATTTTTTTGATCCGACGGAATCGAATACCCGGCTGGTGTCTCCACGGAAGCGAAAGGTGCTGGAGGCGGGAAACGGTGTGCGCATGGAGCTGCTCGCCTGGGGCAACACCGTGATGGAGCCGCACTTGTTCCGCATCGCGCCGGAAGCCGGCAGCGGCGACTCCTACGCCCACGAAGGCGAAGAATTTCTGTTCGTGCTGCGCGGAGAGCTGGACATTGCCCTCGCCAGCGAGGAGTACCATCTGAAACGCGGTGACAGCTTCTATTTCGAGAGCGGCACGCCGCATCACTGGAAAAATCCCGGACGCAGTGAAACCTGGGTCTTGTGGATCAACACTCCGCCTACATTCTGATTGAAAAGAGGACCATGCGCTTCCCCCATCTCCGACTCTGGATTCGCTTGTTATTCCTGGCGCTGGCATTTGCGGCCTGTGCGGCTGCGCAATCCAATTTGCCGGCCGCCGACGTCATTCTCATCAACGCCCGTATTTACACCGTGAATCCGCAGCAGAAGTGGGCCGAAGCCATTGCCATTCGCGGCGGAACGATTGTCGGCGTCGGGGACAAAACGAAGATCGAGGCTTACCGCGGCAACGCAACCAGGGTGATTGACGCAGGGGGACGTCTGGTTCTTCCGGGCTTCACCGATTGCCATATTCACTTCATGGACGGCGCGCTCGGTCTGACGCGGGTCGACCTCAACGCCGCGGGCACCGTCGCCGAAATCCAGAAGCGCGTCAAGGCCTATGCAGACGCGCACCCCAACGAAAGCTGGATTCAGGGGATGGGTTGGACCTATCCCACCTTCGCTCCGAGCGGTCTGCCGAACAAGAAGACCCTCGACGAAGTTGTCCCGGACCGCCCCGTGTATCTCGTCGCCTTTGACGGCCACAGCTCCTGGGCAAACAGCAAGGCTCTTGCCATGGCGGGGATTGACCGCAACACGCCCGATCCGCCCAACGGCAAGATTGTCCGCGATGAAAACGGCGAAGCCACGGGCGCGCTCAAAGAAGCCGCGGGCGATCTGGTGGGCGCCAAGACTCCGCAACCGACGCGCGAGGAACGTCTGGACGCGCTGCGTAAGGGCATTCACGCAGCCAACAAGGTTGGGCTCGTTCGTGTGCACAGTGCCGGACAGGACTTCGAATACCTCGACTTGTACAACGAACTGCGGAAGAACGGCGAACTGACACTCCGCTTTTACGTCGCATATTTCCTCGACCCTCCCGGACTGACGCCGAAATCGACTGCCGCGATCGAACAGGCCCGGCGGGACTATAAAGACGAGTGGATCTCGGGCGGAGCGGTCAAGACCATGCTCGACGGCGTGGTCGAAGCACACACTGCCGTGATGCTGGCGCCTTATTCCGATGACCCATCCCAGAGCGGGAAGCTGTTCTGGGACCCTGACAAATACAAAGCCGCGATCGCCGATCTCGACGCACGCGGTTTTCAGATTTTCACCCACGCGATCGGCGACAAAGCGGTGCGGCTGGCGCTCGATTCTTACGAAAACGCGGCTGCCGTGAATCACACAAAGGATGCCCGGCCGCGCATCGAGCACATCGAGACCATCGCGGCACAGGACATTGACCGCTTCGGCAAAGTCGGCGTTATTGCGAGCATGCAGCCGCTGCATTCGTATCCGGATGACGACACGCTCAGCATCTGGGCACGCAACATAGGGCCGGAGCGCGCGTCACGGCCGTGGGTGTGGCGCAGCATCCAGCAGAAAGGCGGCGTGCTGGCCTTCGGCAGCGACTGGCCGGTAGTGACGCTGAACCCCTGGCCGGGCGTGCAAACGGCAGTGACGCGGCAAACGGCCGAAGGAGAGCCGGTGGGCGGGTTCGTTCCACAGCAGCGTCTGAGCCTGGAAGATACCATTCGCGCTTACACGCTGGGAGCGGCTTTCGCTGGACGACGCGAGAAAACAGAAGGCTCGATCGAAGCCGGCAAACTAGCAGACCTGATTGTGCTCGACCGCGATCTGTTCAAAATTGAGCCATCGGAAATCGACAAGACACAAGTGATGTTGACGATGGTCGGCGGCAAGGTGGTGTACGAGTCCCCGGAATGGAAGGATCCCGGCCATACGGACAAGACCGCGGCGGAAAAGAAATAGGGGAGACGCAAATCATGTTGTACCCAAACTCAACCCGCTCGAAGAGCTCGCGAAACGGCCCCACATCGGCGCACCGGCAAAATTAAGACATGGCCCCGTGGCCGTCAGCCCATTGCTTTAATCGAAGTTGCCCTCGGCTGGCGCCGGCACCTCCAGGTGCGCGAGGTGAGCATCGCCCTCGGGCGCGTCGATGCGATCATAGGGACGAAACAGGATCGCATAGAGCAGTCCGGTGCCAACAACCGCCACGGTTCCGACAATCATTCCGTAGTTACGATACCAAGGGTCCTGAGGGGTGCGCGGCCACACCATATTGACGATGGCCAGAACACCATAGGCGAGCGCCGCCAGGTTGACCGGCCACGCCCAGTTGCCCAAACGAAATGCCCCGCTTGGTTTCCAGCCCTTGGCGCGCGCAATCAGTGCTCCCAGAACAATCATCTGGAACGCGACATAGATTCCGGCGGATCCAAACACGATAATGGTCTTGATCATTTCCTCAAGAAACAAGCCTGCAATCGCAATGCAGGCCGGTACCGTGCCGGCGACCAGCAGGGCGATGACCGGAACTCGAGTGCGTTCGGAAAGCGTGCTGAGCTGGGCGCTGCCAAAGATCATGCGGTCGCGGCCATAGCTGAACAACAGGCGGCTGGTAGCCGCCTCCAGACTGATGAGGCAGGAGAAAAACGAAACCATGACGACCGCGATGACTGCCCGCAGCCCGATCGCGCCCACGGCTGCCCGCAGCGTGGTAGTCACTGGATCGGTATCCTTGCCGGACAGCACGGCGCTCAAGTCGGGCACGGCCAGCACCAGAGCCAGGCAAACCAGCATGGCGGCGAAGCCCCCGATGTAGATGGTCATGCGCATGGCCTTGGGAATGGCGCGGCTGGCGTCCGGGGTTTCTTCGGCGAGGTCCCCACAGGCTTCAAAGCCGTAGTAACAGAACATAGCGGCGACGCTCGACGCCAGAAACGCGGGCAGGTAGTGTCCATTGCCACCCAGTCCGAAACTCTGGAACAGGACCCGGAAGCTCTGGTGCCGCGCCGCGACCAGCAGGTAGCCTCCCACCACGACCGCGCCCAGCAATTCGCAAACGAATCCGAACATGGCGACCCGAGCCAGAAGCTTGGTGCCGCTGACGTTCAGCGCAGTAGTCACGACGATCATGGCGACCGCGATCGCAACCTCTCCAACCTGACTTACCTTGATGCCGAGTAGCTGTGCCACGTAAGGCGCTCCTCCCACGGCCACCGCGGCAATCGTAGTACACAAGGCCCACAGGTAAACCCACCCCGCCATCCATGCCCAACGCTTTCCCACCAGCCGCCGCGCCCAGGGATAGAGACCGCCGGCAATGGGAAACTGCGAGACAATCTCCCCGAACACCAGGGCGACCAACAACTGTCCCAGCCCGACAAACAAATAGCTCCAGAACATGGGTGGACCGCCGGTAGCAATGGCGAAGGCGAAAACGGTGTACACGCCGACTACCGGCGATAGGTAGGTAAAGCCAAGCGCGAAGTTCGACCACAGGCTCATGGAGCGATCAAACTTGGAGTCATAGCCGAGGGCTTCGAGCTGAGCGGAGTCTCGGTCGGCTGTGGTTGGGTTTGGTGTCATAAGATCCTTTCGGACTTGGGGCCCGAACAATTCTGGGGCGCCGACGGACATTCGCCCCCAAGCACAGGCTGGCGATTCAACTTAGGGTTTCCCCTGTGCCCCTCTGTGCCCCCTGTGGTTCAAGGTTTCTCTACCGCAGCCAGCACGGAGCCCCGCCGATTCGGCTTCACTTGGCATCGGCGGGAGGGGTTGGCAACTGCCCGACTTGGCGCATGATTGTAGCCGAATCGTAGAAATCGAGGTTGCGGAATATTTTGCCCTCGCGCATGTCGATCACGCTCACCCCTCGGACAGAAAAAGTCTTCCCCGTCTTGAACACGCCCTTGTCTGTGCCACTGAACATCCATTCGATGGTTCCGTGGCCGCCTTGGATATTCGAGCTGAGCAGCTTGAGTTCGAGATCGGGAACGCCCTCAATTTCGGAGACGAAGAACTTGCGCAGTTCGGCGGTGCCGTGACTAACCTCGCCGAAGGTCACGTCCTCGTAGACGACATCTTCCGTGAACAGGGAGAGCATCTTGTCCGGGTTGTGGGAATTCCAGGCTGCAATCCACTTTTCCGCGACCGCGGCGCCAAGGCCGGTTGTTGATTTGCCGTCTGGCGGGGCCGCGATCGCGGGTAGAGCCAGCATGGCAAGCAGGATGGCGGCAGTGAGAACTCGCTTCATCTTCATTTTCATCCCCCAAATCATCTCAATCCGGTGTGGCGCCCACAGGGAGCAGCCTAAAACCTTGCGAGATTATAGCAATGTTGCGAAGATCGCAAGCGTCCGCAGGTTCGGACTTCGGCGGAGAGGGGCGCGCTACGAGCGCTGACCCAAAACCCGGGATCTGATCTTCACCCTCTCGATGGACGAAATCTCGACCATCATCTTTGTGTTTTCGCTGGTGGCGATTGTGTTCTGGTAGCGGCTAAGGATCAGGGCGGAAGGGATGCCAAAAATTGGGGCGGAGTTGGTTGAAAGGGGCGCGGACGGCCAGTTGGTTTTGCCCCTACAAGGCGTATCCTCTCCCAGTTTGGACCGGTCGCTTAATTAATTTGCAGCATCTGCATGACCGTGCCGCACATGCCGCCCCTGGCAGAATTGCCCGACGCTAGGAACTGATAGCACACTTTTTTCACTTGGGAATCTCCGAAAACATCCTTGTATTCAATCTGGCCCGTGAAGCCACTAGCAAAACCCGGAAGACCGCGAACATTGTGAAGATGCTTGAAAAGCGCCTGCCCAGTCAAGACACGTGACTCTTTCGGGCCAAGGTTAAACGGCTCTTGAGTCGGGAAAGTAACCATGATTGGCGTTCTATCGGGGTCAGGTGCAACATTGATCTTGGGATAAATTGAATCCGCAGGTGTGTTGCCCATGTTCGTCACCGTTACCTGATAGGTCAGGAAGAAGTCTTTGTCGGCACGTAAAGCTTCCACAACTTGATTTCCGTTGGCAACGGTCACTTGATAGCTCAAATATGCTCTCTGGCCTACTTTCATCGAGCGTTGACTAGCCCACAAACTCAGGAACGCTACGAACAGAGCGACAACTGCAATAGCCGGCGACACTAGTCCGAGGCGCACAGTGATGGGATGAGGTTTGTCCGCCAATTTTGCAAGTGTGGGTTGACGCTGGGCTGTCTCTGCCTCTTCGGTCTGTATGTGCGCATTCGACGAGTTATGGACAGTAGCTTTTGCGTTCTCGTCCGGCATGTTGCCACCTCACTTGCAGGTATCAAGAATCTTCTTGCTGTCTCCTGTCGAGTAGGCAAATTGGCAGGCACGCCAAGCGGTCAGTTCTACTTCAAGCTCTTTCGCAGGTTTTCCTCTGACCTGATCTCTTACGTATTGCAAAGCCCAACTCACATCCAGTTGCTTGTTGCGGAAGTCTTTGTAAAACTCATCGACACCATCCACAAACTGACCCATAGTGATGCCGTCGAAATCTGCACCATTCGTCGGCTCCGTACACAACTTCTGGAATAGGTTTTGACCGGGATACTTATCCTTCAACATATCGACGAACCCAGCGCACTGAGCCATCTCCTTGACACCAGCTTCGTCTTTGGCAACGACGTACCCGCTGACGAAGCCTAGCTTGAAAGACGGAGTGGATACTGACCACCAATAACCATCGCGGGCCAGATTGCTCTTGCCAGCAAAGGCAAACGCGATCACTGAGAGTGCAATCAGTGAACCTATGCACAAGCTTGCAGTGAGTCTCACGGTGTGCAGCCTCCGCCCGGCAGTATAGTATTGCTGCTTTGCCTTCCGTGAGGAGAGCCTGAGCGGATTGCCAGGTGCCCGGCCCTATGCCAGTTGCTCCCAGCTCACGTCAAGTGCAGCGCCCAACTTCTTCCAAGTGCTGACAGACCCGGCCTTACGGTTGGTCTCAATCGCCGCGATCAGCGCGCGCGATACCTTCGCCTTCTTCGCAAGTTTCTCCTGGGTTAGCTTCCGGTACTCACGCCAAATACGGAGCGCGGCCTCTCCCATCAGTCTGCGCTCGGTGATCTCCAATGGTATGAGTTCGTCCTCGCCATCTTCAAGACGCGCTTTTGCGGCATCGTAGGCCTTCACGTCGGACAGCATTTCCGCATCTTCCATCAGCTTTTGGAGGTGTTCTACCGGAATCACGGCGAATTCCTTGCCCTTGCGGGTAATGGTTTCTACACGCGGTGAAAAACGTTGTCCTCGACAGCTACTTGGCCGATTTCACCGAGGTCAGCATCTCGCGCCGCAGAATCGCATTGATCCGGGATTGGTAGCCCTTCCCCTGTGCCTTCAGCCAATCCAGCACATCGGCATCTACGCGGGCTGTGATCTGGCGCTTGCGAGGTCGATAGAAGTGGCCCCGCCGGGCGTTCTTCCACTGTTCCTCCGTCATTTCGGGGATATCGCTGGTATCGATCTCGCTGTCCGGACGAGTTGCCAGCGCCTTCAGCTTGGCCCGACGCGCTTTCGTCAACGGCGGCAGCTTGTCCAATGTGTAACTAACCATTTTCATCTTCATAGCGTCGCCTCTCTTTCCGAGTCGCGTGTCGAGCTGAGATGATGCGAATGACGTCGACCCATGTGCCGTCATCCCGCTCTTGTCTGACGGTGTGAGCCACGGTGAGAAGGAGCAAGTCCTCGACCAGACCAAGAGTCTGCCAACGCAGTTCCCCGCCCTCCGCGCGATCCTGCACTGACACATAGAGCGGATCGCGGAATACCTGGCTGGCTTCCTCAAAGGTCACGCCGTGTTTGCGCCGGTTGGAGAGGTTCTTGGCCTCGTCCCACTCGAAGCGAATACTTTCCACACAATCAGTGTAATTATAAATTTGTAGTTATTCAAGAGCAAAACGCGACGATGAACGCAATTCCTTGTCCTTGCGACCGCGCGCAAACAGCAGGTCCTTCCCGTTCGTCTCCGCTCAGAGTCAGGAAGACAGAATTATTGGATGACGAACTATAAGACGTAGTCAGCAGCCCCCCGGCCATCCGCCATAGTAAAGTAGTAGTACACGCCAAAGCGTAGCCAGAGGAGTTTTCAACCTGAACCCAAGTATTCGCAATATCGCCATCATTGCCCACGTGGACCACGGCAAGACCACGCTGGTCGACGCCATGCTCAGGCAGAGCGGGACGTTCCGTGCCAATGAATCCGTCGTCGAGCGCGTCATGGACTCGAACGACCTCGAGCGCGAGCGCGGCATCACCATCCTCGCCAAGAATACGGCCATCTTCTATCACGACATCAAGATCAACATTGTGGACACGCCCGGCCACAGCGACTTTGGCGGCGAGGTCGAGCGCGCCCTGAAAATGGTGGACGGCGTCATGCTGCTGGTCGACGCCAGCGAAGGCCCGTTACCCCAGACCCGTTACGTGCTCAGCAAGGCGCTCGAAGCCAGCCTTCAGCCCATCGTGGTGATCAACAAGATCGATCGCCCCGACGCCCGTCCGCAGGAAGTGCTCAACGAGATTTACGACCTCTTTATCGATCTCGACGCGAAGGAAGAGCAACTCGACTTTCCGGTTCTTTACACCAATGCAAAAACGGGCACGGCGGCGATCCATCAGGGAGCGGCGGGCGAGGACCTGCGTCTTCTGTTCGAGGCGATTGTCGACACGATTCCCCCTCCGCAAGGGGATGCGAACGGGCCGCTCCAGATCCAGGTGGCGAATCTCGACTACAGCGACTACCTCGGCCGGCTGGCCATCGCCCGCGTATTCTCCGGGACGTTGAAGACCGGCGAAGATGTCGTCATCGCCAAGCGAGACGGCACGTTCCACAAAACGAAGATCACCAAGCTCTTCAGTTTCTCGGGACTCAAACGCACCGACAGCACCGAAACCATGTTGGGCGACATCGTTGCCATTGCGGGCGTGGAAGGCATCACCATCGGCGAGACCATCACGGACGCCGACAATCCCGCGCCGCTGCCGCCCATCATCATTGATGAGCCCACCATCGCGATGCTGTTCACGGTGAACAACTCGCCGTTCTGCGGACGAGAAGGCACCTACGTCACCTCGCGCAATCTGCGCGACCGCCTAGCCAAGGAACTGTTAACGAACGTCTCGCTGCGGGTGGAAGAAACCGGCACCACCGATTCGTTCAAAGTGCTCGGGCGGGGCGAACTCCAGCTATCCATCCTGCTGGAAATGATGCGCCGCGAAGGCTTCGAACTCATGGTCGGCAAGCCCGAAATCGTCACGAAGCGTATCGACGGCAAGCTGATGGAACCGGTCGAGCATCTCACGGTGGACGTGCCCGAAGAGTTCGTCGGCGTGGTCATGGAACAACTGGGCTCGCGCAGGGGCGAAGTCGCGAACATGCACAACCACGGCTACGGCCGCGTGCGCATCGAATTCCGCGTGCCCAGCCGCGGGCTGATCGGCTTGCGCAGCCAGCTCCTCACCGACACGCGCGGAACCATCGTGATGAACGCACTTTTCGATGGATACAAAGAATGGCAGGGCGAGATTCCGCACCGCCTGACCGGTGCGCTGATCGCCGACCGCGCGGGGCCTTCGACTGCCTACGCGCTGTGGGGCCTGCAGGAGCGCGGGGAACTTTTCATCGGACCAGGCGTTGAACTTTATGAGGGCATGATCATCGGCGAGAATGCGAAAGACACCGACCTCGATGTGAATGCCGTCCGCGAAAAGAAGCTGACCAACATGCGGGCCTCCACGGCCGACGAAGCTATCCGCCTGGTACCGTTCCGCAACCTTAATCTTGAACAGGCCATCGAGTTCATTGCCGATGACGAGTTTGTCGAAGTCACGCCGAAGTCGCTGCGCCTGCGCAAGAAGACCCTGCAATCGAACCGGCGCAAGAAGAGTTCGATGGTGATGGCCGAAGAGAGCTGATGAAGAAGCACGCCGCCAAGGACCGGGAAGAACCGAAGAAGAGTTTCCGGATGTTCCTGATCCCGTGCAGTTGCGGCACCAGCTTTGCGGTTTCCGAAGAATATGACCGCAAGGGGATGCACCTTCGCAGTTTCATTCCCTGCCCCAACTGCGGCAAGCGCCACGACCCGCGCAATCGCCTGCTTAGCCTTGGATATCAATCGGAACACTTCTGGAAAGTAGATGGCTGTTGAGGGTACTGGAGACGCAGCGAGCCGCGGCCTCTACCGCCGGATCTTGAATGCCCCTCCATTGAGGCGACCCGCGCTCACGATGTACACTGGAACCTCTTCGAAGTGCGCCCGTAGCTCAGCTGGATAGAGCGGCAGCCTCCGGAGCTGTAGGTCGGGAGTTCGAATCTCTCCGGGCGCACCAGTCTTACTTGCTTCTCCTTCTATTCTTCGACGCCTCACACTCAACTGCCCCACGCCCTCTCAGCCACTGATCGAATCGTCGGGTAACACCTGTACGTTGGTAATCCAGGGCTCCCCTGAAGTTACCCCTCCTCTTGCCCGATGAATGCTCCAAGTGGGGGTACACCATGTCAACGCCAGCCATTTCCAGCGCATCGATTTCGCAAGAGCTTCGTACTTTCTTTCAGGAACGCCGTTCGGACCTGCAGCAACTGGGCCAGGCATTCGAATCGGGCGACCTCAATGCAGCGCAGCAAGCCTTTGACGCGCTGTCCGCTCTCGGAGCGGACGGGCCGTTTAAGAGTTCCGGACCGTTCTCGCGCGCGGATCGCGCCAACGACTTTCAGGCGATTGGCCAGGCATTGCAGTCCGGCGACCTGGCGGGAGCGCAGACAGCGTTTACCGCCCTGGCACAGACATTTCGATCACGGGGTCACGGGGAGGGCGCCCAGATCTCTCCCGCAGTGGTGGTCAACATCAGCGGCGGCCAGCAGAGTAGCGCCAACTCGGGCGTGGAATCGATCTATCAGCAGCTGCGGGACTTCCGCTCCGAGCGCAAGTCCGACCTCGGCCAGTTGGGGCAGGCATTGCAGTCGGGCGATGTGAACGCTGCGCAGCAGGAATATAACGCCCTGGTGGCGCTGGGACAAAACGGCCCGTTCCGCAACGAGGAGCCGTTCCAAAGGAAGGATCGCGTCCAGGACTTCGAGGCGGTCGGAAAAGCGCTTCAGTCTGGAGACCTGGCCGGTGCGCAGCAAGCGTTCGCAACCTTGTCCGCCACTTTCGGCAGTCCAAACACACAAGGGAATCCCGGGCCGTTGCCACCCATCGTGATCAACATCCTGCCCGATACGCCCCCGCAGAAAGAACCGCCAACGCCGGCGCCCACACCCCTCCCGCCGACACCGGCCCCGACTACACTGCCACCGACGCCAGCGCCTTCCGCGGGCCAGGGAATTGCGGAGATTGTAATAAATTTCGGGTCGTCCCAAACACCGCTGCAGAATGGTGCCGGGCAGGAAGTGGTCTTGAACCTCGGATCGGGAAACGGCTCGGGAGCGAATACGCCCGAAGAGGTGCAAATCAACCTGGGCAAACCCGGACAGCTGACGATCGACGTAAGCCAGGGTGGTAAGCCGGCGGAAGAGATCTCCATCAACTCCAGCAAGGCCCAGGCCGACTATTTGCTGGTGCTGAACCTGTTCGGCGCGTCCTCGGATAATTCCTCATCGAGTGGCCAGTCGCAGAGCAACGCGGTGAACGTCCAGGCATAGTGGATGAACCACGGCAAGGCCGGCAAAAGGGGAGGGCGGGACCGAAGTCCCGCCCTCGTTGTTGAGTTGATACGCTTCGAGATTAACCTCCGACACCGACCAACGCCGCCGTCTGTGAGCCGCCGCCGCCGTTGTCCTTTACGACGAAATTGGCTTTGCGGGTCTTTTTCACGGTCGGATGGAATGTGATGCCTACCGCGCAGCTCGCTCCGCCGGCCAGCGTGGCACCGCAGGTGTTGTTGGAGATCGCATAATCACCGGCCGCGGTTCCCGTCAACCCAAAACTGGTAAAGGTCACCAGCGCCGTGCCCACGTTGGTCAAGGTGATGTTTTGCGGCGCACTGTCAGTCCCCACCGTGACCGTGCCAAAGTTGAGAGACGTTGGTGACAGCGCAATCAGCGTCCCGGTGCCCACCAGGGCCACGGTCTGCGGGCTCCCGGGTGCATTGTCGTTAAACGACAAGGTACCCTTCCGCGCGCCCGTCTTGGTGGGCGTGAAGGTCACGCTCACTTTGCAGTTGGCGCCCGCGGCTACCTGCGCGCCGCAGGTGTTGTTGGAGATAGCGTAATCACCGCTGGCGGTGACACTGGAGATATTCAGCGTAGCAGTGCCAGTGTTGGTTAACGTGACGTTCAGCGGTCCGCCCGTCTGTCCAACTGGCACTTTCTTGAAGTTCAGTTTTATCGCCGACAGTGAAACTGCCGGGCCGCCCCCGCCGCCGCACGCCGGGAACTTGAAGTTGGCGATGCGGGTATTCCAGCTGAAGGTGCCAGTCGTTTTGCTGTACTCCTGGGTGTACCAGAATGTGCAGTCATCCGCCGGATCCACCGTCATGTCGCTGTAGTCCCCCCAACGGGTGGGGCTGGTCTGCGAGCCCGATCCGTTCACGACGACTTGCTCGGTTTCCATCGAGCCCAACGGATCGCCGGGTACGCGTCCAGTGATGAAGACGGAGGGGAATACCGTGCTGCTGCCCTCGGTGTAACCCAGAGCAATATCGCCGAAGTGGTCCATCGCAATACTGCCCATCCAGCGTGTGTTGGAGTCTGGAGCCCAAGTACCCTGCTGAAAGATGGTGGGCGTTCCGTTGGGGTCCTGGATTTCGTACCAGCGCAGGCCGGCGCTGATGGAGTGGTTGGTCACCAGAGATTCGTGCCCGTCGGCGAACTTGCGGTATGCCAACCGGTACATCATGCGGTCGCCAAGCATATCCAGCCGGTTGGTGGTATTGGGTTGCGCCACGCAGGTGCGATTGCATCCCGGGGTGAAGTTCGCGACCGCCAGAGTCGTCGGGCCGGTGAAAGTGGAATTGGCAGGGGTGGTGAAGTCCACATGGAACTTCCACAGCCTCAGCGAATTGGTACCGAAATCTACGAAAAATGCCGGCTCGCCAGCGGCCGGTTGAATGGTCCCGTCCATGTCCGAAGGCAGCATGCCGAGACCGGACGCGGTGGTCTGCTGGAAGCACTGGATGGTTGCCGCCTGACCCGCCAGCATCTTGGCCCGGTCCATGGCGCAGGCATTCACGCCGCTGAAGTTCCCAAAGTTGGGGAATGTATTTGCGGTCATGTAATAGGCATCCGGCCACACCCCGAATTTCGGATAGTCGGGGAAGTTAATGCCGAAGGAGAACGCATACCGGTTGTAGGTGCCGGTGGCGTCGCTGGTGGTCGAGACCGCGACGCACTGCGTGTACGGAACCGAACTGGCCACGAACTGACTAAAAAACCAACGGTTCGCGATCTTGTCGTACTGCACGATCGGGTCGCCGTCGTTCGAATTCTGGCAGGCGCCGCCAAAGCCGGCCCAGATGGTGTTGCCGGGGTGGGGCGTGCCAATGATCGCTCCGGTGCTCTTGTCAAACACAGCAAACTCGAGATTCACCCACTGCACGTACTGAGTCAAACCGACTGTTCCGTTGGTATCGGGTGGAGCGGCCTGGAGATTGAAACCGTACTGTCCGAGGCCCAGGCCCTCAAAGTTCAGACCCAGCGTCGCAGCGACGGGCGGCAGAACCTGCTGTTGCAGGGCGGCGTCGGGCGCTTCGTACTGAGGGCGAATGGGTTCAGGTCCGGTGAGCACATTCAACAAGCGCGGAGAAAATGGATTCGGCTGGAGCGGCGTCATTCTCACCAACTCAGACAGCGGAGGAGAGACGTCGTGTTTCACTTCCTTCATGACGGACATCGTGCTCTGCGCCAAGGCGGAGGTTGGGAAAATCATGAACAACATGGCGGCGACACAAAATGCCGCGCCGAAACAGCGGGAAACCCTACCATTCATAGCAAGCTCCGAGGACCGAAAATTTGAACCTGGTGAACGTGCCCGTCTAGACGGAACCCGCCAAACTGAGCGCGGGGGTGGGGGAATGGAACTACTATCGGGCGGTAGTATATATAAGCTCTCCAGGAAACTCACGTTAAAAACGATAATTTTTCTGCCGCCAGTCCCATCTCACTGACCAAACACCGGAATGGGCACTTTGTGCCATCTTGAGAGGGTATATCCGAGTTCTATGAGTGAATTGCTTTTCACAGTGTTCAGGATTTTGACTCTTCGAGCGAGCCGCGAAGCAGTCGCCGGGGACCGAACCGCCGGGCATTGTTGTTGAGGACGGCCGGGACGCGAATTTGCGGGGAGTCGACCCGGGCGGCTGAAACTCAAACCAGAGCAACCCCGATCCGTTGCGGAAAATTCAAAGGCGTCCAGAGTGGCGGTTCCTGGACGCCTGCACATTCAAAGAGCGTCAAAAGACGCGCTGGAGTCAAGGTAGCCCGAACCCATATCGGAGGCAAGATTCCTTGCGTCACTCGCTGCTGGATTACGAAGGGTATCTCCCAGATCATCTCAACTTGAAGTAAATTGCGCGCTCAGTCGTCGCCGCCCGCCCCAAGGCGTTTGGCTCCCGTGCGCTCCCGCGCCGCGTCAGTCTTTCGTCACAATCTGACGTACCTCTCGGTCAGAAACACGTGGGGCTCGGCCTCTTTGGGCTCAAGCACAGCCGCTTTCTTCAGCTTCGGCAGGGCGGCCTCATACTCTCCTGAGAGCTCCAGAACGCGCCCGAGCAAAACGTTCGTCGCCGTAATCATCCGGCGCGGATTCGAGCGTTCTCCCGCAGAGCTCCCCGGCAACTTGAACAGGAGCGGCGCGTGGATGGTTTCGTCGTAGACGACTTTTTCGGACTCAACGATTCCTGTAATGGCAGCCCAAACTGCCCGTTGGGTAAGAGTTTTGAAGGGTTCCAGGCGTACTGTCGTCTGCCTCTTCGCACACAAGGTGCAAGTTCTTGCAGCATGAGCCCCGCGCAACTGAAACTCGATTCATCAGCGAGGAGTTTTCCTCGAAAAAATGAATTCGACGCTTGACAACATAACTACCCTGTACCATCATTTTCTCCACTACAGCGGGTCTTTCCCCCAAGGCCCCAGAAGGCAAGTTCAGATTTTCCCCCTTAGTCGTCAGTGCAACTTTGAACCCTAACTTCCAGGAGAACACGTCGATGAAAAAAATGTTGCTTGTAATCAGCTTGGTTCTGTGCCTCAGCGCATTTTCCGCTGCTAAGGACACCTTCTACAACTTCACCCTTGATGGCTTTTGTGACGGCATGTCGCTTCGGCTGTACACCCCTGGCGCTCCGGTCCCGAAAATTCTTGTCGGTGGCCTGCACGTCCTCGGCGACTGCGTCAACAACTTCAACGTCGGCGGCTTCAAGCACGGCATCTCCCCCACCGTTCAGTATCCTGGCTCGACCGGGGCGGTTCTCGATGTCAGCGACCCGCTGCTTGGCCTGTTCGGCATTGACGCTTCGCTCCAGTTCCTGATCAACACCAATTTCCACACCTGGACCATCTACGAAGGCCCCGATGGTGTTGGCAACTACTTGCTGAACGAAGGCACCTACAGCAACGCTGCCAAGCCCATGACCAAGGGCGTCGGAACAAAGGCCAGCGTAACGCGGTAGTTTAGCTATTTGCCTTACAATAGCCACGCTGTGGGCTACAGCGTGGCTTTTTTCTTGCTCAGGGGTGTGGTTCATGACTAAGCGTTCGCTGCTGCTGACCTTGATCTCTTCCATCATGGTCCTGACCATTTGTCTGGCGGGTCAAACTGACAAGAAACAGACTCCAGTGCTTGCCGATGCGGGCGCCGCGAATCCCTTCGGCGAGTTCCGCTCGTTCTCCGCCGTTCTGAACGGCGGTATCGGCAGGGACCACGACCGAAAGATCTACCGCTCCGGCGACCTGATGCGTTTGGATTTCGAAAATTACTATCGCATCACCGACCTCCGGAAGCTGACAACTCAGTCGATTCATCCGGATCGCTGCGCGCTAGTTCAGGCACCGGACGCAGGCTCCTATCCCTTTTCCGCTTACCACGATTTCAAAATCGGGCGCTCCCTAACCGGGGAAAAAGAAACCGTGGACGGCCACGTCTGCCAGATCGAAAACGTGACCTTCACTTCTACCGATGGGCGTTTCGTCACCATCAAGATGAAGCTCTGGAAGGCAGAGGATATGAACGGCTTCCCCATTCAAATCGAAGCTGAGGCCAACGGCATCAAGCTGACCCCGTTGCACTACAGCAACGTGAGCCTCACTCCTCCTGACCCGAAACTCTTCCAGCATCCCGCCAAATGCCTGAAAATTACACAGGGGTCGCAAATGGGAACGACGAAGAAGGATTCGGCACCGTCGAGACCCGCACCCGATGACAAGACCGCTCCCGCAGCTACGCAGCCGCCCCAAAAGCCTCAGCAATAGAGACGGAGTTATGCGTCGCGCGCCCCAGTGAACCCTTGCCGATCCGCGGAAGCGCACGGCGCTTGAGACCATTCGCCTTCTGATCCGCGAACACCACACTACGAGCGACTCTTTCGCAGATACAATTCAGGTCGCACCCACAATGCACTGGCGCTGGACGATCTCGCTCGCCACCTCATGGCTGCTGCTGCCCGGCTCCGCCTGGTCGCAACCAGCCCCGCCCGCGCTACGTTCCGCGGTCCCTCTTCTTTGCACGGAGAACCGCATGGCCGCACGCACTCGAGTCCGGGGCACCGGCGTGATCGCCGACTCCGGAGGAACGCTCCTCACCGCCGCGCACGTGATTCAGGAGGCGCGCTCCAACTGCACCCTCAGCGTGATGGTTCCCGACCAGGAATGGAGCCAGTTCCGACAGTTACACGCTTTCCTGGTACAAGACTGCCGGCTGCACCTGGCGCTGGACCTCGCCGTCTGCCGGGTGCGCCCCGCGGGCAGCAGTCGCGATTGGGGCTACATTCGCGCGGCCAGCATTCAGTTGCGACCGGCCCTGCCCGGCGAGGCAGTCCGCATCACCGCTTTCACCGGATTTGGTCTGCTGCCGCTGGTGCGGAGCGGACACATCAAGGCCCGCCAGAACTACCAGCGCGGAGACGGATGCTATTGCGACTTCGCCACTGACATCGCCGCCGAAGAGGGCATGAGTGGCAGCCCGGTGATTTCCGCGCAGGGCGAAGTTCTCGGCATCCTCACCCTGGCGGGCAGCGGGAAGTTTCGCGGCCTCTCCTTCGGCGCCAGCTTCGAGGAAGCGGCGGGGTTCCTGAAAGCGCAAGGGGTCACGACCGCGCCGGATTTTCCCCGCGCCTCGATTCCATTGCCGGCCAAGGCACACTGATCAGGAACAATGCGCAGCCGGGGGTCACCGCCCGCTGGTTGGCTGGTCAGTTATAATGGCCCGCTCCGCAACCATTCGATTGCCCAACGAATCCCTATGACTTTGTCCCGGCGCTTCTGTTTGCTGCTCACCAGTTCCTTCCTAGTCCTGATTCCTCCGGCCTCTTCTCAGGAGAGTGTGCTCGGCTTCACTCCGGCGTCCGCCGGACGGGAACTTAAGTTGGAAGAGAAGTTCAAAGCGATTCCTTCTCCCGCTGAAGCCCGGCGTCAGCATCGCATCTTTACCGCCGAGCCTCACCTGGCTGGGTCCAAGCGCAACAACGATCTCGCTATCTACATCGCCGGCCAGTGGCGCAAACAAGGGCTGGAAGAAGTAATCGTGCGCCGTTACGACGTATACGCAACCGCGCCAAAGAGCGCCTCACTGGAGATGGTTGCGCCGGTTCCCTACCGGGCAAGCCTGCGCGAAGAAGCTTACGCTGCCGACCCCGACACAAAAAATCCGCGCGTGAGTTCCGCCTGGACCGGTATGTCCATCTCGGGTGATGTCACTGCGTCCGTGGTGTACGCCCACAGCGGCAATCCGGAAGACTACGATCTCCTGCGCCAGCAAGGGATCGACGTCAAGGGCAAGATCGTCCTGGTGCGCTACTCCAACCCCTACAGCTATCGCGGATTCAAGGCGCTAACCGCCGAGCGCGAAGGCGCCGTCGCGATCCTGATCTATAGCGACCCCGCCGAGGACGGCTTCAAGAAGGGCAAAGTTTTCCCCGACGGTCCCTGGGGCCCGGAGAGCCACATTCAGCGCGGCGCCATCACCTACGATTTCATGGTGCCCGGCGATCCATTGACTCCGGGCTGGGCGTCGGTTCCCGGAGCGAAGCGCATTCCGATCGAGCAAGCCGTGTCGGTGCCGAAAATCATGGCGCTACCGCTCTCCTACAAAGATGCCAAGCCTCTGCTTGAGAATCTCGGTGGCCCGCGCGCGCCCGATGATTGGCAGGGCGGTTTGCCGATCGAGTACCACCTGGGTGGCGAGCGCGTTCGCGTGCACTTGAAAATCGAGATGGATAACTCCGTCAAACCTTACTATGTGGTCGAGGGCCGCATCCGGGGCGCGGAGTTGCCGGACGAGTGGGTCGTGCTCGGCAATCATCGCGATGCATGGGTGTTCGGCGGCGTCGATCCCAGCAGCGGCACCGCGTCCATGATGGAAATGACCCGCGCGCTGGGACAGTTGAAGAAGCAAGGCATGCGTCCGCGACGCACCGTGATCGTCTGCAGTTGGGACGGAGAAGAAGTCGGGCTCACCGGTTCTACTGAATGGGGCGAACAGTTCGCCGACGACTTGCGCAAGAAAGCCGTGGCCTATCTGAACGTTGACTCCTCCACCGCGGGCCCCGATTTCGATGGCAGCGCGGTCGCCTCGCTCGCGCCGATGCTGGTTGAAACGACCCACAGCCTGCAGGACCCCGCCGGCAAATCACTCTACGAAGCGTGGAAGTTGAGCGCCGCCCGCAACCGGAAAGACGCCAAGGACGACCGCGAGGTCGCGGACGCCAACCTCGCCGATACCCGCATCGGCAGCGGCTCCGATCACACCGTCTTCCTCAACTACGTGGGCATTCCGGTAATCGGCCTCGGGTTCGATGGCTCGTATGGTGTCTACCATTCCATGTACGACGATTTCTACTGGATGAACCACTTCGGCGATCCCGGCTATCGCTACCACGCACTGATGTCGCAACTCTGGGGCGTACTCGCGCTTCGACTGGCCAATGCCGACCTGCTCCCGTTCGATTTTGCGAGCTACGCCGACAACATCCGACAGTTTGTTGCGGAGCTATCCAAAGGGAAAGACCTGAGCCAGTTGGACCTGAAGCCGGTGCTCGATGGCATTAACGATTTCGAAACGGCGGGCATGAAGTTGGACAGCGCTCTGCAGCAGGCGCTCGCCTCGGGCAAGATGGATCCGAAGGTTGCCGCGGAAATCAACGCCGGCCTGATGCAAGTGGAACGAAACTGGCTGAACCCCGACGGCATCCCGGGGCGGCCATGGTTCAAGCACATTCTCTACGGAGCGCGTTTCACCTACGCGCATCTGGAATTGCCCGGGTTGACTGAAGCCGTGGAGAAACAGGACTGGGCTACGGCGCGTCAGCAGGCCGGGATTCTGCGGAATTCACTGGCAAAGAACACGAAGCTGGTGAACGATCTGAGCGCTCGGCTTGCGGGCCAGTAGCGACTCACTGCGCGATCAGCAGGGTCTCTGCGAAGGGCCACTCCTCGTCCACCCACTCCTGCTCGCAACGAAAACTGGCGGTCATAGCGAGCCGCAGTAACTCTGGACGCGAGTACTTGTGGCTGCTTTCCGTCCAGATGGTTTCGCCCTCGCCGAAATTCACGGTGAGGCTGGCCCGCACAATGCCGACAGTCTGGCTTCGTCGGGAACGCAAGTGCATTTCAATGCTGCGGGTTTCCGGATTGAAACGCGCTTCATGGGCAAACTGCGAAAGTTCAAACTCACCCCCCAGTTCGCGATTGATGCGGGCCAGCAGGTTGAGATTGAAGGCGGCGGTCACGCCGAGACTGTCGTCATAGGCATCCAGCATCTGCGGGATCGGCTTGATCAGGTCGGTGCCCAGCAATAGCGCGTCACCCGGTTGCAGGATGCGGCGAACCTCGCGCAGAAACTTCACGTCGGCGGGCCGGTCAAAGTTTCCGATCGTGCTGCCCAGGAACAGCACCAGCAACTGCTCGCCGCTGAGGCGGTGACTGGCAACCTCGCGCAGTCCGTCCAGGTACTCCCGCTCGAACCCCACAATGCTGATGTGTTCGATATCTCCGAGTTCGCGCGCGCACATGGTCAGCGCAGTCCGCGAGATTTCAATGGGACAGTAACGAGTCTGCTGCCCGCGATCGAGCGCCTCGAGCAGGTAGCGCGTCTTCTTGCCGCTCCCGGCGCCCAGTTCCGCCACCACCAGCGGAGACGGCAAGCGCGACACGATCTCTCCCGCGTACCGGCGCAGGAGCCGCTCATCGGCCCGGGTCAGCCCGTACTCGGGAAGCGCGCTGATCACTTCGAACAATGCCGAACCCACTTCATCGTACAGGTACTTCGACGGCAGTTCCTTCTGTCCCCCGCGGGTGAGGCCGGCACGCACCTCGGCGGCAAATTCATAGGTGGGATCGGCAATGACAGCCTGTCTCAAAATCATGCAGTCCTCAATCGAGCGGTTTGCTCACGCATCGGAATCCGGCATAGACGTACTGGTAGTGAGGCTGGAACCAGTTGCGGAACGACGGTCGCAGCAGGCACGCGGCCGTGCGCGGCGAGCTGCCCTTGATCACGTAGTGCTTGCCATCGAAGAAGTCGGCCGAGTACCCGCGATAAAAAGGGAATGGCTGGAAACCTTCAAAGGGCTGAAACAGGCTGGATGTCCACTCCCATCCATTGCCGAGCATGTCGGCTACGCCGAATGCGCTGGCCCCTTGCGGATGAGCTCCCACCGGCGCCGGGTCCCAGTTTTCAAAGTCGAAGTTTCCGCGCGCCGCGCTGGGTGGTTCCGCACCCCACGGATATTCCCTGGCCGCACCCGCTGGCGATCCATAGGCTGCACGCTGCCACTGCGCTTCCGTCGGCAGGCTCTTCCCTGCCCAACGCGCGTAGGCGCTGGCCTCGGCGTGGCTTACGTAGACCGGCCAGTCCAGCTGCAAAGGAACTTCTTCAAACATCGCCCGCCACAGCCATTGGCCGTTTTCCCGCATCCAGAATGCGGGCTGCGAGATACCGTGTGACTGCTTCCAAGCCCAGTCCGCTCCACTCCACAGCGCGCGGTTCTGGTAGCCGCTCCCCGCCATGAACTCCAGATACTCGCCGTTGGTTACTGGGTAGCGATCCATGGTAAACGCGGGCACCTGCACCGTGTGTTGTTCAAATTCGTTGTCCCATCCGAACCTCGCGTCATTCCGCGGGAGGCCCAGCACGACGGACCCTGCGGGAATCGAGACCATCGCCGGAGTGGTGGGAACGGGTTGGAACCTCACGGTTTGCTGCCGCACCAGCTTTCGGTCGAGCGGCATCCGATGCAACATGTAGGCCAGTGTCTCGGCATGCATCAGGCGATGCTCGATGGCGACATTCAGCAGCAGCTCGGGAGAGAACTCACGCGGTCCCGGATCCGGAGAATTCAGGACTGCTGCGAGTCCCTCGTCCAGTTCGGCGCGCACCCGCTGAACGTACCGGTGCGCCACCGGCAGCACCGGCCAGTCGGATGGCTGGTCGGTTGGCAGACCGCCGCCGACCGGGTCAATGCCGAAGGCAAAGAGCCGGTCAAGATCCGGGCGCGTGCTTCCCCGGTCCAGCAGCCTTGTATTGAGGAGGTTCCAATCAAAGGCTTCCAGATGCCCAATGTAGAAGACAATCCTGTGCCGTTCGTCGATCGGACGATCGTAGAGGGCATCCGGACGGACCAGATCAAAGAGCTCGTCGGTCCGGATGCGGGCTTCGATCAGGCGCTCCAACAGCCCGCCCCGCACACCCGCCGCAGATTTTGTCGCAAGCACCGCTCGCCTTCCTCAACACCGAAATCAGTTTCTTCCCCATTGGGGGTCGACAGCCCTCGCTTTTGGATGCGTGATCCATCTCCAGGGATCACTTCTTTTCGGCGGGGCGTCTGCCGGCCGCGCGGAAAAAAAAGACAACCTTGAGACAAATGGAGCTTCCCGTGAGGTTACACTCGCCGGAAAAGATTGCCAGTGTAATACGGGAATTTGGGTGATCGATACCCGGTAGGGCAGGCGGTTCGGACGCCAATCTGCAGACGGCTTGGAGGGATCATGGGGCGGAGAGTGATCGGGACCATCTTGGGAACAGTTCTAATCCTGGCGAGCGGATCCAGCGCCCAAAGGCACGTCCCCCATTTCCCCGTGCCGCCGCTGCCTTCCGACTCACAACCGGACGCGAAGTCGAAGCGACCAGCGGTGGCCAGAACGAACATCCTCGAAATGGAGCGGGAGTCGAAGGAACTGTCTCAACTCGCGGGGAGTATCCCCGGCGACGTCGAACTCCTCAAGCGAGGACTACTCCCCAAGGATGTCGTGGGCAAGCTGAAGAGGATTGAAAAGCTTTCCAAGCACCTGCGCAGCGAGATCATGTTCTGATCCTTGTACCCGATTCCATCCGCGCGCCGGGACAACCCCGGACCGACTTCAGAAAACGATCTTCACTCCAAACTCCACTTGCCGGGGAGCGCCCATCCCATAAGTCCCGGAACCGGCGACGATC
>Ga0182021_10000651_pt1 | contig 38017 bp, 38 predicted proteins | sample 612E3MmetaG_FD_120493 | JGI IMG/M metagenome (GOLD analysis project Ga0182021, IMG submission 120493) | Permafrost microbial communities from Stordalen Mire, Sweden - 612E3M metaG (Illumina Assembly) | ecosystem: Environmental > Terrestrial > Soil > Wetlands > Permafrost | place: Sweden...
GCACACCCTGAACCTGGAATGGCTGGAGCATCTTAAAGAACACGTCGACCGTCCGGACATCGTCTTCATCTTTGTCGGTCTCGGCGGAGAGACGGGAAGCTACGTCTCACCCCTTGTCGCTTCGACTTGTCAGAAAGTCGCGAAATTGGTCGTCGTTTCCGCATCCGAGCCGTTCTCGGTGGAAGGCACTGACCGGCGCTCCGTGGCCCAGGAAGGCCGGCTCAGGCTCCAGTCCTGCTGTGATATCCCGATCATCTATTCCAACGATCCGTTGCTCCAAATGGCACCGAACCTTCCCATCCAGAAGGCGTTCAACGTCATGGAGCAGATAATGCTCTCCCCGGTCTACGAGATGATCGACGTGCTCACGCAGGAGGACGTCAAGGGCGTCCGTGATGATTTCCACGGTTGTACCAAGGTCCGCCTGGGCGTCGGTTATGGAGGGTCCAGCCTGGAACGGGTCCCGGTGGCGGTGCAGGATGCATTCACTTCCCCCTGGTTCGATTCGGCGCCAGAAGAGGCCCGCTCGGCTGTGGTTGTGGTGAACTCGTACGAACCTGACCCGTACCTGCTGGACGATGTCATGAAGGACGTCTCATCCAGGCTCCCTAGGGCTAGGATCCGATACTCCTCCCGGTGCGACCCGGCATTGGAAAGACGCATCAAGGTCACCTTGCTGGTCGGCTGGTGAGTCGTGCGTACCGACGATATTTTGTCGGCGTCACCGGTTGTCAATTTATGGAATTTATAAGACTTTTAATGGAGGGATGTCCGGTTCAATCCTCTTCGGCTATCTCCTTTGGGGCTCCAGCGAACTTGACCAGCGCATATGCCTCCATGAAATGCAGTTTCGACGTGACCACCAAGGTGTGAAGCGGCCCGCCCATGTCCAACGACCTCATTTTCTCCGGATATCCGGCGGCGATCCTCTCGGTCGACGAACCTATCCTGGCCGCCGCGCATATCAACGAGTCGGGGGCGAGCAATCCGCGCCCGAAACGTTTTTCCGCTTCCATGAGCCAGTTGATCCCGTCATTGGAGGTCATGTACCGGTTCTCCTCCTCCCGGATGTCCAGAAGGACCATCGTATGCAGTCCCCGCTCCTTGTTCTCCAGCACACGCTCGTACGGGCTGGAGGGGAAGTACTCACCCTCCACAAATGGCAGCGTCACCGTGCGTCCGAACTTGTATGGCTGCAGACCGAGGGACGAAGGACAGGCACTGAATATGGACACACCGTGAATGACCTTGGTCGGTATCCCGGCGTCCACCGCCTGGATGCGCAGATCGACATGGGTAGTCGCGGCCATGGTGTCCCCGGCGGTGACGAACGCCACCTTCCTCTCCCGGGCGGCATCGACCACCATCTCCGACTCCTCCACGTCCTTTCGCTTGAGAACGGTGATCTCCTTCCCGATGGCATTGCCAAGATCTTCGAGGGAAGCATCGATCAGCTTCGACGTATAGAACTCAACGAATATCTGGTCACAGCTCTTCAGTTCCCGGAGCGCGCGGACGCTCATGTCGTCCACTCCGCCCAGCCCTAAACCAACAAATAGCAATTCGCCCATCGACATCACCGTGCGCTCTCTATGCGTTCGCGTACCGAAGGGTGAAGGCGAGTCCGTCCGTAAAAAGCTTTTAGACATGGGCGTCCTGGATTCCGCCCTCAAGATCATACGGGAGGACGATCACATCCTGTTCCCGATCCTCTCCGACCTTGATCCTGACATCGGTCTCGAAATCTGCGAGGAAGAGTTCGATGAGCGTCGCCTGGTCGACACAGATTACAAGTCACTGGTGTCGCTGCCGGATGAGCTACGCCCGTTATTGCCAACGTCATTCGATGTCATCGGGGACATTGGCATCTTTCGATTGCCGGACGAGCTATCGGCGTATGGGCGGGACATCGGCACGGCCCTTCTATCCGCCTTCCCCAGGCTGAGGACGGTCGCCATGGACAAAGGGGTCAAGGGGGAGTTCCGGGTGCGCGACCTGGAGGTGGTGGCCGGCGATAAGAAACTGGAGACCGTCCATCAGGAGTACGGGATCAGGCTGCTGGTCGATCCTAGCCGGGTCTACTTCAATCCGCGGCTCGCCGGAGAGCGTCACCGGGTCGCATCGTTGGTTCGGGAAGGGGAGACCGTCATCGATATGTTCTCAGGGATCGGTCCTTTCGCCATCATGATCGCCAAGCAGGCCAAACCGTTCGTGGTGTTCTCACTTGACATCAATCCGGACTGCATCGAGTACACGAGAAGGAACATCGAGATCAACAAAGTAGCCACCGTTGTCCCGATCGAGGGCGATGCGAAGCAGATAATCTTTGACATTCCCTGCGCAGACCGTATCGTGATGAACCTTCCCCACACGGCCAGGCAGTTCTATGCAGAGGCGTTGACCCGGTTGAACGTCGGCGGAACGATACACTTCTACCACATCTGCGAGCGGCACGAGATCGACATGGTGCTGGACCAGATGGTCCTTGAGGCCAGGGGCATGGGTGTGATCGTCGACGTGGCGCACAAGGAAGAGCTGAAGACGTACTCTCCGAGCGCCAGCGTCTTCAGTGCCGACCTATTTCTTCGTGACTGGTGCTAACGTTATCCCTTTCTGTCCCTGGTAGTTGCCGCTCCGTTTCTCGTAGGTCATCTCACAGCTGGAATGCATCATCTCCAGTACCATTTGCACGAAACGGCAGCCTATGGGTATCTCCACCGGTTGGGAGGAAGCATTGAAGCCGGTGAACGTGAGCGTCCCGTGGAAACCAGCATCGATCTTGCCCAGACCGACCAGCAAACCTTTCCGGATCCAAGAGGTCCGGGTCCACAGCTGGGCGGCGATGTCGTCTGGGAGTTCTACATGTTCGACAGTACTGACGTAGAACATCTTCCCCGGACCGACGATCGCGTTCCCATCCCGGAAGGTCTCGCCGGTATCCGCGATCCGGATCTCGGAGATGCGTAGGTCGTACCCGTTCGGGGTCAGGCTTCCGTCGGAATAGTCCTTGATCACAAGCCTACCGCTCTTCATCATCTCGATGATCTCGTGGTCCGGCACGATGCACATAACACCGGCAACTCATTTCCAGCACATTAGCGTAACGGCTCTGAGCATCGCGAGCCCGAATACCATACGTCCATCTTCCGACCTACTTCAATTGCTGAAAACAAAGGCGAAATGTTATACATGTGAAACGGAAATCCTCCTCTAGAATGTCGTTTTTTCTTCATGAGGACAATGTGAACCTGAATTCCCTCCGGTCCATCGATATTCACGACCATGTCGCTATCGTCTATGAGTCCCAGCAGAAGAAGGTCGAGGTGCTGGCGGAGATGGTTCGGATAGGATTGGAGCGGAACGAGCGGTGTGTGCTCGCCACGGTTGAGGGTAAGGACATGGCGGACAATCTCCGTCGCGCCGGGATCGATGTGGACAGAGCCTCGGCCAATGGAGCGCTCATCATCGAGGACTGCGACAAAACACTCCTTGAAAGTAGGATATTCGACCCGGAAGCTGCCATAGAGCGCTTCAAAGGATCGATAGATAGGGCGCTGGATGAGGGGTTCGCCGGGTTGCGCTCGTTCAATTCTTCGTTCCTCCCCGCCGCCTTCATCAATCTGGACCTGCTCCTCGATTTCGAATCGAAGATGGGGCAGGTGGCCTCCGAGATGAAGGTGGTCCGGGTCAGTCTCTACGACCTTAATGTACAGGAACCGGACGTCATAATCAACGCCATCCTAAGCCATCCGATCATCGTTCTGAGGGGAATCGTCTGCAACAATTTCTTCTACATTCCCTCTGACCAATTGACCAGTCCGAAGGGAGGTTCTCCGGAGATGTACCGGCTCATGGACCACCTGATCGACGTCCATCACAACGAGCTCAGTCTGAAGCAGAGCCGGGACGAACTGGAATCGGCGAATGTCCTGCTCCGTGATGAGATCAATAAAAGAAGGATGGTGGAATGGGCGCTGCTGGTCTCCGAACTGCGTTACCGGAACACCCTGGACTCCCTCAACGAGCCGGTGCACGTCATAGATCGGGACTACCGCATAATCATAGCCAACCGCGCACTTGAGACATTGGGGGACCGGTTGGGCGTCGACTTCCGCTGTGTCGGGCGTCATGTTTCTGAGGCGTTCCCCTTCATTTCCAAGGACGAGCTGGCGGAATACGACCGGGTGTTCACCAAGAGGGAAACGATCATCAGCCAAAGGACATATGATCTGGAGAACGGAAGGGTGTGGACCGAGGTGAGCAAAGTACCTATCATGGACGGGGACCGGGTGGCGAACGTGACCACCATCATCAGAAAGGTCAATGAGAAGGAACGTAGCACCTGGAAATAGCTACCTGGACAGAGCCCGTTATTTTCACATTTGATACCTGGATATTTACGTTCAAATACTCGTATGACGTTTTGTCAGACGGGATATGGGAGCACTCGATACCAGTACATTCTAGAGCGGATGCTATTGAGGATCGTTTCCGACACCACCGCTCCCCTCCTCCCTTTTTTCATCCCCCTCGTTTTATACCAGATGTTAGCGATCGCCGTCATCAGAGGTACTCGCGCGCGTCTGTGCATCCCAACTTACCGTTCGAGGCGACCGAGATGATGAACTTCAATGAGAACTTCTGGAGCCGGGTCTTATAATCTGGCGCGGGGACCTGGTCATCGGTCACCCCGTCAAGCACGATCACAAGGGTCCGCTTCGAGTTGGACATATCATCCAATATTTCCGTTCTTATCCTTTATCGTTTTATCGGCCATCAATTACTTCATAATGTGAATTATTAACCATATGAAGTTGATATTAGTGTTCATGATCAGGGGGAGTTGCAGATCGTTCGTTACAGTTACGATTCTGATCTGTTTAGCGATGATATCCATATCTTCTGTGGTCGATGCAGCGCTGATCTATCCAAACACCTATCCCGGAGCTATGGGGGGCCAAGGATTGACCATGCAGTACGATGGTAATTGAAGTCAATGTCACCGGCAGTGGGAACCATTTCAACGTTTTCATCGTCACAAATTATAATCATGAACGGCAGACGAACAACCAATCATTTGGATACATCCAAGACTGTTCCGTGTTAAATGTCACTTCAGCAGATATAAAAGGAACTCTGAAAGCTGGCGACTATTATATTCTGGTAGAAAACCTTGAACAGGGCGATTTGTCGATAAACGACATCCACGTTACTCCATTAGGTGGCGCCCCGTTCCCTTGGGAAATGATATTGGTCGTTCTGTTCACCGCGACCATTACAGCCATAGCGACGTTCTTTGTCAGCAGGAAGGTACATGTTCGAAAAGGTTCCCCAAAATGACGTGGCTTGAGGATTGAAGCACATGTCTTATAATTGCCAGCCATGGTCGTTCTTTTTTCAAGAACTGCAATACCGATCGTATGATTAGGCCTTTCGAAGCACCTTTGACAGCTTGGTCAAGACGATATCTCGTCAGCCCTTTCTACTCGAGAGAGCGACGGCACATTGTCCCGTGGAAATGCATCCGTCCCCGTTCGGTATCTGATCGGGCAGAAGTAGTTCGAACCCCTTTGACCGAGCGATCTCCTTGGTCAGCCGGCAAACGGTGGCGTTATACGAAACACCCCCAGTAAGGCCAATGCTTCCCAGACCCTTAGAGTCCGCCTCGAGGCATGCAATATCGACCAGTGATCCCAACAGTGCTTTGACGAAACTGATCGCCAGGTCCTCCTTGCGACCTTCCGATTCGAACAGCTGGGCGAACAGCGGGATGGTCTGCACCACTCCATCCCTTACTTCTGCTGCCATCTCGAAGGTCGGTTTACCCCGCTCTAGATACCTTTCCAACTTCATCGCCGGCTCTCCATCATAGGAACGATATTGACAGATGCCCAGGTAGCATGACAGCGCGTCCAGGACCCTTCCCATGCTGGTGGTCCTCGGGCTCTTGGTCATCATCTTCCGAAGCAGGGCTGAGTCGAAATCGGTGAAATATCCGCAATCCTGGCCCAAAGCTTCTTTGATGGCGAACACCAGGCGCTTGACGTCGTACACCGCCTTCTCGCCGCCTAGCAGTGGTATTTCCTGAAGATGACCGACCCTGCGATGGGAATCGAACGTGGTATGAAGCACCTCGCCTCCCCAGGCGTTCCCGTCGTCTCCGTATCCGGTCCCGTCAAGGGTAAGCACGACCGCCTCATCGATCCGGTGGTCGACCATCAGCGCCGCGGCATGCGCCCAATGATGCTGCACTTCAACCAGTCTTGAGCCCATCGCATCGGCGAGCCTGCGCCCCAACCGTCTGGTCGAGTATCCAGGATGCAGGTCGATGCCTATCGCATCGACGGTGTCAGCCCCGAGCAGTCTTCTTTGGTAAGCAATTGCCGATTCCAGGAACTCGAGGACCCCTGCCGAACTGGCATCTCCGATATATTGGGTAGCGTACAGTTTCTTCCCGATGGCCAGCGCCCCTGCGATGCTCTCCTGTGCGCCGAGCCCGATAGCGGTCCCCTCGAACGGGAAATCAATGGAGACCGGGATGTGACCGCGGGACTTGCGGATATAGAACGTGCCGTTCTGGAAACTGCGCACCACCGAATCGTCGCACCGGTTTACGATCTCCCGATCATGGAACAAGTAGCATTCTGCGCCTAGCGCCAGTGCGTCCTCGTCCTGCAGGACCATCGGTTCACCGGGAACGTTGGCGGAGGTCATGACCAAGGCATCGTCCTTGAGCTCGTGGAACAATAGATGCTGCATCTCGGTGTACGGCAGGAACACGCCGATATTGCCCAGGCCAGGCGCTACGAGCTCAGTTATTTCCGAGTCCTGCTTTGGTAACAGCACTATAGGTCGATGCGTCGACGTCAGGAGTTCCGCCTCATGTCGGTCCGGAACGGCATACTTGCGCACCGCATACATGTCCCGGACCATGATGGCGAACGGTTTCTCCTTGCGCCTATACCATTGCCGCATCCTGGGCAGAGTCGCCAGCGTGCAGCACAGATGCATGCCGCCCCATCCCTTGGCGACGCCGATGAATCCCTGATCAAGCATCGAGGCGAACGACGGGATTGGCTCACCCGCGACCGGTTTTCCCTCCCCGTCGTGCAGACGGAACTTCGGGCCGCAGTTCGAGCAGGAGATGGTCTGGTGGTGGAACCTGCGGGCGTTAGGGTCCATGTACTCCATCCTGCAATCGGGGCACATCGGGAATCTGTCCATGGATGTGAGCTCCCGGTCATATGGCAGGTCCCTGATTATCGAGAATCGGGCACCGCAGTCCGTGCAATTGGTGAACGCGTAGAGGTGTCGTCTATCCTTTGGATCGAACATCTCCTTCTGGCAATTATAGCAGATGGCCGTGTCGTTCGGGATGCCTACCCCTTTTTGGCCGCTGGAGCTCTTCACTATTTGGAATCCCATTGTTAAGAGCTCGGCATCGGGCAATCCGGCAGATATCTCCACCGAATCCAGGCGGGCCAGCGGGGGCAATGAATTGCGCAGCTCGATGACGAAACGTTCGGCGTCCCCGTCCACCTCGATGATCACGTTCGAACCGTTGTTCTGGACGTATCCGTGCATTCCCAGCAGGGTCGCTACTCTTTGCACGGTGGGCCGGAAGCCCACTCCCTGGACGATGCCGCGGACGGTTATTCGCATCGTTGGATTCGAACATCTGGGAATTATATAACGTATTTGCAGAATGTCCCCCTTCCTCCGGGCAAAGTAATATACTGGTGACTTCGATTCCGAGACTGCGAGGAATCAGGAATGAGCGACATCAGGACCGGGCTGTACTATTCCAAGGATCATGAATGGGTAAAGGTCGAGGGCGGCAACGCCAGGATCGGGATATCCGATCACGCGCAGCATGAGCTCAACGACCTGGCGTTCATCCAACTGCCGAAGGTGGGGGACAAGGTGAAGGCCGGTGAGGTCCTCGGGATCGTCGAGAGCGTCAAGAACACTGCCGACGTGATAAGCCCGGTCAGTGGCACCGTGGTCGAGGTGAACACTCCCCTGGAGGACAATCCCCAGGTGATCAACAAGTCCCCCTACGATGACGGGTGGATCGCGGTCGTGAAGGTGGACTCGCCAGGAGACGTCCTCAAGCTCCTGGACGCTCCGAGCTACAAGAAGTTCCTCAATGATTGAGAGGAATCAATCCTTTCATCACGAACGCCTCGTGCAGATCGGCGATGAAGCCATGCTCGTCCTTGGCGATCCTCTCCTTCACTTCTTTCCAGACGTCCGGACAATTAGACTGCCCGAGCAGTTCCTTGATCGTCCGGTCAACTTCCTTCCGGTTCTCTGGAGTGAGGTTGACCCCGGCAGCGATAACGACGTCGTCCAGGCGTTTTAGATAACAGGACATGGTCCCGGTATCCGTTCGGAAAGTTATCAATATTCCTAGAACGGAAAACGATGAGCCCGTCGCAAGCGCTCAAGAAGCTTGCTTTTTTGAACTCCACATCGGCGAAGATTCGACGGTATACAAATCCAAACCGATTAATAATCCCCCTTCTAATCGGTATAATAAGATTTCCGCGGCCCTTGAAAAAGAAAGATATTGGACACCTAATGGAACAAACCAAATGTAGTTCACAAGCTCCTGGCCAATACAAGACGTGTCATGAAAGACGCTTGTTCCATGTTTTCTCGGTCGAATCAGGTAGATGCATCACAATAACCGGTGACTGAAGTTGATTTTTATGCCATTTAAAAAAGTACTATTGGTGAAACCATCTGGCAGGCACGGCCTCTCCTACGCCTTCGACCTGATCCCGACCGGTCTGGAGTACCTCGCCGCCTCACTGGAAGGGATCGTGGACGAAGTGGCCATCCTGGACCTGGAGATGGAGAACAGGCCTCCAATGGAAGCTTTGTCCGACGCGCTGAAGGTCATGAGACCTGACCTGGTGGGCATAACCATGTCAGCGACCGAGCACGGCGAAGGTCTGGCGATCGCTCGCATGGCCAAAGATCACGGTGCATATGTTCTGATGGGAGGATATCATCCGACCGCCATTCCCGATGAACTTCTATCGCATCCTCAGGTGGACATGGTGGTCCGCGGGGAAGGTGAGATGACCATTCGCGAGATCGTCCTGAAAGGAGGTCCGCAGGGCGTGAACGGGGTTTCCTACAAGGAGAACGGCAACATTGTCCACAACCCGGACCGGGAGTTCATTGAGGACCTGGACAGCCTGCCGTTCCCCGCCCGGCACCTTAGGAAGTACGCCTACGGCACAAGACTTATGAGGGACCGAGAGTACGACACTTTGACCACGTCCCGGGGATGCTGGGGCAGATGTACCTTCTGCTGCGAGCCGACCATGAGCAAGAGCCACCAACGATACCGTTCCCCGGAGAACGTGATGAAGGAGATCCTGGAGATCGTCGCCTTCCATCACAACAAGCCTATCAGCATCGACGTGACCGATCCTCATTTCATGGGCAGGCCGGAGCTGGTAGAGCAGCTGTGCGATCTGTTGGCGACGTATAAGCTCGACATCCGGTTCGGCGTCAAGGTAAGGGCCGATTCAGTGGCGAAGCATCCGGACATCGTCCGGAAAATGATCGCCGTGGGGATCGAGGGTTTCGAGATGGGCATCGAGAGCCCGAACCAGGATGACATCCGGTCCACTGCCAAAGGCATGAGCACCGATGTACATGTGACCGCAGTGAACAACATCAAGAAGTGGGGCGGGAACGCCGGCGGCACGTTTGTCATCGGCCTGCCAGACCAGACCGAGGAACAGATACTGAAATTCCCCGAGTACGCCAAGAAGATAGGGCTCACTAGCACAGCATACGGCATCGCAACTCCCTTTCCCGGAACCCGGTTCTACGAGGACCTGGATGCCCAGGGGCTGATATTCGAGACGGACTGGAACCGCTATGATGAGATGCATTCCATATTCAAGACCAAGCACCTCTCCAGCGAACGCACCGAGGAGCTGGCCTCGATATGCATGGCCAAGTTCTGGACGGTGGACATGTTCATCGAAAAGGAACGGATGCTGACGATCAGGTCCGCCCGCAAAAGGCCATTGGTCAAATTCATCGGGGATAAGATGCATGAGCTGAACTTCTCACTTCAGATGGGCTCGCAGCTCCAGAACAAGAACCTGGGGAAACATGTCGTTTCGGTCATCGAGGCATCGGCCGACCCGGGCGTGGAAAAGTACACCAAGGACGTGGGGGTGCACAACATAATCGACATGGCGCTTCTCCTGAAGCTCCTCGGCGACCAGACCGTGCAACTCACTGTCAAGAGCAAGGGTGAGGCGATAACAAGCTGGATCCTGAAGACCAAGGGCAACGGCGTAGAGTATATCCGGGTCATACAGGGGAGATCTGACCAGAGCACCATAAACATGGACCTGGACCTGGATGATTTCAACTTCAGCGAGAGCGGCAACGTGACCCTCGTTAGAAGCATAGGCATCGTGGGGAAGATGCTCGCCTCGAACCGCGGGCTGAGAAAGCAACCGACAATGATCAGACTGATGATCGCTGGCGGTCTCGAAATGGTGGTCGGGCATCTTAGAGAGTCTGATCGAAAGACCAGCGGAAGACGTTCAGCCGCCAGGATCAAAAGTTAGAGAAATGAGGAAAGGGAACCTTCAGGCTCCGGCTTCCTTCAGGATATCGGCGCACTTGCACTTTCCGCGGACCGCTGGAATCTTCGGGATCACGTTCTTGAGCAGGAGCTGCACCTTGTCCGCGTTCTCTGCCATGGTCTTCAGGATGGTCTTGGTGTCGACCGGCTCGTCGGCCCATACGTCATAGTCCGTGATCATGGCCAGGCTAGTGTAGCACATCTCCATCTCGCGGGCAAGTTGACATTCAGGGACGACGGTCATGCCGATCACGTCGGCGAAGGCCCGATACATGGTGCTCTCTGCCCTGGTCGAGAACCTCGGTCCTTCGACGCAGACGTATGTCCCTTTCGAGTGACAGGGAATCTTGGCCTTCTTGGCCGCCTTGACGAACATGTCGTTCATCTCCGGGCAGAACGGGTCGGCCATGGTGACATGGACGGTCTTGCCCTCATCGAAGAACGTGTACTCTCTGGTCTTGGTGAAATCGATGAACTGGTCCACCACCACGATCTCACCCGGTTTGTACTCCTCCTGGAGCGATCCGACCGCACATGGTGAGACGATCCTTTCGACGCCCAGCTGCTTCAAAGCCCAAATGTTCGCTCGGTAGTTCACCCTGTGTGGCGGGTAGATGTGTCCTTTTCCATGCCGGGGCAGGAACGCCACCTCGACGCCATACAGTTCGCCGATGAGTATCTCGTCAGAGGTCGCTCCATAGGGGGTGAAAGGTCTGACGGACTGCTTAAGTTTGAACATCTTGGGGTCATAGACCCCGGTGCCGCCGATGATACCGATCTTGGCCTGCATAGTGATCATCCCTGGAAATGTTCTTTCGGATAAAGAACCGTCGGCTCCTAATGTGGGTTAACAATTGTACAATTAGGTTAGATTTTCGTTCGTTTTTCCGGAACAGAATACGAAAGGCTTATTTTGCGTCCGTTACACTGTTGCCTGTAGGAATGAGAATGGGACCGAAAGCTGAAGTGAATCCAATTTGGGCGTGCAGGGCGTTTCCAGCATTCCCTGTCGTGCTCGTGGCCGTTGGAGATGGTCAAGAGGGCGGGGAAAGGAACGTCATGACCGTAGCTTTGGTCCATATGTTCTCATTCAATCCGCCTGTGCTGGGCGTCGGCGTGTCTCCTTCCCGGCATACGTATGCGCTCATGGAGAAGTATCCAGATTTCTCGATCAACATCCCATGCAAGGAGCTGGTGGAGGAGGTCCTCTACTGCGGGCAGAAGTCCGGTCGCGACGTGAACAAGTTCGAGGAGTGCGGTCTCGGTTGCCGGAAAGGCACGAAGATCGACTCGCCAGTGCTTGACGAATGCATGGTCAATCTCGAGATAAAAAAGACCCAGAAGGTGGAGGCGGGGGATCACGTCTGGTTCCTGGGCGAGGTCGTCCACGCGCAGATGGAATCCTGTGCCGACCGGGATAAGGCATTGCTCTATTGGTCGGGCGAGTTCAGGCTGATTGGCGACGTGATACGACGCCGCTAGGGATTGGTTATTCAAAATCTATTTAGTGTTACACCTTCAATCCTATCTCCGGTGCTTAGATTGGGAGCTTTTCAAGACGATAAGATCGACACTGACAACATGTCCTCGGTTCAACTGTTGCCGCCCGCCCCGGTTGTGCTGGTGGCAGTGGGCGACAAGGAAGGCAAGGAAAGGAACATCATCACGGTTGGAATGTTCAACCTATTCTCGCAGAAACCGCCGCTGATCGGCATCGCGGTCCTGACCTCACGGCAATCCTATAAGTTGTTGGAGGAGTGCCCCGACTTCTCGATCAACATCCCCAGCAAGGACATGATCGATAAGGTCATCCTGTGCGGTACAAAGTCCGGCAAGAGCGTGGACAAGTTCAAGGAAGCTGGTCTGACGGCCATCCCGAGCAAGAGGATCAAGTCGCCGAAGATCGAGGAATGTCTCATCAACATCGAGGTTAAGAAGAAGGAGACGTTCGAGAAGGGAGACCATACCTGGTACATAGGTGAGATCGTCCACACCGACGTGACCAAGGACTATGACCGCTCCAACGCCCTGCTCTTCTGGGACGGTGAGTTCAGCACTTCGGGCAAGGTCCTTAAGAAATTATGATCGGGGCCGATCGGGCCCTCTTTTCCCTATTTTTTAGATCGTTCAAAATGTATTTGATGGTCAAATATTTGACCTGATTAGGATTGATTTAGCACAATTGTAAAAGGTCAAACCTGTATTATGTACAATTGGGTTATAACAATCCTCTTAAGACAATAGTTTAAAATACTCACGTTCCCTAGAATCACTTAGTGGTTAAAATGGGGGTGACTGAAGTGGAATTGCAAACGATCAGGACAAGACAAGAGACAACCATGCGTGATGCTTCAGAGTACCTGCACACGTTGTACTCTAACTATGGACCGAGGAGGGCGCTGATAGAGGACCCAGAGGTCAACTCAAATGCCCGCATCCTCGTGCTCGCTCCGCATCAAGATGACCCTATCATCGGTTGTGGGGGTACCATGTGCAAGCTGGCCAGGAAAGGCGCGCATGTCAAGGTACTGTATATGACCGACTCTTCCTATGAGAGCAATATCGGGCCGTCATGCGGCTTGGTCCCGATGGTGCAAAAGGAGGCGGAGGAATCATTGGCAACATTGAGGTGCTTCGAATCGGAGCATCTTGACCTGCCCATCCTGGCCTTGCGCTGCGACAGCAACAACAAGCGCCGGCTGTACCGGGCCATCGACTACTACTCGCCGGACATAATGTTCGTGCCGTCGCTCCAGGACATGCATCCAGACAACATGATGACCGGACTGTTGGCCGCCCATGCGCTAAGGGAGTATGACGGTCGTCTCACTCTGTACTCCTATGAGGTGTGGGGCGGCCTCTTTCCCAACACCATGGTGGAGATCACCGAGGTCATGGACGATAAGATCGCGGCGATCAAGGCACGCAGGTCCCAGGTGAAGCTGGTGGATGGCGAAAGAAGGCTCAGGGAGGCCAACTCATTCCGGCTTTCCGCGACCCAACCGGAACGTTACTGTGAACCGTTCCTGCGCCAGGAGAGGGAGGACTTCGTGATCATGGCGGCCCGGCTGGGGGCGTATGACCTAATCGACTCAGGATGACCAAACGGCCTGCGGTTCTTGGGGAAGTGGCCGCAGGTCGTCATTGACGAAAGACCGGAGAGGCCTTGCCTACTCCGGCAGCCTCGCCTTGGGGAAGGAGCCGAAGACCTTCACGAAAGATGCCTTGCGCACCAGGTCGATGAGGGCCTTGGTGACGTTGACTTCGTTGACGCTGCCGTCGATGTCCAGGTAGAACACGTACTCCCATGGGCGCTCCTTCCGTGGACGGGATTCCAACTTGGTGATGTTCACCCCGTGTTCGGCGAAAGCCCCCAGGCACTTATAAAGTGCCCCGGGCACGTTCTTGGTAGTGAACGCCAACGCCGTTTTGTCTCCGGCATGATCCGTCTTCGGGTCCTTTTCCAGCACGAAGAACCGCGTGCAATTCTTGTTGCTGTTCTGGATGCCTTCCCGGAGGACCTTCATTCCGTAATGCTCTGCCGCCCTCCTGCTCGCCACCGCCGCCTCTTCCCGTAGCCCGCGTTGTTTGATCATGAGCACGCTTCCGGCCGTGTCGAAGGATGGAATCTTCTCCCATTCCGGATGTTCCATCAAGAAGTTGCGAGACTGGCCCAAGGCCTGAGGATGGCTGTAGACCTTCCTGACGTCCAGCAGTTCGGCGTCCTTCTGGCCGATGAGGCAGTGCCTGATTGGCAATAGTATCTCCCCGATGACCGTGAGATCGCTTTCCAGGAGCAGGTCGTTCGCCAGCGTGACGCTCCCTTCGATGCTGTTCTCCACCGGGAGAACGCCATGCGTTGCCTTCCCCCGGTCCACGGCCTCGAACAGGTCGGTGAACTCCTGGCAAGGCACTGTCTCCACACCTTCGCCGAAGTAGGAATAGACAGCGTCCTCGCTGTATGCCCCTTTGACCCCCTGGAACGCCACTTTCGAGCCGCTTTGCTGTCCGCTCATCTCAGCACCCGAAGAACTCCTTATGTATGGCCTTGGTGGCCACCTCCAGGTCGTCCTTCTTGACAGTGAAGTGGTAAGCGACCAGTGACGCGCCGGCCGAGATCAGGCCGATGTTGACGCCTTCCGCCGCGACGGCATTGAAGGCGCGGGACGCCACCCCCCGAGTGTAGCCGATGCCCTCTCCAACCAGGCAGACCAGCGCAATGTCCTCGGAGGTCTCGATCCGGGCGATCCCGGAATGTTTCTCCGATTCCAGCGCGATCCTGGCCGCCCTCAGATCCTTCTTGTCCACCAGCATGGCGACGCACGTCAGGGAGGTGGCCACCGACAGAATGTTGACGTCCGCCTCGTTCAGCCGTGCGCCCAGCTGGGACAGGAACCCGGACCGATATCCGGTGTCCTCGGCGAATATCTTCACTATGCCCAGGTTCTTCATGCATGAGATCGACTTGATGACCGTAGGGTCCTCCGGGGTGCTCTTGGAGACCGACGTCCCCGGCAGGTCTGGACGGTACACGTTCTTGACCCTGATGATGATATCCTTGGCCCGGGCCGGCACCACCGTCATGGGATGCAGGACCTTGGCGCCGAAATATGCCAGTTCGGCCGCCTCCTCGTAGGAAAGTTGCGGTATCGGAATCGCCCGCGGCACGATCTTGGGATCGACCGACATGAACCCATCGACGTCCTTCCAGATCTCCAGGGTGTCCGCATCTATCGAGTTAGCTATGGCGGCCGCCGAGTAGTCCGAGCCGTTACGGCCGAACACCGTGACCGATCCGTCGGGGGCTTTGCCAAAGAATCCGGTGATCACCGGGACCTGATGCGAACCGAACATACCCATGATGCGGTCCTTGACATTCTCCTTGGTCTTCTCCAGGTCAGCTATTGCCGACCCGTAGACGCCGTCGGTGATGATGCCCAGTTCGTCGGCGTCCATAGGGACCGCGTCGACCCCCCGGTCCCGCAGCATCGCGGAAACGACGATGGCGGAGAGCCTTTCCCCATAGCACTGGACGAAGTCCTTGGTCCGGGGCGTCACCTCCTCCAGATAGGATATGCCGTAAAGCATGCGTTCCAGCTTGACCAGCTTCCCGTTGATCCGGCCGATCGCATCGTCTCGTTGTTGTCGGTCGAAAACGGCATCATTGATCAGCTTGAGATGTGACTCCCTCAGCTTCTGGATGAATCCTATGACCTCGTTCTCGGTCTTGTTCATGGAAATGAACTGGATGAGCGATTCAGTGATGCCGCTCACGGCCGAGACCACTATGACCCGATCCTCCTTCTCGGAGGCGATTATCTCACCTATCCGGAGGATGGATTCGCCCGTGGTCAGGGAACTTCCGCCGAACTTCATTACCTTCAAAAGAGGCTCCTCCTTTTCACGATCTCTTCTGGCGTCTCGTAGCATGCCCGATGCGCTTCATCGTCGGTCAGTCCGGCCGCCCTGGCGATGATCATAGCGGTCTGTTCGTCGATGATGTCCCCAGGCGAGTGGGTGTCCGAATCCAGCACCATCTTGGCGCCGACCTGGCGGGCGATCTTCGCCACATGGCCGTTGGTCTTGTTGTGCGATGAACGGGAGGTTATCTCCAGCGCCACACCGTTCTTTTTGGCCAACTCTGCTTCTTCCACGGTGATGAAGCCCGGGTGGGCCAGGATATCTATCTCCGGGTTGCTGACCGCGGCCAGATTGGTACCCTTCTCCACCGGTTCCGATATGGTCTCCCCGTGGATGACCACGATCTGAGCACCCAGCTTGCGTGCCTTCGATACGACCATGTCGATCTTCTTGGCCGGTACATGGGTGATCTCCACGCCGTTCAAGACCTCCAGGTTCCACTCCCGCGCTAACGGGATGTCCCTTGACGCCTCGTCCAGCACGCGGTCCAGCGTCGACAGTGCGACGTGGTCGGTGAAGGCGATGGCCTTGTGCCCCCTCACCGCGCATCTCCTTGCAAGCTCGATCGGCAGCAGCTCCCCGTCCGAGAGCAGCGTGTGCATGTGCAGGTCTATCCTCATTTCTTCTGCCCCCTGCGTTCCGCCAACATCCTATAGATGTCGGCCGGCGGTTGGTCCGCCGCCTCCAGGACCACCATCAGGTGGTATATCAGGTCAGAGACCTCCCAGGCCTGGGCCTTTTGGTCATGCCCTTTGAAAGCAAGGATGACCTCGCCCGCCTCCTCCACGACCTTCTTCAGGCGCTTGTCCTCGTCCGCCAGAAGTTTGCTGGTGTACGAGTCCGGGTTCGGTTCCCGCTTGCGCTCTTCGATGACCCGCTTCATCTCCGGGATCACGTTCATGGTCCCGGACAGGTCGCCGTAAAGAACCTCCTCGAAGCAGGAAGGCCGGTCCAGATGGCAGGCCACTCCTTCCTGCTCCACCCGCACCAGCAGGGTATCGGCGTCGCAGTCGAGCTGCATGGCGATGATCTTCTGCACGTGGCCGGACGTCTCCCCCTTTTTCCATAGCTTCTGCCGGGAACGGGACCAGAAATGCGTGTAACCGGTGCTCAACATCAGGTCATACGCTTCCAGGTTCGCATAGGCGAGCATCAGTACTTCGTTGGTGTAGGCGTCCTGGACTATCACCGGGACCAGCCCTTCCGAGTTGAATTTAAAGTCCGTCATCTGACCGGCACCCCCCGTTTCCGCAGGTACGATTTGACCTGACCGACAGTGAGCTCGTTGTAATGGAATATAGAAGCCGCCAAAGCCGCTTCCGCCTTGGTCTGGGTTAGGACGTCATAGATGTGTTCGACGTTGCCGCAGCCGCCCGATGCGATCACCGGTATGTTGACATTGCGCGCCACCGCGTCCGTCAGTTCCAGGTCGTAGCCATCCTTGGTGCCGTCCGCGTCCATGCTGGTCAGCAGGATCTCCCCCGCCCCCAGCTTCTCCGCCCGGACCGCCCACTCCACTACGTCCAGGCCGACTTCCTTCCGGCCCCCGTGGGTATAGACGTTCCATGAGGCGCCCGTTCTCTTGGCGTCGATGGCCACCACCACGCATTGCGAACCGAAATCATCGGCGCATTGGGTGATGATCTCCGGGTGCTGTACCGCCACGGTGTTGATCGACACTTTGTCCGCCCCGGCGTTCAGGGCCGCCCGCATGTCATCCCGATCGCGCACTCCCCCTCCAACGGTCAGCGGCACGAACAGTTGGTTAGCCGTTCTCTCCACCACGTCGAGCAGCGTCTTGCGGCCTTCGTGCGAGGCGGAGATGTCCAGGAAGACGATCTCGTCCGCTCCCTGGGCCTCATAGTTCGAGGCCATGTCCGGCGGCGAGCCGACCCCTTGCAGGTTGAGGAACTTGATCCCTTTCACGACGTTCCCGTCCTTCACGTCCAGGCACGGAATGATGCGCTTCGTTAACAGCTCAACCCCTCCGAACCTTGGGCCTCTCCTTGGTGGAGAGGACCGTCTCCCTCTTGGTGGTGGCCCGCCTGAGGGCGGTGCCCAGCGCCTTGAACGTCGCCTCTACCATGTGGTGGTCGTCGAAACCTCTCTTGACGATCACGTGAAGCGTTATGCCTGACGACATCGCGAACGACCGGAGGAAGTGGTGGTAGAGCACGTCCGGACAGTCGATCTCGGCGTACGGCCGGTCCACTATGTCTAGGTCGACCTCTACCAGGGCATCGTCCATAGGGACCACGGCCGAGGCGATCCTTTCCACCGGGGTGTCGCCCAGCGCCTCCCGCAATGCCGAACCGAGCACGATGGCCACGTCCTCCACCAGATGGTGGTCGTTGTCACCCTTGGCCACCATATCGATGTCGAACGAAGAGTATCTGGCGAATGTCTCCAGCATATGCTTGAGGAACTGCTCATCGCAACGTACCGAGGACTTTCCGGTGCCGTCTATGTTCAGCTCTATCGAGACGTCCGTCTCCTTGGTCTGTCGATTCAGCTTCGCCGTCCTTATTGCCATTTCACTTCCTCCAAACATCCATAGGATTCAGTTTCCCGGTATAAAGTGCTAATCCGACCACTGCGGAACGGACGCCTATGCGTTCCAGTTCGGCCAGGTCGTCCATTCCGGTGATGCCGCCGGAAGCGATGACCTCATGCGGGCATCCGGAAACGAAGGATTCCACCTCTTCCACGTTGATGCCCTGGACCTTACCCTCCACGTCCACGTCGGTGTGAAGGACCGCCGCCAACGGGATTTCCGTGATCCGTTGGAACATGTCCTCGTGCGAGATACCGGAAGATTCCTGCCAACCCTTGACCGTGATCATGCCACCCTTCGCGTCCAATGCCAGGACGATCCGGTTCGGATCCCTCTCGGCCAAATGGGTAAGCCACTCTGGCTCCCTGATCGCCTTGGTGCCGACGATCACCCGTTTCGCGCCGGCATCGAGGAGGTACTCGGCGACCTCGATCGACCGGATGCCTCCCCCCACTTCGACCGGTACCCCGCATTCGGAGATGATACGTCGGATCGTGGCTATATTGTTCCCCTTGGCGAACGCCCCGTCCAGGTCCACCACGTGCAGCATCGGGGCGCCCTTGGTGACCCAGTCCCGGGCCACGTCCACCGGGTTCGGCATGACCAGTTGTTCGGTGCCCCGGACCCCGCCCACCAACTGAACTACGTTGTGGTCCAGGATGTCCACCGCGGGCATGACCATCATTTGCAGCCCTCCGCGAAACGAACGAAATTGCGCAGGAACGCCAGTCCGTTGGCAGAACTTTTCTCCGGGTGGAACTGGACGCCGTAGGTGTTCCCTTTACGGAAGACCGTCGGGAACCGGCCATAGTAGTCGGTCGTACCTACCACCACGTCCTCCAGTGCATTGCCGTAGTACGAGTGTGCGAAGTAGAAGAACGGCGAAGGGATCGAATCGAATATTCGATCAGAACAATCGACAGAGTTCCATCCCATGTGCGGGACCCGTTCGGCTTTCAGCCTGATCACTCGGCCCTTCATGTATCCCAGACCGGGTCCTTCCCCCTCCTCGCTGTTCTCGAACAGGATCTGGGAGCCGATGCAGATGCCCAAGCATGGTTTTCCGCTATCTAGCACCTTTAGGATGTCCGCCCGGAACGGCTGCAGCCGCTCCATGGTCTTGGTGAATGCGCCTACGCCGGGCAGCACTATGCATTCCGCATCGAGAAGAGCGGCCGGGTCCTTCTCCACATACGCTTCCGCCCCGCATATCTCCAAGGCCTTACGGATGCTGTGCAGGTTTCCCACGCCATAATCGGCGATGCAGAGCCTTACCATTCCCTCACGACCTCCTCCAGCTTTGCCAGGAGCTCGTCGTTCATCTCCCTGGTGCCGATGGTGGTGCGGACGCAGTTCTCCAGGCGACGCAGTTTGCCAAAGTCCCGTATGAGGACGTTCTTTTCTGCCAGTCTGGATACGAGCTGCGCCGAGTCCCTGGGAGAACGGAACAGAATGAAGTTCGCCTCGGAAGGGAAAACGTGGAAGCCCAGGCGTATTAGGCCATCCTCTAAGTGCTTGCGCTCCCGATTCACCGTGGCCACGCTCTCTTTGACGTAGCGCTGGTCCTTGAGCGCGGCGATGGCCACATGCTCGGACACCCGGTTCAAGGAGTAAGGTATCTTCACCGTCTGCATCACGTTGGCCATTTCCAGGTTGGATGCCATATAGCCGATGCGCATCCCGGCCAGCCCATAGGCCTTGCTGAAGGTGCGGGTGACGATCAGGTTCTCGTACTTGTCCACCAACGGCATGAACGACTCGCCGGCGAACTCGCCATATGCCTCGTCCACCACGACCGGCCGATCGCATCCTTCGACGATCGCCTTGACGTCCTCTCTGCGGAGCAGGTTGGAGGTAGGGTTGTTCGGGGTGCAGACGATGACCATCTTCCCCTTGGTCGAGTTGATGCCCTCCACGTTCAGCTGGTAATCGTCATCCAGGTCGATCTGGGTCACCTTGCCGCCATTGATCCTCACGAAGAAACCGTGCAATGAGTAGGCCGGATAGGCGGTGATGACCGTCTCGCCAGGCTCCATGAACGTTTTGAACAGAATGTCCAGCATCTCGTCCGAGCCGTTGCCAACGATGAAATTGTCCCTGGTCAACCCGTAGATCTTGGCCAGCTCGTTGCGCAGTCCGTCCGAGTAGGTGGATGGGTACTGGTCCAGCTCCATGTCCGCGCATTCCTTGACCGCCTTGCAGGCGGCCGGATTGCACCCGAGCGGGTTGGTGCTGGTGTCCATCCGCAGTTTGCCCTCCACCTTCGGGCTGTAATAGGTCGTCATTCCCCTGGCGGTGCTCCTGACCCATTCCTTTTTCATGCCATCGCCTCAGGGAACCATCCGGTCGATCGGCGTTATCAGGATGCCGGAGGCGCCCAGCCGCTTCAGGCGGATTATCGCGTCATAGACCTGGTCCTTGTCGATGACCACGTGGACCGCGACCACGTCCTCTCTCCCGGCGATGTTCATGACCGTGGGTCCGGCGATCCCGGGGAAATACTTACGCACCTCGTCCAATGCCACCGTCGGCACGTCGGCCATGAGATACTTCTTGTTCTCCGCGTCCATGACGCTGCGCATGGCGGATACGAGCTCATCGATCTCCTCCCGCCTGTGCTTGTAGGATTCGTGATTGGCGATGACCACTGCCTGGGAGTTGGTGATGACCGCGATCTCCTTCAGGTGGTTCATCTTCAGGGTGGAACCGCTGGATACCAGGTCGGATATGATGTCTGCCACCCCCAGGTGGGGCGTAACCTCGGCCGCGCCCGATATCTTGGTGATCTCAACCTGCTTGCCCAGCCGCTCGAAGTACTTCTGGGTCAAGTTCGGGAAGGAGGTGGCCACCACGGTCCCGTCCTTGATGTCGTCCACGCTGTCGAAGCCGGAACCCTCCGGTGCTGCTATCGACAGTCGGCAGTGTCCGAAGTCCAGCTCGTAGACCGTCTTGACGTCGAGGCCAGACTCCAATACTATGTCCTTTCCGGTGACGCCCACGTCCACCGCTCCCTTATGCACGAAACGCACGATGTCGGAGGCGCGCAGGAACATCACCGATAGGTTCCTAACATTGGTGTAGAGCTTCCTCTCATCCGCCCCTTCTATCTCCAGGCCTGCGTGGTTCAGTATCTGGACCGTCCGCTCGCTCAGCCTTCCCTTGTTGGGTATGGCGAACTTTAGTGTCAAATGCTCACCCGTGTCATTGTGGTCAACGATAATACATTACTTCAACCTTTTGCGCATTGACCAGTCGTTCTAGTGGCAAAGTGTCGCCTACGCTCTATTGGACCCGATTCTCTAGCGGTGCACCGCAGGAGGCGCACTTCTGATTTCCAGGCGGGTTCTGCATGCCGCAGTAGGAGCACTTACCGTGCAACACCCATTCGATACGCAAGCGCTCGATGCGGGTCCTCTCTTTCCTTGCGATCCGCAAACCAATAAGGGCGAACATCAGGGCCACGACGACCAAGGCCAGGCTGACCAGTAAAAAACCGGATTCTGCGAGGAGTCCAGGCAGGAGAAAGCCGAAGGCAAAGAATCCCATCATCCCGGCCAATCCGTAGAACAGCATCGACATGGCCTTGGCGTTCGAATCCGGGTCGTCATAGATCGGCGGGGCCAAGGAAAGGTCGCTACCGCACTTGGGGCAGAATTTCGTCCCAGGCTTCGACTCGGTCTCGCAGGATGGGCATTTGGTCATGGTTGCCAGGGAAATCCCATCTCACGATATGATTGTTTCCGGATAATTGTAAAATAGGAGAATAAAAAGAGAAGGCTTGAACGATCGGGTTTTCTTGAACAGGAACCAAGTAGGCCATCCCTCAATTCCTAAACTGTTCTGAGGATTATGCGGGAAGCATTGCTGAAGGTCCCTTTTGCCGGGACCATGCGGGGCAGGGTCCCTTTCATCGCTATCTTTTCCCCTGCGATCACGTAGCAACCAGTGATATTCTTGATCTTCATCAGATCGGTCACCGCTTTTTCGAGGAACAGGTCATCGTTTGTGACCACCATGTTCCCCAGCATCGTCGCGCATGCATCGGCAAGAGCCACGTTGTCTGAGATGACGATCGCAGCGTCGGCGATCCCGAACGAGATCGACGGTCCGACGGTCGCCGACGAGGTACAGATGCCCACGATGTGGTCGTCCGGTTCGAAACGGAACGCCAGTCCACTGAACTTTGAGTTACCGGCGTAGATCCCGATGTCCACCTCGTGGTCAAGGATCATGGCGATGTCACCTCCGTTATCGACCAGGGCATGGGTCGCGCCAGCAGAGACCATTGCTTCCACCGCCGCTTCCGCGACAGCCCCGGCAACCGCCGCCATCGGTCCCACGTTCGCGGCCCTGGCAGCGTCGCACATCCTCCTGATCAGCGGCGGGGATCCCCCCTTCTCCGGGTAAGGCTCCAGGGTCGAACGGAAGAAAGGATCATCGGAGATGAACCTCTCCAAGACTTTGCGCGATTCGAAAATGGATTGTTTGGCCAAGGGGACGAACCGCTCATCTGCGACGATGGTGACGGCCGTCTCCCGCAGTTCGAAATGCTCCCTCACGATCATATCTTGAACGCGATGGCGGCGGGCGGGCAGGCGTCGATGCAGGTCCCGCAGGCGATGCACTTCTCGGGCAGGTAGTGGACCATCTTGGTCTCCTGGTCCATGCACATGGCCTCGACCGGGCAGATGCTGATGCAGGCGCCGCAGTGGGTGCAGCGGTCCTCATCCTTCTTCACATAGGCCTTGAGCTCACGGACCTCCACCTTGCTCTCCTTCAGGTATTCGACGGACTTCTTGATCATGTCCGCCTTGCCCTGCATCTCGATGAGCATCTTGCCGCCGACGTCGTTGACCTCGGCCCTCAAGATGTTTATTTGGAGGTCGTAGTCCTTCACCATGCGGTAGGTGATAGGCTCATTCACCAGGTCCGGTGTGAAACTGAGCTGGAACTTCCTCTTGGCCATTAAATCACATCCTCCTTGGACATGACCTCTAGGGGCTTCTGTGACCTTTCCTTGGGCAAAGGCGCCACCGCCTGGGTCAGCGTGAACTCGCCCGCCTCGATCCATTTCTTCAAGCGACCGGCGATGATCCTGGCCTTGTAATAGCTGGATAGTGATGAGGTCCTGACCTGCTTCCCGTAGAGCTCGATGCAGCCGGAACGCAGGTCCGCATAGCTGATATCCTTGATCGGTTTGCGATTGCGCGAGGCCACCGAATAGTCGAGCAGAGGGGCGTATATCTGGTCGTCCCTGATCGAGACGCACTTCATCATCTCCTCGTCCAGGATGGGGATGGGTACGCCGATGCCCAACCCCAGCGATAATCCATATTTCTGGAAGTTCAACGCACGTACGAATTCCGGCGACATGCCCCGCAGGTCCCCGATCAACGCCAGCGATCGGGCCGCTCCTACCGGGACGCCGTTCTTGGTTGGCGTGGTGGTCTTGTACTGGGTTCCCTCCCAGGCGACATAGCCGATCCCGCCGCCCATGAATATCCTGGTGCCGATGCCTATGGTCCTGAGGAGGGGGTCGTTCAACAACGGAGAAAGCTGGCCGGCCGATGAATAGGTCACATTGCCGTAGTGCGGCAGGAGCTTGCCCATGTAGGTGTAAAGCGTCTTGTCCGAGCTATTGGTGGCCAATCCGTAGTTCTGGTAGATGTTCCGCGGATTGTACAGGTAGGCCTGGTTTATGGTCTTGAGCGAGATGAAGGTATCAATTTCCTTCCGCGGATAGCAGTCGGAGCAGTACGAGTTCGCCTTAAGATGGACCGCCTTTCCGGCCACCAGCTCCTCGATGACGTGGGCGCCGCCGTAGCTCATGTCCTCGTCATTGCGCAGTTCGGTGGCACCGATGTAGGTGTCCACCGCCGCCAGTCCGCCGTACGCTGCCACGCCGTTCAGGGAGATGTGCTGCATCTTGATCGGTGGCTCGGAGTGCCCGAAGTTCAGGAACGCGCCCGAAGAGCACATCGCCCCGAAGGTGCCGGTGGTGACCACGTCTACCTCTTTCGTGGCCTTCTCTATGCCTTTGCTCGCTATGAGCTCGAGGACCTCCTCGGCGGTCATCACCACCGCGTCCTTTGCCTCGATCTTGCGGTTGATCTCCTCGTACGTGCGTTTCACTTGCAATCACCTACAACAGTTTCTTCGCCTTGGCCAGTTCCGCGTTGATCACCGAGCCGCCGGCGCCGCCGCGGATGGTGTTGTGCGAGAGCACCCACATCTTGGTGTACTTGCCGCTCTGCCTGATCCGCCCGACGGTGACCGCCATGCCGCGGGCCCTGGTCGGCTCTCCGGCATTGACGTCGATGACCGGTTGCGGCCTGTCGTCCTCGCTCCTGACGATGATCGGCTGTAACGGTGCGGTGGGCAGCTCCAGCCTCTGCGGTTCCGCCCGGAACCCGTTCAGTAGGGTGGTGATCTCCTCAACGCTGGGGTCCTTGCTCATGATCATGGCCGCCGACTCAATGTGGCCGTCGATGACCGGGACGCGGGCACATGAGGCGACCATGTCGAAGGCGGCGTTCTTGATCCCGCCCTTCGGAGAGATGACCCCGAGCATCTTGAAGATTTCAGCCTCCATCTTCTCCTCCTCGCCCTTGATGTAGGGAACGACGTTCCCCAGGATATCCAGTGAAGGCACGCCAGGATACCCGGCGCCGCTGACCGCCTGGTAGGTGGAAACGCATAGGAACCGCAACCCATACTCCTGGTAGATCGCGCTCATCGGGATGGCCAGCCCAGTGGTCGAACAGTTGGCGTTGGTCACGATGTAGCCGCCATCCTGGAACGATTTCTGGGCCTTGACCAGCTTGATGTGCTCTGAGTTCACTTCTGGGATCAGCAAGGGCACGTCGTCCCTCATCCGGTGCGAAGCGGCGTTCGAGAAGACGGCCACGCCGTTGTCGGCCAGACCCTGCTCGCAGTCCTTCGCCACGTCGGTCGGCAGTCCTGAGAACGCCACCCGGCACCTGGAGGCGATGGTCTTCACGTCCAGCTGCTCGATCTTCTTTTCCAGGGTCTCCTCCTTGAACGGATAGTCCTTGATCCTCAGGACCTGCTTCAGCCTCTTCCCTTCCGAGCGTTCCGAGGCATACAATCCCTGGATCTCGAAATAGGGGTGGTCCTCCAGTAACTGGATGAACCTTTGTCCGATGTTGCCGGTCGCGCCCAGTACCGCTACCTGTATCTTTGTCAATTCAATCCTCTCCGAAGTAATCCTTGCCTTCCTGCATCATCTCGATGAACCTCTTTCCGTCCTTATCCAGGGCGAATTCCTCAATGTCCCTGACCGCTTGAAGGAACAGCTCCAGGCAATGCCTGCTGTGGGGGTTGAGGTGCTGAATGTTATAGTAGAGTTCAGGGCTCTCGTTGGCGACCCGTTTGGATGTAGTCGCCTGGCTGCTGAAAGTGGTGGAGGAAATTTGGTCCAGTCCTCCGAAATCCACCCCTGACTTCGTCAAAGTACGGAAGAAAGCTATGTTGACGGCATGTGATAGCCCTAGCACATACGATATCAACTCATCATGCTCTTCTACCGGGATACGGGTCAACTTGGCGCCGGTGCCATCGAACAGCCCGGCTGCCTTTTCCACTGCCTCGCTGGAGCCACAGTCGCATATCACTATGTTCCTGTTGTACACCGAAGCCTCCGGACCGAACATGGGATGGATAGAGCATACCTCCAATCCCTCCTCAGCGGCCTTCCTCATTGTCGGGATGATGGAATCCTTGACTGAGGTTATGTCCAGGACAGTTCCCTTTGGTTTAAGCGAAAGGACCTCCTCTAGGACTTGCTTCGTTGATGGTATGGGGGTCGCGATTATGATCATATCAGATGTTTTCACTCCCGTCTTCAGGCTGACCGTTGACCGGTCTGCCTTTGAAGGTCTCGTGTCACACACGTTGACTTTATGTCCTCTCCCGGAGAGGAACTGCACGAACCATTGTCCCATCTTTCCAGTTCCGATGACCAGTATGTCCTGCGGCTTTCCCGGTCTGGGGAGCCTTCCTTGGGCGTCCACCGATTCCCGGATCAGTATGGTCGCGATTTCCTTCGCGGCGGCTTCGCTGATGCCTACACTTTCTGCTCTTTCCAGATACCTTTCGATAACCTGCTCTTCGACCCGCTCGTTCCTTACTGGCAGCCCTTTTCGAGCTTTTTCATTGCCCATGTACATGGCCGCTTTCATCCTTTTCTCGATGAGGTCCAGGATCTCATTGTCCAGTTCTTCGATCTTCCACCTGATGCCATCCACGCTGTCAGTCAACGAAACCACCCCTAACCACTAGATCCGCCAATACCAGTGCTGTGGCGGCCTCGACCACGATGACCGCCCTCGGCACGATGCAGGGATCGTGCCTCCCCTCGATCTTGATGTCCGTCTCTTCCATCGTCGTCCGGTCGACGCTGCGTTGCTCCTTGGCGATCGACGCGGTCGGCTTGAACGCCACCCGGAAAGTGATCGGCATACCATTGGATATGCCGCCTAGGACGCCTCCGGCATCGTTCTTGGCGGTACGCAAACGTCCGTCGACCACGACGAACGGGTCATTGTGATCGGAGCCGCGCATGCTGGCTGCCCTGAATCCTGCCCCAAATTCCACGCCCTTCACCGCTGGGATCGCGAACATGATCTTGGAAAGCTCGCCCTCCACCGTGTCGAAGAACGGTTCGCCCAGTCCCACTGGGACGCCATCACAGATACAGCTGACCACACCGCCCACGCTGTCGTTGTCCTCGCACGCCTCCAGGATCTCCCTGCGCATCGACTCGGCGAACTCCTCGTTCGCCGCCCGGACGTCGTTCTTCTTCGCCTGGGCGATGAGCTCCTGGATCGAATGCTCCTTGACATCCACTACCTTACCGATGCTGGTGGTGTATGCCGCGATCTCTATTCCCAGGTCCGAGAGCAGCATCCTGGCGATCGCCCCGGCGGCGACCAGCGGGGCGGTCATCCGGCCGGAGAACTGTCCGCCTCCCCGGATATCTACGCACTGCCCATATTTCGACACCTGGGTCATGTCCGCATGGCCTGGACGTGGCACATCCTTGAACCGTTTGTACTTGTCGCTGTCCCGGTTCTCATTGCGGATGAAAATAGTGATGGGAGTTCCGGATGCCCGGCCGTCCCTGACGCCGGAGACGATCTCGACCACGTCGGCTTCCCTGCGGGGCGTGCCGATTCCGTCCGCCGGTCTGCGCAGGTCCACTTCCCTCTGCACGGCCTGGATGTCGATAATCAGTCCCGGCGGTACGCCGTCCAGCACGCAACCTACCGCGTCGCCGTGTGATGATCCGAACAATGTGACCTTGAACGTGTGGCCGATGGTGTTCATTAGTGCACCTCAATGGAAGCCCCTATCCGGGCCATGTCCCTTACGAAACTGGGGTAGGATATCTTGAAGCAATCGCCATCCCCGATGATCGTTTCCCCTTCCGCCACCAGCCCCGCCACCGCTGCCGCCATGAGGATGCGGTGGTCACCGAGCGGTTCAACCTGGGTGCCTTTCAGTCTGCAGGACCCATGGATGACACATCCGTCCTTCCGTTCCTCGATCTGAGCCCCCATATCTGTCAGGAACTTGACCGTGGAAGCGATCCTGTCGCTCTCCTTGTAGCGAACATGCTCGGCATTGATGATGGTGCTGACCCCTTTTGCCTGGGTGGCGACGACGGCCACGATGGGGAACAGGTCGGGAGCGTCCGCCAGGTCGATCTCCATGCCCCGGAGCCGTCCCGAACCTACCGATACCATGCCTTCCCCCTGCCTCACCTCCGCTCCGAACCGCTTCAGGATATCCACGAAGCTGCGGTCCCCCTGCCGGTCCTTGGGGTCCAGGTTGGTGACGGTCGCTTCTCCGGTCAACGCGCCCGCCGCCAAAGGGAATGCGGCGGAGGAGAAATCGCCGGGAACGACGTAGTCCTGTGCCCGGTAGGACTGTCCTCCAGGCACATGAAAGGTATTCTTCGATTCAGAGCATTGCACGCCGAAACGGGACATCATGTCCATGGTGATCTCGACATAGGGACGGGACTTGAGCTCGGTGGTGATGTGAATATCCGTGTCCACTTCCTTCAGCGGCGACGATATCAACAGCGACGAGATGAACTGGGAGCTGATGTCCCCGGGAATGTGGGTCTCACCGCCGGTGTTCGGTCCCCGGACCACCAGTGGGGCAAGTCCATTTCCGCGGGTCGAGTAGCATTCCACTCCCAACTCGCGCAAGGCAGATATCAGGGGCTGCATCGGCCTTCTCCGGATGGAGTCATCACCGGTGAGAACAGTGTGGCAGGGGAGAAGGGAAGCGATTCCGGCGATGATCCGGATGGTGGTGCCGGAGTTCTCGGTGTCGATCACATCGTCCGGACATTCAAGACGGCCGCCCTCAATGACGCATCGCTCTGCTTCAAAGGTGACCGTTCCGCCCAGCTTCCTCACCGCTCCCAGAGTGGCCAGGGTGTCACCGCCCAGAAGCACGTTGTCAAGCCTGGAGGTCCCCTTTCCGAGAAGGCCCAGCACCATCGCTCTATGGGTGTAGCTTTTAGATGGGGATGCGGACAGGGTTCCCCCGATCTCCGATTGCCTGACAAAGAGTTTCATGCTTTCGAACCGTTGAATATGTCGGTTATTATGAACTCTTTGGTGGATTTTATGTCAGATAGGAATTTTTCGAGTTTGTCGGAATCGACCAGGATGGCGGTCGCCGGCCCGGTCCCAGAGAGCCCGGCCGACCTTGCGCCGAGCTCGAGCGCTTTGAAGGCGATGTCCTGGTCCACCTTAAGTGCCGATGCATAGCACATTCCGTTTAGCTTCATCGCCTTCAGGTAGTCACCGTTCAATGCCAATTGGAAAGCCATCTCGGCCATGTCCGACACGACGGAAATGCGCTCTCGCGGAAGTCCAGCCTTTCGGATCTGAAATGGAGGCACATGGATGACCGCTTTGAGGGTCGGGTCCATCGGTTCCCGCTTCAGCAGTTCGTTCTTCCGATTGTCTGTGACCACCGCCCCTCCGAGCCAGGAGGCGCAGGCATCGTCGAATGCGCCGGTGACCGAGACCCCCGCCTCGATCGCGCACTTCGTGCCCAGACGGATCGAGTAAAGCGGTTCGATCGTCTCCTCCAGCGCGTCCAGGGTCGCCATGATGACCGCGTTGGCAGCGGCGCTGCTGCTCTTGAGACCTTTGGACACCGGTATCTCGGACCTGGTCGTGATCCTCGCCCCCAGATCCTCGCCCGGTGCGAGTTTGGCCACAACGGAGCGAAAACAGTTCTCGACCAGTTTGGTCGGTTCTTCCTTGAAGCCCTCGATCTTGACGTCGACATACGACGAATCGTTCAGCTCGACCTCGGCCCAGGTCTTAAGGTCTATGCCGAACGCCGCCCCTTTACCGGTGGCGATGGCGTTTACGATGGTGGCCGCTCCATGAGACACTCCCTTTCCGGTCCGGTTCATGGGAGCTCCTCTCTGAAGGCCTGCTCCATCACCTCGTACGCCGGGGCCTTGCCCGTCCACAGCTCGAAGGCCTTCAAAGCCTGGTAGATCAGCATGTCCTTGCCTGAGATGGGTGTCGCCCCTTTCTCCTTTGCCAATTCCAAGAGCTTGGTCATCTGCGGGTTATAGATGGTGTCCAAGACCAGCATTCCTTTCTGGATGACCTCGACCGGCAGGGGCAGCTCGTTCGGGAAACCCTTCATTCCGATCGGGGTGCAGTTCACGACGGCGTCGTACCTGCCTTTGGCCAGGGATTCGAACTCCACCGCTGTCACGTTGTCGAACTTGTCCGCCAGCGAGGACGCCTTGGTATTGGTGCGGTTGGTGATCTTGACCTTCGCCTTCGCCTCGCTGAGGTAGGCGCAGACCGCCCTGGATGCCCCTCCGGCGCCGATGATGAGGATGTCCTTGTCCTTCGCTTCAAAGTTGGCCAGCTCGAACGTCTTAGCTACCCCGAATAGGTCAGTGTTGCACCCGATGAGCGTTCCCTTGTCATTGACGATGGTGTTGACCGCGCCGACCTTCAGTCCGTCCTTGTCGATGCGGTCCATCAGCGAAATAACGGATTCCTTGTGCGGTATGGTTACGTTCATCCCGCGCATGTCCAGGTCGATAATCAACTCGGTGACCGAATCCAGTTCCACCGGCGCCGCCGGGAGCTTGAAGTACATGCCCGGGATGTGGAGCGCGCGGAAAGCAGCATTGTGCATGGCCGGCGAGACGGTGTGCTCCAGCGGGTGACCGGTTATGCCGGTTATGATGGCCCGGTTGCCCAGCCATTTCATGGTGGCCAGGTCGATCTGCCCGGGCGCCGCCTCCTTGCCCGGTTCGAGCGAAACATAGGTGAGGCTGGCCCCGAAACGGTTGGCGCAGACCCGGGTTATGCTGCCCATCGTCCCGGTCCCGATCAGCGCGAACTTCCGTTCTGCCAGTGAGAACATCTTCCCCGCGGACACCAGCGATGACACGTCGGTGAGCGTCTCGGTCTTGTAGACGACCTTCGGCGTGTCGCCCTTGGACCCGTTGGCCACCAGCCGGTCGACCACCATCATGAGACGGGGACTGGTGTCGAACACATGCGAGGATACGATTATCCTGATCCCATCCAGGTCCCTGTGGTGCAGGAGCGGGAAATCGTCCTCCAGGTCGACAAAGTCGAATGCCCCATGGTAGGCTTTGACCAGGAACTTCAACTTTTGTTCGTCCTTGCCGTTGAACTTGCCGCCATGGGCGACAGAACGGAGTGTGGCGATCTTTGGTATCTGGAATTCCTTGAAACCAGAGAAGTCCTTGGGCAGTTGGGTGAAATGGTCGAACCGGATCTCGATCAGGTCCGCGCCTTTGCTGACCGCTTTGCGCGATGCCTCGATGGCCCCTTCCAGGCCGGTCTCAATTATAGAAACGCAGTGTTGCATCATCTCTCCATTATGGTTTCTTTGATCGCATGGCCGAAGTGCCTGCCCCCTTGCTCCAGACGGACAAGGACCTCTTGGCCGACCTTGAGCTCGGATATCGACACCGCTCCAATTGGCGTGCATAACCGTATCGTTTCCGCGTTCTGCAGGATAGTGCTGAACTTCTTGCCGTCAGCCTCGACCTCCACCAACAGTAAAGGTCTCACCTCTATCTTGGAGCGTCCGATGACCACCGACCGGCTGTTGCCTTCGGTGTCGACCGCCATGACCTCCTCGCCACTCTTCACTTCGGAAAGATACTTGGTCTTGCCGTCGGCGGTGAGCACGTAGGCGTGCACCGCTCCGGCGTTCACTCGGAATGGCCTGGCGGCCACATATTCACTCTCCATCGCTTCCGATTGGATCAGAAAGAGGCAGTTCGATTGAGAACCGACCAGCATGCCCTCTCCGATACGTAGCAATGAACAGGTATCAAGGCAGACGCGGTCCCCTACATTCACCGGTGAGATGCGCGTGACCTTCACTGCCGTGAGGCCGATCTTCGGCCTCTCACCCTCGGTCAGGTCCTTGAAGTCCTTGATCACCGAAGCGTCCTTCGGCTCGATGACTATACCGTCCACGCCGACCTCAAGCGTCTTCGAGAAGACCTTCGCATCTTCCGGGGTCGCCGCCCCGGCCAGGATCCGGGTCTTGGACCTTTGGAACTCGGCGATGAGGTTCTCCAACGGGATGATCTTCCAGTCGTTGGCGGCGATGAGCACGTTGGCGACTATGCCTTTCAAGGCAGATGCTTTGGCCAGGTCCTCCGGGCGATCGATGGCTACGATGGCGCCGATCCTCTCGCCTTCAAGGAAGAGATCGTTGCCACTCACCTCGACAGCCTCGAACCGTCCCAGCCGCTTTAGCTCCTTGTCTTCGAACTTGATCATTATTGTGGAATAACCAGACTCGAGCGCGGTCGAAACGATCTTCTTACGTTCCTCATATGAAGGGAGGTGGTCGGACCTAACCCAGATGGTCTTGCCCTTTTCGCTCATCGAATATCACTTCAGCAGCTTGATGGCTTCCTCGACTTCCAGGTCCTCGATCACGATGGCGGATATTGCTTTGGTGATCCCGGTAACGTTCCGGTGCTGGAAGATGTTCCTGCCGATCGAAACGCCCTTGCCCCCGGCATCGACGGAATCGCGAACCATCTGCAGCAGCTTCTCATCCGAGTCGATCTTCGGACCGCCGGCGATGACGACCGGAGCTAATGCTCCCCGGACCAGCTCCCGGAAGGAATCGATGTCCCCGGTGTAATTGGTCTTGACGATGTCCGCGCCCATCTCTGCGGCGACACGCGCGCACAGCTTGAGCTTGTCGATATCATAGGCGTCAGCGGCATCCTTGCCCCTCGGGTAGATCATGCACAGTAGCGGCACTCCCCACTCCGTGCACTGGCGGCTGACGGTGCCGAAGTCGGACAACATCTGGTCGTCCCATTCGTTACCCAGGTTGACATGGATCGAGCATGCGTCCGCCCCCATCTTCAGCGTTTCCTCGACGGTCGTGACGAGCACTTTCTTGCTCGGGTTCGGACTGAGGTTGGTGCTGGCAGAAAGGTGGACTATTAGCCCGATGTCACGCCCAAAGGACCTATGGCTGTATGGGGGGATGCCTTTGTGCAACACAATGGCTGTCGCCCCTCCCTGTGACACCTTATCTATCGTGGACTTCATGTCCAGCAATCCTTCCATGGGCCCCATAGAGATGCCGTGATCCAACGGGACGATGACCGCACGGCCTGTCGACCGGTCCATGATGCGTTCCATCCTTACGCTTTTGCCAAGCACTGTATCACCTTTTCCGTGTCAATATCTAGCATGCTTATCTAGGTTTCGCCATTTACGATGGTGTGAAATCAGATCAGATGCCCAACCCATCTCTGGGCGACGTTGCACGATTTCAGTGCATCATTGGTGCTTCCTAGTAAATAGGTTTCTCCGGTAGTTCGATGTTCAAAGAGGTCCAATGATAACCAATATCATGCAGCAGAATGATGTCTGCGTTATATGTGGAAGCAGATCGCGAACTATTTCGGCCGTTATCCCTCGCAGGCCAAGGTGGCCAAACTGCTGTTGGAGAACGGAATGAGAGTGAGCGAAGGAAGGATCTACTGCGGTGAGGTGGAGGTGGCGGACATGGCCCTCGGCAGGGCAGCTGGCGTCGACCGCCGGATTGTTCGGTCGGCGATCGAGACCATCGAGTCCAGCCCCGATCTGGCCATGGTGTTCGCCGCTTTGAGGCCGACATTGCTGCTTAGGGATGTGGCGCCGGTCATGGGCTGGTCCGCGATCGAGATCATCCCCAGCAACGCCACCGCGCCGGGCATCGTGGCTGATGTGACCACAGTCATCTCCAACGCCGGAATCAGTATCCGACAGGTGCTGGTCGGCGACCCGGACCTGAGCATCGAGCCGAAGTTGTACGTCATCACCCAGAGTCCGGTACCTCCGGAACTCATACCCAGTCTGAAGGCCTGCCGGGGTGTCAAGTCCATCATCATCCACTGATAACCATGGTCAACGTCGAGAAGGGCTCTCCCGCCCCTTACATCGGGGTCGTCGTCGCAGTCTTCAGCGTTTCATTTGCGTCGATATTCATACGCTGGAGCGAAGCACCTCCGGTGGTCATCGCCGCCTACCGGATGCTATTCGCTGCGCTCATGCTGTTGCCGTTTGCAGTTGTACACCGGGAGGCCCAGTTCAAGTTCCTGGACCGCAAGACAATATCCTGGCTGCTGGTGATCGGGCTCATTCTTGCACTTCATTTCGCCACATGGATCACATCCCTGGGAATGACGTCGGTGGCGAGTTCGACCATTCTTGTCACTTCTCATCCATTATTGGTCGGAGCCGTTTCAATCATTTATTTCAAAGAGTCAGGAAAATGGACGGCCGTCGGGGTGGCGATAGGTTTCATCGGTGTGGTCTTCATCTCCATCATGTCCATAGGTGATGGTTCTTGGGACGGCAACCTTCTGGCATTTATCGGAGGAGTTTTCGCCGGGATTTACATACTGGCCGGTAGGGTAATGAGAAAGAAGGTCAACCTCATCGCCTACGCTTTCATCATCTATCTTTCCGCCGCGGCATTCCTTTTCCTCGCCGCCATAATCTTGAATCAGCCGATCTGGCCCTATCCGATCGAGGAATTTGTGCTCTTCCTATTGCTCGCCGGTGTTTCGACAATACTGGGTCACACGGTCTATAACTGGTCATTGAAGTATGTCACTGCTCCGCTGGTGAGCGCCTCCTTGCTCGGCGAGCCGATCCTCGCCTCGGTGCTTGCCGCGATCATACTGGTCGAGCTACCATCTCCATATATCTATCTTGGCGGGGCACTGATCCTTATCGGCGTTCTATTCGTTCTTTACGACGAGATATCGTATAAAAGAGCCCCGGATATTGAATAAAGGGCTCAAAACCATCTGGTCTGAAAATAGTGGATAAACAGGTCAACCCCTATGAGAGTGACAAAAGGACGGTTATTCCATTCTGTTGGCTAGATCATAAATAAATTAATGGGATAATTATTGCAATTGATAATTTAAACCGTTCCTATATCATACTGATAATTCTCTAATTTTGTTCTCGGGATGAAATCCCAAGGTGCATATTCATGATCAAAGGGAAAAAGTTCGCAGGAATGAGCGTCTTTACAATACTGGGTGTAGTATTGTTCGCCAGCATAATAGTGGCCGCTGGGGCAGGAATCGTTTGGTCGTTTGTCCTGACCCAGGAAAAAAGCCCAGCAGAGGTGAACCTGGTCGCGGGTACTGATGAATGGTCAGATGCCGACTTCTATGCCGTTAGCAATCCTTACCATGTGGAATGCGTTGCTACATATCACTTCAATGGAGCGTCTGAAATCCACTATTATTTAGGAATAATCGCCGGTGGATCTGGTCCTATCGGTACTAGCGACTTTACCATTACGTTATCAGTGAACGGAGATCCCATCTCACTGACATATCACGCTATCCCCGACGATGATGACAGTGGAACGAGTTACGCTTGGATATCCACACAAATGACTGTAACCTCCGAATCGGCAACCGATAACATACAGTTCACCATAACACCGCTTGCCGACTCATTAGGTCTCCACAACGTATCGTTCGGAATCATAGCGGTGGATAGCCTACCAGACGATATATAAGGAGAGAATTCTAAAATCCAACATTAAATATGAGGCCCACGGCCTCCCTTTTCTTATTTTTTTACGCCATCTTCTCTCAATCATCATTTTTGTTCCTATAATCTATCTGGTCCCGATCGCTCTATCACTGAAGGACTGTTATCTTCGAATCTCTAAGCGGTAATATGACTCTAAAAATGTAATCCATCCTCGTTGGCATATTTTCTGAGCCGTCGGACCTTGTTTCAATAAACACCATCATTGTAGGTTGTGATACCAAGCGATGTCCCTCACGGACAGGTCTCCCTGCCTTCCCCTCCTGATCGCCCCGACCGTCGCCCTGGCCGCCTGTATCGTGGTCAGGAACGGTATCTCCAATTCCACCGCCAACCGACGCATCATGTAGCCGTCGCGGATCGATCCGGAAGCATACGAGGGTGTGTTTATGATCAGGTTGATCTCGCCGGACCGCATGAGCCCCAGCGCGTCCGGGGCCACATTGTCCTTGACCTTGTATACAGTGGTGATCGCCAGGCCGCCATTCTTCAGGTAGGTGGCCGTTCCCTTTGTCGCGTAGATGATGAAGCCCATGGCCGCCAGCTCCCTCGCCACCGGCAGGGCCGCGGCCTTGTCCGCATCGCTTACCGTGATGTACACCCCGCCCTTCGTCGGAAGCTTGTTCCCGGCCGAGACCAATGCTTTGTACATGGCGGCGTCAAGATCGTTATCGATGCCCATGACCTCGCCGGTGCTCTTCATCTCCGGCCCCAGGATGCTGTCTACGCCAGGCAACTTGAGGAACGGGAAGACGGACGCCTTCACCGCCACGCTCTTGAACTCGGCCACGCCGATGTAACCAAGCTCCTTCAGGGTCTTGCCAAGCATGACCTTGGTGGCTATCTTTGCCAAAGGGACCCCGATGGCCTTGGAGACGAAAGGCACGGTCCTGGACGCCCGAGGATTCGCCTCGATCATGAAGACCTCGTTCTCCTTCACTGCCAGCTGAAGGTTCATCAATCCCTTCACCTGCAGGGACATGGCCACGTCCGTGCTGATCTCGATTATCCGGTCGAGGACGAACGATGGGATGGTCTGCGTAGGCAACATCATGGTCGCGTCGCCGCTGTGGACGCCCGCCTCCTCGATGTGCTCCATTATCCCTCCGATGTATACGTCCGTGCCATCGGCGACCACGTCGACATCGATCTCGATGGCATGTGAAAGGTACTTGTCGATCAGGACCGGATGACTTCGGGAGACCTTGACCGCGGTCGCGACGTAGGTCTTCAGCTCCTCCTCGGAATATATGATCTCCATCCCGCGTCCGCCCAGGACGTAGGACGGACGCAGAAGCACAGGGTAACCGATGCGGTTGGCCACGTCCCTGACCTCCTCGAAGGAGAAACCGGTGCCGGATAAGGGCTGAAGGATGTTCAGTTCACGCATGAGCGCCGTCCAGCGCTTCCGGTCCTCGGCCATGTCGATCATGTCCGGGCTTGTCCCGAGGATCTTGGCCTTCTTGCCCTCCAGCGCCTTTTCCAGCGGCACCGCCAGGTTGACCGATGTCTGGCCGCCGAACTGGACGATGACGCCGTCCGCATCCTCCTTCTCGATGACGTTCACGACGTCCTCGAGCGTCAGCGGCTCGAAGTACAGCCTGTCTGATATGTCGTAATCGGTGGACACGGTCTCCGGGTTGTTGTTGATGACGATGGCGTCGACACCCTCCTCCTGGCAGGCCATGACCCCATGGACGCAGCAGTAGTCGAACTCGATGCCCTGGCCGATGCGTATCGGACCGGCGCCGACGATGATGACCTTCTTCCGGGTGGAGCGCTTTCCCTCCGACTCGGTCTCGTAGGTCGAATAGTAGTAGGGAGTGGCCGCCTCGAACTCGGCCGCGCAGGTGTCGACCATTTTGTATGTTGGTTCGATGCCGTGCTTCTTGCGCATCTCGGCCACCTGCTCGATCGGGACCTTGGCATGGATGGCTATGCTCTCGTCCGGATAGCCCATCTCTTTGGCCGTACGCAGAAGCTCCTTGGTCAGCTCATCCCTCTTTAGCCGGGTCTCGACGTCCACCAGGTTCTTCACCTTGCGCACGAAGAACTCGTCCCAGTAGGTGAGCTTGGCGATGCGCTCGATGCTCATGCCCCGGCGGATGGCCTCGGCGATGGCGTATAGGCGGAGGTCGGTGGCGACGCTCAGCTCCTGTTCGATCTTCTTGTCGGTCCAGTTCGGTTCCGGTTCCAGGTCGATTCGGTCGGTCTCCAGCGAGCGCACCGCCTTCATTATGCCCTCCTCGATGCTGC
>Ga0182021_10000652_pt1 | contig 38005 bp, 26 predicted proteins | sample 612E3MmetaG_FD_120493 | JGI IMG/M metagenome (GOLD analysis project Ga0182021, IMG submission 120493) | Permafrost microbial communities from Stordalen Mire, Sweden - 612E3M metaG (Illumina Assembly) | ecosystem: Environmental > Terrestrial > Soil > Wetlands > Permafrost | place: Sweden...
AGGCTCGCGCGTGCCCGGATGCGAGTTCCAGTGCTGTTGTAGGACGCCCCTGCGGCCGAGGAGCTTGATTCCCTTCTCGCGGCGCTCGGCAGCGGCTTTCTCTTCTGCCTCGGCAACCTTGTCGCGCAGAAGCTTGGAGTACTCGACCTGGCTCAGGCGCTCGAACCCTGGCGCGCGGCGAAAGTGCAGGTCGATGACGTCGGGTAGGTCGCCATTTTCAGGGTCGAAGAAGCGAATTGGCTTGGTTGCGGTCAGAGGCACGTTGTGGTCGATGGCGGTGAGCGATTCCACGCCTGGCCAGTGGTGGACCCTTTCGACCAGGTGGCCGCGACGCGACGATGGTGCCAGAGTTTTCCTTGAGTTTCTTTGGAACGTCGCCGAAACGTCGGCCGACGGGTCCCGGTGAGCCCCGTTGATCAAGTGGCAGCTGGGAAAATGCACGCCCAGGACAGCGCGGTAGGGGTGCCTGTGAATGTGTCACTGGCACCCCCTTTCTGCGGCTCGCTGCGCTCGCCGCCGGCAAACGTCGGTCCGCTACCCTCCAAAAGCTGCGCGGCGACTCCGCATGCCACTGGCATTGCGAACGTAGGCAGCGTAACTTTTATGCATGAAGCTCCCAGTGGTGCTGAAACCTGGCGAAGACGGCTGGATTGTCGCGGAATGCCCGCTCATTCCTGGGTGTATCAGTCAAGGCAAGGACCACGATGAAGCCCTCGCCAATATCCGCGAGGCCATCGAACTTTGCCTCGAAACCAAGGACCAGGAAGGCTGGGAGCTGCCCCAGAACTACGAGGTCGTAGACATCAACATCCTCGCGGCTTGATCGTGCCGCCGCTTCCAGTCATCTCCGGGTCCGCCTGCATCGCTGCCCTGTCCAAGCTTGGTTACACCATCCTTCGTCAGAAAGGCAGCCACGTACGGCTCGTTTGTCCAAGGCGTCCGCCCGTCACGGTACCCATGCACCAGGAAGTCGACCGCGGAACTCTTCGAAGCATTATCCGCACCGTCGAGATCTCCGTCGAGGAGTTCAACAAGCTCGTCGGCTAGGCTCTCACCTGCCCGGCGCCGCCGGCTGCGCTGCTCGCTCGCTGGCGACGGGCCTCCCTTCGGGAGCTTGGGACGGACAGTTCACCCCGCCCACCCCGCGCGCTTCGCGCGCGCCCGTCGTCGCTGCGCTGCTCGCCGGCTCGTCCACCGCGGTGGCCACCGCCAGCTTCTTCCTTTAGCCGCCAGCCCCGGTACAATCGAAGGCCAGGTGATGGTCCTCGCCCTGCCAGAAGCGGCTAAGGAAAGAAGTCTCTGTCGAGGGGGTCGCGCCTGCGCGAGCGCGCGCCCACGCCTGCGCTCGATCCCGCACGGTTGCAGATCTGAAAACGCATGTCTGGGCTTCGCGAGAAATTTTCGCAGGGTCACGCCCGGGCCAAAGCGATGGAAGTGCGCAGAAGGCTTCAAGGAAATGCCTTCGGTTACGGTGGAATCGTGGTGGGTCGACCATCTGAGCCAGGGGGATGGCGGAGGAAGCGTCGCGACGATGGTGCCAGAGCCGCAAGCCAGTCTACTGGGGGCACCGTCGCTGAACCCGTGTCACGGCCCGTGCAGGTGGCCGGCGGGGCGGCTTGCGCGCTGGCCACGGGCCTACCTTCGGGAGCTTGGGACGGACAGCCCACCCCGCCCATCCCGCGCGCTTCGCGCGCGTCCGTCGTCGCTTCGCCGCCTGCCGCCAGCAGGAGCACGGGCCGCGCCACTGGCCATCGCCGCCAAGCTCGCCGTGCCAGGTGCACAGGGTCGACCGCGACAGGTCCAGACCATCGCGCGCGTAGACCGCTTCCAGCCGATTGAGCGGCTGATGGTCCTGCCAGCGCCGTACGATGGTGTCGGCCAGAAAGCCAGGCCCGGCGCTGCCGCGCTCGATGGGCAGCTCCACGGTTTCGCCCACCAGCACCTCGGTCTCGCCACCACGCTCCCGGTCCTTGCGCGCGAACCTCTTGTACACCAGCTTCACCGCGACGATGGCGGCCGTCCGTCGTTCCAGAACCTCGCGCGTCTCACTGCCGATGCACTCGAACGCATCCGGCTCGCGCTCCACCTCGGGCGGCACAATTTCGATCTCAACCCGTGGCAATTCAGCCGGCAGACAGCCGTGATCTCAACAGCCGTGATCTCATTGGCCTGCCGGCTCATCTCAACCTTCGCAGAAACTCCGCGCGCACGCGCGCCATGCGCGTGCTGAGTTCGTGGGAAAGCTGCGCTTCGCTCAGTCCCAAGCTGCGTGCCAGCGGCGACCGGTCTTCGGCGTGCAACCGGTCGTCGTGTTGATCGCGCAGCAGACGCAGGCGCAGGCCGGCTCGCTGCAGGAAGCGATAGTCGTCGAGCACTGCGGGGGCGAGCTCTCCCCGATCGGCCATGCGTTGCAGGGCCGCGGGCGGATGGGTGGTGCGCAGGGCTGGGTCGCTCCCGCCATGGCGAAGCTGGCCCCAGGCCGCGAGAAATTCGAGGTCAGTGAGCCCGCCAGGCGAGAAGCGCAGATGCAGCGACTCGCCCGGATCGCCCGCGCGCTCACTCTCGATGCGCCGGCGCAGGCGCAGCAGGTCGGCGCGCAGGGCGTCTTCATTCGGCGGGGTTTGATAGGCGATGGTTTCCAGACGACTAGCGAAACTGCTGGGTGCGCCCGCGCCCGGCCGCACGAACACCGGCCGCGCGCGCAGCAGTGCCATTCGCTCCCAGGGTGCGGCGGATTCGTGGTGGTAGTCCTCGAAAGCCTGATAGGTGCTGACCAGCAGTCCCTGCGATCCCGAGGGCCGAAGGCGAGTGTCGACGTTGTACAGGCGCCCCTCTTCCAGCAAGGCGCCGAGCGCGCTCAGCAGCCGCTTGGCCAGGCGGCCAAACCAATCCTGGTACTCGATCCCCGCCGCGGTCACGCCTTCGTGCTCATAGAGAAACACCAGCTCCAGGTCCGAGCCGTAGCGCATCTCGCGCGCACCGCAACTGCCCAGAACCAAAATGGTCAGCTCGGCATCGGGCTTTCCGGTTCGCGTCTCCAACTCGGCCGCCACGCGATTCACGGCCTGGGCCAGGCAGGCCTCGGCCAGCAGGCCCAGTTGGGTCGATACGTCCTCGTGCGGAAGATTGCCGGCCACGTCGTGCAACCCGATGCGCAGGATCTCCTCGGCGTGAAAGCGGCGCATTTCGCGCAGGGATTCCTCATAGTCGCAACCGACCAAGCGCGCCGGCAGCCGGCCCTGCCACTCCACCGGATCCGGCCGCGGGTCGCCGGGACCGGACAGCAGATTGGGCCAAGTCGCGGGGTGGGTGAGCAGGTGTCGTGACAGCCGCTCGCTGGTGCCGAACAGGGCAGCCAGGATGGTGAGGAGCTGGCGATCTTCGCGCAGCATCGTCTCCAACCCGGTCGATGCGCGCACGGACAGATCGCAGAAGCGGTCCAAGGCCCGATCGGGATTGGGCGAGGCGATGGCTTCTTCCAGCCAGATGGGCGGCAGGCGGCCGCGCACCAGTTCCAGTTTCCCCGCAGCCCCTTCCGGATGGGCAAAGCCGCAAGACTTCAGATCAGCCAGCAGCTCGGGCTGGGGCAGGGCCGGATCGAGCAGACGCAGCACGATGGCCGAGGGTCCCTGTTCCGGCTCGCCCAGGGTATCGGCCACCGCGCTGACCGCCTGGCGATGCTGGGCAACCAGAGCGTCCAGTTCGGCGTGATCCGCCAGACCCAGCCGTCGCGCCAGCCGGTCTCGACCGCTGGGCTCAGCCGGCAGATCGTGCGTCTGCGCGCCTTGCTCAAGCTGGATGCGGTGCTCGACAGCGCGCCAGAGGTGATAGGCGTCGGAAAGCGTGCGCACTTCTTGTGCGGTCAGCAAACCCGCCAGCCCCAGCTTGTGCAGCGCGGGCAGGGTCGCACGCTCGCGCAGATCAGGCCGCTTGCCGGCGTAGAGCAGTTGCAGCGCCTGTGCCACCAGCTCCACGTCGCGAATTCCACCTTGGCCCAGTTTCACGTTCCAGCCCGGATGCCGGGTGCTGTCCACGAACTGCTGGCGCAGCGAGCGGACTTCGTCCAGCGTGCGTGGCCCCGACGAGCGCGGAAACACGAAGGGCTCGACGGTCTTGAGAAAACGCGCGCCCAGGGACCGGTCGCCCGCGGCCGGTCGGGCACGCAGCAGGGCCTGACGTTCCCAGGTGCGGCCAAAGGTCTCGTAGTAGCTCTCGGCCGCAGCCAGCGAATTGCAGATGGCCCCGCTGCCGCCTTCCGGGCGCAGGCGCAGGTCAACGCGAAACACGAATCCGTCGCCTGTGATCTCGGCGACCGCGCGCGTGACCATCTGTGATAGCCGGGAATAGTACTCGTGCAGGCTGAGCGAACCCGCGTGTCCCTCGTCGGACGAGTAGATGTAGATGACATCGACATCCGAGGAGAAGTTCAGTTCGTCGCCGCCCAGCTTGCCCATCGCCATCACCACGAAGCCCGGGCTTGCATCGGCACACACCGGGACGCCATACCACGACTGCAACTGGGATTCGCAGAAAGCCACCGCCGCCTCCAGACACGCATCCGCCAGGGCCGAGAGATCGCGTGCCACTTCCAGACTCGTGCCGGGCCGCAACTCGCGGGCGCCCAGACGCAGCATCTCGACCTGTCGATACCGGCGCAGGCGGCGCTGCAAATCGGCCAAGTCGGCACAGCCGGCCACGGCCGCCTGGACCTCGGCCATGGTCTGCGGGCGCGGCTTGGGCCGGTCGAAGCAGGGATCGGCCAGCAGCGCAGCCAAACGAGTAGCGTCGGCAAGCAGCAGATCGGTGAGGAAGCTGCCGCTTGACACCAACGCCGCCAGCAGGCCCAGGCCCGCCTCGTCCCCAGGAAGCGAGATTCCGGCCTCGAGCAGACGTTCCAGGCGCGGCCGTGCACCCTCCGGGTCTGGACCGGCGACCAGCAGGCGATCGAGAATGGGCGAAGCGCGCTTGACGGCGGGGATTAGAGTGGCTCCAAACGCGCGCACACGACCGTGATGTTGTCGAGTCCGCCGTGGGCGTTGGCGGCAGCCACCAGCCGTTCGCACAGCTTGTCGAGATCGGCCTCGCTCGCCGCAAGCTCGGCAAGTTCCTCGTCTGGCACCATCCCTGACAGACCGTCGGTGCACAGGAGATAGAGGTCGCCCAGGCGTGGCTGATCCACGATGACGTCCACCTCGACCGAGGGCTTCATGCCGAGCGCGCGCACGATGACATTCTTGTGCGGAAAGGACGCCTTGTCGCCCGCCGACACGCGCTTCATCTTGACGTAGTCGTTGAGCAAGGAGTGGTCCTCGGTCATCTGATCAAGCCGGCCGTCGCGCAGGCGGTACAGGCGGCTGTCGCCCACATGGCCGGCCATGAGTGCGCCGTCGGAAAACAGGACAGAGACCACCGTGGTTCCCATGCCCCGGCAGTCGCCGTTGCGTTCGGCTTCGTCGTAGATTTTGAGATTGGCCAGCTTGATGGCACTGACCAGCCGGTTGATCTGGAACCGATTGCCTCGGTCCACCTTGTAGGGCCAGGTCAGCTCCTGCTCGTTCTCGGTGCGCTGGAAGTGGCTGACAACGGTTTCCACCGCCAGGCGGCTGGCCACCTCGCCCGAGGCATGGCCCCCCATGCCGTCGGCGACGATGGCCAGGCGCTCGCGGGTGGGAAGGTAGAACGCGTCCTCGTTGTGGTCCCGCGTGCTCCCCACGTTGGTTTCGCCCGAGAAACGAACGCGCATGCCGTCGAGCGGAAAGGAGGTACTCATGAGAAGGTGAATGGTATCGCCGGGTCGGGCCGCATTTCAACCGCTTCGCGGCCTGACGAACGAAAGAGCGGGTCCCAGCTCCACCGACAGGTTGCCACGCGCTTGGTAGAGATCGCCGTCGACCGTGTACAGGGTTTCGGGTTTGTCTGGCTCGATGACCAGGCGCGTGGCCACGGCGCTCCAGGCGCGGCGGGGCGACATGCCGCGGCCTTGGCGCACCGCCCGCAAGTCCCAGGTCAGGCCCAGCGGGGATGAATGAATCGCCAGGACACTGAAGCGACCGGGATGGTCGTCGGCACGGTGGTTGAGCTTGAACCCGAGGCCGACTTCGCGGACCGTGGCGGCGCCCAGACCGAGCAGCGCTGTCCAGGGAAGGATCTCCCCGTCGACGAAGACCCGGCCGTGGAAGCGGCGGAAGATGCGCTTGGCATAGCGCCCGGTGGTGGCCTCAGACAGGATGGATCGCACCAGGATCCAGATCGCACGCCTGGCCCCGTAGTCACCTTCGGCGTAGTACTCCTGCAGGAAGTTGGTGATGAGTCCGATCCCGAAAACGAAGCCGTACTCACCCTGAATCTTCATGCACCGGCGCGCTACGACATCGGGCGGACGGGCTGCCTTCTCCTCGGCGACCAGCTGCGCCAGCAGCGCCTCGGGCTGCGCCCGGATGTCGAGCGAGGACGCCACCACGTTCATGGTTCCGCCGGGCAACAGGGCCAGCGGCGGCAAGGGACGCTCGCCGTAGGCACGCACCAGCGCCGTGATCGTCCAATGCAGGGTGCCGTCGCCGCCGTGCACGCCGATGATCGAAGGCTGGGCTTGCGCCACCTTTTGCGCCTCCGACGCCAGGGCGTCGGAACTTGCCGGAGAAAGAACGTGCCCCGTCTCACCTAGAATCTCGGTGAAGCGTAGCGCACGGCCCGGATCTCGGCGATTGGCCCGCGATGCCGGATTGACGAAGACCACGATGGGCACGCAGGCAAAACTCTACACCCAATACAGCCAACCGTCAGGAGTGGTGGTACTGTGTCGTAGTCTGCAGCCCGGGCCGCTGGCGGGCCCACGCGGGATTCCAATGAACTTCGTTGACACAGTGGGTATGACGGTTCCACCCTTCGCAGCCTCGGGGAAGCGGTGATGTCCTCGACGCACGAGAAACGCGCCTCTGCGTCCGGATCTTTGAAGGAGCGACCGGTTGCGCGCCTCTTGCAGCAACTGTTTCGCAAACAGCTCACCGGCCGCCTGTGCATTACCGACAGTACGGGCGATGAGAGCGATATCTATCTGCGCGCCGGCATGCCGGTGCATGTGCATCGCCCGGTGGACATAGACCGTCTCGATCGCGTCCTGCTTGAAGATGGGGTTGTGTCAGAGGACGCGATGGCGCTGACCGTACCGATGGTCGCCCGCGGAATGCGCCTGGGCGAGGCGCTGGAACGGATGGGCGCCATCAGCAAGGAGAAGCTCGCCGACGTGCTCAAGGAACAGATGCGGCGCAAGCTCACGCGTCTGTTCTGCGTGGCCGAGGGCTCGTATTCCATCTACATGGAGCCGCACAGTTTCGGCGAGGGCGAAGACCTGGCCGCCATGCGGGTCGATCCGCGGACCCTGTTCTACCCGGCGATCCGTGCGGCCTACGACTTGCCGCGCGTGACACGCGAGTTGTCGCGACTTTGGGGTCAGGAGTTCCGGCTGGCGCCCGTGTCGCCGTCTTTCGTAGCTGCCATGGGGATCCCGGCAGACGATCACGTGGTGATGGCCCTGCGCGCGAGCTGGCTGAATCTGGAGAAGATCGATTCGGTGACCGCGCGGCCGTTGGAGGTGCGAACCCTCCTGCTTTCTCTACTACGCCGATCTGCTTGAGCGGCAGAACCTGGTCGAGCGTCCAGTACAGGGCGATCCGGCACCAGCCGCCACGCTCCGCTACACGTCCTCGGATAGTCTGATTTCGACTCCTGGCGGTTCGGCCATTTCTGAGGCGCCGACGACTGCGACAAGTGCCCCGCCATTGGTCGCACCCACGATTTCTCCCGTGCCGATGCCCGCGGCCACAGCGCCTGTCCCGCCCGCAGGCCCAGCTCGGCCGTCCCCGTCGCCAGAGTCGGCACCGCGTGCCTTCGCCGCTCCGGCGCGATTGACTCCGTCGCCAGAGTCGGCACCACGGGTCGCGGGCGCGCGTGTCCAGGGGTCTTCGATCCACGCCGTGCATGCGCCCGACGTTGCGCTGCGAAGCGCGCTGCTACAACTCGCACAGAAACTCGACAAGCTGTCGCACTTCGAACTGCTGGGCGTGCCCGATGCAGCCACAGCCAGCGAAGTGAGTTCAGCTTTTGTTCGCGCGGCCCGACGCTACCACCCGGATCGGCTGGCCGGCGTTGGCCTGTCCGAGCTGGTGCCCCAGGCCGAGCGCATCCTGGCCCGCATGAGCGAGGCCGCCATGATCCTAGGCGATCCGGTACGCCGGGCCGAGTACCTGGCCGCACGGGCCGGCAAGAAACCGGTGGGCAATACCGTGCCGACCGTGATTGAGGCTGAGACGACCTTCCTCAAAGGTGAGGTCTTTCTCAAGCGACGCGACTACGACAAAGCCATCGAATGCTTTGCCGCCGCAAGCAAGGCCAACCCGAGTGAGCCCCAGTTCCGGGCCTACTGGGCCTGGGCGCGCTTCGACAATCCGCACGGACGCAAGGAGGTCGTCGTGCGTGAATCGCAACGGATCATTGCGGACGCAGTCGCGGCACAACCACGGTTCGCTCGCGGCCACTATTGGCTTGGACAAATCTGGAAATTCCTCAACGAGCCGGATCGGGCCGAACACGCCTTCCGCGAAGCGGCCAATCAGGACAAGGACTTCCTCGATGCGACTCGCGAGATGCGGCTGCTGGAGATGCGGCGAACCCGGGCGGGCACGAACCGCAACGATTCCGATCCCCCGCGGGGCGGAATCATGAGTCGACTGTTCAAGAAGTAGGTGGGGAGAGCGACTAGCGAAGCGCCGCCTCGCTCTCGAAACGCGGCTGTTTGGGGTGGCGCTTGTAAAGCAGAATCGTGCGCCCCAGGATCTGTACGACGTTGACGCCCGGGCCTTCGCCCAGGCGCTCCGCCACCTCGAAGCGCGTTTCCGGACATTCCCGGGCCAGCTTCACCTTGACAAGCTCGTGGTCGAGCAGCGCCCGCGCGACCTGCGCGATGACCGCCTGGTTGGTTCCGCTCTTTCCAACTTGGACGACGGCCTGCAGGGCATGGCCCGACGCGCGCAACAGGCGGCGCAGGGGTGTGGACGGCATGAGCGATTGCTTGCGTGGACTGGTCGGGGCGGGCATGGCCGCAAGTTGCCACACCGGATGGCGCAGGTCACGCCCGAGTGCAAGGTCTGCGCGGCCCATCAGCGAAGGGTGAACACGGTCTTCTTGTACCACCGGTCGAACCGGATGGGCTCTCTACCGGAAGTCACGCAGGGCTTGTTGCAGGGCGGCTGGCAGATCCCGGCCCGTGCGATCTCAGCCTGGCCGCGCCTGCCGTGACGCGAACCGAGGCGGCGGGCAAATCCCCGGGCTCGGCGCGGCTTTCATTCGAGTCGGTGTACCGCGCCCACGCCAAGACCGTCGCCCGCTGGGCCATGCGGCTTCTCGGCCCAAGCGGCTACTTTGAGGATGTGGTCCAGGACGTGTTCCTGGTGGTGAGGCGTCGGCTGCCTTGGTTCCGCGGCGAGGCCGAGATCACGACCTGGTAGTACGAAATCACGGTGCGCGTGGTACACCCGACCGCTGGTCGGCGTGGCGCTCGTGGTCTCGGCGGCTTCTTCGTCAATCAGCTCAGTTGAGGCCCCACGAGTGCTGAATGTAGGTGAGGGCGGCTTGACCCTGGACGGTGAAGGTCATGGTGTCTCCGGTCCCCTTCTGAACCAGCAAGCTGGAGCCCGAGGTGCCGCCGCTGGGGGCAAACGCACCTGCCCACCAGCAGCTTCCCATCTTGTTGTCATAGATCGTGTTGGCCGTACCGACGATAAAGGACTTGTCTGCGTTGCCTTCAATCCCGGTGGTGAAGTCCCCGTTCAACTGGCCCGCCCACTCGCCGACAATGGTGCGGCTGACAGCGTTGCCAAGGCGGTTCAGCAGGTTGGATTTCCACCCTGCCGTGGTCGTCGGGCCGTTGTTCGCGTAGTTATGGATCTCCATCATCAGGTCAGGCCAGGAATTGGCCACATTGCCAACGTTGTCGTCCCAGCCGCTGCCTGCCACGATGATCTGTTGCCTGGGCACGTTGGGGAACTGGGCAAGCCAGCCGTTGACTTGGGTGATCCACTGCTGGGCCGTGAATCCGTGCGGCTCATTGTGGATATCGTAGAACACCAGCGGATTGGTCACGTAGGCATCTATCACAACTTTCCACATGCTGTACCACCTGGTGTTGTCGACCGGCTTCCCAATGCCTTTGTCTTTCGCCCAGAAGCCGATGATTACCTTCATTCCCTTGGCGATGCCGGCGTCGATGGCGGCCTTGTAGGAATTCCACCAGGGGTCGAGAGCGGTCGGCTCGTTGATGGGCATGCGGAAGGAATTGGCCTTCACGAGATCGACGAAGGCGCTTACGACGATGTTGGCCTTGGTCGTGACGCCCTCGTAGGTGTCGGTGTCCGAAGTGATCCCGGACATGAGGAGGTGTCCGTCGACGAAGTTGTCCCGGTTGTCGGCCCAGTTTACGCAGTGGAAGCTTGCGACGGCTCCAACCGCGCCGGCGGCGCCACCGGTCGGCGTGCCGCCAGATGCTGTGGTGCCACCCGTGGTCCTTGATCCGCCGGTCGTTGTCTTGCCACCGGTGGCGGTGGCGCCACCGGCAGCTGTGCTTCCCCCGGCTTCCGTGGTGCCAGCCGCCGCTCCACCGGCTGTCGTGGTGCCAGCCGCCGCTCCACCGGTTGCGGTGGTGCCGCCAGTCCTTCCTGCTGTTGCCGCAATGCCACCGGTTGCTGGGCTTCCTCCGGGCGCGCCGCCCGTTGCTTGGGAGCCACCTGGGGATGTGGAACCGCCGCTGCTCGTATCGCCGCCTGCGCCGCTGGTTTCCGCCGGGTTAGTCGAACCGCCGGAAGGTTGGATGCTCCCTCCCGCGGCACCAGTCCCTGCTTCGCTCACGGGACTGCCACCGGTGGTCCTCTTACCCCCAGCGCTCGTGGCACCGCCACCTCCAGCCACCGAAGCGCCTCCTACCGCGCTGCCGCCGCTGGAGCTCCCGGTCCCGGAGGTGCTGTTTCCCGAGCACGCGCTGGACGCCACGGCCAGTGAAAGGCCTGCCAGGAGTGTGAGGTGAATCGAATGCATATGGATGAAGGTCATGTCGCACGCTCCTGTCTCTTGGAAAATGGGTTGCCTACCTTCTGAACCGTGGCGCTGGCAGGTCGAGGTGAGGTGCTTACTGCTGCTTTGTCGCCGCTGCCGCAATGCGCTTGAACGACGCCCGAGAGAGTTACGCTTGTCAGTAGCAGCGGGCGGAAGACGTGGTTCAGGGAATGGCACACCGCCTGCACCATGGGAGGCCCCAAGGGGGCGTGCAGCGGCTGGGCTGCAGGGCTCGCCACGCCTGCACTGGAAGCTGCTCAGCGTCGAGCCCGCCGCCATGCTGCGGCTTGGCTACGAGCTGCGCCACGGAATCCTGAAGCGTCGCTGCCTTGGAAAACTCGACCCGTCCCGGCGCGCACCACGAACTACCCGTTTCCGCAGGATCCGTACCGCAGGGGCAGGGGAGGGGGCAGCAGAGGCTGAACCCGTCGATCCGGCGGGAAGGTCAGGGCGAGCTTCGACCTTGAAATGGCAGGGTCATGGTTCCGGTCACGCCTTCACCGACCCTCAAGGGTCGTTCAGGACCATGAAATCAAACAACGAATATCCGTTCTGCGTACCCCTCTGGGTGCCATTCATTCGTACGTACCTCGCCGTGGTCTTGGCAAAGGTAACGTCGGTCACGGAATACGAGGCCCCGGTGGTGGTACTGTACACGTCCGTCCAGGTCGTGGAATCGGTCGATACCTGGACCTTGAACGCCTTGCCATAATTGGTGTGCCACTTGAGGATGGCCCGGTTGATTTCTGTCGCGGCACCCAGGTCCACCATGATCCATTGCGGATCGCTCGCCGCGCTCTCCCATCGTGTGTCTGTGTAATTGAGATAGGTCTTGGAATCAACGACACTGGCGGCCACGTTGGTACCATTGACGGTCGAGGCTGAAGCCGCCTTGCCGGAAGCAAGATTCCTGGCAGGATCGAACTTCCGCCAGGTGCCCGCGTTCACATTCAGATCCCAATCCTGATAGTAGTTCAAGGTCGGCACAGTGCCGTTGAACTCGATCGGCAACCATGGGTAGTCGCCCTGTCGCGTGGCCGTCTTGATCCAGCGGTCGCCACCGTACATGAAGACCGTCCCATCGGTGCCGACGAAAGGATAAACGTAGTCCGCCTGAGTGTCCCACGAATTGTTGGAACCGGGTGTGGACAAGTTCGTCGCCGCTGACCAGGGACCGGCCAGGTTGCTTGCGGTGTAGTATCTGGTGGGCGATGACTCAATTCCGTTGGTTTCGGACGTCCCGTAGTAGTAGAGGCCGTTGCGCTTGAAGACGTGAGGGGCCTCGCGACTGGGGACGTCCCAGAGATTCATTCGCTTGTCCAGGGTCAAGTAGTCCGCCGACATGAGGTAGAGGCCGTGTTGTCGGTTGGGGCCGGTCTGATCCCAAACGTAGGCCAAGTACGCCTTCCCGTCGTCGTCCTCGTAGATCGACATGTCCCCGATCTTTGCGCCATCCACCGGGGTCTCGCTTAGGAAGGTGAATTGTCCGTCGGGTGCCGATGCGGTGGCTATTCCGAGATTGGCGGCGTTCCCGCCGTACTTCATAAACATCACGTACTTCTTGGCCGTGTCATTGTACAGGACGTCCATTCTGTTGACACCCACATCCGAGTGAAACACGATGCCCTTGTAGGTCCAATGGACGAGGTCGGTGGAGGTGTAGCAAGTCTGGTCGTTCCAACCATTCTTGTCTTCCCAGTGCAGAAGGCCATACCAGTAGAAGACGCCGCCGAACTTGCGAAGGCAGCCGGCGCGCGTGAGGATCGGCGCCCCGGTGTCGTCGTACCAGAAGAAGTCGTTGTGTATGGTCACCCAGCCTGTTGCCGCGGCCCCGCCATTGGGAAGGCTGCCGGCCGAGGCAGTGGTGCCACCGGCAGTGGTCGAGCCGCCGCCCGCGCCGCCAGCAGCGCCGCCGGTGGCAGGTCTCCCACCAGTGACCGTGCTGCCACCTGTTCCAACGGTTCCACCGGTTCCAGGGGAACCCCCATTTCCAAGGGTACCACCTGTTGCAAAGGTGCCACCCGTCCCAACGGCCCCACCAGTCTGGGCATTCCCGTCCGGCAGTCCCGCGTCCCGACCGCCTCCGCCTCCCGTGGCAGCGATGCCTCCTGTAGCAGCGATGCCCCCTGTCGCAACCCCGCCGGGGCTCGGGGACGCGCCGCCAGCGCCGCCGGCTGGCGAGCCACCAGTGCTTCCGCTGGTGACTGTTTGTCCACCCGCGCCAGTCGTGGCGCCCGCCGCACCAGCCCCGCCAGCCTGAACGTTCCCGTCAACAAGCGTGGCGGGCGCACGGCTGCCACCGCAGCCAACCGCGATCGGCGTGGCGACCAGCAGCGCAAGGACAAGAAGATCTCTCTTCCGAGTCGTCTTCATGGATTTCCCATTCTGTTCATGGGTCATTCAGAACCATGAAAGCAAACAATGAGTATCCGTTTGCATTGCCCCTTTGCGTGCCATTCATTCGCACGTACCGCGCCGTGGTCTTGGCAAACTTCTCATCGGTAACGGAATACGATGCTCCGACGGTCGTGCTGAACACGTCGGTCCACGCCGTGGAGTCAGTGGAAACCTGAATCTTGAACGCCTTACCGTAGTTTGAGTACCACTTGAGAACAACCCGGTTGATTTCCATAGCAGAGCCCAAGTCCACCATGATCGTTTGCGGGTCGCTCGCCGCGCTCTCCCATCGGCTGGCTGTGTAGTTCTGATAGGTGGTGGCTTTGGTTACGTTCGTCGCCGCGTTCGCGCCGTTGGTTGTGGAGGCGGTAGCCGTCTTGCCGAGAGCCAGATCGCGTGTGGCGCGATCGAATTGCCTCCAGGTGCCGGCCGCGGGGTTCAGATCCCAATCCTGGTAGTAATTCGCCGTTGGCGCGCCAGTGGCGCTGAATTCATAGGGCAGCCACACGTAGTTGCCCATGAAATTGCCACTTGGTTTCCAACGATCGGCGTCCAACATGTAGACGGTCCCATCCGTGCCGGTGAACGGGAAAACGAAATCACACTGCGTTTCGTACGTAGTGCTCGAGCCGGGCGTGACGAGCATCGTTGCACCAGACCATGTGCCGTCCAGGGCGGTTGCCGTGTAGTACCGAGTGGCTGATGGATCGATCCCGTTGGTTTCGGAAACCCCATAGTAGTATGTGCCGTTGCGTTTGAACATATGTGGGGCTTCGCGACTGGGCACATCAAATAGGTGCATCTGCGTATCGAGGGTCAGGTAGTCCGCTGACATTCGGTAGATGCCATGTTGTCGATTGGAACCGGTCTTGTCCCAGACATATGCCAGATACGCTTTCCCGTCGTCGTCTTTCCACGCCGACATATCGCCGATCTTGTAGCCGTCCACGAGAGTCTGGGTTGGTGGAACCGTGAATGGTCCTTCAGGAGCGTCCGCGGTAGATATTCCCACATAGGCAGCGTTCCCAATGTATTTCAGGAACATCACCCATTTCCTGGTCGTATCGTTGTAGAGCACATCCATTCGATTGGCATCGTTGGGCAGTTTGGCGATCACGCCCTTGTAGGTCCAATGGACCAGATCGCTAGACGTGTAGACAACCTGATCGGTCGCGGGAGGCGGGCTGCCATACCAGTAGTAGAGACCATTGTACTTGTCGAGGGCTCCGCTGCGCACCTGGAGCAGGTTTCCCGCGGTGTCATATATGAAGAAGTCGTTGTGTATTGTGACCCAACCTAGGGTTGCTGCCCCACCGGTGGCGGTGGTGCCACCCGAAACGGTGCTCCCGCCAGCGGCAGTCGAGCCACCCCGCGGCGGGGCGCCGCCGGCAGCGGTGGTCCCGCCAGCAACGGTGGTCCCGCCAGTGACGGTGGCGCCGCCGGTAGCGATGCTTCCGCCAGGTCGGGTGCTGCCGCCACTAACCGGGATCCCACCAACCGCGGTGGTGCCGCCGGTGCCGGCCCTCCCGCCGCTTGCGGTGGTGCCGCCAGCAACCGTGCTCCCGCCAGCAGCGCTGGCACCGACGCCCCCCGTAGCAATTCCACCGGTGCTCAGGAAGCCGCCGGTGGTCTCTCCCGGGAGCGAGCCGCCGGTGCTGCCGCCGATTTGTGCCTGTCCACCTGTGGCACTGGTGCCTCCAGTGCTGGTCGCGCTGCTCATGGCCCCGGCCCCGCCAGGTTGAATGCTTGCATCAACGACACTGGATGGCGCATTGCTGTCGCTGCAACCAACCGCTGTCGGCGCGCTGACCAGCAGTACAAGGACAAAGAGACGTGTCTTAGGAATTGTGTTCATGGCTTTCCCCCGGTTTGGCGGACACCTTGGCTGACGGTCCTCCCGCGGACTCGAAGCGCCCGGCGGCGCAATTGAGGACAGAGGATGCGGCGGCATGGCGCGGTCATGCCCGCCGGGTCGCATGGTCAAACCTTCGTGCGACCTGGCGTAAGACGAGCTATTGGTTCAAGTAAGCGATTTGACTCGGGCATGGTCTTCCCAAGAATCTGTGGGCACCTTGGCCTACATAGAGGTTCCGGCGCCCCTGTCGCGCGGCTCAGCCAATTCGGATCGCCAGGCGGGTGAGATCCGGGTATTGGTTCAACTATGCGAATTGACTAGGGAAGTTGCGGGACGGCAGGCATCTCTTTGGGGGGTGCGGCGGGAACCACCGGCTGGCCTCATGCGAGGCTTGCCGCCCACGGCGTGAGCGGCAAGCGCTTGCGTGGCTGCAATCGCAGGCCTCTCTCGGCTCGCTTGCGGTCGGCTCTGCGAAGCATCTCGGACTTCAGCGGCATCGAAAGATTAGCGGGCGGGGTTCCCCCCGCTCAAGAACGGAGCCGAGCATGAGCAAGATGGACCTCGACTTGGCGAGCAAGGCCCCCAGTTTCAAGCTGCCCAACCAAGACGGGCACGATGTGGCGTTGTCAGATTTCGTGGGGCAATGGGTGGTCCTCTACTTCTATCCCCGCGACAGTACCCCCGGCTGCACGATCGAGGCCTGCGATTTCACCGCCGGCCTGGCCGGCTTCGCGACGCTGGATGCGGTGGTGCTTGGCTGCAGCCCGGACTCGCCCGAGAGCCACCGGAGCTTCATTGCAAAGCACAAGTTGAAGCTGACGTTGCTGAGCGATCCGGAACACAAGGTGCTGCAGGCCTACCGGGCCTGGGGGGAAAAGAACCTCGACGGCAAGACCAGCGAGGGCGTGATCCGGTCCACCGTGATCATCGATCCAGCCGGCCGCATCGTGCACCACTTCCCCAAGGTCACCGCCGAGGGCCACGCGGCTGAGGTGCGAAGCAAGCTGGCGGAGTTGCGAAAGCAGAGTCTGTCGTCCAAGCCGGCTTGAAGAAAGGACAAATGCGCGCTGCGCGCTGGGGCGTGGTGCCGTCCAGACTGTGACCCAGGTCACTACCGTCCGCTGGCGCCGGCCAACCCAAGTGGTCGCAGGTCCCCCCAAGGCATATACTTCGATGGGTTTCGTGCAAATCGGGAGGTCATCATGAAGTGTCTTGGTCTATTGAGCTGTATGCTTCTGTTTGCGTGTGCCAAGAGCCCGACCACCGATGGGTCTGGTCCCGTCGGTAGGGGTGGCGGCGGCACGGCAGGCACGTCGGGTGCCGTGTCCGCAGCGGGCACGACTGCCACCTCGGATGCCGCGACCGGAACCGCCGGAACCGGAGGCGCCAGCGGAGCCGAAAGTGGCGCGGGCACGGTGGCCACATCAGATGCCGCGGCCGGCACGGCCGCGGGCGCGAGCGGAGCTGCCGGTGTTGGTGCCGTCTCCACGTCCACCTACCCCGCGCTTTCTGGGCCTTGGAATAGCAACTCAGCGCCTGCTGACAAAGCCTCACAGAAGGGCGAGCTGGCCACGCTTTCAACCCTGACGACCGACCAGCTCATTGCCCGTTCCACAGGGACGATGAACCAGCCCTTGGGCTACGCCCCCGAAAGCGCCACCTGGTTTGATCTCATCCAAGCCTCGGCCTTGGCGCTCAATGGCCAGGAACTTGCCGCCTACAAGAAGAACGGTTTCGTCATCTCGCAGCGGCTGAACTACCCGAACTTTTTCTACGGCTACACGACCATCTATGCTTCGGATCTGCCGCTCTACGTGTCGGCTGATTCGATCCTCTATGCGCTCCACCGTTCGTACGACAAGATTCTGATGGATGTCGAAAGCAGTTACATGGTCACCACCTTGAGTCAGTTGCTGGCGGGGCTCCGGGCGGGTATTGCGACGGCGGCCATCAGTGTCAATTCCAAGCATGATCTCGGCCTGCTGCTTGGGGTCGCGGCCGGGCTTCTCGACACCCAGGCCACCGGCATCGACACAGAGATGAAGGCCCTCATCGACAAAGCCACGGCCGCTGCAGGCATCGAGACCATCAGCCTGTTCGGCGCCGATCGCATGATCGACTTTTCCCAATTCAAGCCGCGCGGCCACTACAACGATGGCTGGACTCGGGCCCAGTACTTCCGCGCCATGATGTGGCTCGGTCGCACGGAATTGCGCCTGGTCGATGTGGACCCGCACGGCACCCGCGTCCTCATACGTCGCGAGATCGAGGACGTGCTGGCCTTGGGCCAGCTGGTGACGAGCAGCCTTCGTTCGCAATGGGACTCCATCGAGCGAATCATCGCACTCTTCGTCGGCGAGGCCGACTACATGACGCTGCCCCAGGTAGCGCAGCTCCAAGTCGCCCTCGGCATTGCCGCTTCGACCGACCTGGCCACCATCACTGACCAGAAGCTGCTCGAAACCATCGATGCGGGCAACTATGGCGTTCAACGAATCTGTAGCCAATTGATGGAGACCGACGACGGCGTCACGACGTTGCCAAATAGCTTCGCCTTCATGGGGCAGCGCTACACCGTCGACAGTCACGTATTCACAAAGGTGGTGTATCCCAATACCCAAGAGATGCGGATGATGCCCAATCCGCTGGATGTGGCGTTTGCGGCATTCGGCAGCGACCAGGCCGCGCCGTTGCTGCGCAGCGAGCTCGATGCCTATGCCTATGCACCTAGCCTGGGCAAGGCACGCCAGTTGGTTGAGTGGCATGATGCCAGCTACTGGGATTCGAGCCTCTACACAGTCTGGGTGAGCGCCTTGCGGCAGCTGTCAGCCGAAGCGTACGACGCCACGGTTCTGCCGGCGATTGCCCGTACCGAGGCGTGGGGCCGACGCCTCTTGAACACGCAGCTTGGCTCTTGGGCTGAACTGCGCCACGACACTTTGCTCTACGCCAAACAATCCTACACCGGGATGCCGGTCTGCGAGTACCCCGACGGATACGTCGATCCCTACCCCAGCCTGTTTGGCCGGCTTCGGCAATTGGGCACGATGGCGGCCGACAAGCTTGCAACCGTATTGCCCTCGCCCTCGGGCAGCGACGCCGCGTCTGTCAGCTATTTCCGGACCTTCACAGAGGTGGTCACGCGCCTTGAGACCCTGGCCAACGAAGAACTCACGGGCGCTACACGCACGCAGGCCGATCTCGACTTCCTCAATGACGCTGTCGTGGTCAAGTTGCAATCCGCGGGCTGCACATCCATCAACGTGCCCAGCGGCTGGTACGCCAAGCTGTTCTACCAGAGCAGCGACGCGCTCGACGCTGATCCCACCATCGCCGATGTGCATACACAACCTGCCGATGCAGCGGGCAACATTGTCGGCCGTGTTTTGCATGTCGGCACCGGCAACCCAAGGCTGATGGTGCTCAGTGTCGACAGCTGCCAGGGGCCGCGCGCCTACGCGGGCGTGGTTTCGGCTTACTTCGAGCAGATCACCGACAACTTCAAGCGAATGACCGATCAGGAATGGTCGAGCCAAGTACAAGCGGCCCCGCCAGCCGACGTGCCCTGGATGCAGGATCTCGTCGTGCGCTGAGCTTCGCCAAGTCCTTCGGGGGCAAGTGGGCCATCGAGGTGAAGACCGGCAAATTCCAGATGAGCGAGCTCACAGGTTTGCTGGAGTTTACCCGCCGTCACCCGAGCTTCCAGCCGCTGGTCGTCTGCAGCGCCAGCGGGCGGCCGACCGCCGCGCGAGCGGATGTGCCAGCGATCACGGTTAGCCCTCCTGCAAACGCCGTATGTCGTCCTGTCTACCGCTGAATTCGAGCCGAGCCGCCCTTGGCGAATGCCTTGACCTGCTCCAGCGTGACCATGGTGGTGTCACCGGGCGTGGTGGTGAGCAGCGCCCCGTGGGCCCAGCCGAGCTTCAGCGCCTCCTCGGCTGATTCGCCGGAGAGTAGCCCATAGATGAAGCCACTGGCAAAGCCGTCGCCACCGCCCACGCGATCGTGCACATCCAGCTCGCAGGTGGGCGACACGCAGGTCTTCCCGCTCACCCAAGCCACGGCACCCCAAGTGTGGCGGTTGGTCGAGGCGACCTCGCGCAGGGTGGTGGCCACCACCTTGACCTGGGGGAACTTGGCCGTGACCTTGTCGATCATGGCGAAGAACGCGCTGGGGTCGAGCTTGGACCGCTTCTCGACGTCCTGGCCCGCGACGTTCAATCCCTTCTGCAGATCCTCCTCGTTGCCCACCAACACGTCGGCATTGGCCACGATGCGCCCGATGACCTCGGCCGCCTTGTGCGCGCCACCCCAGATGTTCCACAGCTTCTCCCGGAAATTGAGATCGAAGCTGCAGATGGCCCCCGCCGCTTTCGCGGCCTTCATGCCCTCGATAATGACCTCGCCGGTGGTCTCAGAAAGCGCGGCGAAGATGCCGCCGCTGTGGAACCATCGAATACCGTTCCTGAAGATAGCGCCCCAATCGAAGTCGCCGGGCTTGAGTTGGGCGCCCGCTTCATTGGACCGATTGTAGAACACGACCGGCGCACGCACGCCATGGCCACGGTCACTGTACACTGTGGCCATGTTGGGGCCGTTGACGCCGTTGTGCTTGAAGCGCTTGTAGAACGGCGTGACACCCATGGCCCTGACCCGTTCGTGGATCATGTCGCCGATGGGATAGTCGACCATGGCGGTCGCGATCCCGGTATTCATGCGAAAGCAGTCGGCCAGGTTCGCGGCCACGTTGAACTCGCCGCCGCTGACGTGGATCTGGCAACTGGCGGCCTTGCGCCAGGGGAAAATGCCGGGGTCCAATCGATGCACGAGGGCGCCGATGGACACGAAATCGAGACCGCCTGCGGGACGAATGTTCAGAGTGTCGCTCATGTTGAATTCTTGCTCCTTGCTAGTCTTGCCGCCCTTCAACGGGCGTCTTCAGCGTTGCCCGTCCTTGAGTCGATACAGCACCTGTCCGGCCTCTTCCACCACGAGTGTGTCTTCATCCTCTTTCCAGCGTTCGATGTCGATCGAATTCACATCCCGCCAGGCGAGGTTGATTGCATCGCAGGTCGTCTTGGGGATGCTGGTGGCCAAGGTCACAGTGATGCGCGGATATTCGATGCCGTTCTCGAACCTGCCAATGCCCTTGACGTTGGTCGAATGCGCCAGAATCAGTTTCGATTCCTCGGCAAAGCGATCCCACTGCTTCACGAAGTAGTCGCGCACGTGGTAGCCGACACGCTCGATCTCCTTGCCGTGCATGAACGACACGGCCTTGACGTGCGGTCCGTGGATGACCAGTTCGCCCCCGTCGGCCACGATGGGTTCAAGCTTGTACATCGCCTTGCCCGCCACCCAGACTTCCTCGTAGATAGTGGGGGTAAGGCCGAGGACGCGCCGATAGGGCTTGTCGAGGTACTTGATGTGCAGTTGGGCCGAATAGTCGGCGGCGCGCGACCAGGCATCTTCGGGCTCCCCGGCGAACAGGCAGGCGAGTTGATGATGGTCGTCGACCACAAAGGCGAAACAGGTTCGCGGTGTCGACAGAAACTGGACCGCACGATTGATCACCCGGCGGGTGGGCGTGTCCTTGACGCCGTTGACCACGGGGTTGGTGATCACCGCGGCCAGCCAGTGGAACTTCTCCACCACGTCGAGTCCCGCGATACCGGGGAAGAAGTACTTGTTGCCGCCGGCAAACCCCATCGCCTCATGCGGGACCACGGGTGAGACGATGAGAATGTGGTCGTACTCGGTGGCCTTGCGGTTGATGGTGACGGGGATGTCGCGGGAAAACAGCCCGTTGGTCAGTTGCGCCACCTCTTCACCCGGCAGCGTGCCCAGCGAGACCAGTTCATCCCGCCTGTGGTGTTCGTGGTTGAAGAAGCGCACCTTGGGGTATTTCTGGGCGTGCTCGGAAGGTGTCAGCCCGGTGTGGCGATAGAGCCGATCCGGCTCCATGGCGGCGTGGGTGCCGGTCGCCACCAGGTAGTCCAGTACGCTCACCCGAGGCTGAAGCAGATCGCTCAGCACATGAAAGAACAGGTCGATGGGAGCGTGCCGCGTGTGATCAGGGATCAGCACGAGCACGCGCTTCCCGTCAAGCGGCAGATCGGCCAACGTCGCCTCGCAGATGTCCTTTATGTCCTTCGGGTTGAGCCGCTGCTCCATCAATCCACGACCGAAAAGCGTCTTCATGACTCCGCGCTCCTAGCCAAAGGACGTCGCACAGCCTACGTCGTCCATTGCGTGTGGAACTTGCCCTCCCGGTCGACGCGTTGATAGGTGTGCGCGCCGAAGTAGTCGCGCTGTGCCTGCAGCAAATTCGCAGGAAGGACCCCCGAGCGGTAGCCGTCGTAGTAGGCCAGGGCACTCATGAAGGCGGGAATTGCGATCCCATTCTCCGCCGCCAGGGAGACGACCTTGCGCCAATCCTGCTGGTAGGAAGCCATCACGCCTGCGAAATGGGGATCCAGAAGCAGATTGGCCAGTGCGGGGTCTCTCGCGTACGCGTCCTTGATTCGGCCCAGGAACTGCGCCCGGATGATGCACCCGGCGCGCCAGAGGGAAGAGATGACGCCGAATTGAAGGTCCCAGTGGTATTCGTGGTCCGCCGCGCGCAAGAGCTGGAATCCCTGCGCATACGAGCAGATCTTCGAGCTGAACAGGGCTTTCCGAATCATCTCGATACAAGCCGCCTTGTCCCCGCTGAACTTCGGCGTCGGTCCCGCCAGCACGCCGGCGGCAGCCACCCGTTCCTTCTTGAGCGCACTCAAGGTCCGGGCAAACACCGCGTCGGCGATGGTGGGGGCGGCAGCGCCCAGGTCCAGGGCGACCTGGCTTGTCCACTTGCCGGTACCCTTCTGCTCGGCGGTGTCCAAAATGACCTGCACCATGGGCTTGCCGGTCTCGGGGTCCTTCTTGGCCAGGATCTCGGAGGTGATGCCCACCAGGTAGCTGCTCAGCTCGCCCCGGTTCCATTCGGCAAATACCCGACTCATTTCATCCGCCGACATCCCCAGCAGTCTCTCCATGATGAAGTAGGCCTCGCAGATCATCTGCATGTCGCCGTATTCGATCCCATTGTGGACCATCTTGACGAAGTGACCGGCGCCGCCGCTCCCGATCCACTCGCAGCAGGGAGCACCGTCCTCGGCCTTGGCCGCGATCGCTTGCAGGATCGGTTTCACCAAGGGCCAGGCTTCCGGGTTGCCGCCGGGCATGATGGCCGGTCCGCGCAAGGCGCCCTCTTCGCCGCCGCTGACTCCGGTGCCGATGTAGTAGATTCCCGTCCCCTGCAGTTCCTTGATGCGCCGATCGGTGTCGACGAAGAAGGTATTGCCACCATCGATCAGGAGATCGCCCGACTTCAGATGGGGGCGCAGGTCGGCGATCACCGCGTCAACCGCCTTGCCGGCCGGCACCATCATCAGCACCCGTCGGGGCGTGTCCAGGTTCGCCGCGAATTCGGCCACTGTCCGCGCGGCCACCACCTGTTTGCCTTTGGTTCTGGAAGCGAAGGCGTCCACCTTCTTGGGGTCGAGATCGAAGCCGACCACCGAAAACCCACGGCTTTCGACGTTCAGCGCAAGGTTTTCCCCCATCACTCCCAGGCCGACAATTCCAAAACTCTGCTTTGCCATGATCCATCCTTCAGTCAATCCGTTTTCAATCAGAGTACGAGCGGCGCTTTACACACCACTAAAGGCCGAGAATCCCCCGTCAATCGGCAGCACGATTCCAGTCACGAACTTCGACGCGGGTGACAGCAGCCACAGGACCGCGCCCACCAAGTCCTCGGGCGCGCCAAATCTTGCCATCGGGGTATGGTCGATGATCTTGTGGCCGCGCGCCGTGAGGGCCCCGGTTGCCCTGTCGGTGAGCAAGAAGCGGTTCTGGTCGGTGAGGAAAAACCCAGGAGCGATGGCGTTCACCCGGATTTCGGTCGAGTACTCCTGGGCCAGGTGCACAGCCAACCATTGCGTGAAATTGCTCACCGCGGCCTTGGCTGCGGAATAGGCTGGAATCCTGGTCAGTGGCCGGAAGGCGTTCATCGACGAGATGTTCAGGATCACGCCTTCCTTCTGTTTGGCCATGCAACGGCCGAAGGCCTGACTGGGCAGGATCGTCCCTTGCAGGTTCAGGTTCGACACGAATTGGATGGCTTCCGCCGGTATGTCGAAGAAGGACTGCTCGGGGTTGGTGGTGGCTTTGGGATTGTTTCCCCCGGCCCCATTGATCAGTCCATCGATCTTGCCGTAGTCGGCGATCACCTTGTCGGCCGCCTGCGCCACCGCCGCCTTGTCGAGCACGTCGATGAACGCGGCCCTGTGGGCGCCTTTCGAGCCGCTCAACGTGGCGAGCACCTTCTCTGCCAGACCCACATCCCGGTCCAGGATGACCACGTTGGCGTGGCAACCGGCCAAGCCCCTGGCCATCTCACCGCACAAGACCCCGCCCCCACCTGTGATGGCAATCGTTCTTCCGGTGAAATCGTAGGCGTTCATGAAGCTCTTGGGGTCCATCGTTGCTCCTGGTTAGACGGGGCGGCGAGCCAGCAGGCTCAGGTGCCCTCGGTGGAGGAAATCCTATCGCTGCGGTGCCAGGGTGTCACGCGCCGATTCCGAGAAACAGCGGTTCGATATGGCGCCTCAGGATGTTGCCCGACACGTGGGATTCGATGCTGCTGCGATTGGACTTGAGCAAGGCGAGAAAGGGCTCGCGCCTTTCTGCCGCGACCCGGAAACTGATGTGCACCATCTGGCGGAAGTGGATACTGAAGCGCCGGCAGGCCTGGTTGTGCTCCAGCGCCTCAACGTATTCCCGGGCGCTAAACGCGTCCACCTGTTCCGGCGTGGGAAGCGCCTGGCGGTCGATGGCAATGACCGTCAGATAGGGCTTGGCCATCTCGTCGTAGCGGCCGTAGGCCTCGCGATACAGCGTCTTCACGAAGGCTAAGGCTTCGCCCCCGGCCGCGGCAAGGCCAATGACTTCTTCCAGCCAGGTGGTGCCCGCCGTCTTCAGGTGGATACCCGCGTCAGCCTTCTGGATCGCCCGGTGCATGATTGGGTAGAGAGAGAACTTGTCGCTGCCCGAGTGAACGCTCAACTTGAGCGACGCCGGCAGCCCCAGCGTCTGCTTGGCAAACGCCAGGACGGCGAGATCTTCCTCGAATTCTCGGGAGAACCGCGCGATGTCGCCCACGTAGTCAATTCCCTTGAGGAACTCGCCGGTGAACTTGGGCGCTACGGTTGCCACCGGGATCCGCTCACGGGCCAAGGCAGCCAGGATGAAGAAAAGCTCGGCGGGCGTCTGCGGGGTGTTCGCCTCGTCAAACGACACCTCGGTGACGAAACGCCCTTCGCCCCTCTGCTGTGCAATGTGGCGGTAAACGCGCCCCGCCTCTTCGACAGCAAAGAGGTACTTCGCTGCGATCTCCTGCAGGGACACCGAAGCTACTGTCACCGGTTCGGCAATACCCGGAATGCGCAGCGCGCCCGAGAAGCGCTGCATATCTGCCACGTACATGGCCATCGAGGCATCAGACGCAGGCTTGCCGATGGAGTCCGCAACATCGATAGTGAAAAAATCGCTCGCCCCGAGAAACCTGTCGACCGTGTGAAGGCCGATGTGATCCGCATCGACGAAGTACGGATCGCTCCAATGGCAGGACTTGACTGCGGCGTCGGCCTCGGCGCGGACGTCCTCGGGCCGCGTCCCGATCAGGGAATGCTCGCGGTTCGACTTGTTCCAGACCGGGGTGATCGTGACGCCTCTATCCTTGGCAGCCTGGAATGCCTGCAACTGCGCAGGCCCTTCCAGGCCAAAACGGTCACCAACACCCATGGAGTACTTCGAGATAACTGTCGTCATAGGCGCTCTTTGCTTCGCGGGAGGCGAGAATGTCCCATAACTCTCCCGGCGTCAACCAAGGGAGAATCCGTGAGCCACCTCATGGTTCCCTGCCACTGCCGTCGTCGCTGGTTGGTGGAATTTCACCGAATCACACGAACTCGCCTACTTGCACTTCAGCGTGGCCAGCCCTCTTCCGGCGCCGGCGACCGCCCGCAGCCCATCGTGCACACACTGGAACGGGTCAGCCGTGTAGCTGTAGCCGAGCGCTTCCGGGAAGGCCGCAGTCGTTGTCCATGCGGTCGCGTTCACGGTGCCAGCGCTGCCCGCATCCCAGGTGATACCGAATGCGTTGCCGGCAGATACGTCCGCTTTGGTCGCCAGGTTGTTGTCGCGCAAATCCCAGTAGCCGATCGCCGAGCTGTCGCGCGCGGTCACTGGATTGAGCACGGTCTCAAAGTAGTTGGCCTCGACCAGCGAGTAGCCACCCATGCGGACGTTGATGCCGGAAACCATGACCTTGTACAAGTAGTTGTTGAGCACGTGGGAGTAGCCGTGGCGCTGCAGTGGTGTCCGCGAGCCAACGTTTTCAAAGAGGTTGTGATGAAAGGTGACGTGCCGAATCGCGGAATCGTCGTCGGTGTAGCCGTTCAGGGACACCTTGGCGTGGTCGTGCATGTAGTTGTACGAGATGGTGACGTTGTCGGCTCCCTTCTTGATGTCGATCATGCCATCGAAAGCCGTGTCACCTGCACCTGCGCAGTCCTTCATCGAGCTGAAAAGCTCGTTGTGGTCAATCCAGATGTTCGTGGGAATGCCGCCGCTCATCCCTTCCAGCGAGATCATGTCAGAATCGCCACCTCCCGGCGTCAGGCCGATGGTCATGTTGCGGATAATTATGTTGCTGGAAGAGGCTGCAATGTGGATGCCAAAATTGGCTGCGGAGCCGTCCGCGCCCAAAATGGTGATGTCGCTCTTCTTCTTGATTTCGAGCGTTTGCGCCGGCAATGTGTGTTGGACGCATGGATCGGTGATACTCGCCGGGTTGAACTTTCCCGTGTACTTGAGTACCAGGCCGCCGGTTCCTGAATAGCCATCAATTGCCGCCTGTATGGCCGCCAAGTCAGCGACATTGACAGCGGTGGCACTGCCACCGCCGGTAGTGGCCTTGCCATAGCCAAGGGGGCTGGTCTCTGGCGCGCCGGTACTCGCCGAGGAGCCGGCGGCCCCGCTCGCTCCACCACCGCCCGAGCCGCCGCCACCCGTGGCTGCGCCACCCGTGGCTGCGCCACCCGTTGCAGCACTGCCGCCCGCCGCCTTCGTGCCTCCCGTGGCCTTGGTCCCCCCAAGTGCGCCCCCAGTTGACGTGTTCCCGCCTGTGCTCCCGCCGGCCACTGTCGTGCCTCCCGTGTCGGCGTTGCCGCCGGTCGCGGCAATCCCGCCGGTCGAAGGGGAGCCTCCCGCTGAAATTCCGCCGCCGGTAGTGGCCAACCCGCCTGCAGTGCCCGCACTTGAGACAGTTCCGCCAACCGGACCGGTCACGTCAGTCGAGTTACTGCCGCCCGTTCCCACGGTCCCTCCGGTTGCCGGCGCAAAGGTGCCGGCTGCCCCTCCTGTTGCGGTTGAAGCATCGGCTGTGCCGTTGGAGCCATCAGGGTGGCGAACCGGCAAGCCTGATCCGTTGCTGCAATGACACACAAGAAGCCAGCAGAGACATGGGAAGACTTTGAAGATATTGGACATGGGAACTCCTGGGCTTCTCGTCGGTAGAAGCTGAGTCTACTTGACATCCCAGTTGGTGCCCGCCGCGAGCGTTTCTTTCGTCTGCCAGGATGGGCTTTTTCGGCGCGGCTACTGCCGGGCCGCGTGGGACGCACGGAAGTGAAACCCAACCCATCGGCGCCGGCAGGTCATCAACTCAATCGAGGGGCGCGTTCCCTGTCCTGCGAGAGGGAAACGGTGCAATTGGCGGGGCGTTCCCCGCCTGGTTCGGCCGAAGAAGTGCAAGGAACCGGGCACTAAGCATCGGCAAGGCAAAAGGGTATGCGCATGCGCGTGACCGACGACGACGTGCTCGTGCAGCGTGTTTCGTACCCGCCGACAACAGGAGAATCACGATGAAGCGAAGTCTCGTTCGTGGACTTGCATTGGGCGCCGTGTTCACGCTGGGCTCGCTGACCGAGGGCTGCAGCAGTGGCTCGGGTGGCGGCGCCGGCGGCGCCGGAGGAAATCCTGGCGCGACGGCCAGCGACGGCACGGCCGAGACGGGCGGGACGACCAGCTCCACCGGCGGGGTGACTGCAGCGGGCGGCACGACCGCGGCACCGGGCGGGACTACGGCTGCGGCGGGGGGCTCGACCACACCTTCGGGCGAAACCACCGCTGCGTCCGGGGGTACGACAACTCCATCGGGTGGCACAGCGGCGGGAGGGACGACCAGGTCATCCGGCGGGACCACCTCAGTGACCGCAGGCACAATTGCCGCGACAGGTGGTACGACCAGCGCGACGGGCGGCAGCGCGGCCAGAACCGGCGGCACGACCGGCGTGACCGGCGGATCGACGACCACCGCGGGCGGCATGGCGAGCGCAGGCGGCTCGACGGCCACGGGCGGGACGACCGCAGCGGGTGGCAGCAAGGCGGCCGCGGGCACCAATGCGACCGGTGGAACCGCAACCGGTGGCACGACATCTGCGTCGGGAAACGAGTTCTGGATCTCGCCCACGGGAAAAGACACCGCCACCGGAACGCAGGCCGACCCATTGTTCACACTGTGTGATGACACCCTGAAAGCCGGCGCTTGCTACAAGCTCTGTCCGGTGGGAGGAACTTGCTCTGGCGGCACCATCTGGGTGATGGACGGGACCTACAAGTACGGAGCCGTGACCCAGAAGATCGGATCGACCAAGCTCGGGACGGCCAGTGATCCTTTCAATGTCTTCGCCGTTGCTGGAGCCAAGCCCGTCTTCGATTTCACGGGCATGGTGGTGAGCACGTCGAGCCGGGGCATTCAGCTGGCTGGCGACTACTGGCACCTTCGCGGAATCACGGTGACCAAGGCCGGCGATACCGGTATCTTCATCATGGGGAACAACAATACGATCGAGCAGTGTGCTTCCCACCACAATCAAGATGCAGGCATCGTTATCGGGGTGAACAGCAGCAGGACCGGGGCCTCCGGCGCCAACAATCTCATCCTCAATTGTGACTCCTACGCAAACTACGATCCCAACACCAATGGGGGCAATGCTGACGGATTTGGGGCGAAGGAGAACACCGGCGGCACGGGAAACGTGTTCCGCGGCTGCCGCGCGTGGGAGAACTCGGATGATGGCTTCGATTTCTACGGCTGGGGCTCGCCGATTACCGTCGAAGACTGCTGGGTCATGAGCCAATCCACGACACTGTACGGCAGCGGGAGCAATGGGAATGGCTTCAAGCTGGGAGGAAACGACGTCAACGCGGCCCACATTCTGAAGAACCTGTACGCTGTCGGCAATGGGGCAAACGCCAAGTCCGGCGACGGCAACGGGAATGGGTTCGAGGCCAATTCAAATGGCGCCGCCATGCCTTGCTCAGGAACCTGCGGGGCCTGGAGCAACCGGAGCGCAGGCGTTCATGGCGCGAACATCACGGGCGTCACCGTTACGAGCGGGCCGACCGCCGCCAAGATGATTGCGGCGCCGCGCACCGCGAATGGCAGCCTGCCCGCGCTCGACAGCCTCTAATTAGCATCTTGTTGCCCCTTTCTTCCCGGATTCACATGCGGTAGCTTCGCGAGGCTATGAAGCCCTTTCTCGACGAGAGTTTCCTGCTCGATAACAGGACGGCCGAGCGTCTGTACCACGAGTACGCCAAGGACCAGCCGATCATCGACTATCACTGCCATCTGCCTCCCGATCAGGTGGCCGACAACCACAAGTTTGGGACACTCACCCAGATCTGGCTAAACGGCGACCACTACAAGTGGCGGGCCATGCGCTCCAACGGCGTGCCCGAGCGCTATTGCACCGGCGACGCGTCCGACTGGGAGAAGTTCGAGATGTGGGCTCGGACGGTTCCGTACACCCTACGCAACCCGCTTTACCACTGGACCCACATGGAGCTGGCCAATCCCTTCGGCGTCAAGGGGAAGCTGCTCAATCAGTCGACGGCGCGAGAGATCTACGATCACTGCAACAGTGAACTCGCGCAAGACGGCTTCACCACCCAGGGCTTGCTCAAACACTTCAAGGTCTTGGTGGTTTGCTCCACCGATGATCCGGTAGATTCGCTGGTGGCGCACCAGAAGCACGCCAAGAACGCAGGTGCCACCACCAAACTGTTGCCCACCTGGCGTCCGGACAAGGCCATGGCGCTGGCCGACCTCGACGGCTGGAATCTCTGGGTGGACAAGCTGCAGGCCGCCTCAGGCGTGTCCATCGGTTCCTTCGAAACCTTCCTCACTGCGATCAAGAAGCGGCACGACTTCTTCCACCAGGTCGGCTGCCGCGTCAGCGACCACGGCCTCGAACAGATATTGGCCGACCCGTACACGGCCAAGCACATCGAGGACGTCTTTGCCAAGGCGCGGGCCAAGCAGGCCGTCTCTCCCGCCGAGCGGGACCAGTTCCGCTCGGTGATGCTGTACGAACTCGCCATCATGGACCACGCGCGCGGCTGGACGCAGCAGTTCCACCTGGGCGCCATGCGCAACAACAGCACGCGCATCATGCGCACCCTGGGGCCCGACACCGGCTTCGATTCCATCGGCGACTACCCGCAGGCCTTTGCCCTCGGGCGCATGCTCGACCGCTTGGATTCCACCAACCAGCTCTGCAAGACCATCCTCTACAACCTGAATCCAGCCGACAACGAAGTCATCGCGACCATGCTGGGCAATTTCCAGGACGGGTCGTGCCCGGGTAAGATCCAGTTTGGCGCGGCCTGGTGGTTCATGGATCAGAAGGACGGCATGGAACGCCAGATGAACACGCTCTCCGCGCTCGGTTTGATTTCGCGTTTCGTGGGCATGCTGACCGACTCGCGCAGCTTCGTGTCGTATTCGCGCCACGAGTACTTCCGCCGCCTGCTGTGCAATCTACTGGGCGGCGACGTCGAGAAAGGGCTGATTCCCCACGACATGGAGTTGCTCGGCAACATGGTGCGGGACATCTGCTTCCGTAACGCCCGGGACTACTTTGGCTTCTTCTAGGAGCCGCCGGCCGCGCCTGGACCGGTGTTCTTGTACTCGTAGAGACGGTTCCCGCTGGCGCTGAAGGCCCGGCTGCTCGTCGCGGCGGCGGCCCATGGGGCGGCAATCTTGATGTGGCCGCCGATCTCCGTGTTGCGAATGACCGCCTGGCCGTTCGGCGCCGTGGCCGAGCTGTCGTCCCACGACCGGCCCAAGAAGGCAGTGCCGGTCGGCATTCCAGAGTCCCCCACCATCTTGCTGTTGATGATGAGGAAGCCAAAAGGGTTTGTCGCTTCGGTACTGGGCGCAATGTGCGTGCTGTTGGTCTTCCGGCCGCTGACGTAGGTAATCGTGCAGCTGTCGAAAACCGCCGTGCCCCGGCCGAAAATGAAGTCCGTGTCGCCTTCAATGTAGCTGTTCCTGAAGTACGAACGTGCCACTGTCCCAGTCGCAGAAGACTTGACCTGCAAAGTGTCTTGGTTGCCGATGAGACGAACGTTCTGGAAGACCTGTCGATCGCCCTGTACCGTCAGCGCCACAGCCTGGAGGTTCGACGTCAAGCTGCCTTCGGCGAAATCATTGGCGATGGTCAGGTTCTGGGCCTGGAAGCCTGGCGAGGAGGAGAAGAACGTGCTGCTTCCGCTGGTCCCGTAGGTGGCGCCGCTGACAGCGGCACAGGCATTGGTCTTCGTGGCGTCCACGGGCTTGCCGTTGTAGTTGTCGAAACCGATGGTGACCTTGGTCGAGTCCGCGTCCGTGCCATAAATAGTGATGGGCACGGATCCCTTCACGCAGACAAGCTCACGGTAGGCTCCGGGCTTGACCAGAACGTAGACGCGCGAGCTGCTGCCCGAGCCGTTGGCTGCAGTGATTGCGTCTTGCACCGTGGTGTGGGTGCCGCTTCCATCGGCTGCGACAATGTAGGTTGGCGAATAAGTGCCGGCATCGGGAAGACCAGCCGAGGGATCCCAGTCGTCACGCACCGGCGCTGCAGTGGGACCCGCCTGGGCCAGATAGTTCTGTACGGTGAAGCAAGCGGCCGAAGCATCGGTGAGCAGGGGTCTGGTCTCCGACCCCGTGTACTCGGCCGTGCAGGTCGCCGCAGCCGTGCCGCCACCAACGCCGGTTGCGCCACCAGTTGCCGTGCTTCCGCCGGTGGGTATCGTGGCACCGGTCGCGGTAGTCCCGCCGATTTGTGTCGCGCCACCGGTTGTGCCGGCTGTGCCGCCAATTGCCGTGCTTCCGCCGGGAAGTGTCGTGCTGCCGATCGTGGCTGTCCCGCCCAACGCAACCGTGCCTCCGGTGGTCGACGTTCCGCCGGTCACCGTGTTTCCCCCGGCCGCGAGAGAACCACCTGTGCTCGCCGAATCGCCGCCCCCAGCTCTTCCAGCGGTGCCTGGTGGTGATCCGTGGTTCGAGGATGAACTACACGCGAGAGAATGCAGAGACAATGCGACGACAGCGAGGATCGAGGAGCGCTTCATGGCGACGTTCCTTCTTCGAGCGGCTCAGAACTGGTAGACAGTCTGGGCCATGCCGCGGATGTTGTGCGGCTTCCGCCCATCAAGGTACTCGACCTGGGTGTACTGCCCGGACAGGCCCATCCTAACCGCGGGCGCAACGTCCCAGAAGAGGTTCAGGTCGGCGTATTCTGACGTGTCCGCGACGTTGACCAGTAGCTCGATCTCCGCGCCGCCCTTGGGGAACAACTTGGCCAGATTCCCGGAGTGAGCCTGGGTGTAGTTTGCGGAAAGAAACACTCGCCCTCCCAATAGCGGCAAGTAGTACTGCAGACCGACCCGGTAGGCCCACCAATCGATCGTGTGCAGCACGCCGTTCGCATCAAAGGACACGATGCCATTGTCAATGTCCGCGTTGTAGATTGGAGGAGGGTTGGCCTGGGCAGGATTGGGCAGGGTTGGGAACTTCGCCCCACCGCCCGCGGTGATGAGATCGGCGATTCCGGTGCCCACAACTACAGAACCGATCAAGGTGAGTCGATTGCTGCGGTCCTCCGGGCCGGCCGCGGGAATAAACGGGATGAGAGCGTCCACAGACAATCCCCATCCAGTTGCGCTGTTGGATTCTTGCACAGGGGGCGGGGTGAACGCATTCGCCTTGAACTGCCGCACAGTACCTGAAACGCCCACGGAGAGAGGCAACGCGGTCGTTCCCACGTTGCCAGGCGTGGTGATGCCCTTCCAGCCGTTGACTCTGATGCGCAGGCCGACATTGGCATCCGGAACTTCTGCGTCACGCTGGGCAGGACGCACGGCCGACGCCGCCACGTCAAGGCTGACTGCGCCGCTTGGGTTGAACGCGTGGAAAAGGCGCAACTGCCCATTGCGCGAGAAGAGCTGATTGGGCAGCCCCAAGAACTCGACCGAACAGGGGTAGAAGTAGTTTTGCCAGCCGAACACGTCGTATGTTTGACCAATCAGGACATCAAGGTACGGATTCTCCAGCTTCACGAATGCGTGCCTGATCCGAAACGTCGGACTGCTGAAGTACGTGTTCTCGGACGTGCTTGGTGGGCCCTCCTGGTGGCCGAAAAAGTCCGCCTCAAGTGTGGCCGACGGCTTCACTTGCCCGATGCGCGGGGACTCGAACCCAAAGCCCAGGCGCGTGTTGCGCATCGACAATTGCGTGCGACCGACGCGCCCGTCGTGCGTCTCGCTGCGGGCCACAAGCGCGCTGCCGATCGAGTCACTGTAGCTTCGCGTGGTGTCGAAGATGAAGTCGGCCTCCACGAAACCGTAGAGAGTCACCGTCCACTTCCGCGCACCCTCGCCCGCGCCCAGGGTCAGTGGAGGTCGGGCGAACCAAGAGCTGTTCGTCGCTTCGGCGTGTGACGACTCAACCGCGGGGTGTGCCGGTGGCGGCGTGGCGACCACTGGGGCGGCGACGGCTGGCAGGGATGCGCCGGCCGCTTGCTGTGCAGAGGAGGGCGCAGGAGCGGCTTCGACAGGAGACGACGAGGGCCTGTCAGCCTCCGCGGCAGCCGACTCGCCAACCGCGCTGCTGTCGGAAGGCTGGTCCGCGCGCGCAAGACCGGCTCTCCCACCTAGAGCCACGATAAGTGCGGCAAGGGCTCGGAACTTCATTGTGTCTAGCGTCGATCGATCTTTCATGTGGCGAGATCCTCGATGCTTGGTGCCCGCCGCCCCAAACTCCTTCGGCTAGTATTGGGGGTGGGTCACGGCGCGGTCTTCGGCCCTGCCCGCATTCGCGCGGTCACCTCCAAGCCCTTCCTGGCGCTCTCACGCACAGCCGGCGATCGGTCGCTTTCGGCGGTGCGGAAGCGTTGTTCCGCGGCAGGCCAGTCGCGCGATTCGAGCAACAGCCAGCCGAGCATGGCGGACACTTCGCCCACTCGGGGGGAACCGGGGAAGTGGCGCAAAAAATCCTCCATCGCCGCTCGGGCTTTGGCTTCCGAACCCAGCCGCGCAAGTGCAACCGCCTCCCAGTATCGCGCATCCGCCGCAAGCGCCGAGGTCGGTGCGGCTTCGCAGGCGCGCCTCATGGCGGCGGCTGCCCGAGCGTAGTCGACAGAGCGGAGAGCCTGCCAGCCCTCCGAGAAGGCCAGTTCTGCCGGGCTCGGCGGGTTCGCCAGACGCGGGGCAGGCGCTGCCGCCAAGGCCAGCGCTGCTTGAGATCTTCGACTCGTTTGGCGGCCGGGAGCCTTTGCAACGACGGGAATCTGGGGAACCCACGGTTCGGCCGAGGCTGCCTCGTTCTCAAGGGCGGAGATGGGTTCGACCTTCTGCAATGAAGCCTTTGCCTGTGGCCTGCCGTGATCTCGATCGGCGGCCGTGGCTCCCTCTGTTTGCTTCTGCAACCATGGGATCGCCATCGTGCCCACAGCCGCAAGCACGCCAGCGGCGCTCAGGATCACGGCCAGGTACACCGCAGCCCGCATCCACCGTGGCGATACGCGCCGACGCCCAGACTCGGTTGCCGCAAGCAGAAGTGCGTTGCGCGTCCGCTGTCGCCGTCCGACCTCCGGCGCCTTGGTGGGAACCTGACGGATCGCTTCGATGACGCTCTTGGTGGCGGCCCACTGGGATTGACAGTACAGGCACTCGTCCAGGTGCTGCCGCAGGACCGGGACATCTTCAGGAGACGCCGAGCGGCCGATCTCGACGAAACGAGGGCAGGAGGCGCGTTCGTTCATGGTCGCGCCTCCTCAAGCACCGCGCGCAGGGCCCTGCGCGCCTCGAACAGTCGCCGACCCAAAGTTCCCGGTCGGACATCGAGCGTGGTGGCCGCATCCGCGCCCGACATTTCCTCCAAATCGCACAGAACAAAGGCCGCTCGCAGGTCGAACGGCAATTGTTCGACAGCCGCTGCCACGCGTTCCGCCAGCTGGCGGCGCTCCGCAGCCAGGTCGGGCGTCTGGCGTGGCGCCGGCTCGATCTCGCCCCACGCCTTGAGAAAGGACCGCCTGCGCACCTGATCACGGATGTGGTGGCGCCCGACATTCGCGGCGATACCGAACAGCCAAGTCTTTACCGAGGAGTTGCCGCGAAAGCGAACGGCCGAGCGGAGAGCCTCGAGAAACGTGGTGTGGACCATGTCGTCCACATCCCATGAGTTGGCGCCCATGAGGCGCGCCAGAAATCGGTGGACGGCATCGCAATAGCGATCAAACAGCTCGGCCATGGCTCCGGGATCGCGCAAGGCACACGCTGCCACCAGCACTTCGTCGGCGGTGTCCGCCAACCATGCGGACTTGCGCTGGAATGGGAGGAGTTTGCCTTCGTGCCTGCGGATCATCTTCTCATCTCGCGACTACGAGTACGGGTCCGTCGCACAGCGGCGTGGAGGGCTCGTATGCGCATGCCTTTCTACTTTACTGATCCTTGGTGCCCGCCGCCCCAATCTTCTTCGGTTCGAACACGCTCCGTCGAAGAGCGCAGACCCGGTGACGGCCAGCGTTGTGGCGGGAACTACATGACCGTGGGTGGACGAGGCGTCAAAGGCTCAAGGGGGGCCGTAGCGGAGGCCGAGTCCTGCGCGCAGAAAGCCCCGCGGTTCGCCCGGAAGATCGAACCCACCCTTGGTGAACTTATTCGTGTGGGCGAAGGGCAGGATGTCGGCCCAAAGGCCCACGTCCAGCGCCAGACCCCAGGCCAAGGGCCAGGAAAGAAGGATGCGAGTCGCTGCGCGCAGTCCAACCGCCGTCTCGGTGGCACCATGATCGTCCAGTACAGCGCTGGTCGACAACCAACCTGCTCCTAGACCAATCCCTGGGCCAAGGGTTCCGGCTCCGATGCGCAGGGGAAGATCGGCGGTAAGCAGCGCTTCGGCGCCAAGGCGGGTCAGCTTGCGCTGCTGCGGTTCCTGGCAGCCCGCTCCCGAACTGTCAGGAGGCGCCGTATAGCGAGCACCGACGTGGCCGGTAGTGGCTGTGTCGCCAGCGACTTGGATCTGAAGTCCGACGCAAGACCACCCTACGCGCACACAGGCCCCCAGGGCTGCGCCCATCCACAGAGAGCCATCGGTAGCCACAGAGGTCTCGCCAGCGACGGTCACGCTGGTGCCGAAGGGTGCGCCTGGATGGGCCGGAACCGGCGTCCCGGTCACAATCGGCGCGACTTGGGTCATCGCGATTTCGTGCGGTTCCAGCAAGGGTCTCGCAAGGTCGTCACGCACCCATGATTCCACCACGGCGGCGGCGATCTCGGCGTTCGCAACCATGCGTTCGACAAGCTGCCCATTCCGGTCGTGGATGGCAAGCCGGATCCCCAAGGGATCGGGTTGCACGCGGACCTGCACCGTCCCCGTCTCCGCGAAGGACACCACCCGGACGCCGCGAAAGGCAAGAGAACGCTCCACGGCGGCCGCCATCTCGCTGTCGCCCGTGAGCACCACGGAGTATGTTCCATCCGCGGAAGCCGCGAATGCCAGAACGGCGACGAGTTGCGAAACCACCGCGGCGATCATGGGATCACGTGCACGAGACGTGGTCTAGCATGGCCAGCCACAGGCTGATACGCCCGCACTCCACCGCTGGTGAGTGCCCGCTGTCACAGACTCCTTCATTGCTCGGTGCCGAAACAGCCGGGGGCGCCGCACCTGAAAAGGCCGCGAAATCGCCACTGATTGCCGCGCGAAAGCGACCCTGACGCGCGCTGCTTCCAAACGGTCGTGCTGCACCGAACCCCCAACTTGGGTAGCCTATGGGCAAGCGGCGGTGAATTCGTGAAGAACACTCTCTACATCGGGCACTCACAGCTCGACCACCAATGAGGCGCCAGGCTCGCCTTGGAGGGGAAGATGAAAACCGCACCGTCAGCGTCTAGAATGATAGTTGTCTGTCTGCTTTCCCTCGCGCCCTTGCTGGCAGCGGGTGGGGCCTGCACTTCGGCAAATGTTTCAACCAGCAGCGCCGGGTGTGATGGCAGCGCCAGCGGCGGGAACAGCGGCGGCAAGGGTGGAGGGGCCAACAGCGGCACCGGAGGTGCGCTGCTCTCCCTCCCCGACGCAGGGCCATTTGACGCCTGCATTCCGTCCGTCGCGCCCACTGCTTGTGCGACTTCCAGCGGATCCTATTGTGGCCTGATCGGTGATGGCTGCAATGGCGAGATCGATTGCGGCGACAACTGCCTAGCCGGATGGACGTGCGACACGACCAAACACCTGTGCGTCGGCGGGCCGGACTGCAAGCCGACCTACCAGTGCACCTACACCGCTGGGTCCACCAGCGGTTCCTACTGCGGTGGCATTGCCGATGGCTGCGGTCATGCGCTTGCGTGTGGCGACAACTGCGCTCGCCTCAAGTCGGGCTGGGTGTGCGAAAGCAATGTCTGCGTGGGCAGCGCCAGTGTCTGCACACCCAGCACCTGCGATCCCGTGGCCGGGGCGCGCTATTGTGGAAAGGTGGGTGATGGCTGTGGACGCGGAATCGAATGCCCCGACACCTGCGCCAGCCTCAGTCAGGGGTGGGTGTGCGACAAGGCCACGAATTCCTGCGTGGGTGGCGCTGACTGCAAGAAGCTGGTCTGTGACGCCGGTCCCAATGCCCGGTACTGTGGCAAGGTTGGCAATGGTTGCGGCAGAACGGTCGAGTGCGGGGACACGTGTTCTGCCTTCAAGGCCGGCTGGGTGTGCGACACCAGCCGAGGTCTATGCACTGGCGGACCAAGCTGTGTCCGCACCGCCTGCATCGCTGCCGGGGGTGGTCAGTACTGTGGCGACATCGGCGACGGGTGCGGCGGTACGCTCCACTGCGGCGACTGCCCAGGCAGCGGGACCTGCACCAGCAACATCTGCCCTGCCTTGAGCTGCGGGTCGATGTGTGCCGCCCAGGTGAAATGCCCGAGCGGTACCACCAGCATCACCGGAACTGTCTACGATCCGGCCGGCAAGGTTCCCATCTACAACGTCATCGTCTACGTTCCTGACGCGCCCCTGGCCAACATTGCGACTGGCGCCTCTTGCGACACCTGCTCGGCGTCAGTGTCGGGCAAGCCCGTCACCACGGCGCTGACCGATTCCAGCGGCAACTTCAAGTTGGACAATGTTCCGGTGGGCGTCGACTTCCCCCTGGTCATGCAGGTGGGCAAGTGGCGCCGCCAGATCACCATCAAGGCCGCTGAAGTCAGTCAATGCACCAGCCA
>Ga0182021_10000653_pt1 | contig 37995 bp, 26 predicted proteins | sample 612E3MmetaG_FD_120493 | JGI IMG/M metagenome (GOLD analysis project Ga0182021, IMG submission 120493) | Permafrost microbial communities from Stordalen Mire, Sweden - 612E3M metaG (Illumina Assembly) | ecosystem: Environmental > Terrestrial > Soil > Wetlands > Permafrost | place: Sweden...
AGGCGCCGGTGGCGGCGGTGCTGCAGGTGGCGCCGGTGACGTCGACGATCGAGGTGACGCCGCCGCCGAAGGAGCTGGCGGCGGAGCAACTGAAGTCGGAAGAGAAGCAGCGGGTGCTGGGCGTGTTCCCGCACTTTCTGGTGACGTACGACCCGAACGCGGCGCCGCTGACGGCGGGGCAGAAGTTTCACCTCGGGTTCAAGACCCTGGTGGATCCGGTGACGCTGCTGGGCACGGGGATCGACGCGGGAATCCAGCAGGCGCAGAACAAATACCCGGAGTTCGGGCAGGGAGCGGAAGGCTACGCGAAGCGGTTCGGGACGCGATATACCAGCCACATCAGCGGCGTGATGATTCACCATGTGATCCTGCAGGCGGTCTTTCACCAGGATCCGCGGTATTTTTACAAGGACAAGGGGAGCTTCAGGTCGCGGGTGTGGTACTCGATCTGGACGGCGTTCGTGTGCAAGGGCGATAACGGGCGCTGGCAGCCGGACTATTCCGACGTGATCGGCGGCGCGGCGGCGAGCCAGATATCGAGGCTGTACTATCCCTACACGTCGCGGCCGTGGCTGCGGCTGTTTCATAACGTGCTGGAGGGATTCGGCGGCAGGGCGGAAGACCATCTGTTGGAACAGTTCGTGGTGCGCAGGTTTACGACGCACACGCGGAAACCGGCGGGGATGTTTCGGAAGGCGCTGGCGGAGGGGACGGCGGCGCCGCTGGTGTCGGTGGCGGACTTGAGCGCGGGGCCGATGACGTTCGTGCTGGCGAGCGACCTTACGGCGGACGGCGCGACGGTGGCGGAGGTGGGGGCGATCGCGGAGGGGCAGGTAAGTTACGCGGGCGGGATGAGCGGCCCGGGCGAGGCGGTTCGGTGGCGGGCGGAACACGTGCACCTGAAGGTGGGCAATGTGGACGTGCCGCTGAGGAGCAATCGGGCAAAGGGCGGGGACGGGGCGTTGGTGTACCGGCAGTTGGAGGGGTCGGGGAGGATTGCGCTGGTGCTGTATGTGGCGGAGGATGTGGTGGTGGGGCCGGGGAAGTGAATTGCGGGGGATAATGGAAACCAGAGAAACGGTCACGGCGCGACTAGAGGCAGTCGAAGACGCAGTGCGGGTGCTTGTGCGGGTTCTTCATCCCCAGCAGGTGTATCTTGCAGGTTCAACGGCTCGCGGCGAAGATCGGGCCGGCAGCGACATCGATTTGGTGGTCGAGCTGCCCGACGACGCTCCGCGGCAACACCTGTTGCTCTATGGCGTGTACGAAGCCCTCCTCGGCCTTGACGTGCCGGTCGATGTGGTTACCTTTCGGCGCGGCTCTTTCGAGCGGCAGCAGCGCTCCCTCATGACGTTGCCATTCCTTGCGCTCAAGGAAGGCAGGCTACTATATGACGCCAGCCTCCAAGCCGCCTGAAAGGCGGCTGCAGGCAAGATTGCCTGCCCCACAGAGCAGCATAAAAACGAGGCGCGGACGTCCCCGTCCGCGCCGGCCCCCCTGTTCCGGCTGTTCCTGTGTTCGAGCAGGTCGCAGACAAAACTGGCAAGACCTCGGCCGCACTACGGATCTGTTCCTCGACGCTTCGGGCCGGGCATGCCCGGCCCCTACACAGCACCCTTGTAGCGAGGGCGAGGAGGTTCCCTCTGGGTGTCCCTCGCCCTCGCGCCACTCGTTAAGGGTCCGCACCGCGAACTTCGATAGAGGCGGTATCCCCTTTGCTTGATCGCATCGCTCTCACCATCGCCCGCTACCGGATGTTCGAGCCCGGCCAGCAGGTCGGTGTGGCCGTCTCGGGCGGCGCCGACTCCGTCTGCCTGCTCTATGTCCTCCTCGAACTCGCTCCCCGCTGGGACCTCCATTTGAGCGTTCTGCACCTCGACCACTGTCTGCGCGGCCGGGAATCCCGCGAGGATGCCGAATTCGTGCGCGGTCTGGCCGATCGGCTGGGCCTGCCGTTCTCCCTCCGCGAGGTCCCCGTCGCCCAATCGCCCGACAACCTCGAGCAGGCCGGGCGCCAGGCCAGGCTGGCCTTCTTCCGCGAGAACATCGCCGGCGGCTCCGTCCAGCGCGTGGCCACCGGACACACCCGCTCCGACCAGGCCGAGACCGTCCTCTTCCGTTTCCTGCGCGGCTCCGGAACCGCCGGCCTGGCCGGCATACGGCCCGTCACATCCGAGGGCATTGTCCGGCCGCTCATCGAGGTCGGACGGTCCGAGGTCCGGCAGTTCCTGCTCGATCGCGGCATCGTCTGGCGCGAGGATTCCTCCAATCGCAACCCGCAGTTCGCGCGCAACCGCATTCGCCGCGAATTGCTGCCCCAGCTCGCCCGCGATTGGAACCCCGCCATCGGCGAAACCCTGGCCAACACCGCCGATTGGGCGCTGGCCGAAGAGGCCTGGTGGGACGCCGAAATCGACCGCCTGGCTTCCCAGCACCTCACGGCCGCCGGCGGCGCCATACTGCTTCGCGCCGACGTCCTGGCCGAGCAGCCCCTGGCGGTGGCCCGCCGCCTGGTGCGCCGCGCCATGGAACTCGCCAAGGGCGACCTTCGCGGAATCGATTTCGGACACATTGCGTCGGTACTGGACTTGGCCCGAAGTATGCAAGGGCACGGACGGCTGCAGGCGCCCGGCCTCGACATTTTTCGCTCATTCGAGTTCCTGCGCTTCGGGAAACCGCGCGCGGGGAGTTTGGAAAGCCGCAACTACCGCCTGGCGTTGACCGTACCGGGGACCGTGCGGGTGCCCGGCTCGAATCTCGCTATTTCTTTGGAACTGATTGATAAATCGGGGCCTTCCGTGCCCCCTGATTGGGTATATAATGAAGAGATGGGTTGCCTGGATTGGCAACGCCTGTCCGGTTCCCTGGAATTACGGAACTGGAGGCCTGGTGACCAGTACCAGCCTGCGGGATACTCCGGCCAGGAGAAGATCAAGACCCTTTTTCAAAAGGCCCGTATCCCATTGTGGGAGCGCCGGCATTGGCCGGTCCTCATCGATGGCGCTTCCATCGTTTGGGCGCGGCGCTTTGGACCGGCTGCCGGACTGGTGGCGGAGCGGGATGCCAAGGTGATCCTCATGATCCGGGAAGACGCCGTATGAACGAAACAGGAATCGGGATTGGCCGGAACTACGTCTACAGGAATGAGAGCGCCGGTGCGGAGGTTTCGTGAATTCTAACATTAAGACGTTGATCTTCTGGGCGGTCCTCATCTGCCTGGTGGTGTTGTTGTTCGCCGTGGTCCGGACCGGGCAGGGGCGTAAAGAGCAGCAGATTACCTTTACCGAATTCCTCAACAAGGTGCAGGAGGGACGGGTCAAGGAAGTCACCATCAACGGAAGTGAAGTCCACGGAGTTTACCAGGACCCCAGTCTCGGGCTGCACACTTACATTCCCGTCAATTACCCGGATCTCTACAAACAGCTCCAGGACCGCAGCGTCAACGTCGAAATCAAGGACACCTCCTCCGGCAACTGGGTTTCGATCCTCATCAACCTCTCCCCGTTCATCGTGATTTTCGCGTTCTGGATCTTCATGATGCGGCAGATGCAGAGCGGCGGCAACAAGGCCCTCAGCTTCGGCAAGAGCCGCGCGCGGCTGCACTCCACCCAGCAGAAAAAGGTCACCTTCAAGGACGTGGCCGGCGTCGAAGAAGCCAAGGAAGAGCTTCAGGAAATCATCGAGTTCCTGCGCGAGCCGCAGAAGTTCCAGAAGCTGGGTGGACGGATTCCCAAGGGCGTTCTCCTCATCGGCCCTCCCGGCACCGGCAAGACCCTGCTGGCGCGCGCCATCGCGGGGGAAGCCAGCGTCCCCTTCTTCTCCATTTCCGGTTCGGATTTCGTCGAGATGTTCGTGGGCGTGGGCGCCAGCCGCGTGCGCGATCTCTTCGAGCAGGGCAAGAAGAACGCTCCCTGCATCATCTTCATCGATGAAATCGACGCCGTGGGACGCCATCGCGGCGCCGGCCTCGGCGGCGGGCACGATGAGCGCGAGCAGACCCTCAACCAGTTGCTGGTGGAGATGGACGGCTTCGAATCCAACGAGGGCGTAATCCTGGTGGCCGCCACCAACCGCCCCGACGTGCTCGACCCCGCCCTGCTGCGCCCCGGCCGTTTCGACCGCCGCGTGGTGGTGGGCCGCCCCGACGTGCAAGGCCGCGAAGCCATCCTGCGCGTTCACACCAAGAAGATTCCGCTCAGCGATAACGTGGATCTTTCCGTGCTCGGCCGCGGTACCCCGGGCCTGGCCGGAGCCGACCTCGCCAACCTGGTCAACGAAGCCGCCCTCAACGCCGCGCGCCAGAATCGCAAGGTCGTCACCATGTTCGATTTCGAGACGGCCAAGGACAAGATCCTCATGGGCGCCGAGCGCAAGTCGCTGATCCTCAGCGACGCCGAGAAGCGCAACACGGCCTATCACGAAGCCGGCCACGCGCTGGTGGCCGCCATGATTCCGGAAGCCGATCCGCTCCACAAGGTCACCATCATTCCGCGCGGCATGGCGCTGGGCGTCACCATGCAGTTGCCCATCGACGACAAGCACTCCTACAGCAAGGATTACCTGCTGGCCCAGGTTGCCATTCTCATGGCCGGCCGCATCGCCGAAGAGAAATTCATGCACCACATGACCACCGGAGCCGGCAACGATATCGAGCGCGCCAGCGACCTGGTCCGCAAGATGGTCTGCGAGTGGGGCATGAGCGAATTGGGGCCGCTGAGCTTCGGCAAGAAGGAAGAGCAGATCTTCCTCGGCCGCGAAATCTCACAGCACCGCGACTACAGCGAAGAGACCGCCATCCGCATCGACGAGCAGGTGAAGAAGCTGGTGCAGGGCGGCTACGACACCGCCGCCGCCATCATCGATGAGCGGGCCGAAGCGCTCGCCAAGATCGCCGAGACGCTGCTCGAGCGCGAGATCCTGGATGGCGACGAGGTGATGCAGCTCATCAAAGGCCAGACGCTGGCGCCGTTCGCGGCTTCCGGCGGCAAGGACGCCGAAGAACACGTCCAGCAGGTGCTTCGCCCCGAGGGCGGGCGCCGCGTTCCCGGGCTCTCGGAAGGGGAGCGTCCCCAGCCCGCGTGATTCCGCGATTCCCGGTCTACCTGTTCGACGTCGACGGCACCTTGCTCGATTCCGCCGCCGATATCGTGGGCGCCGTCCAGCAGGTGCTGGCCGCCAACGGCCGCGCTGGCGCGGTCGATTTCGATTTCCTGAAAAACTCTATCGGCCACCACTTGGCCGTTCCCTTCGGCGGCATTTTTCCGGATTACACTTCGGAGCGGATCGACGAACTGATTCGCCAGTACCGCACCCTCTATCTGGCGCGCAGCCACCAGATGACGCGCGTATACCCGGGCGTTCCCGAGGCGTTGGCGGCGCTCCCCGGCCGCAAATCCACCGCCACCACCAAAGGATCTCCTACCACCCGCGCCGTCCTCGAGCAATTCGGTCTGATCCAGTACTTCGACCACGTGCAGGGCACCGACGGTTTCCCCTACAAGCCCGCGCCCAATGTGATCCTCACCGCCCTGGCCGCGCTCGGCGCGCGTCCCGAAGACTGCCTCATGGTGGGCGATTCCCCCGCCGACATGGAAGCCGGCAAGCGCGCCGGCGTCAAGACCTGCGCCGTCCGCTACGGCTACGGCAAACTCGAAGAGTTAGCTCGCTTCGCCCCCGATTTCTGGATCGACGATCCGCGGGAGCTGGCAGCGTAGGCGGGGCAGGCGGTGCTCGCCTGCCCACCGCCGGTGGTTGAGCGCCGAACTACTCTGTCAGCGCGCAACCTGGATGTTCGCAGTCGCACGAGATCTCTACCTCTGCTCCGGCGTCTTCGCATTGCTGGCTGCAGTACTTTTTGTCGGCTGCGACGGTGCACCGGCAAGCCGGATGCGCACATTTCTTTGGCTCGATATTAGACATGACATTCCACCCTTTCGTGCATTGAGTTGCGTACTCTCCTTGGCACGAGAGGGTCCATTCGGCGGCAACTTGCCGGCAGGCGCCTCGTGGAACGCCACGTGCTAAAGGTTCACCAGCGAGATATCGCCATGGAGGTTCACGTGAAGAAGATCATAGGGCTATCACTCCTGATGTGCGTGGCTGCTTTTGCGCAGCAGAATAGGGGAGGCGGTGGGCAGCAACGCGGCGGTGGCGGCGGTCGCGCCCCGGCGGTGGGCGGCGGACATATCCCTTCCCGCGGTCCCGCCCCCATGAGGTCTTCCGCGCCGGAGCGGGCTCCGTCGCGCGCCCAGCAGTCCGCGCCGGCCAACGAGAACCACATCGCCGTTCACCAGCAAGGCCATCCCGACGTGCCGCACGTCGACGCCAGGAACAGTAAGTGGATCGGCCATAATACTGGCCGCGGCGATCCGCATTACCAGATGGCTCAACCGTTCGCCCATGGACGCTTCAGCGGCGGCTTTGGACCGCAACATGTGTTCGTGCTGGGGGGCGGAAACCGGGAACGCTTCTGGTTTAACAATTTCTACTGGGACGTCGCCGCCTATGATTACAACATCGTCGGGGATTGGAACTGGGCCGGAGATCAGATCGTGATCTACGATGACCCCGACCATCCGGGCTGGTATCTCGCCTACAATCCGCGCTTAGGCACGTACGCCCACGTCGAGTATCTGGGAGGTTGAGTTTCAGCAAATTCCGCACTGCCGGGTGCAGCTTCTGCACTATTGCGCGGCACGTTTGTGCGGTCTTTATGTATGACCGATAGCCCAAAATCGCCGCTCGAAACGGGCACCCCCGCTCCGGCCCGGGGTGCTCGACCCGGGGCTCACCGGCGCTGGCTATGGTTGTCTCTCTGCGCTCTTCTCGTGGTGGGTTTAGCAGCGTATTTTCTATGGCCGAAAAGTACCAAGGCCTCCGCACCGCCTCCGCCGCCCGTACCAGTGGTGGCAGCGACTTCCCACAAGGGGGACATCGGCGTCTATTACTCCGGGCTGGGCGCCGTTACCCCTCTGGCTACGGTCACGGTCAAAAGCCGGGTCGACGGGCAACTGATGAGCGTTCGCTATCGTGAAGGCGACACCGTTCACCAGGGCGATCTGCTCGTGGAGATCGACGACGGGCCGTATCGGGCGGCATTGACCCAGGCCGAAGGGCAGCTCATGCGGGACCAGGCTGCCCTGGAGAACGCGCGCATCGACCTGGTCCGCTACCAGCAGTTGGTCCCGCAGAAAGCCATCCCCGAACAACAACTTGCCACCCAGCAGGCAACCGTTCATCAGGACGAAGGGGTGGTGAAGCTCGACGAGGGGCAAATCGAGAGCGCCAAGGTCAATCTGGCCTACTGCAAGATCTCGGCTCCGGCCACCGGACGCATCGGGCTGCGGCTGGTCGACCCCGGAAATATCGTTCAAACCGCCGATACCAACGGATTGCTGGTGATCACCCAGATGGACCCCATCAGCGCCATTTTTACGATCTCCGAAGATCAGCTTCAGGTGGTCCTCAAAAAGAGGGCCGCCGGGCAGACGCTGGAAGTGGATGCTTACAGCCGCGACGCCAAGACGAAGCTGGCACAAGGGTCGCTGACCACGCTCGACAATCAGATCGATCCGGCCACCGGGACGCTCAAGCTAAGAGCGACTTTCGAGAACGCGAAGGGTACGCTGTTCCCCAATCAATTTGTAAACGCTCGCTTGCTGGTAGAGGAGAAGCACGGCGTGACCCTGGTGCCAACGGCCGCGGTGCAGCGCAACTCGCAAGCTACCTACGTGTACGTGGTGAAGGCGGATTCCACGGTGACCGTGCGTCCCATCACCCTCGGCACCACGGAAGGCGACGACTCGGAAGTCACTTCGGGGCTGGCGCCGGGAGAAGTGGTGGTCATGACCGGCGTCGACAAACTGGAAGAAGGGACCAAGGTCGGCACCCAGACGCCGTCCGCGGCCCCACCGGTCAGCCCACCGGTGAAATCCGCAGCCACCAAGCGCGGCAAGGCCTGAGAGGGCGATTTCCATGAACGCGTCTCCGAAATTCCCGGCCGCGACGCTCCTCACCCTGCTGCTGATTTCAGCCGGATGTTCGGTGGGGCCGCATTACCAACGGCCGGCGGCCGCCGCGCCGCCCACGTTCAAAGAGCAGCCGCCCGTCAACTTCAAGGAAGCCGAAGCGGCCGGGTGGAAGCAATCGCAACCTGGCGACGCATACTCGAAAGGCCGATGGTGGGAGCTCTACAACGACACGGCCCTGAACGCGCTCGAGGAGCAGGTCGGCGTTTCGAACCAGAACGTGCTCCAAGCCGAGGCGCGGTACCGGCAAGCCAAGGCCGCCGTCGGCGTGGCCCGCTCGGCTTTGCTGCCGGTGGCAACGGCGGATCCGGCTGCCAACGTCGGGGGACCAGGCAACCGGAAAAGCTTCAATCTGCCGTTCAACATCGCATGGGAGCCGGATCTATGGGGCAACATCCGCCGCGGTGTGACGGCCAGCGCCGCCACCGCCCAGTCTCTGGCCGCCAGCGTGGGTAATGCCCGTTTGCTCTACCAGGCCGAACTGGCGCAAGACTACTTCGGCCTTCACGGCAACGACACCGAAGCGGAGTTACTCACTCGCACGGAGGCGTCCTATGAGGAGTACCTCACGCTCACGCACAACCGGTTCTCCGCCGGAATTGCGTCGGACCTCGACGTTGCCCAGGCAGAGGCGCAACTATACTCTGTGCAGTCGCAATTGATGGACCTGGGCGTCGGGCGCGCGGCGTTGGAACATGCCATTGCCATCCTCACCGGCAAAGCGCCCGCGGAACTCTCGATTCCACCCGCAACGTTGACTACAACTCCGCCGCCGGTGCCGCTGGGAGTTCCGTCGGAACTGCTGGAACGAAGGCCGGATATCGCCGGCGCGGAGCGGCAGGTGGCCGCGGCCAATGAGCAGATTGGAATCGCCATGGCGGCCTTCTATCCCAACCTGAGCCTGACGGGCAGCGCCGGACTGGAAAGCTCCAGCCTGGCAAAATGGTTCACCTGGCCCAGCCGCTTCTGGTCGGTTGGGCCGCAACTGGCGCAAACTCTTTTCGATGCGGGGCGCCGCCGCGGGGTGGTGGTGGAACAGCGCGCCGCTTACGACGCCACCGTGGCCGCGTATCGGGAGACCGTGCTGACGGCCATGCAACAGGTGGAAGACAACCTGGCCGCCTTGCGCATACTGGCGGAGGAGGCGGACAAAGTGCGGCAAACCGTTCAGGCAGCCCATCGCGCTCTCGACATATCTTCCGCGCAATACCGTTCCGGAACGGCGGGTTATCTGACCGTTATCACCTCACAGGCAACCCTGCTTGGCGCCGATGTGACAGCGGTAACCTTGTTGACCCGCCGTCTCACTGCCAGCGTGCTGCTGATTGAAGCGTTGGGCGGAGGATGGAATGCTACCGGAGGCCTCCGGTAAGTAGATGAACCCGTCCCGGATCTTCATTCTCCGGCCGGTGGCCACCACCATGCTGATGGTGGGCATCCTGCTGGCAGGCGCGGTAGGGTACACGCAGTTGCCCGTCTCGGCGTTGCCGGAGGTGGATTATCCCATCATTCAAGTCACTACCTTCTATCCCGGCGCCAGCCCGGACGTGATGGCGTCCGCGGTGACCGCGCCGCTCGAACGTCAGTTCGGACAGGTGCCCGGGCTCCAGCAGATGACTTCCACCAGTTCCGACGGGAGCTCGGTGATCACGCTGCAATTCAACCTCAGCCTGAGTATCGATGTGGCCGAACAGGAGGTGCAGCAATCCATCAATGCCTCGGGTACCTACCTTCCCGCGGACCTGCCGGCCCCTCCCATCTACAGTAAGACCAATCCCGCCGACACCCCCATCCTGACTCTCGCCCTGACTTCGACGGATCTTCCGCTGACGAAGGTCGAGGACCTTGCCGACACGCGGCTGGCGCCCAGGATTTCGCAGTTGCCGGGGGTCGGCCTGGTGAGCATTAGCGGCGGGCAGAAACCGGCTGTCCGGATTCAGGCGAATCCCACGGCAATGGCCTCCTACAGTCTCAATCTGGAGGATCTGCGAACCGCCATCGTCGCCGCCAACGTCAATCAGGCCAAAGGCAACTTCGACGGAACTCACCAGGCGTACCAGATCGGAGCGAACGACCAGTTACTTTCCAGCGCGGATTACGCTCCGCTCATCATCGCGTACAAGAACGGCGCCCCGATCAAGCTGACCGATGTCGCCACCATCCTCGACGACACCGAGAACGCCCGGCAGGCCGCCTGGATGAACCAGACTCCCGCGGTGATCTTGAACATCCAACGGCAGCCCGGAGCGAATATCATCTCGGTGGTCGATCGCATCAAACAACTGCTGCCTCAACTGACGTCGTCGCTGCCCGCATCCATTCGCGTCGGCATCCTGACCGACAGGACCACCACCATTCGGGCCTCCGTGACCGACGTGCAGTTCACGCTGATGCTCACCGTGGCGCTGGTGGTGATGGTGATGTTCCTGTTCCTGCGCAACATCGCCGCCACCATCATTCCCGGTATCGCCGTTCCGCTTTCGCTGGTGGCCACGTTTGGTGTGATGTACCTGCTGGGCTACAGTCTGAATAACCTGACTTTGATGGCCTTGACGATATCCACCGGCTTCGTGGTGGACGATGCCATCGTCATGATCGAGAACATCTCGCGCTACATCGAGGCGGGCGACGCGCCCATGGAAGCCGCGCTCAAGGGCTCCGCGCAAATCGGCTTCACCATCGTCTCGTTGACGGTCTCCCTGATTGCCGTTCTGATCCCTTTGTTATTCATGAGCGACATCGTGGGCCGCCTGTTTCGCGAGTTTGCGGTCACGCTGAGCGTGACCATCCTGGCCTCGGCCGTGGTTTCGCTCACGCTGACTCCGATGATGTGCTCCAAACTGCTGAAGCACAAGTCGGAGGCAAATCAAGGACGGTTTTACAAGGCCTCCGAGCGCGCCTTCAATTCGGTCATCGCCTTCTATGGCAGGACGCTAAGCTGGGTGCTGGGCTGGCAGGTCGCGACGCTGCTGGTGGCGGCCGCGACTCTCGCTGTGACCATCTTCCTGTTCTTTGCGATTCCCAAAGGGTTCTTTCCCATTCAAGATACGGGCGTCATCCAGGGCGTCTCCGAAGCGGCCCAGTCGGTATCCTTTCCGGAAATGTCCCGGCAGCAGCAGCAGTTGACCAAGGTCATTCTGCAGGATCCGGCCGTCGATAATCTCTCTTCGTTCATCGGAATCGACGGCACCAATACAACCTTGAATAGCGGGCGCATTCTCATCAACTTGAAACCGCTGGCCACGCGTAAGATTAGCGCCAGCGACGTGATTCGCCGCCTCCAGCCGGAGCTGGCGAAAGTGGCGGGCATCACCCTGTTCATGCAGCCAGTGCAGGACCTTTCCGTCGAGGACCGCGTGAGCCGCACCCAATTCCAGTACACCCTGGAAGATCCCAACGTAGACGAATTGAATCGCTTCGCGCCGCAAATGCTCGCCAAGCTGAAGAAGCTGCCGCAACTGAGCGACGTGGCCAGCGATCAGCAAACCCTCGGTCTACGGGCGACACTGGTGTTCGACCGCAACACCGCCTCGCGCCTGGGCGTCGCCACATCGGCCATCGACCAGACGTTGTACGACGCCTACGGACAGCGGCAAGTCTCGACCATCTTCACGCAGTTGAACCAATATCACGTGGTGCTGGAAGTGAAGCCCGGGTTCGACAGGAATCCCGCGGACCTCAGCCAGTTGTTTATCCGGGCCGGCACGGCGACGCCCGGTGCGCCTTCGATTCACTCCTCTTCGGTGTTTCCGAATAGCGGTCAAATTCCGCTCAATACCTTCTCTCGCGTGGAGACGACCACCGTTCCCATCACGGTGAACCACCAGGGCCAGTTTCCCGTGGTTACACTCTCTTTCAATCTGGCCCCAGGCATATCCCTGGGCGACGCCGTGGCGGCGGTGAACAAGGTGAAGACCGAAATGGGCATGCCGCCGAGTGTACAGGCCGCCTATCAGGGCACGGCCTCGGCCTTTCAGTCGTCGTTGGCCAACGAGCCGGTGCTGATTGCCGCCGCGCTGATTACGGTCTACCTGGTCCTGGGCGTCCTCTATGAGAGCTACATTCATCCGTTGACCATTCTCTCGGCGCTGCCTTCGGCGGGCGTCGGCGCGTTGGTTGCGCTCATCCTCTTCCACAACGATTTCAGTGTGATCGCACTAATCGGCATTGTGCTGCTGATCGGGATCGTGAAGAAGAACGCCATTATGATGATCGATTTCGCGCTCGCGGCCGAGCGCAAGGAGGGCATGAAACCGGAAGACGCCATCTACCAGGCATGCCTTCTGCGCTTCCGTCCCATCATGATGACCACCATGGCGGCGCTGCTCGGCGCGGTGCCGTTGGCGGTGGGTTCCGGCAGCGGCTCGGAGTTGCGGCGGCCCTTGGGAATCACGATTATCGGCGGGCTGCTCATCAGCCAACTGTTGACGCTGTACACCACGCCGGTGATCTACATATGGTTCGACCGGCTGGCAGCGCGATTCTCGCGGAAGCCCAAGACCAGCCAGGTCCCCGCCGGGGCCGAACCGGCGGCGGCATTGTATCCATGAATATCTCGGAGCCCTTCATCCGGAAGCCTGTCGCCACCACGCTCCTGGTGGCCGCGATCGCATTGGCCGGCGTGGCGGCCTACCGGCTGCTCCCGGTATCGCCGCTGCCGCAGGTGGAGTTTCCGACCATCTCGGTGAACGCCGGTTTGCCTGGGGCCAGTCCCGAAACCATGGCGTCATCGGTGGCGACGCCGCTGGAGCGCCAGTTCGGACGGATTGCGGCGGTCACCGAGATGACTTCGTCGAGCGCCCTCGGATCCACCAGCATCACGCTGCAATTCGATCTGAATCGAGACATCGACGCGGCCGCGCGCGACGTACAAGCCGCCATCAACGCCGCCCGCGGCAATCTGCCATCCAATCTTCCCAACAATCCGTCGTACCGGAAGGTGAATCCAGCCGACTCTCCCATCTTCATGCTGGCGCTCACTTCGCCGGTCCTCACCAGGGGCCAGATGTACGACGCCGCCTCGACCATCATGGCGCAGAAACTGGCCCAGGTGAGCGGCGTAGGACAGGTGACCGTGGGAGGCAGCTCGCTGCCGAGTGTTCGAATCGAGCTGAATCCGCCGGCCCTGAACAAGTATGGCATCGGCCTGGAGCAGGTCCGGACCGCGTTGAGCGGCGCCAATGCCAATACCCCCAAGGGACATTTTTCGGACGGCCTGCGCATGTGGGAAGTGGGCGCCAACGATCAAATCTTCCAGGCCAGCGACTATGAACCGCTAGTGGTGGCTTACCGCAACGGATCGGCCGTGCGCATCTCCGATATCGGCCAGGCGCAGGATTCCGTGGAGGACCTGCGCAATTCCGGCTACGCCAACGGCAAGCCCTCGGTTCTGGTCATCATCTTCCGCCAGCCCGGCGCCAACATCATCGATACGGTGGATCGTATCCGGGCCGTGCTTCCGCTGATTCAATCCTCGATCCCGCATTCCATCGATGTGAAGGTGGCCATGGACCAGACCGTCACCATCCGCGCGTCGGTCGGCGACACCGAGAAAACCCTCCTCATTTCAGTGGTGCTGGTGATTCTGGTAGTTTTCGTTTTCCTGAGAAACGCGCGCACCACCTTCATTCCGAGCGTCGCCGTCCCGGTCTCGCTCGCGGGAACCTTCGGCGTGATGTATCTGCTGGGCTACAGCCTGGACAATCTTTCGCTGATGGCGCTGACCATCTCGACCGGCTTTGTGGTGGACGACGCCATCGTGGTGATCGAGAATATCACGCGTTACCTGGAACAGGGCATGGGACCTTTCGAAGCCGCGCTCAAAGGCGCCCAGGAGGTGGGTTCCACCGTATTCACCATCAGCATTTCGCTGATTGCGGTCTTCATTCCGCTGCTTCTGATGGGAGGCATCGTGGGCCGCCTGTTTCGCGAATTCGCCGTGACACTCTCGGTCGCCATCGCGGTCTCCATGGTGGTTTCCCTCACTGCGACACCCATGATGTGCGCGCATCTCTTGAAAGGTCGACGAACGCATGGCTGGATGTACCGATCGAGCGAGCGGGCTTTCGACTGGGTGGTGAGTCTGTACGGCAGGACGCTCGCCGTCGCGCTCCGTTTTCGAGCGATTACGCTGGTAGTCCTGCTGGCCACCATCGGGCTGAACGCTTACCTGTTCATTCGCATCCCCAAGGGGTTCTTCCCGCAACAGGATAACGGACGGATTCAGGGGTCGATTACGGCCGACCAGGACACCTCGTTCCAAGCCATGGACAAGATCATGCTGCCGATGATTAATATTGTCGCCGCGGACCCGGCCGTCGACACGGTGAACGGGTTTACGGGGGGCAGCACCTACAACACGGCGCGTCTGTTCATCTCGCTAAAACCGCTGGCAGAGCGGAAGATTTCGGCCGGCCTCATCATCGCGCGGCTGCGGCCTAAGCTAGCCAAAGTGCCCGGCGCCACCATGTACCTGCAGGCCGCGCAGGATCTGCGCGTGGGGGGCCGGCAGAGCAATGCGCAATACCAATTCACCATGCACGGCGACAACCTGGACGATCTCAACCGGTTCGCCCCTAAGATAGTCGAAGAGTTCAAGGCCATTCCGATCGTCGCCGACGTGAGCAGCGATCGACAAGACCGCGGCTTGCAAGCCATGATTCAGTACGACCGCGGGACTGCCGCGCGCTTCGGCATCACGCCGCAACTCATCGACAGCACGCTCTACGACGCCTTCGGCCAGCGCCCCGTATCCACCATGTATACCTCGCTGAATCAGTACCACGTGGTGATGGAGGCATCGCCGGAATTCTGGCAGAATCCACTCTTTCTCAGCCAGATCTATGTGGATTCGCCGGGCGGACGGCAGGTCCCGTTGAGCGCGTTCGCCAAATTCGCCTCCACCACCGCTCCCCTGACCGTCACTCACCAGGGTCTGTTCCCCTCGGTGACGATTTCCTTCAATCTGAAGCCGGGAGTGGCGCTGGGCGATGCCGTGAATGCCGCCACGGCAGCGGCGGCCAAGGTCGGGCTGCCACCCACCATCCAGACGGAATTCGCCGGCACCGCACAAGCCTACGAGGCCTCGCTTTCAAGCGAGCCCATCCTGATTGCCGCGGCACTCATCGCCGTTTACCTCATCCTGGCGATGCTGTATGAGAGTTACATCCATCCCATCACCATCATTTCCAGTCTGCCGGCGGCCAGCGTCGGCGCGCTGCTGGCGCTTCAATTGACCCACACGGACCTCAGCATCATCGCCATCATCGGCATCATCCTGCTGATCGGCATCGTAAAAAAGAACGCCATCATGATGATCGATTTCGCTCTGGCCGCCGAGCGCAACGAAGGCAAGAACTCACACGATTCCATTGTCGAGGCCTGCATGTTGCGCTTCCGCCCGATCCTGATGACCACCATGGCCGCGCTGCTGGGAGCCTTGCCGCTGGCACTGGGAACGGGCACCGGATCCGAGCTTCGCCGTCCGCTGGGCATTACCATCATCGGAGGGCTGATTATGAGCCAATTGCTGACGTTATACACGACGCCGGTGGTCTATCTTTACTTTGACAGCCTACAACACTGGTGGGATGGGGTACACGTTCGAGGACGCGTAGATGCCGCGCGCCCGGCCGCCGCGCCGGTCTAAGACTGCGCGTTGTGGAACACGTACAGGAATACCGCCACGCTCAGGCTGGCCAGCAGGTCAATGAGCGATTTCAACAGCGCTATCGCGGCCAGTGCACCCGCCAGAAAAGTCGTCACGTCGCGGATGAAGCCCAGCGCCAGCATAATGGTCAGCAGAGAGATGCCGATCAAGGCGAACAATGCCGCACTTTTGAGGGTCATTTGGTAAAGATTATACGTCCACAGCCTGGCTGGCGGAAGGCGGCTGCCTGGTTCACTGCGATCGCCACCGCACAGAATACCTGCTAAGCCTGGTGGCTTCGTCGGATCGCCGGTTGGCCGCCATGCTGTCCTTCAAGACCGTTCTGGCCCGAAGTTGAGCCTCTTCGAACGCCGACGCCACGCCGTGATCGCCGTGATCGGTGGACCAGTGGTACTCGTCGCGCTGGTCCTTCTCCCAGATCGTATACTGTGCCTGATTCCCGGCGATGTCGATGAATGTAAAGGACTGGCTCATCGGCAATCTTACTTTTCGCTCCCCACGAGCCTGGTGCCGTTCATCTCCGCAAGGGCCGCCTTGCCGCTCTCCAGCGCCCGCACCTGGTCCTTATGCCGAATGGCAATTACCATCGTCCTGACGTGCGGCATGGCCTTGGCCAGTTTGTTGGGAAGGGTGCTTTGTACCAATGAGTTAGCGTTCAGCCTGTCGGATCTGTACGCCTTATACAGCGGTTCGGACATCTGGTGCATTTCGTAAAGGCAGGCATTCCCGGATTCGGTTTGATCGACCCATCCGGTCTCGTCGCCGGTTTCCAGCGACCGCAGAATACTCTGCAAGAGGCTCCTCGTGCTGTCGTACAACATGAAGACTCCTTTCTTCAGGTGGACTTACGCGAGATCGAGCCTTTGCCGGGGTCGGACGGCGCTCGCATCTTAAAAGAGTGGAAGGAATTGACCTTTTAACATTGTAACACACGTGCACCTGTGCTATAGTGGATATGGTTTGATGCTCCTGCCAATTAGAGGATGACCTCTTTAGCGTTGTTTCCGCTACCTTCGTCCACCTTCCAAATTCGCCGCCTTCAAATCGGAAAAGGAAAATAAAGTGAAAAACATTTACGTTGGGAACCTCAGTTTTGAGGCTACCGAAGAATCCGTCCGCGGATTGTTTGAAGCCTACGGCACGGTCGGTCGTGTCAACATCGTCACGGATCGCGACACCGGCCAGCCTCGTGGCTTTGGCTTCGTGGAAATGGCGAACGATGGCGAAGGCGAGAAAGCCATTGCCGCGGTCAACGGCACGGAACTGGGCGGCCGCGCCCTGAACGTCAACGAAGCGCGTCCGAAAGCCGAGCGCTCCGGCGGCGGCGGTGGCGGCGGCTTCGGACGCAAACGCTGGTAGCTCGATCTTAAGTAAACGGCCCCGAATCCGCACAAACCCGGATCGGGGCCGGACTGCGTACGGCCACAAACGGACTAGTGGTCTGCGGCAAAGCAGAGTAACGAGTTCGCACTTGGCTGTGGGGCAGCCAATCGTGGCTGCAGCCGGCTTTCAGCCGGCGCCTCCGGCTGCGAGGACTTGAGCACGACGCGAAAAAACCGCCTGAAAGGCGGCTGCGGGCAGGATTGCCCGCCCCACAAAACAGGCAGAACTTCGGCCGCACTGCACTAGCTTTATGGGCGCCACTGCGTCAAACTTTATCTATGAGCGATAGGAATAGGAAATTCTTTCGTAACGGGATGGCGCTTTTCGCCCTGTTCGCGGCCCTGCCCGCCCTGGCGGATACCCAGTTCCGCGTTCGCAAAATGACCCGCAACGACGTGCCGCCGGGCAAGGGCCAGTGCGACATCCGCTTGCAGGTGGATAACGAAGTGGACGTCTCGGTCCACGGCGACATGGTCACGATTCACACCCTGGCCGGCCGCGATCCCCGCGACGACGGCTCGGAATGCAACCTTCCGCTGCCGGACCGCAACATCGAGGGATTCAGCTACGAGGTAAAAGAGAGCCGCAATGACATCCGCCTGATGGCGGAGCCATCGCGCCGTAACAACTTCACCGCCCTCGTTCACATCCGCGACACCGCCGGCGGCGAGGGCCGCTACCATTTCCGGCTTTCGTGGGCGATCGGCGGCGTCGGCGGCCCGCCTCCCGATGACCGGCGCGGCGTGGGCGGTCCGACTCCCGACGACCGGCGCGGCTTCGGCGGCCCGCCTCCCGACGACCGGCGCGGCTTCGGCGGTCCGCCTCCCGACGACCGGCGCGGCTTCGGCGGCCCCCCTCCCGACGACCGGCGCGGCGGTGGCCCGGGCTTCAGTTGGAACAACATCACCGAATTGCGCGGCCAGGGTCGCGGCGCCGCGGCGCTGAACAACATGGGCGAGCAGCGGCTCTCCGACGTGACCATCAATGTCGATCGCGGCGGCAGGGTTCTGGTATCGTTCCGCAGCGAGCGGGGCCGCCCGCTTTCGTTCACCGGCACGGTGATGGAATCCGAAGGCGGCCGGCTGAAAGCCGACGTCATGAGCGAAGACCGAAGACTGCGCGGGCCGATGTACATCTCCGTCGACCGCAGCCAGAACGTCAACAGCATCACGCTCGAAGCCACCGACGGCCGCGACCGGCTGCACCTTAACTGGGATAGAAGGTAGCGCGGTTGAAAAAGCAGGCCGCCTTACAGGCGGCTGGACCCGCCGAAAGCGAGTCCGCAGGCAAGATTGCCTGCCCCACTACGCCAGCTTGCTCTCGCCCATAAGGTAGAGGTCGATTCCGCGCGCCGCTTTCCGCCCTTCGGCAATCGCCCACACCACCAGCGATTGCCCCCGGCGCATATCGCCGGCGGCGAACACTCCCGAAATCGAGGACATGTAGCGCTCGTCGGTGGCCACGTTGCCGCGGGCGTCCAGCTTGACCCCGAGCTGCGCGATGGGCCCGTTCTTCACGGGGCCAAGAAAGCCCATGGCCAGCAGCACCAGGTCGGCGTCCAGCGTGAATTCCGTGCCGGGCTGCGCCGCGAACGCCGGCGGCGGGCCTACCCGCACCCCGTGCAATTGCCGCACGCGGCCGCCCTCGTCCCCGGTGAACTTCACCGTGGAGACGCTCCAATCGCGCGCGCCGCCCTCTTCGTGCGAGCTTTCCACGCGCAACTGCATGGGCCACTGCGGCCACGGCGTGGAAGGCGACCGCTCGTCCGGCGGCTTCGGCAGCAGCTCGAATTGGGTCACCGAAAGCGCTCTCTGGCGGTGGCAGGTGCCAGGCAATCGGCGCCCGTGTCGCCGCCGCCAATGATCGCCACGCGTTTGCCGGTGGCCAGGATCGCCTCGGCCTCCGGCACCGGATCGCCTTCACACCGGCGGTTCTGTTGCGGCAGAAACTCCATCGCGAAATGGATGCCCCCCAGTTCCCGCCCCGGAACTTTCAAATCGCGCGGTTGCTCGGCGCCGCCGGCCAACAGCAGGGCGTCGAACTTCCCCACCAGGTCTTCCACGGCAACGTTGGCGCCCACATGCGCGTTGGTCTCGAACCGCACCCCTTCGGCCCGCAGTTGCTCCAGGCGGCGGTCGATGAGACTCTTCTCCATCTTGAAGCTGGGGATCCCGTAGCGCAGCAGGCCCCCGATGCGGTCGCTCTTCTCGAAAACCGTGACGTCGTGGCCGGCGCGCGCCAACTGCTGCGCGGCGGCCAGGCCGGCGGGACCGGAGCCCACGATGGCCACCCGCTTGCCCGTGCGCATTTCCGCAGGCTCGGGCTTGATGAAGCCTTCTTCGAAAGCCCGATCGACAATGCTCTTCTCGATCTGCTTGATGGTGACCGGCGGCTCATTGATGCCCAGCACGCAGGAGGCCTCGCACGGCGCGGGACACAAGCGGCCGGTGAACTCCGGGAAATTGTTGGTGGCATGCAACTGGCGTATGGCGTCGCGCCAGCGGCCGCGGTAGACCAGGTCGTTCCAGTCGGGGATGATGTTGTTCAGCGGGCAGCCGGTATGGCAGAAGGGCACGCCGCAATCCATGCAGCGCGCGCCCTGCGAGCGCAGGGTTGCCTCGGGAAACGGTTGGTAGATCTCGAACCAGTCCCGGACCCGCTCGGCGGGCGGACGGCGTCCGGCAACTTCGCGCGGGTATTCGAGAAAGCCGGTGACTTTACCCATGGACCACCTCCTCTTGGGGGAGCGCCGCTCGGGGACGCGCCGCCACCGCGGCCTTGGCTTGCCGCTCCAGCGCGCGCTGGTATTCGTGGGGGAAGACCTTGATGAACTTGGGGAGCATCTGTTCCCAGCTTTCGAGTATCCACTTGGCGCGCGGGCTTTGGGTAACTTCGGCGTGCTTGGAAATCAGCCCGTGGAGCAGCGCCACATCCTCATCCCCCAGCGGACCCAGGTCCACGTCCGCGGTGTTGCAGCGCTTCTCGGCGAAATCGCCGCGCTCGTCGAGCACATAGGCGATGCCGCCGCTCATACCGGCGGCGAAGTTGCGCCCGCACCTGCCCAGCACCACCACCACCCCGCGCGTCATGTATTCGCAGCCGTGGTCGCCCAGGCCCTCCACCACCGCCGTGGCGCCGGAGTTGCGCACGGCGAACCGCTCGCCCGCCATGCCGTTGAAGTGCGCCTCGCCGCCCGTGGCCCCGTAAAGCGCCACGTTGCCGATGAGGATGTTCTCTTCCGGCAGAAACGTGGACGCGCGCGGGGGATACACGATCAGGCGGCCGCCGGAAAGCCCCTTGCCCACGTAGTCGTTGGCGTCTCCTTCCAGTTCCAGGCACACGCCCTTCACCAGAAACGCGCCGAAGCTCTGCCCGGCCGAACCCGTGAAGCGGAACTTGATGGTGTCGCCGGGCAGTCCGGCGGAACCGTAGCGGCGCGCGATCTCTCCCGAAAGCATCGCCCCCACGGTGCGATGCACGTTGCGAATGGGCAGGGTTACGTCAATGGGCACCCGCTTCTCGATGGCTTCGCGCGCGAGCTCGATCAGCTTGTGGTCCAGGGCCTGTTCCAGCCCGTGGTCCTGCCGCTGTACACAGCGGCGGGCAATGCGGGCGGGCATTTGCGGGCTGTACAGAATGGCGGAAAGGTCGAGGCCCTTGGCCTTCCAGTGGTCGATGGCCAGGCGCGGCTCGAGCATGTCCACGCGGCCCACCATTTCGTCGAAGGTGCGGAAGCCCATTTGCGCCATGTACCGGCGCACCTGCTCGGCGATGAAGAAGAAGAAGTTGACGACGTTTTCGGGCGCGCCCTGGAACTTGGCGCGCAGCGCCGGGTCCTGGGTGGCAATCCCCACGGGACACGTGTTCAGGTGGCACTTGCGCATCATGATGCAGCCCATGGCCACCAGCGGCGCGGTCGAGAAACCAAACTCCTCGGCGCCCAGCAGCGCCGCGATGGCCACGTCGCGGCCCGTTTGCAGCTTGCCGTCGGTCTGCACGCGTATGCGCCCCCGCAGATCGTTCATCACCAGCACCTGGTGGGTTTCCGCCAGGCCCAGCTCCCAGGGAGCGCCGGCGTGCTTGATGGAGCTGAGCGGCGAAGCGCCCGTGCCACCGCTGTCGCCGCTGATCAGCACCACGTCGGCGTGCGCCTTGGCTACCCCCGCGGCCACCGTGCCCACACCCACTTCGGCCACCAGCTTCACCGAAATGCGCGCGCGCGGATTGACGTTCTTCAGATCGTAGATGAGCTGGGCCAGGTCCTCGATGGAGTAGATGTCGTGGTGCGGCGGCGGCGAAACCAGGCCCACGCCGGCGATCGAGTGGCGCACCCGCGCGATGGTCTCATCCACCTTGTGGCCGGGAAGCTGCCCGCCTTCCCCGGGCTTGGCCCCTTGCGCCATCTTGATCTGCAGTTCGTCGGCGTTCACCAGGTAGTTGGCGGTCACCCCGAAGCGCCCGGAAGCCACCTGTTTCACCGCGCTGCGGCGCTCGGTCCCGAAACGCTCTTCGTCTTCCCCGCCCTCGCCGGTGTTGGACTTGCCGCCGATGCGGTTCATGGCGATGGCCAGGGTCTCGTGGGCTTCTTTCGAAATCGAGCCGAACGACATGGCCCCGGTGGCGAAGCGCTTGACGATGTCGACGGCCGTCTCCACTTCTTCGAGCGGAACCGGATTCGCGGCTGTCTTGATTTCCAGCAGGCCGCGCAACGTCGAGAGCTGGCGGTTCTGCCGGTCGATCAGGTTAGTGTATTCCTCGAACGTCCCGAAACTCTCCTGCCGCACGGCCTGCTGCAGCTTGGCGATGGTCTCGGGGTTGATCAGGTGGTATTCGCCGCGCGCGCGGTATTGATAATTGCCGCCAGTGGCCAGGTCGGTATCGGAGTCGGCCACCGCGCTGAAGGCGTACTGGTGCTTGAGGATGGCCTCCTGGGCGAGCACCTCCAGATCCACCCCTTCAATCCGCGAAGCCGTTCCGGTGAAGTACTGCTCCACCAGCTTCTTGCTCAGGCCGATGGCCTCGAAGACCTGCGCACCCCGGTAGCTCTGCAGCGTCGATATCCCCATTTTAGAGAATGTCTTTAGCAGGCCTTTGTTAATGGCTTTCTTGAAGTTATCGACGGCCTTGTCGAAGGGGACGCCGACAGCGCCGCGCACCACCAGGTCTTCGATCGTTTCGATGGCCAGGTAAGGGTTGACGGCACTGGCGCCATACCCGATCAGGAGCGCGAAGTGCATCACCTCGCGAGGCTCGCCCGATTCGATGATGAGCGCCACCTGCGTACGCGTCTTCTCGCGGACCAGGTGATTGTGCACGGCCGTCATCGCCAACAGGCTGGGAATGGGAGCGGTGTCCGGGTCGATGCCGCGGTCGGAGAGAATCAGCAGGGTGTAGCCGGACTGTATGGCCAGCGAGGCGCGGCGGCAGAGGCCCGCCAGCGCCCGTTCCAGGCCTCTGGCGCCATCTTCCACCGAGAAGAACATGGGCAGCGTGGTGGCCAGAAAATCGCCTTGTGAGACGCGCCGCAGTTTCTCCAGGTCGCGGTTGGTCAGTATGGGTTGCGGCAGCTTGAGGGTGTGGCAGTGCTGCGGGGTTTCGTCCAGAATGTTGCGCTCGGTGCCGATGTAGCTGGTGAGCGACATCACCATCTCTTCCCGGATGGGATCGATGGGCGGGTTGGTGACCTGCGCGAAAAGTTGCTTAAAGTAATGGAAGAGGGGTTGTGGCTTATCCGATAGACATGCCAGGGGTGTATCGGTTCCCATGGAGCCGATGGGCTCGGCCCCATCCTGGGCCATGGGGGTGAGAATCGTCTTGATGTCCTCGTCGGTATAGCCGAAGGCCCGCTGCCGGCTGAGGATGGTCTCGCGATCGGTGCCGTGCTCGCGCGGCGGTTCGGCCAGGTCTTCGAGGGTGACCTGGTTTTCCTTCAGCCAGAGCTGGTAGGGGTTGCGGCCATAGAGCCGCGCTTTCAGTTCCCGATCGGAGACGATGCGGCCCTCCACCGTATCCACCAGCAGCATCTTGCCCGGCTGCAGCCGGCCCTTGAGCTTGATGTTCCCGGGTTCGACGGGGAGCACGCCAGTCTCCGAGGCCATGATGATCAGGTCGTCGTGCGTCACCAGGTAGCGGGCCGGGCGCAGGCCGTTGCGGTCCAGGGTGGCGCCGATGGAGCGGCCGTCGGTAAACGCCATGGCGGCCGGGCCGTCCCAGGGCTCCATCAACGAAGCGTGGTACTCGTAAAAGGCCCGCTTTTGCGGGTTCATGTGCGGGTTCTTGGACCAGGCTTCCGGAATCAGCATGGCCATGGCGTGGGCGATGCCGCGGCCGGACATGACCAGCAGCTCGAGCGCGTTGTCGAAGGCCGCGGAGTCGCTGCCGCCCGGCTGAATGATGGGAAACAGCTTCTTAATATCGTCGCCGAACAGTGGGGAGGCCAGCACCGACTGGCGCGCGTGCATCCAGTTCACGTTGCCGCGCAGGGTGTTGATTTCCCCGTTGTGCGCCACGTAGCGGAAGGGGTGCGCCAGCGGCCAGGTGGGGAAGGTGTTGGTGGAGAAGCGCTGGTGCACCAGGCACAGGGCGCTGACCACGTCCGGGTCGCTCAGCTCGGGGTAGAAGTGGGCGATCTGGGGCGCCAGTAGCAGGCCTTTGTAAACGATGGTCCGGGCGGAAAGCGAAGGAATGTAGAAGAAACTCTTGTCGGCCAGGTCGGAGGCGGCCACCTCGCTCTCGGCGCGCTTGCGCACCACGTAGAGCCGGCGTTCGAGCTGCTCTTCCGTCATGCCCTTGGCGCGCCCCACGAAGATCTGCTGGATATAGGGCTGCGAGGCGCGCGCCACGCGGCCAATGGCCGTCCCATCGATGGGCGTGTCGCGCCAGCCGAGCACCGTGAGACCCTCTTCGCGGACGATGCGCTCGATGAGGCCTTCGTACTCCAGGCGAATGTGCGGCTCGACCGGAAGAAAAGTCATGCCGACGCCGTATTCCCCCGCCGGCGGCAGCGTGAAACCGAGCTTGGCGCACTCGCGCGCGAAAAACTTGTGGGGGATCTGGATCAGCACGCCGGCGCCATCGCCGGTTCGCGGATCGCAGCCGCAGGCGCCCCGGTGCGTCAGGTTGATCAGCACCTCGATGCCCTTCAGAATGATCTCGTGCGACCTCTGGCCCTTGAGGTTCGCGACGAAGCCGATGCCGCAGGCGTCGTGCTCGTGGCGCGGGTCGTAGAGGCCCTGCGCCTGGGGTAGAGCGTTACTTACAGCGATGTCAGTCATGATGATCCCTCGGCTATGATTTCTAGTGTACCAGGCTTTATAGTATAAGGCAACATGAACAGCATAGATCGCTACAATCAGTACAACTTATGTTATACTGTGTTCATGGCATTCTGGGAGCAACGCCTTTTCAAGGAGATAGCCGCCACGCGCAGCATGAGCAAGGGAGCGGCACACTGCGGAGTGAGCCAGTCTGCCGCTAGCCAGCACGTCCAGGAGGTGGAACGGCGCCTGGGGGTGACTCTGTTCGACCGCGGCAAGCGGCCCTTGGAATTGACCCCGGCCGGCCATCGATACCACGAATTCTGCCGCGACGTACTGCGCCGCGAAGAGGAGCTGGGGCAGGCGCTGGAATCCCTGAAGGGGGCCGCGCCAGGGCCGGTGCGGGTGGCCTCCATCTACTCGATCGGGCTTTCCGAGCTGAGCCGGTTGCAGGAACAGTTTGCGGCCCGCTACCCGGCCGCGCAGCTTCACGTCGAGTACATGCGCCCGGAGAAGATCTACGAAGCGGTGCTCGATGGCGCGGCGGACCTGGGCCTGGTGAGCTACCCGGAACCCAGCCGCGAGATCGCCGCGATTCCCTGGCGCGATGAGGAAATGCAGGTTGCGGCGCCGCCTTCGCACCACCTGGCGGCGCGCGTCGAGGTGTATCCCGCGGACTTGCAGGGGCTGGACTTCATCGGGTTCGACGAGGACCTCAAAATCCGCCGGGAATTGGACCGGTTCCTGCGCGCGCAGGGGATCGAAATGAACCTGGTCATGCATTTCGACAACATCCAGATGATCAAGGAAGCGATCGCGCTGGGGTCGGGCATCGGCATCCTGCCGGCGCGCACCATGCAAGCGGAGATCGCCCAAGGGCGGCTGGTGGCCATCCGGCTGCACGCCCCGGGGCTGGTACGGCCGGTCGGCATCGTGCACCGCAAGCGCAAGAAGTTTAATCGCGCCACGGAGCTGTTTCTGGAGCTGCTCCGGAGTTAACATTCGGGTAGGAGGCGCCGAGCGGATGGTTCGCGCAATCACGATTGCCCGGGAATACGGGAGCGGCGGCGCATCCGTCGCGCGGCTGCTGGCAGACCGGCTGGGGTGGCGTCTGCTGGACCGGGACCTGTTGACGGAAGTGGCGCGCACGGCCAACGTGGCGCCCACCGTGGCCGAGCGGTTCGACGAGCGCGTCGACCCATGGTTTCACCGCCTGGTGAAGCGCGCCCTGTGGCACGGCGCCCCCGACGCGCCCGTGGGCGGCGAGGAATTCAACCTGTTCGACGCCGAGACGATGGCGGTGGTGGGGCGGGAAGTCATCGAAGAGGCGGCCCGCATCGGCAACTGCGTGGTAGTAGGCCGCGGCGGGCAATGCATCCTGCACGGCTGGCCGGAAGTCTTCCACGTGTTTCTATACGCGCCCATCGAGATCCGCAAGAAGCGCGTCGCCGAACGGCTGGGCGCGGGCCCAAGGGGCACCCAGAATCTCGAATCAGCGATTCGGGACTATGATCGTCTGCGCGCGGCGGGTGTCCGGCAGTATTTCGACCAGGAATGGTGCAACCCGAATCTATACGACCTGATGCTGAACACCAGGCGCGGCTACGAACTCGCCATGGAGACGATCCTCTGCGCCGCCGCTCTATAAACCCGGTGACAGACGGAACGTTTCCCGGTTTCTTGGACGCCAGAACCGGAAAACGTCCGACGTGACCCTCATCGAGGAGGGTCAACCGCCAGACAGCCGGCAAAGCCCGCGACTTTGCGCGGAAAACGGGCGGCTTGGTGCGCAGGAATCCGCTGCTGGTATATTACGTGGCGCCAACGGAGTCGTGGGAGTTGCGGCGACTGCCGCGCTGCCGCAACTCGCTGGTGGCCCAGGCAGTGCGGATGAAGAACTGCCGCGATCAGCGCGGAAAACCGGGAAACGTTCCGTCTGTCACCGGGTTTATAGCGAGGGGGCGGATGGGGGCGCCGGTCGCGCCGCGGATTTTGAGCGGGGCGGCTACCAATAGGAACTCGTGCACGCGCGCGGCGGCTAGCTCTTCCAGGTTCAGACATTCCATGATGTGAATGCCTGCCTCCACCAGAAGGTGCATGTGCACCGGCATTGCGGGAGCGGGGACTTTCTCGAAGGCTAGCGTGTCCGAGCCGGCGGCGAAAATGCCGCGATCGCTCAGCCAGCGCGCGCCTGCCAGGCCGGGGCCGGGACCGCGCACACCGGAAACGAACTTGCGCGGATCGTCCCAGTAGGTCGCCCAGCCGGTGCGCAGCAGCACGACATCGCCAGGGCGGATCGCTATGTGCTTCGCGGCCGCGTCCAGATGCGCGGGTGTGATCTCGAAGTCTTCCGGAAGAATCGCGGCTCCGGCGATATCGAGCAGCACGCCGCGCCGGACAATCGGCGGGATGGTGTCGACCGAAAGCTTCGAAATGCCGCCGGCATAGGATTGCACGGACTCCACCTCCTGGCCGCCATGCAGTTTGCCGCCGCATGAATAGTGGCAGAGGGCGTCGATGTGCGTGCCTACATGGCCGCCCAGCGCGATCGATTCGCAGGCCGAGCTGTGGCCCGCCGGGCCGGTGAAGTCGCCGTGGCGCTTGACCAGGCTGAACAGGAACGGCGGATGCGAGGGGTGGTGCGGCATCCCCGTGAAATATGGTTGTGCGAGATCGTAGACCATCAGAATGTGTAGTGCAGGCCGAACTGCACGATGCGCGGCGTGTAGAACATGGAGCTCACCACGCCGAAAGTGGTGGCGTTGATGTTCTGGTCGCCGGCCCAGAACGTGGCGTGGTTCAGAACGTTCGAAGCGTCCATGAGCAGCTCGACCTTCTTGTGTTCGGTGATGTCGACAGTCTTGCTGAGCCGCATGTCCATGCCGAAGGTCCATGGGCCGTCGAACATGCGGCGCTGCAAAGCGCCCAGGGTTCCCGCGCCCGGATTGAAAAAGACCTGTCCCTGAAAAGCCGGATCGCCGTCGGCGTTGACGCCGGTTCCGTCGGCGGGATTGACGGCGGATTGGGGAACCATCATGGGACCATTCCCGGTCATCCGGAATCCGACCACGCCGGCGTTGAGGGCGTTGGCGGTGTTGTAGTAGGAGCGCGAATAGCGGTTGAGAGTTCCCCGCCCCGATAGGATCGAAAACGGCGCGCCGGATTGCCATACCATGGTGCCGCCCAAGGTCCATCCGCCGATCGCGCGATCCAGCACGCGGTGGCCCTTGCCGAACGGCAGCTCGTAGAAGCCGTCGGCTTTGATCATGTGGGTGAGATCGAAGTTGGCTCGGGAACGCTCGATACCGGGGTTATTGATATCGAGGAAATGCTGGAGGCGCGATTGGCTGTCCCCATCGGCGTCGCTCAGCACCTTGGAAAAGGTGTAGTTGGCCTCGAAACTCAGACCGGAACGCATTTTGCGGCGCGCTTCGAGCTGCAACGAATTGTAGCTGGAGCTGGAATAGTTGGTCAGCAGGTCCGTACCCAGCGCATTGGGGTTCTGGTAGAAATTAACCTGCCCATTCAGTCCGTTGGTTTGCAGGTAATTGCCCAGTTCGCCCACCTCGCCGGTCTGAAGGTAAGAGAGGACGTTGGCATCGTTCAGGATACTGCGGCCGATCTTCGGGAACACCGTCAGCGCCTGGCTGCCGGGGATGGTGGAATTGTAGTTCGGATTGAAAACGCCGCTGGCCGCCTGCGACAGCCAGCCGTTCTTCTGGGCGCGCAGGAAGTCCGGCAGAAAGCCGTTCTGGTTGATTACCACCTGGTTGAAGTCGAACGCGCGGTAGGCGCCCACCACGTGGTTGCCCACGTAGCGCGCTTCGAAGACCGTGTCTTTGAGCTGGTGCTGGATGCCGATGGAATACTGCTGGACGTAGGGATGCTTCAGGCTGGGATCGATCATCCCGACCGTGTTGAACGGGTTGGTGGCGTAATTGTCGGCGACCGTCAGGGGAACCTGGTAAGTAGGAGGGACGATCTTCGTCAGACCGGTGGAAGCGCGATCGGACAGGCCGGTGGTGGAAGCAATGCCTTGCAGCCCGCTATTCGCCTCGAGCAACGTCTCCGGCGCCAGGATCTCCTGGTCGTTGACGTAGCTGAGGGAATAGCCGCCGCGGACCGCGGTCTTGCCATCGCCGAACACGTCCCAGGCAAAGCCAAAGTTGGGGGCGAAATCCTTCCATTCGCGGCTGTACCACGGCCGGCCCGCCGAAGAGCCGGCGAAGTTCAGGGTGGCGTTCGAAAGCAGGGTCTGCTCGGCCGTGCCTTGCAGCACCGGCGAAAGCTCGAGCGAGTTGGATTCATCCACCACGCCGGGCAACTGGTAGCGCAGGCCCAGCGTCACGGTAAGATTCGGCCGCAGCTTGAACTTGTCCTGGGCGTAGAAGGAGTAGCTGTTGTCGAGGAAGTGGCGTATGAAGGGGGAGTTGGCCACGAAGCCGGACGACCGGCTGGTGACGTTGAATGTCTGGCTGTAGCCATCCACATAGCCGCCCAAAGTTGCCAGTAGTAAGTTGGCGGTGGCGAGATCGGTGGTGCTCACACCCGACAAGTCTCTTCTGACCAGCGCCGGCTGCCCGGACCCCATGCCCAGGCTGTAGGTGGGAACCACGCCGTTGGAGTCGGAATAGCGCACGCGCGCCTGCTGCATGTGAAAGCCGAACTGGATGTAGTGGCGGCCGCGCTGGTAGGCCGCATCGTCGGACAGGTTGTAGGTGTTGGTGTTGCGGCCCTGCGGTTGAAACTCATTCACGGGATCGGAAAAAATCGTGCCTGTCAGGTAGTAGGAGCCGAACTGCTGCGAGTTGAGGAAGTACCCGTAGGTGAGATTGAAGCCGCCGCGCACTTCGTTGGTCAGCCGGGCCGTGGGGGTCCACCGCCAGGAGACGGCCAGCAGGTTGGCGTGCGTCGGATTGGTGATCTTGGGCGCGAGAGAGTAATCATTTTCGTAGTCGGAGCGGTCGGAGTTGTCGCGGTTCCAAAGGTACGTCCCGCTGATGGCGTGGCGGGGGCTGAGGTTGTAATCCATCTTGCCCGTAACGTTGTCGTTGAGCTCGTTGTCGCGTTGATTGAAGCGGTAGCCGCCGGTGTTCCGGCCGTCGCCCACGTCGGCGTTGTTGATCTTGTCGGGAGTGGGCACCTGCGCCAGCAGGGTCTGGATGACGGGGTCGATGGCGGTAAGGCCGCGCAACGCCAGCAGGTTGACTTTGCGCGCCACGCTGCCCACATTGTAGGTGAAGAAGCCGCTGCGGGCGTCGGCTGTCGGGATGGTGTTGTTCTGAGGCGTCTGCTGGTGCGCCCGGATGGCCTCGTAGCTGGCGTAGAAGAACAGCTTGTCTTTCCTGATCGGCCCGCCAATCAAGCCGCCGAACTGGTTTTTGTTGAGGAAGGGCTTGCCGATGCCGGCCTGGTTATTGAACCAATCGTTGGCGGAAAAATAGTTGTTGCGGTTGTACCAGAAAAGCTCGCCGTGGAATTCGTCGGTGCCCGAAGGCGTGGAGAAGGCGGTCTCGGTGGCGCCGCCGGAAGCCGCCGCGTTGGCGTTCGACGTCACCAGCGTCATCTGCCGTACCTGGCCGATGCGCAGCTTGTTGGGCGAGAAATCCAGCGCGTTGTCGCGAATGTAATTGTCCTGGATGTTGATACCGTCCAGAGTCATGTTCGAATACGACGTTCGCAGACCGTTGATCACGGTGTAGGAATTGCCGTTCGAAGCCACGCCGGGTTGCGTCTGCAAGATCCCGAGAACATCGCGGTCCAAAATGGGGAGGTTCTTGATCTGCTCCATGCTCACGGTGTCGGCAACTTCGGCGCTGCCCGTGTCCACGCCCTGGACTTCGGCGGAGACATCCACGGTCTGGGTGACGGTGGACAACTGAAGCCGGACTTGCGGCACGGAGGTTTCGCGCGCCGCGTCGACGGAGATGCCGCGCAGCGTGGTCTTCACGAAACCGGCGGCCTCGATGGTGAGGTCGTAATAGGCGGGACGCACGGCGATGAAGTTGTAGGAGCCGTCGGTTGAGGTCTTGGCGGTGAGCAGCGGCTTGGCGCCGCCGGCGAGGTAGAGTTCCACTTCGGCGGCGGGCACCGCGCCGCCGGAAGAATCGACCACGGAACCCGAAACGCGGCCGGAGAATTGAGCGCCCAAGGGAATCGTCGGCAGCAGGCCCAGCAGAAGCAACCCACACGCATATCGCATAATCCTATTGAACCCTAAAAGAGGCCCCGTGGCGCACGCACTCCTGCGTAATGCCACGTACTTTTTGGCATGCCAGGCGCCATCCATGGATTGTGGGGCAGGATTGTATCCTGCGCGCCGGTTTTCAACCGGCGCCGGATGGGTTACCAACCCGCCGGGCCCAGAGGGCACCAGCGACTCATCGGGACGCTTGGTTCGCGGCGCACAAAGAGTCTCCGCAGGAGTGCGGAGACGGCAGCCTGAGAGGCTGCGCTACGGTCTACACTGGAAGGGGTTATGAGACTTCGCGAAATTGCCGATCGGCTGGGGTGCCGCCTGGAAGGCGACGGGGAACTGGAAATCGCCGGCGTGACCGGGATGGAAGACGCCGGGCCCGCGCACCTCACGTTCCTGGCGAATCCCAAGTACGCGCCCAAGGTGAAGCACACCAAGGCCGGCGCCATACTGGTTTCGGAGGTGCCGGCGGGCGTTTCCATCGCCTGCCTGGTCTCCGAGAACCCGTACCTCGATTTCGCGCGCGCGCTGGCGCTCTTCTATCAGCCGCCGCGGCCCGCGCCCGGAATTCATCCGCTGGCTTCGGTGGCCTCGAGCGCGGTGGTGGGCGAGAACTGCTCCATCGGCCCGTTCGCGGTGGTGGGGGAGCGCGTGCGGATCGGCCGCAACGCGGTGCTGCATCCCCACGCGACCATTTACGAAGGCGCCGAAATCGGCGACGATTTTCTGGCGCATTCGCACGCCACGGTGCGGGAATTCTGCCGCATCGGCCATCGCGTGATTTTGCAAAACGGCGTGGTCGTAGGCGGAGACGGCTTCGGTTTCGCCAAGCGCGCCGATGGCTCGCACTTCAAGATCGTGCAGTCCGGCCCCACGGTGATCGAGGACGACGTGGAAATCCAAACCCTCACTTCGGTGGACCGCGCCACGGTGGGAGAGACGCGCGTGAAACGCGGCGCCAAGATCGACAGCCTGGTGCAGGTGGGGCACGCCTGCACGGTGGGCGAAGACAACATCATCTGCGCGCAGACCGGCCTGGCGGGGAGCACGGTGCTGGAGCGCAACGTGCTGCTGGCGGGACAGGTGGGATCTTCCGGCCACCTGACGGTGCACGAGGGAGCCATCGTCTACGCGCAGAGCGGAATCGGCGGCGACGTGGCACCGGGCACGCGCATTTCGGGATCGCCGGCCTTCTCGGCCAACGAGTGGCTGCGCGCGGTGACCGCCTACCCCAAGCTGCCGGAGATGCTCAAAACCTTGCGGGAATTGAAGAAGAAAGTCGAAGAACTAGAGAAGCATGCCAAACCAACCGCCCAACCATAGCGAGCGGCGTCCCGTCGCGTACCTGAATGAGAAGTTCCTGAACAGCCCGGATGCACGGGGGCTGCGCATCCTCTCCGAGTTCCTGGAGCCTTTGGCCCACTTCCGCCGGGAGAGAGTGCGGGACACGGTGGTGTTCTTCGGCTCGGCGCGACTGCGGCAGGAAGGCCCGCTGGCACAGTATTACGAAGATGCCCGCACGCTGGCCAAGCTGCTGACGGAGTGGTCGGCCCAGTTCACCAACAGCTCCCACCGGTTCGTGGTCTGCTCGGGCGGAGGACCAGGCATCATGGAAGCCGCCAACCGCGGGGCCCACGAGGCCAACGGGCTGACCGTGGGGCTGAATATCGGCCTGCCCTTCGAACAATATCCCAACCCGTATATCACGCCCGGGCTGAGCTTCGAGTTCCACTACTTCTTCATGCGGAAGTTCTGGTTCGCGTACCTGGCCAAAGCGCTGGTGGTGTTTCCGGGCGGCTTCGGCACCTTGGACGAGATGATGGAGCTGCTGACGCTCTCGCAGACCCAGAAGCTGGCCAAGAAACTCACCATCGTGGTCTACGGGTCGAAGTACTGGAAGGAGATCATCAACTTCGACGCGCTGGTGCGCCACGGCATGATCTCGCCCGAAGACTTGCAGCTATTCCACTTTGCGGACGACCCGCGGACGGCCTTCGAGCTGCTCAAAGCCGGGCTGACGGCCCACGCCATCGAGGCCGGGACGCCCGAAACACCGGCGATTTCGAAATCCAGGAACCCGCTGAAACCGGGGGGGACGGAGTAAGGGAGGATCCCGTGAGTGGCCAATTCCATCGCACGGTGGCGCCCGGGATCGAGATGCGCCAGTTCCAGCCGGCCGACGCGGAAACGGTCTTCGCCGTGGTGGATCGCAACCGGATGCATCTGCGGCAGTGGCTGCCGTGGGTGGACAGCTCCCACTCGCCCGAGGACATCCGGCAGTTCATTGGGCGTGTGGTGGCGCAATTCGAGGCCGATCTAGGGCCCAACACGGGCATCTGGGTGGACGGCGTATTCGCGGGCAATGTGGGGTGCCACCCGATCGATTGGGCCAACCGGAGCTGCAGCGTGGGCTACTGGATCGACGCCGCCCAGCAGGGCAAGGGCGTCATCACGGTGTGCTGCGCCGCGATGCTGGAGTACCTCTTCGAGGAGTCGCGGCTGCACCGCGTGGAGATCCGGTGCGGGACCGGCAACACGCGAAGCTGCGCGATTCCCGAGCGCCTGGGCTTTACGCGGGAAGGTTTGCTCCACGGGGCCGAGTGGGTCAACGACCGCTGGGTGGACCTGCTGGTCTGGGGGATCACCGAAGAGCAGTGGCGCGCCGCGGCCCGGTCGAAACCCTACTTGCCGAGCACCAGGATGAAGCCGTCGCTCAGGCCTCCGGCGTAACCCTGGATGGCGTCGGCGGTAGCCGGCAGGCCGAGGTTACCCGTACCAACCACATAGATGGTTCCGTCGCTTCCCAGCGTCAAAGCAGTGGGCGCATAGACGCCATGGTAGCCGACGTAAGTGGAGGATGCCAGACCATCCGTCCCCGAAACACCGGGTTTCAATTTGGTAACGAACAAGTCGATGCCGCCGCCCCATGCCGGCTGGATGGCGTCGGGGGTGGTCGGAAAGTCCGGTGAAAGTGTGTAACCGGTAACGTAGATGTAGCCCGCTTGGTCGCCCGCCACGCCATACGCCACATCTCCCTGCGAACCGCCCAGATAGGTGGAGTACACCAGAAAATGCGACCAGTCCATCGGGTCGACCACCGAGACAAACGCGTCGCCATTGCCGCTCGGTTTGGGCTGGAAGGCATCGGGTGTGACTGGAAAGTCCGTCGAGAGGGTGTAGCCCGTCACCAGCAGGCGGCCGGCGGCGTCGAACGCGATCCCGCGTACCTCCTGTATGTCCGAACCGCCGAAGTAGGTAGCGTACACCAGCGAATCGGCTCCCGATTTGGTCATGTCCATGACGCCAAGGACTATGCCAAAGGGCGACGTCAGGTTGTAGTTGTAGGCAATGCCGGCCATGGGGAATTCGGTGGATTCCGTGGTAGCCGCAAAGTAGACCAGGCCGTTGGGGGCGACCAAGATGGAGCGGCCCTGATCGGCGAGTTCGCCGCCGAGATAGGTGGAATAGACCAATGCGCCGGCGTTGGGATCGATCTCGCAGAGGAAGGCGTCCTGCGGACCCCACGTCACACCCAGATAAGCGCTATCGGTGAGCGGGAAGTCGGTAGCCTTGGTGCTGCCAATGACGTAGATCATCCCCTTGCCGTCCACGGCAATACCGTTGCCGGTAGTGTCGCCGGTGGTGCCGCCCAGAAAAGTCGAATAGACCAGGGAAACGCCGCCCGACATGCCGAACGGATTCAACTCCAGCACGAAGGCGGACACCACGCTGCCGGCTCCGGTGGTCTGCACGGCATTGACGGTCAGGGGGAAGTTGGTCGAGTCGGTATTCCCGGCAAGGTAGACGTTTTCCTCGGAGTCCACCGCCATCGCCAGCGGGATGTCCGTGCCCCCCCCACCGATATAGGTGAGATAAAGGACGGGGAAACCACTGCCTGGAGTGGTATCGAGGATCGCCAAGAAAATGCTGGTCTGACTGGGCGGGGAGGTCGCATACGCGTCATTGGTGGCCACCAGGTCCGCGGTGTTAGTGAAACCCGTCACGTAGAGGTGGCCTTGCGAATCCACTTGCACGGCGGTGATATTGTCGATGCCGGCTCCGCCCAGGTAGCTGCAATACTCCAGGGTCGGATCGATCACCAGCGGCCGTTTGCGATCATAGCCATCCACGCGCAGCCCCACGACGTTGCGCGCCACCCGCACGTAGCGGCCGGGAATTTCGCGGCGGGTCGAGGTGAGCGGGTCTTCCTGATAAACGATCGGCTTCTTCTGGAGCATGCGCCCGTTGCCGAATTCGAACGCCAGATCGCCCTCGGAGGTGATGCTGAGATGTTTGGCCCCCTGGAATTGCAGGCGAATGGCGCGCGGATCGGCGCCCGGCTGCAGCACGAAATCGAACTCCAACTGGTTCTGCCGTCCGTAGTAGACCACATCCACGCCAGGGTAAACCGCGCCATAACGGACCCGCGAGTAGTTGGCGACGTTGGTGTGCCACTGCGCGCGGGATCCCACGAAATAATCGGTGCGCGTGGGCAGCTTGCCGAGGGCTTCGATGGTGGGCGCCGGATTGGAATTCGGCAGCGAGATATCCACCCGGTGGGAGCCTGCGATGGTAAGGGCCGGTCCGTGCGCGGTGAACGCCAGGTCGTAGCCGCCCGAGCGCACGCCGTAGAGCACCGACGCATCCCACTGGCCCTGGTTGGCCTCGAAGCGGAGGGGCGTTTGGGCCAGCGCGGCCTGGGCCCGCGGGATGGCGGCTTCGCGCGGCGCCGCCGCCAGTGTCAGGGCGGCACACAGCACTACGCCAAAGCGAAAATTCCGAAACATGGGTGAAGTATGAATCCTCATTTGAACACGCCTAGGGCTGCGACACGACCAGGATGAAACCGTCGCTGTAACCGCCATCGAACGCGCCCTGGGTCGCATTCGAGGTCGTCGGGAACCCGCCGCCGGCATAGCCGGCCACGTACACGGTTCCGTCCTGGCCCACCACCAAAGCCAAACCGGAGTTGCCCGTGCCGCTGCTGTAATAGGTGGACCACTGCAGTGCCGCGAGCCCGCCCACGCCCCGCTTCAGCTTGGTAACGAAGATGTCGATGCCCTTCCCCCAGACCGGTTGGGGCGCATTCGCGGTGGTCGGAAAATCGGGCGATACGGTGTAGCCGGTGAGATACAGGAAGCCGGCGCTATCCGCGGCGATATCGAAGCCTACCTCGCCATCGGCGCCGCCCAAATAGCTGGAGTACAGCAGGAACGCCGGGTTGGCGATGTTGACCATCAGGACGAAGGCATCGCTGTTGCCACCGTAGGCCAGTTGGAGGGCGTCCTTGGTAACCGGGAAATCGTTCGAAAGGGTATACCCCGTCAGCAGCAGGTTGCCGCTGGCGTCGAGCGTCATTTTGCGTACCAGGTCGTTGTCCGAACCGCCGAAGTAGGTGGCGTACACCAGCGACGCGCTGCCCGACTTGGCCGGGTCAAGGGCGCCGATGACGATGTCGTAGTTTCCTGTGAGGGCTTTCCGGTAGGAAGCCCCGGCCAGTGGAAACTGGCTGGAATTGGTATTGGCCGCGAAGTACACCTGGCCGTTCGGCCCAATGGCGATGCTCCGGCCATCGTCGTTCCGCTCGCCGCCCAGATACGTGGAATAGGCCATGGTGCTGGAGGCCGGATTGATCTTGCACAAAAAGGCGTCCTGCAGCCCCGCCAGGGCCGACTGATAGGCGGTCGAGGTCACCGGAAAGTCGGTGGATTTGGTGGAGCCGATGACGTAGATACTCCCGGTGGAGTCGAGGGCAATGCCATTGGCGCTTTGATTTCCGGTGGTGCCGCCCAGGTAGGTGGAGTAGACCAGACTGCTGGTGCCGGAAGAAAGCGCGGGATTCAGCTCCATCACGAAGCCCGAGACGATCCTGGACCCTCCCGCCGCGGTTTGGACCGCGCTGCCGGCGGTTGGGAAATCGGTCGAAGTGGTGGTTCCGGTCAGGTAAATGTTGTGCGACGAGTCGAGGGTCATGGCCAGCGGAATGTCATCGCCCGTCCCGCCGACGTAGCTGAAATAGAGGATCGGGAAACCCTTGCCCGGAGTGGCGTCGAGGACCGCCACGAAAATATCGATCTGGGCATCGTTAGCGCTCTGGTAGGCATTGGAGGTAGCCACCAGGTCGTTGGTGGCGGTGGAGCCTGCCAGGTACAGGTGGTTTTGAGAATCGAGCTGGGCCGCCGTGATCTGGTCGCGCCCCGAGCCGCCCATATAGGTGGCATAGACCAATACGGGATCGATCACCAGGGGCTGGGTACGGTCGTAGCCTTCGAGGCGAATCCCCGCCACGTTCGGCGCCATCAGCACGTAGCGCCCCTGGACCTGGCGGCGCGCGCCGGTCCGCCCGTCCTGTTGATAGATGACCGGTTTCTGCTGCACGATGGGCGTGCCGGCCGATTCGAAGGCCAGATCGCCTTCCGCTGTGACTCTAAGCCGACCGGCCCCCTGGAACTTCAAGCGGATGGCGTCGGGATCGGCGCCGGGCTGGAGCATGAAATCGTATTCCAGCCGGCTGGGGTCCCCGTAGTAAACCACGTCGATGCCCGGGTATACGGCGCTGTAGCGCACGCGCGAGTAGTTGGAGACGCCGGTGTGCCAGCGGTCCCGGGTGCCGAGGAAATAGTCGGTGTGCGAAGGAAGGGGGTCGAGCGCTTCCATGGGGGCCGCCGGGTTGGAATTCAGCAACCGGATGTCCACGCGCCGGGAGCCGGGAAAAGCCACCACCGGGCCGCCCGCCGTCAGCAGCAAGGCATAGCCATTGGCACGCGCGGCGTAGCGCACGGCGGGGTCCCACTGGCCGCGGTTGGCCTCGAAGCGCAACGGCAGCCGCGCCAGCGCCGTCCGGGCCTGCGAAAGCGCGGCATCGGGGCGGGAAGGCCCACCCGTGGCAGCCAGCAGGGAAGCGGCGCACAGGAATAGCCCCAAGCGGGACAGACTAGGCATATGGGTAGCGAGCATGGAAGAGTATTAAACATCTATTAGAACACGCGCCAAGGGTGCGTAGAAATGGGCGGTTTGTTCACAGGCGTGAAAATTCGCCGCGGAGTTCCCGCGCCGCCAGGCGGTCGGCAGTCATGGAGCGGGGAAACTCAGGGAAGATCACCGCAGAGGCGCAGAGACAGCAGAGAGCGCAGAGAAGGAAAAGAGAGTGCGGGCGCCCTCAAATCCTTTTCCCCTCTTATTTTGTCTTTCTCCGCGTCTCCGCGTCTCTGCGGTGAACTTGCCTTTCTTCCTGGCAGCGAGCGCAGAGAAAACAAAGACACCGCGGGCGAGAGGAAGGGGATGGATCGGGGATCGTTGCGGCGGCCGGGGCTAAGGGATAGGAATTCCCCTCGGTTGTTCGCCGTGCGTATTTTCCGGCCGCCAATGGTTTGAGCCGCGCCTGCGAGTCATAGATAGATCGCTCAGTAGCTCTACGTAAGCATTCGATTCGACGCTTGGCCCTCTGAAGACCTACGGGGAGCC
>Ga0182021_10000654_pt1 | contig 37965 bp, 24 predicted proteins | sample 612E3MmetaG_FD_120493 | JGI IMG/M metagenome (GOLD analysis project Ga0182021, IMG submission 120493) | Permafrost microbial communities from Stordalen Mire, Sweden - 612E3M metaG (Illumina Assembly) | ecosystem: Environmental > Terrestrial > Soil > Wetlands > Permafrost | place: Sweden...
TCCTTCGCGGCGACTGGATGATCAACGACAATGCGCGGCTGAGCGTGCGCTGGGCTTACAACCACGACGATCAGCAATTCGCCTACGGCACCTCGACGGCTTCGTGGAACTGGCCGCTGGCCATCACCGACCGGAAGAACGGTCCCGGCAGCGTGCCGAGTATTTCGCTCACCAAGAACTTCGGACCCACCGTGGTCAACGAGTTCACTTTCGGCGTCGGCCGGGGCGGCGTGTTGATCTCCCCCCAGGGCGACGCGGCCACCCGGGCGGTAAGCGGCATTAACACGCCGATGCTGTATCCCACAGCCAACTCCACCGGCTTGATCCCCAGCCTGAGTTTTGGCAGTATCGCCAGCGCCGGCTCGACCCCCAACACCAGCGTCTACGGGCCCTTCGATCAGCGCTTCCTGATTTGGCAAATAATGAACAACCTCACCAAGATTCACGGCGCGCACGTGTTCAAGTTCGGCTTCTATTTCCAGAGCGCCTCCAACGCCAGCAACAATCAGACCCACGTGCAGAGCGACCTCGACTTCTCCAACAATGCCTCCAACCCGCTCAACACAGGCTACGGGTTCGCCAACACCCTGCTGGGCGTGTACAACTCCTACAGTCAGGCAAACGGAAAGCCGTATCAGAATTACCTCTACCACGACGTCTCCTTCTACGCGCAGGACACCTGGAAGGTCAACAAGCACCTGACGCTGGACCTGGGCGTTCGGTTGTCCTGGTACCAGCCGGTTCACAACACCGCCGGGGACGGAGCCTACTTCGATCCCGCGGCGTACGATCAGACCAAGGCGGCTCGCCTCTACCGGCCGGTCTGCGTGGGCGCCTCGACCTGCTCGTTGGGCGCTGCCACCTACCGGGCCATCGACCCGGCCGTCTCGGCTACCCCCACGCTCGCCAACACCATGCCAGGCTACTACGCGGGCAAAATCGTCAACAACGCCGGCAGCCTCACCGACGGCATGGTCCTGGTGAGCGGGGGGTACCCCAGTGGCGGCATCAATACGCAGGCCATTCTGCCGCAGCCGCGTCTCGGCTTTGCATATGACTTGACCGGCAGCCACAAAACCGTGATCCGCGGCGGCTTCGGAATTTCCATTGACCGGTACCAGAGCGGTGACACCGGGTTCGGCGCCAGCAACCCGCCGTTGGTCCTCACCTCCGCCCTTCAGTATGGCTACTTGTCGGACATCCAGCCGGGCGGCGGCGGCATTCTGTCCCCGTTGGCCATCAACGCCGTCACCAAGAACATGGATTTTCCACACATGTATTCCTACAGCATCGGGGTGCAGCGCAACCTCGGAGCCGGCGCCGTGATCGACATCTCCTACGTGGGGATGAAAACGCGGCATAATCCTCGCAGGACCAACCTGAACGCCCCGGCCTATGGGACAACCTTCAAGGCGTCGTCGCAGGATCCCACCAAGTTCGCCGGCGGAGTGATTCCGGCTACCGAAGCCAACTTGCCATCGATCTACTCCACCGCGGGGGTGAGCTTCAGCGGGGCGAACATTCTGGGCACCGACTTCCTGCGCCCCTACCAGGGCTACAGCGACATGACCTACTACGTCTTCGATTCCAAGGCGGATTACAACTCGCTCCAGGTGGGCCTCCGTCGAAAGTTCTCGCAGGGCCTCACCTTTGGCGCCGCCTATACCTGGTCCAAGACCATGAACACCATTGGCGACGAATCCACCATGACCCGGATCGTGAACCCCGATCTCGACTATCAGCTCGCCGCCTTCGACCGCACGCACTACCTCGTCGGGAACTTCATCTGGGATCTGCCGAAAGCCAGCAACATGTTCGGTGGCAACAAGGTGCTAGGCGTGATTCTCGACCACTGGATCCTCTCCGGAGTCACCACGCTGGCATCCGGCACGCCGGCCGATGTCGGTCTCACCATCTCCGGCGTGGATGCCGGAACCCGCCTTCTGGGCACGGTGACCAGCGGCAATCTCTCGGGGCAGCAAATGCGCTACCTATTGAACGGCAGTCCCCAAGACGGCACGACCATCAACAATTCGGCCCTGGTGGTTCCCGGGCTAGGCAATACCGGCCCCTACCCGCGCATGTACCTGCGCATCCCCTGGATCGTGAACCAGGATCTCTCGCTATTCAAGAACGTTCCGATGGGCGGCGACGGGAAACGCTACCTGCAACTCCGCCTGGAGGCGTTCAACGCCCTCAACCATCCCCAGTTTCAGGGCCCCAACCTGACCACCAACGTAACCAACGCCGCGGGGGCGAACGGAAACGCCATATTCAGCAACTTCACCGGTTTGACGGCTGGCGGTCTGCGGCCGGCCACTACCCCACTCTCTACAACGTCGGCCATCGGATCTTTCTTTGGGGAGTACAGCAACACGCAGAACATGCGCGTCGTCCAAATTGCCGCGAAGTTCTATTTCTGATCTTCCAGCAAGGCTGCGGCGGCGCTGCCGGAATCCGGCAGCGCCGCCGTATGCTTTTGGCAGCGGCTAGCGTCGCGGACAGGAATCATGATGAACATCGACACACCGCCAATCAAGCCAGTGACGCTCAGACATCGGATCGTGGAGGTGATCAGGCGAGCCATCACGTCGGGCAATCTCGGCCCCGGAGACAGGCTGGTCGAGTTGCAGCTTGCCAAGCAGTTGGGCGTCGGCAACACCGCGGTGAGGGAAGCCCTCTTTGAATTGGAGCGGGCCGGCCTGGTCACCCGAATACCAAACAAGGGCAGCTTCATCACCAAGATGACATTGGAGGACGCCCAGCAAATCTTCCGGGTGAGAAAGGTGCTCGAAGGTCTGGCTGTGGAACTGGCTGTGGAGCACCTTTCGGCGGACGACCTGAACGCCTTGCAGGGGTTTGTGGACGCCATGAATGCGTCCGCTGAAACCAGCGATATTGAGCATTTCTACCAGAACGATCTCGAGTTTCACCGGGTTCTCTGGCGGCTCTCCGGGAATCGCTATCTGGCCAGCAGCCTCGAAACCCTGGTGGTGCCTCTTTTTGCGTTCTTCCTCATCCGCACGCGCCTCGACTACACGGTCGATCTGCTCGCCAGCGCTCAACGCCATCGGCAGCTCCTCGACAACATCAGGGTCGGACACCGCGTCAGAGACCGCATGATCGCTTCGCTGGACTCTTCCGAGTTCTTCTGGGAGCAGGCGGGACGCGCACCGACCGGCCCGCCGCCCGCAACCGGCGAAGCCGAACCCACCGGATCCCACGAACCCTCCAGCACGTAAGTCCGCCGTTGGCACGTTCGCATGGTTCGCAGAATGGCGGAGGACGGGCGGGTGCAGTAGCGTCGAGTTTTGATTTCAGTTAGACTAGGAAATCGGCGTGCATCACACCACCCCGCGGGGCACTCCCCCCAAGAGGGCGCGTAGCTCAGTTGGTTAGAGCGCCTGCTTCACACGCAGGAGGTCACAGGTTCGAGTCCTGTCGCGCCCACCATTCAAAAAAAAGACTTCTGAGTTTTCACGTTGGACGCTACAGGTGGCGTAAAGGTGGCCTGGGCCAGAGCGACGATGCGATCCAGATCGCCCTCGCACCCGTCGGGCTTGTGCAGGCGTACAGCGCGGCGGCTGTCGTGCCATTCAACTTCGTGAAAACCGCAGTCGAGAAAGCAGGGAATCGCCTTCGGACTGCAAACTACTTCGATGGGAAATGCCGGTGTGTATTGTTCCATGTGTACCTTCGTTGAAATAGCCCGCAGGAGGCCGGCGTGGTTGAAGAGAAAAGTGTGGAGTGTCGCCAGCCGTCATATGGGAAGAACGGCGCCGGCGATTGAAGAAAGGCTTTGTGGCTGATCATTGCTGGCATGAAGCCAGTCTGTCGGGACCCCCAACGGGGCTGCATCCGACGCCTACCGGGCTGGTCGTTGTCAGTCTCGATGCGCGGACGATGTCCCCGTGTGTGTTCGGGAACAGTTCGCGCGAGAGCGCTGGGCCCTGCGTGGGAGTGCTGCCAGGGCCGCAGGAGGTGGTCTTTGAGCGAGAGCGGCGCGGCGGCCCCCCGCTTGCTGGTGTGGAGGAGATGAGCACGCGAACCAGACGAAAATGGGCAGCCCGGCTGCTGGGCGGCGCTGCCTTATTCCACACCGCTGTGTCTTTTGGCGCAGACGCCGGCAAGGTATCCTACACAAGTTACTTCGGCGGGATCGGGACGGCGGTAAATGCGATGGCGAGCGATGCACAGGGCAATGTGTATCTGGGCGGAGTGACGCTTTCGGCCGATCTACCGGTTACGGTCGGATCTTATCATCCGCAGCCTTATCCCGATTGCATCGGAGGCCGTTGCCAACACGCGTTTGTGGCAAAGGTGAGCGCGAGCGGCGGCCTGGTGTGGTCGACATATCTTGGGGGAAACGGAAGCGATGCCGCCACGGGGATCGCGGTAGACCCAGGCGGGAACGTCTACCTGGCGGGGACGACTGGATCAACCGATTTCCCGGTCACGCCGGATGCGGTGCAGGCGAGCGCGACGGGCGCGCAGGGTTTTCTGGTGAAGTTCGATGCGGCGGGGGCCAAGCTGCTGTATGGCAGTTACCTGGCGGGCACGGCCAGCGCGGTAGCGTGGGGCGGGAACGGGGGCCTGGTGGTGACGGGCACCACCGGTAGTTCGACATTTGTGATGGGATGGCGTAGCGCGGGGATGACGTTGGTGTTTTCGCGTATGCTGGGCGGGAGCGGGACGACGGCGGCACATGCGGCGGCGATTGGCGCCGATGGCGGAGTGTACGTGGCGGGGAGCACGAATTCAAGCGACTTTCCGCTGAAGAACGCAATCCCCGGCGTGGTGGGCACGCAGTATTGCGCGGTGTATAGGGTGGTCCCGGACGGTCCGTGCTCGGGTGCGTTCGTGACGAAGCTCAGCGCGGACGGGAGCGGTATCGTTTATTCGACACTGCTGGGCGGATCGCTGGAGAATTCGGGGACGGCGATTGCCGTGGACGCGGCAGGGAGCGCGATTGTGGCGGGGAATACGGCGTCGGTGGATTTTCCGCTGGTACGTGCCGCGATGGCGTATCCGGGGAGTCCGGGATGCCTGACGACGGCAGCGCCGTTTTCGGACTCGCCATGTCCGCATGGATTTGTTTCCAAACTGACGCCGGATGGGTCGCGCTTGGTGTACTCGACCTACGTGGGCGGGAAGTATGCGGCCGTTCTGGCGGGGGCAGCGGTGGATTCCAGCGGGAGCGTGTGGGTGGTGGGATCGACGATGGGCAACGGCTTCCCCGCGACCGCGAGCGCGGCGCAGCATGCCAACGGTTCACAGCAGCTCTATAGCGCGTTGGTGCTGGGCAACCAGGGGATGGATGGAATCGAAAAGCGGGGCACGGCGGGGATTCTGGCGAAGTTGCAGAGCGACGGTACGCTGGAGTATGCAAGTTACTTTGGGGGCACCGGCGGCGGGGAGCAGGTGCTGGCGGCGGCGAGCGCTCCGAACGGTGGCGTGTGGTTCGCGGGCTGGACAGGCTCGACGGACCTGCCGGTGGGGCCCGGGGCGATTCAGACGGCGAACAACTGGCACTTTGTGGCGCGAACTGACTTGGCGGTGGGGGGCGGAGGGCCGCACATCGACCTGGGCGGCGTGCTGAACAGCGCGAGTCTCACTCACGGCGTCGCCGTGGCTCCTGGGGAGATTGTGACGATCTTCGGCAGCGGATTGGGTCCGATACCCGGAGTGGGGGCGCAATTGGACGCGCGAGGGTTGGTAGCGAAGCAACTGGCGGGAACCAGCGTGACGTTCGATGGAATGGCGGCGCCGCTGTTGTATGCGGGCGCGAACCAGATCAATGCGATCGTGCCGTTCGGAGTGGCGGGAAAGACGGGCACCCAGATCGTGGTGACGGTGAATGGGGTAAGTTCGCCGGCGGCCGTGGAAGCTGTAGCGGCGGCAGCGCCCGGAATCTATTCGAGCGATATGAGCGGGACAGGGCAGGCTGCGGCGCTCAACCAGGATGGGACGGTGAACTCGGCATCGAATCCGGCGGCACGCGGGTCGGTAGTGTCGTTCTGGATCACGGGGGCGGGGCTGTTGAATTCGCCGTACGCTGACGGCGAGATCGTGACGAACAATCCGGCGGGGCTGGCGCTGCCGCTGGTCTATGGTGCCACGGTGCAGTATGCGGGGCAGGCGCCCGGAATGGTGGCAGGGGTAGTGCAACTGAATCTGGTAGTGGGGGACGGTCTGCCACCGTGGGTAACGTCGGCGGCGCCGAACTTCACGATCGGGGGTGTCGGTGTGTATCCGGTGTTTGTTGCCTTGCGGTGAGGGATGCGGCGGATGCCGCTGAGAACGAAATCGTCCATGTCGGGCCGGCAGGTTGGTCGTTCAAAACTCGTCACAGGATGGTCTCAAACCGGCGATTGCGCCAAGGCCATATCTGCCACCAACCCGGCCAGTCGAAACGCCAACAAGGGCTTCGCCCGTTTCGCATTAACGGCACAGGCCGGGCTGAACTTGCGCTCTGCTCGAATCTCGGGAATGATATGGGGATATCGCACAATGTGAACCGCCCCTCACAGGTGGCGTAGGGGTGCCATAAGCGGCGGGACCCGCCATTTCACGCGTCCAAAGCGGCCAACGCGCCTTGAAAAGACAAGTACTTACCTATCTTCACATCCTTCACACGCAGGAGGTCACAGGTTCGAGTCCTGTCGCGCCCACCATTCAAACTAAGAGACTTCTGAGTTTTGGCGGCGGACGCTACAGGTGGCGTAAAGGTGGCGTAAGCGGTTAGCCTTCTGCGGCGCAGCACTGCATCAATCTACAGCAACTCCAGGAATTCCTCGACGCTCAAGCCTGCCTGGTCGATGATGGAGGCCAAGGTCTTCCGTTTCAGGTCGTCGCTATGCACCGGAACCGTCACGCGCAGATCGGGACGGTCAGGGTGCTTGAGGAAGTGGTGGGAGCCCTTGATGTGGTGAACATAAAAACCGGCACGCTGGAGGGCCTTGAGGACTTTGACAGGTCGCAGAGCTGGCAGGTGCCGGCTCATGCGGGTTCGGGCATGGCGATTTCAATTTCCTCTTTCACGGGGTCGAGCGAGAGCTTCTTGTCGGGAGGAAAAGGCAGCCCGTCTTTTTGCAGGCTCTCCAGGTAGCCTTCGATGGCTTCCACTGCCCGCGCATGGGCTTCTTCATAGGTGTTGCCTTCCGTCACGAGGCCATGCAGGGCCGGACAGGTCACAACGTAGCCGCCTTCTTCAGCGGGTTCAAAAAGGACGGTATAACGATGTTCAGACATAGGGCACCTGTTCCGATTGTAAGACTTCTGCCTGTAGCAGAACAAACCGCACCGCACCGCCGCAAGCGGTGGACCTTGCGGCGGTATAGCCTGCCGTCCGATCTTCAGGAACGGTGGCCCCCTGCGCTCACAGCGCCAGTTCGCCAAGGTTTTTGGGGTTGCCCCCAGGACCACAGCGACTTCGTCGGGTCTCAGCAAGTTTTCTCGGGAGAAACGCATGAACTCCTCCTTCAGGTGTTCTGTGGGTTTTCCCTGAAGCGCACTACGGCCTTTAGGGGCTGAGTAGTATAGGAGGCAGAGGCCCCCGTTAGCTGTTTTGGTCGAGGAAGAGACCGAGGTCCTTTTCGACCGCCAGGCGGACATCCCAGTAGCGGGCAACGCAGTTCCGGTCTATCGTGCGATCAGAAAAGCTGACCTCACTCCGGGCGGCGTTGCTGATCAATGACGGGTCAAGTTCGACCAGATTGCCTGCCTTGGCGGCAAGCATGTGGTCGTCGACGATCAGGAAATCGCCTTCTACGTCGGCAAGCAACGTTACGCCAGCTTGGGCCAGCGCGACGATGCGATCCAGATCGCCCTCGGAACCGTCGGGCTTGTGCAGGCGTACAGTGCCTCCGCTGTCATGCCGTTCAACTTCGTGAAAACCGAAAGCGAGAAAGCAGAGAATCGCCTTCGGACTGCATACTACTTCGATGGGAAATGCCGGTGTGTATTGTTCCATGTGTACCTCGTTGAAATAGCCGGCTGAAGGCCGGCGAGACTGAAGAGAGAATGTGGAGTGTCGCCTGCCGTTCTACGAGAAGAACGGTGGCGGCGCTTGAAGAAAAACCATGTGGTCGATCATTTCTGGGTGAAGCCGGTCCGACGGGGCCCCGAACGGTTACCGCAACCGACGCCTAGCAGGGGCGGCCGCGCGCAAACCAAATGGAGTTCCCACAACCCGGGGGATTGGAGCCCGCGTGGTCCACTTCAAGTCAAGGGCAGCATCCTCGCCGATCTACGGCCGGGCCGACCTTGGTCCGACGCCGATGATTCCGACGGTGTAAGGCAGATTAGTACTTTGGCGTGCTATTATCGGCCTTAATGTCGACGAGTACAATAGCGGCGGTCGTGCTTGTTGCAGCCGCTGCCGCACTGAATCAGGGGCTCCTGGCGGCGTCCGCCACCGTCTTTCTGGAAACACCCGCCGGGCCTGTCACATTCGGCCGTGCCGTCACATTCAAAGCCTCCGTCTCGCCTTCTACCGCGACGGGAAGGGTCACTTTTTATGATGGTGTTGTGGTGATTGGGACGGCTACTATGTCGGCTGGCAAGGCGTCCCTGACGACCAGTCTGCTCGCGCCTGGGCGGAAGCTCATTAGAGCATACTATGCCGGTGACGCTAATTTCGGGCCGGCTACGTCACCCAACGTTCCGCTGACTGTCATCACTCTTCCTCAGAATGGGTTTGGAGCCGGCTCGGCACTCACCGCGGACACCAGTCCCCAATCGGTCGCCGTGGGAGACTTTAATGGGGACGGCAAGGTCGATCTGGCCGTCGCGAGTTATTTTGGGGCGAACGTCACCATCCTCCTCGGTAATGGCGATGGAACGTTCAAAACCGGTGGGAAGTTCACTACTGATCCCAATCGTAGTCCGATCTCCATAGTCGCCGCGGATTTCAACGGAGACGGAAAAACTGACCTTGCAGTGGCGAACACTATCAGGCTTAGCGACGCGCCCGGGACTGTGAGCGTTCTAATTGGAAACGGCGATGGAACATTCAAGGCCGCCGTAAATTACGTGGTTGGCGGCTCCCCATGGTTTCTGACATCCGGAGATTTCAATGGCGATGGACACCCGGATCTGGCGGTGGTAGACTCCGTGGCCCAGGGTGCGATGAGCGTTCTTTTAGGAAATGGGGACGGGACTTTCGGATCCGCAGTGGCTTATCCGGCGGGCCAATATCCTCACTCCGCCGCAATTGGGGACTTCAATGGCGACGGGTACCCAGATATCGTTGTGGCGAACCTTCAAAGCAGCAACGTCAGTGTTTTCATAGGTAGAGGCGACGGAACCTTCCTTCCCGCAGTAGCCTTGCCCACTGGCTCTAACCCATCGGCGGTGGCAGTCGGCGACTTCAATGAAGATGGAATTGATGATTTTGTTGTCGCTTGTGCAGGGGTCGCCGTCTACAGGGTCGCCGGAGGCGGCAATTTGGGTACGGGCTACGGGGTCAACATATTTCTCGGGCGGGGCGACGGGACCTTTCGCGGCACGGTGGCGTTCCCCGCCGGCCCGGGCCAGTGGGGCCCAAATTATATAATTCCAGCGGACTGCAACGGCGATGGACATACCGACCTCATTGCTATCGAGGGTGGCAGGATCTATGTCATCCTCGGAAATGGGGATGGAACCTTCCAGGCGTCTGACCACTACAGTCTCCCGCCGAACTCCTACGATGCGGTCATCGGGGATTTCAACGGAGATGGCATTCCGGACCTGGCCGTCTCCTCCCAAGTAGGGAACAGCATCGCCGTAGTGCCTGGCCTGCCACCCGGGCCGTTATCGCAAGCTATCACATTTCCGCCGTTAGCCGACATGCCGTTCAGCGCGCAGTACGCTGCCCTGAGCGCAACCGCCAACTCCGGCCTGCCAGTGACTTTCACCATCAACAGCCCCAGCGTCTGCCTTCCGTACAATGGATTCGTCGATTTCGTATCGCCGGGAATGTGTTCGGTCACGGCGAGCCAACAGGGAAACGCAGTCTACCAGCCCGCACCGCAAATTACCCACAGCTTTCGCGTCAACCCGGGAATCAATGCAGGCGGCGTTGTGCAGCTTTACACATCGCTGTCAACAATTCAGGCTGGATCCTGGATATCGATATATGGAAGCTACCTCGCCCAGACGACCGCCACATGGCAAGGCGACTTCCCAACATCGCTAGGCGGCGTTTCTGTAACCATCAATGGCAAGCTCGGATACCTTTGGTACGTGAGCCCCACCCAAATCAACCTGCAGGCGCCGGACGACACAGCAGTTGGAAACGTCGAAGGCGCGGTAACCAATGCTTACGGCACGGCTACATCTTCAGTAATCCTCGCCCCGGCAAGCCCCGCCTTCAGCTTACTGAGCGATGGCAGACACGTGGCGGGCGTCATCCTCACGCCCAACGGCACGGGGGCCTATGGCGGTGGGTCGTACGATCTGGTTGGTCCGTCTGGCGCATTTCCCTTTCTCACGCGCCCAGCCAGACCAGGGGAAACGCTCCTGCTGTATGGGGTGGGTTTCGGGGCCACAAATCCGCCGGTACCGGCCGGGGCACCATTCTCAGGGGCCGCCCCGACCGCAGCCCCCGTCGCGATTTCCATTAATGGCGTGCAGGCCAGCGTGACGTTCTCCGGGATCGTTTCCGCGGGCCTTTATCAATTCACCCTGACTGTTCCTAATGTCGGTCGTGGTGATAACCCAGTTCAGGCGATAATGGGAAAAACCCAAACCATCGCTGCGGCGCTGATCACGATTGATTAGGCACCCTGGGAAGCGTTCGCGAGCGTTTCCCGGTTAGGTTGGGTATCCGATTCTCCAGATCCGGCGTTCAGGGATGTGAAGCCGCACTTGGCCGTATCACGCGCGTGCTGACATCTGGTGATCGGAACGACCACTCTAGCCCCAAGGCTCGCCCTTTGGAACCCATGGCCACGCCGTCCGCTATTTCCAGGAAGTGACGTTAGGGGAAAATGACCCTGCCGGAAGCGCGCCGATGCAGGCACTTCATCTTGAAGTTCCCCGACTTGGGGGCTCGTAAAGCGACTGAACTGGCGCCGCCCACAGGTGGCGTACGGGTGTCATAAGCGGCGGGACCCGCCATTTCAGGCGTCCAAAGCGGCGAACGCGCCTTGAAAAAACAAGTATTTACCTATCTTCACATCCTTCACACGCAGGAGGTCACAGGTTCGAGTCCTGTCGCGCCCACCACTGCAATCAATGAGATGCAGACGGCTGACATGACCTCCTACCGGCCCGTGACAGGGGTGGAGTCCCTTACGATTCAACAGCGACCGCCGTCGCTAAAATAGAGGCTGAACCATGACCGAAGCCTCAGGGACACCCATCGAATTGTGCGAATCCAACCTGCGGCTCATCCCACCCGCAGTCGCGGTGCCGGCCTACAACCGCACGCACTGCGCGCAGCATATTGTGCACATCGGCGTCGGCGGATTCCATCGCGCCCACCAGGCCATCTACCTCGACGATCTCCTGCAACGCGGGGAATGCCCGGGATGGGGGATTTGCGGTGTGGGATTGCTTCCACAGGACCGCGCCATGCACGAAGCGCTGAAATCGCAGGATTGTCTCTACACCGTCGTCGAAGCGGACGGGACCGCCAGCCACGCCCGCGTGATCGGCTCCATCCTCGATCATCTATACGCTCCCGACGACCCGGAAGCGGTGCTGGCGAGGATGGCGGATCCCCAGTGCCATGTCGTCTCCCTGACGATCACCGAAGGCGGTTATCGGGTGAACCGGTGGACAGGGGAATTCGAGGACTGGCATCCCGACGTGCAGCACGATCTGGCGCATCCTCATCGGCCGGTGGGGTGTTTCGGCTACCTGGCGGAAGCGTTGGACCGCCGGCGCAGGCGCGGGATCCCTCCGTTCACCGTGCTGTCTTGCGACAATTTGCAGCACAACGGAGACGTCGCACGAAAGGCGGTTCTCGCAGTTGCCGGGCGCAGAGACCCGGTCCTCGCCAGGTGGATCGAGGACAACGGCGCCTTCCCCAACAGCATGGTGGATCGCATCACCCCCGTCATCACGGACGAACACAGGCGCATGGTGCTTCGCGAGTTCGGCATCCACGACGCGTGGCCGGTGGTTACCGAGCCGTTCCGCCAATGGATCGTCGAAGACCGGTTCTCCGATGGGCGGCCCGGCTGGGAACAGGCCGGCGTGTTGATGACCTCCGGCGTGCCGCCATACGAGAAGGTCAAGATGCGGCTGCTAAATGGCAGCCACCAGGCGCTCGGTTACCTCGGAATGCTGCTGGGGTATGAATATGTCCACCAAGCCATCCAGGACGAGCAGATCCGGAGGCTGATCCGGACACTGATGGATGACGAAGTGACGCCACTGCTTCCCCCGGTCCCGGGGATCGATCTGGAGGAATACAAAGCGACCTTGCTCCGGCGGTTTGCCAACGCGGCCATCCGGGACCGTTTGTCGCGCATCGGCGCCGAGTCGTCGGTGCGAATGCGCGAGTTCGTTCTGCCTTCGATTGTGGAACAACTGGCGCGCGGCGGCCCCATACGGATGCTCAGCCTGGTTGTGGCGGGCTGGTTCCGCTACCTGGCGGGAACGGACGAAAGGGGTGGAACCTTCGAGATCGTCGACCCGCTGGCAACCCGGCTGACGCAGTGCGCGCGGAGTGGCGGCGCCGATCCGGGAGCGCTGTTGGGCATACGGGAAGTGTTCGGAGAAGTGCTGCCGGCCGCCGCCCCATTCCGCGCCTTGGTGGGGGAAGCGTTGCGGGGACTCTACCGGGATGGAACGCGGGCGACGCTGGCGGCCTGGGTAGCACCTGGAGGCGCGTAAGCGGACGCCGCGTGGCAGCGGCCATGGCATCGATCGCCAGGTCGTGGCCCGAGTTGCCGGTGGCGACTTTTTCACAACGGCAAGCTAAAGCATGCCCCACCAAAGCGCTGGCAAACAGGAACAGGACATTTCGATTCATAATCGATGTTATGATTGCACCCTCAGGCGGTATGACGTTGATCCGCGCTCTATTCTGTTTGTCTCTCTCTGTTTTCGCACTGCAGGCGGCCGGCACGCTCGATGCCTATTTGATCGACGTGGAAGGCGGTAAAGCCGTGCTGGTGGTCGCCCCGTCGGGGGAATCGCTACTGATCGATGACGGCTGGCCGGGGTACGGCGGCCGCGACAACAACCGAATTGTGGAGGCGGCTAAGGCGGCCGGCCTCAAACAAATCGATACCCTGTTGATTTCGCATTACGATATCGACCACCTCGGCGACGTGCCCGCCCTGCTCGCCGCCTTCCCGGTGAAGCGCATCATAGACAACGGCTCGCTCCAAACTCCAGGCGCCGACTTTGAGCGGCGATACAAGGCATTCGCGGAGGCTCGCGACGCCATGGACCACATGACCGTCAAGCCGGGCGACAAACTGCCTGTCAAGGGGGTCGACATAACAGTAGTCGCAGCGGCGGCAAAGGGCATTCAGCGCGCGCTCCCTGGCGCGGGGGCGCATAACCAGTTTTGCGCCACCATGCTACAGAGAGCCGAGCGCCCCGGCGACCACGAGGACAACATGTCCATCGGACTTCTCTTCAAGCTGGGCAGGTTTCGTATGCTCGATCTGGCGGACCTGGAAGCGTTCTACCAGTACAATCTGGTTTGCCCCAACAACCTGATCGGGACCGTGGACGTATACAATGTCAGCGTGCACGCCCAGGAGAAAGGCATGACGGGAGTGCTGATAGGCGCGGTGCGTGCGCGTGTGGCCCTGGTGGGCAACGGCGCGCGAAAGGGCGGCGACCCGGCATCGTTGCAGATCCTGCGCTACGCGCCCGGCCTGGAGGATATCTGGCAGGTGCACTTCTCGGTGGCGGGCGGCAAAGAGAGCAACCCGCCCGAGGACTTCATCGCCAACGTCGACCCGAACTGCCAGGGCAAGTGGCTCAAGCTCTCGGCCCGGCCGGACGGCTCCTTCACGATGACCAACGGCCGCAACGGTTTTTCGAAAAAATACAAGGCTCACCACTAGACAGGGAGGCGTCTATGCCGGATAGTCAATCGAATCGGAGGCAGTTTCTCGGGCAAGCCGCTAAAATCGGTTCCATTCCGCTGATCGGGACGGCGCTGGCAGCCGCTCCATTTCAACCCACGTCCACACCGAAGACCGCGGGGGGCAAGTTCGTCATCATACCCACCCACGAGCATGCGGGCGATCTGGACGAACGCCTCGACTTTCCGCCGGAGTGGGACGTTCACGTGCAGAATATGGCGGGGTACAAAGCGCCCGTCCAGACAGCGAAGCAACTGGCCGGCCAGATGAGCCAGCCGATCGGCACAAAGACACTACGGGAGCTGGCGCAGGGAAAGAGACGGGTGGTGGTCACGTTCGACGACCTCACCCGCGCCACGCCCACTTATGCGATGACCCCGTGGGTGGTCGCGGAGCTGGAGGCCGCGGGCGTGAAGCCCGGGAACATTCTGTTTCTCAGCTCGTACGGCACGCACCGGGCCATGACCGCCCTGGAGATCCAGCTCAAGCTGGGCAAGGACATCGCCAATAAGTACGCCTGGATGAATCACAACGCGTTCGACTGCCTGAAGGAAGTCGGCACGACGAGCTTCAAAAACAAGATTCTGATCAACCAGACGTTTATGGGGGCGGACCTGAAGGTCTGCCTCAGTGGCATCAAGGTGCACTGGGACGCCGGCTACGGCGGCGGCGCAAAGGCCGTGCTGCCGGGCGTCGCCGGACTTCCCACGGTGGAGTATAACCACCAGGTGATCCTGGCCGGCAATCGCGCCCAGACCGGCCCGGTGAAGATCTTTACGAACCCCATGCGCAAGGACATGATCGAAGCCGCACGGTTGGCCAAGGTGGACTTCACGGTGCAGCTTCTCTACAACCAGAAGCTCAAGCCGTTGCGCGCCTTCAGCGGCGATATCGTGGAAGCCCATCACGCGGCGGTTCGGCTGGCGGCCAAGACGTACTGCACGCCCCTCTTCGAAGATGCCGACATCGTGGTCGCCAACGCCTACCCGCTGAATGCCCAACCCTCTCACGGCGCGAGCTGGATCGGCTGGTCGGTCAAGCAGGGCGGCACGGGAGTGATCATCATCCAACACCCGCTGGGCTCCGACCCGATTCATTACCTGAACAACAAGGTGGCCGGCAGCCGCGGCCAGACCTACTGGGATCTGCACCCGCGCCCGCCTCGTCCCGGCGCCAGAGACTCGCACACCATCGTCTACTCGCAGTACATGAGCCGCATGATCATGGACAACTATGCACCCGGCACGGATTTCTGCGCCAAGTGGGCGGACGTCGTGAAGATCCTCAGGGAGCGGCACAAAGGCAGCGACGTGAAGGTAGCGGTGTACCCCTACGCCGGAATGCAGCACCAGGAAATCGAACTGGACGGTTAGGGATCGCCGGGGGATAGCCGGTTCAATCGTCGGGGAACTGTGCTAAAAGAAAACGTGATGCGACAGGCGGTCATGACCATGCCCGGCACCATCGAGTTCCGGCAGGTTCCCAAACCCGTTCCCCGCGATGACGAAGTGCTGGTGCGCGTCCGGCGGATCGGCGTGTGCGGCTCGGATATCCACGTCTATCACGGCAAGCACCCGTATACCACGTACCCCGTGGTGCAAGGTCACGAGGTTGCCGGAACCGTGGATTCGATGGGGGCCGGGGTGCGCGAATTCGCCGCCGGCGATCGCGTGGTCTTCATGCCCCAGGTGACCTGCGGCGTCTGCTATCCGTGCCGCCAGGGCATGTATCATATTTGCGACCATCTCCGCGTGATGGGTTTTCAAACCGGCGGCGCCGCCCAGGACTATGTTCCCGCGAGGGCCGCCGTGGCGCTCAAAGTCCCCGAGCCGGTCAGCCTGGACCAGGCTGCCATGATCGAGCCGCTGGCGGTTGCCGTGCACGCCCTCTCCCGGTTCGGCGGCGTGCGGGGAAAAGGCGTGGCGGTGCTCGGCGCCGGAACCATCGGCAACTTGGTGGCGCAGGCGGCGCGCGCCTCGGGCGCAAAGTGCGTCCTCATCACCGATGTCAGCGAGTACCGGCTCGAAAAGGCGCGCAGGGTTGGTTTCCCGCTAGTCGTCGACAGGCGGCGCGAGGATCTTGGCGAAGCCTGGAAGGCCTTCGGCCCGGACGGGGCCGATGTGATTCTGGAGTGCGCGGGATCGCCCGAAGCGATGGCCGACGCCATACGGCATGCGCGCAAAGGATCGATGGTCGTGGTGGTGGGAGTCTTCGGGACGCCGCCGGCGGTGGACCTGGGCCTGGTGCAGGACCGCGAACTGGTGCTGGCTGGATCGGCGATGTACCGGAAGAACGACTGGGAAGCGGCGATCGCCATGGCGGCCTCCGGCGCCATCGAATTCGATGAGCTGATTACCCACCGCTTCGCGTTCGAAGACTATCCGGCCGCCTACAAAACGATCGACGAAGCCGGTGGGAATATCATGAAGGTGATTATCTCGTTGGATTAGGGATTGTGAAGAAACAACTCGAACAACCGCTCCCTAACTGTGGTTCGCAGGCGGAAGCGCCTGCGCCACCTACGGCAAGCAGCTTGCATGCGGTGGGGCATGCTTCAGCTTGCCAACGCCCGCTTGCGGGCGCATTTTTCCTCAGCTACTCAGGGAGCGGCTGTATCGGATTGAATCGGGCAAGGAGGATCCTCTGAACACCAGACATGGGGCATTGGCGGCCGCGGCCGCGGTGGCGTTGGGCACAGCGGTCCTGTCGGGCTGTGGAGCCCCATCCCCGCCGGCCGCTTCGCGGGCGGCGCTCACCGCGGCAAGCGGGACCGCCGCCCCCAAAGCCGCGAAGGAGATCACCATCGGTCTCTCCATGTATACGCTCGCCGCCCCCTATTTCGCCGCCCAGACCAATGCCGTTAAGAAGAAGGCCGCGGAAATGGGAGTCAAGGCCGTGATCGCGACCGAAGCCCACGACGACATGAACAAGCAATTGGCGGATGTCGAGGACCTGCTGTCCAAGAACATCGATGTGCTGATTCTGAACCCCAAGGATCCCAAGGGACTGGTCCCCGCCACCAAGGCGGCCACCAGGGCGGGCATCCCGGTGATCATCATGGACAGCTCCATCGATCCCTCTGCCGACTACGTCTCCAACGTGCAGTCCAACAACCTGGCCAATGGCGAGCTGATTGGCGAGTGGCTTGCCTCCCGCATGAAGGGCCAGCCCATACGCATGGCGCTGTTGAGCGGCACTCAGGGCAATCCCGTGGGCAAAGAACGCCGCCAGGGCGTCTTCCGCGGCATCATCGAGCAGCAACTTCGCGACAGCAACAAGTCGGGTTTCGAGATCCTCACCCAGGGTTGGGGCAACTGGACGCACGAAGGCGGGCTGAAGGCCATGGAGGACATCCTGGTGGCCCGGCCGGACGCCAATGTGTTGCTGTGCGAGAACGACAGCATGTGTCTCGGCGCGCTCAAGGCCATTACCGAGGCCGGCCGCCAGGGTCGGATCCTGGTGGTGGCCGCGGCCGACGGTCAGAAGGAAGCCTACGAAGCCATCCGCCGGGGCGAATACGGCGCCACCGGGTTGAACGATCCCGCACTGGTTGGCGGCACCGCCGTGGAAATCGCCCTCGGTTACCTGGCGGGGCGCCGCGATTTCCCGAAGATCTATTACACGGAGGCGGCGGCAATCACCAAGCTCAACGTGGACAAGTTCTACCATGCGAACTCGGCTTTCTGACTGTAGCCGCGCCGCGCCTGTGTCAGGTCCGGAGGTTTCGGACGGTGGCTAAAACCTATCGTGTCGAGATCGCCGGGGTAAGCAAGTCGTTTCGGGCGGTGCAGGCGCTGAAAGATGTGTCTTTCAATGTCCGGCCGGGAGAAATTCACGCCCTGGTGGGCGAGAACGGCGCCGGCAAGTCCACCTTGATGAACATCCTCTCGGGCGTTCTCCGCAAGGATAGCGGCACCATCCGGATGGACGGCCTGCCGGTCGAGATCCCCGGCCCGCGCGCCGGCCGCCGCCTCGGAATCGGCATCATTCACCAGGAACTGGCGCTGGTTCCGGCCCTCACCGTTGCCGAGAACATCTTCATCAGCCGTTTGTCGCGCCGCTTTGGCCTGGTGGACTGGCGCGACCTGAACCATCGAGCCGGAGAACTGCTGGCGCGAACCGGATTTCCCGAAATCGATCCGCGCGCCACGGTGGCGAATCTTGGAGTCGCCTACCGTCAGATCGTCGAGATCGCGAAAGGGCTATCGGAGAACGTGAGGGTTCTGATTCTGGACGAGCCGACTTCCGTGCTGGCTCCCCAGGAAGTGGAGAACCTCTTCGCGGCCCTACGCATCCTGCGGGAACAGGGGGTTGGACTGGTCTACATCAGCCACCGTCTGGACGAGATATTCCGCATTGCCGACCGCATCACGGTGCTCAAGGATGGCGCCGTGGTACGCACCGTGTGCCCCGCGGAAATCACCCCCGGCGATCTGATCGGCCTCATGATCGGGCGCACGCTGACCGCCATGTTCCCGCACCGCGACTCCCGCGCCGGCGCGGAGGTGCTCCGCGTCGAGGCCTTGAATCGCGGCGGGAAGGTCCGGGACGTTTCCTTTGCCGTGAGGGCGGGGGAAATCGTCGGGCTCGCGGGATTGGTGGGCAGCGGCCGCACCGAGATCCTCCGGGCCATTTTCGGCGCCGATCCGAAGGACGGTGGGACAATCTCGGTGGGTGGCCGCCGGCTGCGCATACACTCGCCCCGCGATGCGGTCCTCAACGGCATCGCGCTGGTGCCGGAGAGCCGCAAAGACCATGGCGTCATCCTCAATATGTCGATCCGCAAGAACATCACCCTGCCTAGCATCGGCCGGCTGGCGGGCGCTCTCGGGATCATCCGGCAGCGCAAGGAAAGAAGCGTCGCGCAGACGCTGGCCGGCAAGTTAGGGATCAAGGCCCGGAGCATCGAGGCGGAGGTGGCCGACCTGAGCGGCGGCAATCAGCAGAAGGTGGTCCTGGCCAAGTGGCTCGGCACCGATTGCCGGGTTTTGCTGCTCGATGAACCCACGCGGGGCGTGGATGTCGGGGCCAAGGCGGAACTCTACCGCCTCATCAGCGATCTGGCCGGCGGGGGACTGGCGATCGTGATGGTCTCCTCCGAGATGATGGAGTTGATCGGGCTGTGCGACCGGGTGGCCGTCGTCAATCGGGGCGGGATTGCGGGCGTGCTGGAAGGCGCCGCTATTACCGAAGAGAACATCATGCGGCTGGCTGTCCAGAAAGGAACTGGAGGAATCGGTTGATGGAACAGCAGCAACGAGGCACGAAAGGCACGGCGGACGTTGACCGCCCGGCGGCGCGGCGGCTCCATCGGGAGAGCCTCGTTGTCCTGGTGCTGGAGTACAACACGGTCCTCATCTTCCTGGCCATGCTCGTGCTGGCGGCATCGTTGTCGGATGTTTTCTTCAGCCGGAATAACATATTCAATCTGCTGCGCCAGGTGGCCGGGCTGGCGGGGATGGGCCTGGGCATGCTGCTGGTGATTCTGACGGCGGGAATCGATCTGTCCGTCGGTTCGGTGGCGGCGCTGGCGAGCGTCATGGTCGCCTGGTTGCTCGGCGTATTGGGCCTCGGGCCCGCGCTGGTCCTGACCGTCGCCATCGGTTCCCTGTGCGGCGCCGTGTCCGGCTATCTGGTGGCGGCGAGGAATATGGCGCCGTTCGTCGCCACCCTGGCCATGATGACCATCGCCAGGGGCTTTGCCTTCATCGTCTCGAAAGGATCTCCGATCATCATCGCCGATCCAAGATTGAATAACTTCGGGTCCGCCTATTGGCTGGGAGTTCCGGCGCCCGTCTTCGTGATGGTTGTCATATTCGGATTGGTGGCGTTTCTGCTGCGATACACGGTGTTTGGAAGAATAGTGACCGCCATCGGCAGCAACGAGGCCGCGGTCAGGCTGGCCGGGGTGCGGACCGGATGGTACAAGTTCGCGGTATATTGCATTTCCGGCGCCTTCTGCGCCATCGCCGGAATCATCAGCACGAGCCGAACCGGTGTCGGATCGCCCATCGTCGGAACCGGCGCTGAGTTGGATGCCATCGCCGCCGTGGTGATCGGCGGAGCCAGCCTCGGCGGCGGCAAAGGAACCGCCTTTCAGACTCTGTTGGGCGTGCTCATTCTCGGCATCATCGGCAACATCATGAACCTCATGAACATCCCGGGCTATCCCCAACAGGTGGTCAAGGGCCTGATCATCATTTGTGCCGTTCTACTCCAGGGTTGGCGTCGAAATCCGGAAGGGTGACGCCCGAGGATGGCACAAGGCGGCGCACCCCTGTCATCCGAGCCCTGTTTTTGAATACAATTGTGTTGCCAACGAGGCCAGGAGAGATAGCGGAAATGGATCGACGATTCTTTCTGAAGTCGATGGCGGCAGCGTCCACCAGTGCACTCGTGGGTCTGCCGCGCGCGGAGGCCGCGTTGCCTCCGGCGAAGATCACTCGGGTGCGGATTTATCAGCCTCCGAATCTCAACCAGCTTTTCAATCAGAGCAATATGCTTTGCACGGTGGAGACCGACGCCGGCCTCACCGGCATCGGGGAAGGCGGCTCCAAGGACACGCTGGAGCAGTGCGCCGGAAGCCTGATCGGCAAGAACCCGTTCCAGATCGAAACCCTCTGGCAGAGGATGTACATGGAATGGTTCTACCCGCCCGGCAGGGAGAAGATCCACGCGCTGGGAGCGCTGGATATGGCCCTGTGGGACATCAAGGGCAAGGCCTTCAAAGCGCCCGTCCACCAGTTGTTGAACGGTTCCGAGCGCGACTATTTGGAATGTTACCCCACGGGCGGCGCCGGCGGCGGCAGTGGACTGAGCGGCGGCCGCGGCGCCGGCATGAGCTTGAAGGAGCGCGCCGCGGCCACGATTGCGGCCGGATACCGTGCCTTTCGCATTGACGGGGGCATCGGTCTCGGCGGCAACGTCTTCGATGTTCACCAGCGTGTGCGCGAGGTGGCCAGAGCCTGCAAAGAGGTCCGGGAAGGAGTGGGCGAAAAGGGCGACTGGAGCATTGACTTTCACCAGAAGTTCGATTTCCCAGACGCGCTTCGCTTATGCCGCCTGATCGAAGAGTACGAGCCCTACCTGGTGGAAGACCCGGTGCGCGACGAGCAGTTCCTGGAGGACATTCCGAAACTGCGGAAGATGACGACCTGCCCCTTGGCTGCCGGCGAGGAGTGGGGCCAGCGTTGGAATTTCAACCCACTGGTAGAGAACCACGACATCGATTACATCCGCGCTACACTGCCCAACGTCGGGGGCATCACGGAGTTGATGAAGATAGCGGCGCTTTGCGAGACGCACGCCATCGGAATCGTTCCGCACTTCACGGGCCCCGTGTCTACCGCGGCGCTGGCAAACTGCCTGGCGACGTATCCGGGCCCGGTGTTGTTCGAGTACAACTATGGCGAGCGGCCGATCGATTACCTGCCGGAGTGCCTGGATTTCAAGCAAGGCAAGCTCTATACCAATGAACGCGCAGGATTGGGAGTCACGCTGGATTTCAAGTTGGTGAAGCAGATCGGCGAAGTGACGACGCCCATCAGTCGCCAGGTTTACAGGCGCCCGGATGGATCGCTTACGCACTGGTAGAAGGCGATGAGGGTTTTGATTGGACTGAGAAGCAGCTCGGGGAAAGATGCCGGTTGACATTGGATACGGCCTTGTGCACAATATTCCTTAAACGTTAACCGTAACGGGAACTGTCGGCCCAGAACCAGACCGGGAAACGAGATCCAGCCTTCCTGGGGATCTCTTGTTCAGGCTGAAGGACAGGAGCGCCCGGCGGAACCGACCACCTCTCGATCGTCCTCTTTCGTGGTGGGTGGACAGAACTACGCCGCGCGCTCCTGAAGACAGTGCCGGGCCGCCTGCCCCGCGGCGCGGGAAGTGAGGAAAAACAGGATGACCATCAGCAGACGAAGTGCCATGGCGGTTCTGGGAGGTGCAATTTCCTCCGCCAGCTTGAAGCGGGTATCCGCGGCCCAGGCAGAAGCGTTTGACATCGAAAAGGGCCCCTTCCAGGCGACCCGGGAATCGCTGAAGGCGTACCGTGTGCCTGAATGGTTTCGCGATGCCAAGTTCGGCATTTGGGCCCACTGGGGGCCGCAATCGGCCGCCGAATACGGCGATTGGTACGCCCGCCGCATGTATTTCCAGGGCGAACGGCAGTACGAGTACCACGTCAAGACATACGGCCACCCGTCGAAGTTCGGATTCAAGGACGTGATTGCCACCTGGAAGGCGGACAAGTTCGATCCGGATCATCTGATGCAGCTCTACCAGAAGGCGGGGGCGAAGTACTTCTGCAGCATGGGGGTCCACCACGATAACTTCGACTTGTGGAACTCCAGGTATCAGCCGCGGTGGAACGCGGTGGCGTCGGGCCCGAAGAAGGACATCGTCGGTCTGTTCCGCAAGGCGGCCCTCAAGCAGGGGATGAAGTTCGCGGTGAGCGAGCACCTGGGCTTCAGCTATAACTGGATGGCGGCCGCGCACACCAGCGACAAAACCGGTCCCTACGCCGGGGTGCCCTACGACGGCGCCGATCCACAGTACGCGGACCTCTACCACGCCCTTCCCAAGGATTACGACTACTCCAAACTGACCCCGCTCGGCATGTCGCTGACGGCGCCGGACTCCTGGAAGCAACTCTACTACAACCGGATCAAGGATCTGGTCGATCAGTATGAGCCCGACATGCTCTATACCGACGGCGGGATCATGTACGAGGAACACGGCCTCAACCTGGTGGCGCACCTGTATAACTCAAGCGCCAGGCGGAACCAGGGCAAAGTCGAATCCATCTACACCAGCAAGTCACGGCGGGACTGCGTGGAGGGGACCTGTGTGATGGACATCGAGCGGGGCCTCGCGGAAGGGATTTCGGCCAATCCCTGGCAGACCGACACTTGTCTCGGCACCTTTCACTACGACAAGACCTATCTGGAGAAAGGCACGTACAAGTCGCCGAAGCGGGTGATCGACATGTTAGTCGATATCGTCAGCCGCAACGGCAACCTGTTGTTGAACTTCCCCCTGCCCAACAGCGGCGCGCTGGATTCCGCGGAACTGAAGACTCTGGACGAAATCACCCGGTGGATGGCGGTCAACAGTGAAGGCATTCATAGCACCCGTCCATGGAAGATCTTCGGCGAAGGTCCTGGCACGAAGACCGCCGCCGTGCCAGGCCAGCGGTTCAACGAGAATAGCCGCAAGGATCTGACCGCCGAAGACGTTCGCTTCACCACCAAGGGCAACGCGCTGTATGCGTTCGTCATGGGCTGGCCGGAGAAGGAGACGGTGATAAAACCTCTCGGGACCGCCAGCGCCGGCATGAAGGTGGCCAACGTGGCGCTGCTGGGTTTTCCGGGCAAGCTCAAGTGGACGCAGGAAGCCGAGGGCCTGAAGGTGCAGATGCCGCAAGAGAAACCTTGCGATCATGTCATCACGCTGAAGATCGCCGGCGCGTAAGGCAGCGCCTTTCAGCCGGAAGGCCAAGGTGCGGTAGTCTGTTTGGAGGTCAACCTGTATGATGCGTAGCCAAGTTCGTCTATCCGCGCTGCTGGCGCTTTGCATGGCATTCCTGGTGGCGTCCGTTCCGCTCGCCGCCGCCGGCGTCCCTGGGGTGACGGTCCGGGAGACCACCATGGTCATCCCCACTTACATGGCCGGAGACCCGGAGCCCAACCCCATGTTCTACTTCGGACGGCTCTCGCAGGGAGCGCAGGCGCCGGTCTATCCCTATCCCATGTACGACATTCTTACGGCTAAGAAGGCCGACAAGACTTATAAGATTGTCTACCTGGAGAACGAGTATGTCCGCATCGGCATCCTGCCGGAGATCGGCGGCCGCATCTTCGAAGGCGTGGACAAAACCAACAACTACAATTTCATTTATCGCCAGCACGTCATCAAACCGGTGCTCATCAGCATCATCGGGGCGTGGATTTCGGGCGGCGTCGAGTGGAACATTCCCCACCACCACCGTGCCAGCACTTTCCTCCCCGTGCAGTACACGGTGGAAGAGAACGCCGACGGCAGCAAGACTGTCTGGATTGGCGAGCTGGAAGTGCGCCAGCGCATGCGGTGGGCCGTCGGCTACACTTTGCGGCCCGGCAAATCCTACATGGAGGCGAAGCTGCGCATCCTGAACCGCACTCCCGAGGTGAACACCATGCTGTGCTTCACCAACGTCGCGGTTCATGCGAACGACGATTACCAGGTCATCTTCCCGCCCAGCACGCAACTGGGCACCGGCCACGCCAAGCGCGATTTCAGCACATGGCCGATCAATGGCGAGGGTGCCGACGCCAGCCGGTGGAAGAGCCACCTGGGAGGCTCGGTCTTCGCCTGGAACTATGAGGACGATTTCTTCGCCGGCTACGACCACGGCAAGCAGGCCGGAGTGATGAGCGTCGCCGACCATAACATCGTTCCGGGTAAGAAGTTTTTCGAGTGGGGCGGGAATGCCGGCGGGCGCACATGGGACACCAATCTTACAGACTCCGATGGCCCCTACATCGAGCTCATGACCGGGGCCTATTCGGACAACCAGCCCGACTATAGCTGGCTGCAGCCCTACGAAGGGCGCTCGTTCTCCATGAACTGGTACCCATTCCGCGATATCGGCGGCGTGAAGAAGGCCAATCTGGACGCGGCGGTGAACCTCGACGTGGCCAACGGCTCCGCCAAAGTGGGGTTCTATACCACCTCGGCCCACGCCGCGGCGAAAGTCACGCTCAAGGCCGGCCAGAAAGTCCTACTCCAGGAGACCGTGGCTATCAACCCGGGCAAGCCTTACACTAAGCAGGTCGCCATCCCCGCCGGCATCGACGAGCACGACCTGGTGGCTTCCATTTCGGCCGGCGGCAAGGAGTTGGTCTCCTACTCGCCCGTCCGGCTGCCGCCGGTGACGATCCCAACGGTTGTGACGCCCCCACCCGTGCCGGCGGATGTCAAGACCAACGAGGAACTCTATCTCATCGGTCTCCGCGCGCAGCAGTTCCACGATCCAGTGATCGATCCCATGCCGTACTGGGAGGAAGCTCTTCGACGCGATCCGGGCGACTCGCGCGTGAACACCGCCCTGGGCATTACCGCCTACACCAAGGCCAGGTACGCGGAAGCCGGGAAGTATCTGCGCACGGCCATCGCGCGGCTCACGGACAAGTACACTACGCCGAAGGACGCCGAGGCCATCTACTACCTGGGGGCCACCCTGAAGGCGGAGGGCAAGACCGGCGAGGCTTACACTAACTTCTTCAAGGCGACGTGGAGCCAGGCATGGAAGGCCTCCGGCTACTATTCGCTGGCCGAGATCGCCGCCGCGCGCGGCGATATGACGGCGGCGCTCGATTTTGTCAACCGTTCGATCGATTCCAATGCGCTCAACATACGGGCGCAGAACCTGAAGGCCGCCGTATTGCGGCACACCGGGCGCTCCAGGGAGGCTCAACAGTTGCTGGCCACGGCCGCGCACAAGATCGACCCGCTGGACGTGCGGTCCATGGCGGAGCGCTGGCTGGCCTCGAAGGACCCGGCGGCAGCCAAGACGCTCACCTCCACCATGATCGATCATCCGCAAACGGCCCAGGAGACGGCAGCCGAGTACCTCGACGCGGGTTTGTGGCGGGACGGCACCGACGTGCTGCTGCAAATGGTCGCCGCGGTCCCCGATAAGTCCAAGGTCCACCCCATGGCCTATTACTATCTGGGCTACTTCGCGGAGAAACTGGGCCAGGCGCCGAAGGCGTCCGAGTATTACAAGCTGGCCATGACTCTCCCCCCGGACTACGTCTTCCCCTTCCAGGCCGAGGTCATCGACGTGCTGCAGGCCGCCATGAAGGCCAACCCTCGCGATGCGCGCGCGCCTTACTACCTGGGCAATCTGCTGTACGACTGGCAGCCGGAAGAGGCCGCCCGGCTTTGGGAGGCATCCGAGGCGATCGACCCCTCCTTCGCCATCGTCCATCGCAACCTGGCGACGGCTTACGCCCACCAGAAGTCGGGGGCCGACCTGGGCCGGGCCATCGCGGAGCTGGAGAAGGCGGTTTCGCTGGACCGCAAGTACGCCCTGCATTTCGCCGAGTTGGATGAACTTTACGAGCGGGCCGGCACTCCCATCGAGCAGCGCCTTCCGCTGTTCGAGAAGAATCGGGACGTGGTGGCGCAACGCGATGACGCGCAGAACCGCGTCGTGGCGCTCAAGGTGGCGGCGGGCAAGTACGACGAGGCCATCGCCATGATGACCGGCCGTAAGTTCGCGGTGGCCGAAGGCGCCAACCTCAACGTAGCCGAGCACTGGGCGAGCGCCCACATCCTGCGCGGCCAGCAGCACCTCACCGCCAAGCGGTACAAAGAGGCGATCGCCGATTTCGAGAAGGCTCTCGCCGTGCCTGAAAACCTTCCCATGCGCGGGCCTGGGTCGGCCGGTCCTCGCGACGCTGAAGTCGCCTACCTGACCGGGCTGGCCTACGAGGGGTTGGGCGACCATGCCAAGGCCACCGAGTCCTGGAACCGTGGGGCCGCACCCCCGGCACTCACGGGACGGCGTGGCGGCGGAGGGGGCGGCGCTGGGGTCGCACCCCGCGCCGGTCAATCCTACTTCCAGGCGCTTTGTCTGGTAAAGGCCGGCCAGGCCGACAAGGCCAAGGCGATCTTCCAGAGCCTGGTGGACTCGGGCCAGCGCGCGCTCCAGGAGCCCGCATCCGGGGAAGCAGCCCTTGCCGGCGTGCAGTCCCCGCGCCTGCGTGCGGCCTACGCGCATTACACCATCGGCCTCGGCTGCCTGGGTCTCGGCGACGCCAAGGCGAAAACGGAACTGGAGCGGGCCGTCGAGGCCAGCCCGGATTTGCTGGGCGCCAGGACAGCTCTGGCTGCCTTGAAGTAGGATTCGCCAACGCCGGCCGGGATTCCTGTCCCGTACCTGTTTCCGTCTACGGGCGGGCGCCGTCGCCCGGACCACGGCCGCCGCCCGCGGCAGGAGGCGGCGGGGCGGACACCCAGTCGTCGGATCGGAACTGCGGCGCCGGCAGGCCGTCCGCGTTGTAGAGATTCGCGCCTTCCGGCCAGCGATGCCACGCATAGCGAACGGCCACGGGCGCCGCGACGCCGGGGGCGGTCACCACAATCGTATTGCCATCGATCCTGGCGGCCGCATCCACGAAGTTCTTGTCCGCGCCGGCAATTTGGAACCACTTGAGGTCTCCGCCCCTGGCGGCCAACCCTCCGCCGACATGCGTAAACCTGACGCGGATCGATTGGCCTTCGACCTCGATCGAATCGTACATCGGGCCGTAGTATTCGATCTTCTCGCCATACACGTTGGCGCGCGCGATCCGCGCCAGACGGTCGCACAAGTCCTGCTTGTTCTTGGGATGCACGTTGGTCTTCTCGCCGATATCCATGGCCACCGCCATGGCGGTGTGGGGGACCTTCAGCGCCTGCGCCTGCGCTTCGCGCACCTCGGGGCGGTTGCTGTTGGCATCCTCGGCCGCAAGCTGGACGAAGTAAAAGGGGAATTCGCCCTGTCCCCACTGCTGCCGCCAACTCGCGATCACATGCTCCATCACCACCGGATAGAGCTGCAAGCCTTCGGTGATCGATTCGCCCTGATACCACAGCACGCCCTTGATCGCGTAGGGCTGGATCGGCTTGATCATGGCATTCCACAGGACGTACGGGCTGTGCTGGTTGGTGAGTGGATTGCCCCGCCCGCCGCCGCGTCGAGCCCCACCAGGCTGGGCGGCCGGTGCGTCTGGCGGCGGAGCGGGATTATCCGCCGCCGCCGCCGCCGCAGACTTGAATGCGGCCACCTGCGCCGCAAAGCCATCCATAATCCCCTTGAGACGCGTATCGGGCTCCAGCACATCCTGGCTCACCCACGCCTGCGCACAACTGGCGCCAAACGCCGACGTGATGAACCCGATGGGCTGGTGAATCGCCTTCTGCAAATCGCGCGAAAACAAGTAGCCGATGGCCGAAAAGCCCGGCACCGTCGCGGGCGTGCAGACCTGCCACTTGCCCGCCACATCCTCCAGCGGCGATTCGCTCGTCTTGAGCGGAACTCTGAATTCCCGAATCATCGGACAGTTAGCCGCCGCGATCTCCTCCGCCTCGTTGGCGATGCCGGCGAACCGCTGGGCCATGCCGGGGTATTTGGCCGTGTCGCCTGAGACCACAAAATCCATATTCGACTGCCCCGACCCCAGCCAGACTTCGCCGACGAGGATGTCCACGATCTTGATGGTGTTCTTGCCCGCGATGGTCATCTCGATCGGGTCGCTGGAAGCCCGGAGATTGGTCAGGCGGACCATCCATTTCCGATCCGCCCCGGCCGTCGCGGACTGCTTCTGACCGGCGATGCTCACCGTGACCTGCTCGCCCGGATCGGCCCACCCCCAGACCGGCACGCTCATGCCCTGCTGCAGGACCATGTGATCGCCGAATAGCGCCGCCGGTTTGACATCGGCCCGTAGCACCGTCAAGTTGCACAGCGTGAACGCGAGGCCCGTCAACGCCGTCGAGAGCCGCATCCGGGAAGGGTTATTCATGTAGGTTTCCTCCGCGAGAGAAAGAGATCCGTATAGGAGTATATCGCAGGAAACGAACCGCGTTAGAAACCGATCCGAATGGGGTATAATCCCACCGACGACATTCTCCGGAGGCAATTGTGATAACAAGATCCGTTTCATTCCTGTTGGCCGCACTCTGGCTCGCCGCGGCGCCGGCTGGCGCTCAAACCACCGCGGGCGCCTCCGCGGCTATTCCCCATCTTCAGAAGCAGGGCACGGCCACCCAGTTGATCGTCGATGGCAAGCCGTTTCTGATGCTGGCGGGAGAACTGCGCAACTCCAGCGGCTCGAGTCTCGACTACCTGAAGCCGATTTGGCCGAAGCTGGTGGCGATGCACATCAACACCGTCCTGACCGCCGTTTATTGGGAGCTGTTGGAACCCAAAGAGGGCCAATTCGATTTCACCCTGGTGGATGGCGCCATCCAGGCTGCGCGGGAAAACAATCTGCGTCTGGTGTTCCTCTGGTTCGGAAGCTGGAAGAACGGCGTCTCCAGTTACCCTCCCGCATGGGTGAAAACCGATCAGAACCGGTTCCCGCGGGTCCAGGACAAAAACGGCAAGGGCCTGGAGACCCTCTCCACCCTCGGCACGGCGAGCCGCGATGCCGATAGCCGCGCCTTTGCCGCCCTCATGCGGCACATCAAGCAAGTGGACATCCGCCACACGGTCATCATGATGCAGGTGGAGAACGAAGTAGGCGTGCTGGGCGACTCGCGGGATAGGTGCGAGGCCGCGAACAAGGCTTTCGAGGGACCCGTGCCAAAAGAGTTACTGGATTATGTCGCCAGCCACAAGGACATTCTGCACCCGGATCTCAGCAAGGCGTGGGAAGCGGCCGGGTCCAAGACGTCCGGGACCTGGGAACAGATCTTCGGCAAGGCTGCGTACACGGATGAGATCTTCATGGCTTGGAACTATGCGAGCTACGTTGGCCATGTGGCGGCGGCGGGCAAAGCCGAATACCCGCTGCCCATGTACGTGAACACCTGGTGCTCCATGCCCTCGCCGGGCCGGGGCCCCGGGACGTACCCCAGCGGCGGCCCCGAGCCCCGGGTGGGGAACATCTGGAAAGTGGGCGCGCCGGCGATCGACATACGCGGGCCGGATCTCTACTCGCCGAATCAACCCGACTGGATCAAATGGTACCGGGCCAACGATACGGACAACCCTTTGTTCATCCCCGAGACGGATAGCACGCGGGGCGCTTATCACCTCTTCTATGCGTTGGGGCAGCACGACGCCATGGGTTACGCGCCGTTTGCCATCGACGAACTCCTCTACCCGGTCAATCCCGCGGCCAATCCTGGGACCAAGCCGGCGGACCTGCCGCTGGCGAAGAGTTACGCCACCGCCGGGCAACTCGCCCCCGTGATTCTCAAGTACCAGGGCAAAGATAAGATGGCCGGCGTAGTGGTAAGCGCGGAGGAACCGTCGCAAAAGGTCACGTTGGGCGACTACGTCCTGACGGTAAGTTATCCGCGGAGCGGGCGACGCCCGGCGCCGCCCCCGGCCACGCCCGGTGCCGCGGCGCCAGCCACTCCGGCCCCCGCGCCCGCGCCCGCGGGACCGCCCCCGGTCGGAGTTATCGTCATTTCCGCGGGGCCAGGCGAGTACTTCATAGCCGGCAGCGGGCAAGTGAACGTAACCTTCGCGCCGAACACGCCCGGGGATCCAATCGCCGGCGTCCTCTCCATTGAGGAGGGCTCCTTTGTGAATGGCCGGTGGGCTCCCGGACGCAGGTTGAACGGCGACGAGACCAGCCAGGGGCAATTCGCGCGGATTGGCGGCAACGGGATACCCAACGGCAGCATTCAGCGAGTGAAGCTCTATCGCTACCGCTGACGCCGCTTCCGTCGCGGGTGCTTAACGGTTTTGGGGGGACACGGCCAGGCGTAGCGTTTCCTGTGGGGCAAACCCTGGGACATCCATGATAAGTACTTGTCAAGAGAAAAAACACTTCTCCCTGCACTCCCCAGAAGGATTTGAAGCGCCTGGATGATGAAGCCGACCGTTAGCGCGACGATTGACCGTTTGCGATCCGTTAATGATAGGGCCAACGCATCAGCGTGACCAGACATCCATTTGCGGGAACAGCATGACGCCGTCCACGAAGATTGAATTTGGGGAAACCGGCCGGCCTCGAAACAGACAAGTTGGCACATCGGGAGGCGAGCCTCCGTCGTGCAGTCCCAGGGAAGTGAGGAACGGCCGGTGGATCGCTGATCCATCGTTGCGTCGCTACACACTGCCGGGTCTTGGTGATTTTCCCGCCAGAGCCGCCCGTCGCATCGATCCTTTCGGCGGAACGGCCCGGAGCAGTCAAGGGCGCGCCCGGTTTTGGCGCGGCGAAGCGAACCCTTGACGGCGAGGACCGTTCTGGCATTGGACCCCTCACGACGGGCGGCTCTGGTGGGAAAATCACCTTTCCCGCTGGTGAGCTCAGAGCGTGTTTTTAAGCCACTTGCTTGACCTCCTGCATCTCGTTCGCGGGCGGGTTGCGCACCTCGAACCGCTTGCCCGATTTGTCCACCGCCAACAAATACGCCACCAACTTCCGCGCCACCGCCAAGGTCGCCCGGTTGCGATCGCCGCGCTTCAGTTCCCTCTCGTGGAGTTCGGCCAACTGCCGGTTCCACCGCGGCGCCAGTTTCGCTGCCTCGATCAGCACCGTCTGCAAATGCGCGTTGCGCTGCTTGCTGATCGGCCCCCGCTGCTGTTTGTCGGCCGACGACTTCAGCGCCGAGGTCAATCCGCAGTAGCTCTCCGCGTCCCCTATTGAGGGGAACCGCCGCGGGTCGCAGATCTCCAGTGCCCAGCTCAGCGCCGTCACCTCGCCCACGCCTCGGATGCTCTTCAGCAAGTTCACCCGCTTCACCAGCAGCGGATCTCTCTGTAATCGGTCGAGCAGTTGACGCTGCGTCGCGGCGAACGTCTCCAGCGCCCCCCGGCTCAGCCGCAGCAGATCCTTCACCGATTCCGGCACTTCTTCCAACTGGTCCAGCAACTCGCTGAAATACTTTGCCCCGTGCAGTCGCTGTTTGCTGTATTCCGCTCCCACTTCCATCAACAGCCCGCTCATTCGGTTCTTCATCTGCACCGCCTGTCCCACCACCAGGTTCCGGTAGCGCAGCAACCGCCGCAGATCGCGCAGCTCCGGCGGCGCCACATAGCAGACCGGCAGCAGATTGCAGCGCACCAGGTCGGCGATCTTCCGGGCATCCAGCTGGTCGTTCTTCTTCTTGGCCGCGCCGATGGCTTTCATCATTGAGGGGTTCCCCATTTGCAACTCTGCGGCAAACGGCTTCAGTACGTCGTAAATCCAACTGCTGAACAGCGTGGCTTCCATCGCGCCGTGCCAGGGTTCCGTGCGTTTCTGTGCCCACTCCCGCAGCACTTGGTGCGTGGACCGCAGTTTGCCCTCTTCGATGATCTTGCCGTCGGCGGTCTTGACGCAGTAGCTGATGCTTTTCTTGTGAACGTCGAATCCGATATAGTGTTTGATGTTCATAGGGTTCTCCTGATTGAGGTTTCTGAGCCGGTTCGCAAAAACCGTTCTCGGCATTGTACCCTTCAGGAGAACCCGACAGCACCATACTTATACATTCAAACAGACAGCCAGTTTCCGGCAAACTGCGCCGGAAACTTGGTGTCAGTCCCGGGTTTGCGGCGTATAGCGTTCCACCTCCCCCAAAACGGTTAAGCACCCTGCCGTCGCGCGCGTGTTGCGCTCGGGACGACGGAGCGCTACCATTTGCGGAACGGCGGCCTTCCCCTGAAGACTGGGCCGCCGCCGATGCCCACCGCTCGACCACACCGGCGGGCAACAGTGAACGAGTTTCCGGGTCGCGGCGTGTGCGTGCACGATGCGACGTGACACGACTCGGGTGGAAGGAGGCTTGATGGTGCTGCCCGGCCTTTCCCGCCGCGGTTTCTGCGGCATGAGCGCAACCGCAGTTTCGGCGGGCGCTTTTTCGACCGCCGCATTGGCGCAGACGGTCGCCGCCCGCGTGGGCATCCAAGCGGCCGATCTGCCGAACCTGGGGATCAAGGAAGTGAAGGCGTATGTCACCGGCTCCGGACGCCTTGCCTCGATCGTGACGGAAGGCGGAGTGGAGGGCAATTGTACGCTCCAGGATCGGGTCTTTCACGCCGATTGGGACATGCGGGGTTGGGTGGAGTACGCCAAACGGGCGCTGGTGGGCAAAGATGCGCTCGATCACCTTCAACTGACATCCCAGTTCGTTCCGGTTCGCCGGCATTACGGCCAGAACCCGTATGCATCGCCCATCGACATCTGCCTATGGGACCTCCTCGGCAAGGCCCTGGGGCTACCCATATACCGGCTGATCGGTTCGCAAAAAAGCCGCGTGCCCGCCTACGCCAGTTCGCAGCACATCCAGACGAACACGCCGGACCCCTACGTGGAAATCGCGCTGCGGATGAAAGCCCAGGGATTCCGCGCGTTCAAGCTCAATCCCCCGCCCGTGACGGCCAATGGCGACAGCCACCACCGGCTCGATATCGAAATCTGCAAGGCGCTGCGCAAAGCTTTGGGAGACGACTTCATTCTGATCCACCATGCGGTGGGGAATTACTCGCGATTCGAGGCGATGGAGGTTGGCAGGGTGCTGGACGAGTTGCACTTCCGGGGATACGAAGACCCGCTGCCTTCGACCGACCTGGCGGGACACGCGGAACTCAGCCGAACGCTAAAGACGCCGCTGATCGTGGGGGAGTTTATGTTCTCGGTCTACGATTACGGCGAGTACGTGCGGAGAGACGCGGCCGGCATGTTCCGCTTCGTGGTGGACAATATCGGCGGCATCACGGGCGGGCTGAAGATCGGCACGCTGGCGGAGTGCTTCGGCATGGAATGCTCTCCGCACGGCGTCGGGAACGTGCTGCACCAGGCGGCGCACTTGCATTGCGCGCTGGCGATGGCCAACAGCGCCTTCGCCGAGGTTCCGGCGCCGCTGGGAGCTCGCGACAACCAGCCCTACATCAAGGATAGAATTGACATCGGCAGCGATGGTTACGTCGAAGCCCCGGTGAAGCCGGGGCTGGGCTATGAAATCGACCGGGCGGCGCTGGACAAGCTCACCACGCGGGTGGAGCGTTGACGACGCTGTCGCGGCGAAAAGAAATCGGGAGGTTCTTCATGATGCGGAAGCTGATCCGGATCGGCATGGCGCTGGCTGTCTCGCTCCCTCTGGCGTGGGCGCAGAGCAAACCGATTCCGCAACTGGTGAAAAAGGACGGCGGGTTCCACTTGATGGTGGACGGGAAGCCGTTCATCGTGCTGGGCGGGCAGGTAGGGAATTTCAGCGCCTTCCCGGAGATCATGGAGCGTTCCTGGGGACGGTTCAAAGCCATGAACCTGAACACCGTGGAATATCCGGTCTACTGGAACGCGATTGAGCCGGAGGAAGGCAAATTCGACTTTCGCGCGTTCGACCAGATTCTTCGCGGGCTGCGCTCGCAGGGCTTCCGTGCGGATCTGCTGTGGTTTGGGACCTGGAAGAACGGCGCCATGGACTGGACGCCCGACTGGGTTAAGTCGAACCCCCAGCGTTTCCCCCGTGTGCTGGATTCCGGCGGCAAGCCGATTCGCGTGCTCTCCCCCATGTCGAAAGCCAACATGGAAGCCGACCAGAAGGCGTATGCGGCGATGATGAAGCACCTGCTCGAGATCGACGAAGCGGACCGCACGGTGATCCTGGTGCAGGTGGAGAACGAGCCTGGATCGCTGGGCAGCGTGCGCGATTTCGCGCCCGAATCCAACCGCCTTTTTGGCGGCCCGGCGCCGGAGCAATTGACCGCGGCCCTCAAGAAAAAGCCGGGAACCTGGAAGGAAGTCTTTGGCCGCGTCGCCGATGAGGCATTCAACGCATACTATGTCTCGCACTACATCGACGAGGTGGCCAAAGCCGGCAAACAGATCTACCCGCTCCCCACGTATGTCAACGTGTGGAACGGCGGATACGGCACCAACGACAACTTCGAGAGGTTCGATCGTCCGGGCGAAACCTACCCCAGCGGAGGAGCCGTAGCCCACATGCTGGATCTGTGGAAGGCGAATGCCTCCGATATCGATATGATCGCGTCCGACATCTATCACCAGAATCCAATTACCTATCTCAAGATCCTCAACGACTATACGCGGCCGGATAACCCGCTGCTGGTGGTGGAAACGGGAAGGGGTATTGCGGCCCGCGCCTTTTTCTACGCGCTGGCGGATTTCTCGGCCATCGGTTTCGGACCTTTCGGCGTGGATGGTGGCGGCGATGCGCTGCGGCCTGATATGGCCGCCATCGCGGCGGATTTCCGCGTGGTGCGATCGGCCCTTCCCATCGTCGCCGGGTTGCAGGGAACCCAGAAACTGAAGGCGGCGGTGGAGGAGACCGGAACCGGGGCGCGCAATCTGATCTTCAGCAACTACGACGCCCTGGTGCGTTTCCGCCCGCCGGGCAGACAGCCCGCGGGGACCGTGGGCGCGGCAACGGCGGTGGGGCCGGTGGAACCGTCGGCCCGGGTGTTGATCGCCGAACTCGGACCCGACGAATTCCTGGTTATGGGCTTCGAGTCGTCGGTCGAGTTCCGCCCGGTCCAGGGCTCGTCCCACATCGCGGCGCAGTTGCTGGTCCAGGAAACGGGCGAATACGTGGACGGTGCATGGAAGCCTTCCGCACCGGGGCTCAAGGCGCAGGGCGATTACTCGGGCCCGCTGGTCAACTTACCGGCCAGCGGCTCGATGGTCAAAGTCAAGATGATGAGGTATTAGGACGCCGTCTTTGCCAGGTGCATTCGAGAATGGCGGTGGTTCGCATGGTTCGCCAGGTTCGCGAGGAGTCTAGTCTTGACATTGGCAGGCCGTCGTATATACTGCATTATGTATAGTGCATCGAACCGCGGTGCCCAAGCTGGAAATCCCTGGCCGGCGAGCCACGTAGCGCCGGAGTAATCCGCGGCGTCGATGGAAGAAATGGGAGGCATAGAAGGATGGCTCTAAACGCAGAATCCGTACCGATGCGGTGGCCGGCCGGCCCCTTGGACATCGCACGCCGGGAAAAGGCGAAGGGCTTCACGGCGGAGACCGCCGAGGTTTTTCGCCAGTGGCAGGATCCGGCTCTACTGGCAGTCGTGCAGGGTACGCCGGTCAATTGCCTGGTGGTCAGTTGGGCCTCTGGTCTGCCGGCCGATGCCGACCAGCAACGGGCGCTGACGCCGCTGATCGAGCAAGGCAAAAAGGCCGGACTTCAGTTCGTCGGCCTGATCGAAGGAGAAGCCAACAAGGCAGCCGCCGTGGCCAGCGCCCAAGCGGCCGGTCTGGCCGCCGTTCTCATGGAAGGCGAGCCGCCCTCCGGCGCGGCCCTGCCCATCATCCCGTGGAACAAGTCCAACCAGATGAAGGCGTCCGCCAACTCGCCCATCATGGGTATTTCCGATGGCGTATACCCCGGGCAACCACAATCGGCGACGCCGCAGGGCGGCCCCACCAATCTGCCCTGGGTGGATTCCAACGGAGCCGTCCTCCAGATCGCCCGCGCGCTCGCCCCCGGCAAGACCGCGTGGATCGGTTTCGATCCGCCGGCGGATCCGAAACAACTGAATGCCGAAACTTACATGTTGGCGGTAGCCGATCCCGCCAGCTACGGCGCCAAGTGGGTCATCTCGCTCGACGATCCGATGCGCGCCGACCTCGCCGCCAGGAAACAGACGGCGGTGGACACCTGGAAGAAAATCGTCGACACGACAGTCTTCTTCGAGAAGTACAAACCGGCCAAGACCTACGAGCCGGACGGCCTGCTGGCAATCGTGTCGAATTTCGCCGGGCCAGATTGGGATGCCGCCCAGGAGGCGGTCAACCTGCTGCCCCGCCTTCGCCAGCCGTTCCGCGTGATCGCGCGGCCGCTGGCGGCGAACGCGTCCTTCGCCGGTCTGCAGGCCATCTACTACGTCGACAAGGAGCCGCCCACCGCCGAATTGCGCAAGAAACTGATGGCCTTCGCCTCTGGTGGCGGCATCCTGCTGGTGCCTTCCAAGTGGCCCAATCCGGAGGGTTCGCCGGCGCCGGCCGAACCGTACCTTCTGTTCAGCATGCGTTCCGTGGGCAAAGGCCGCCTGGGGGTATGCAAGGAAGATTCGCCCGACGCGTACGATACGGTCATGGACATCCAGGTCATCATGAGTCACCGCAACGATCTGCTGCGCCTGTACAACGCGCCGTCGGCCAATTTCCTCTACGCAACTTCCGCGCAAGGCAAGCAGGGCGTGATCCACGTATTGAACTACTCGCGCCGGCCGGCCAGCGACGGACCTCTTTTCTACGTAAAGGAGCCGCATAAGTCAGCCCGCCTGGTGAGCCCGGAAATCGACTCGCCCACGGAGCTGAAATGGGTTCCCCAGGAAGCGGGCGGAGCCGAGTTGTCTCTGCCGAAGATTTCCGTGTATGGCGCCATCGAGATGGAGAAATAGGAGGCGAAGGAGACTGCAATGAAACCGAATTTGACTAGGAGAGAATTGCTGGCGGGAGTGGGAGCCGGCGCCGGCGCCCTGCTGGCGCGTCCCGCATGGAGTTTTGCCCCTGTCGCCCCGGCGGGGAAGGTCTCGGTGGCCCGATGCAAGACTTATGGGCCCGAGCTGGTCCCCACCATGGAGAAGATGTTCGATCAGATAGGTGGCCTGGGCGGGTTGGTGAAGGGCAAAACGGTAGCCATTAAGGTGAACTTCATCGGCGTTCGCTGGTCGCGGTTGGGCGACGCGTTGATGGAGGACACCTACTGGACGCATCCCCGCATGATCGGAGCCACGGCCCACCTGATGGGCAAGGCCGGCGCGAAGCGGATCCGCATCCTGGAAGGCCCGTGGTCGACCTCCGAATCGCTGGAAGAGGTCATGTTGTCCATGAACTGGCGGCCGCGGGATATCCTGGGCGCCGCCGACCATGTGGAATTCGAGAACACCAATTACCTGGGCTCGGGGAAGAAATACTCGCGGTTCATGGTGCCGGGCGGGGGGCTGATATACCCCGGCTACGACCTGAACCACTCGTACGAGGACTGCGACGTTTTCGTCTCCCTCGCCAAGCTGAAAGAGCACTCCGCCACGGGCGTTACCCTGTCCATGAAGAACGTGTACGGAACCACTCCCATCACCATCTATGGCCAGGACGCGGGAGTGGACGAACCGAGCATACGCCCTCACGGCGGACGCGGCAATTGCTTTCATTTTGCGACGCGCGTGCCATCCAAGAGCGCGCCGCAGCAGAAAGACATGAGTCTGTTTAAGGACGTCGCCAAGACACCTGGCGACATCGCCGGCTACCGGCTGCCGCGCATCATCGCCGAA
>Ga0182021_10000655_pt1 | contig 37937 bp, 31 predicted proteins | sample 612E3MmetaG_FD_120493 | JGI IMG/M metagenome (GOLD analysis project Ga0182021, IMG submission 120493) | Permafrost microbial communities from Stordalen Mire, Sweden - 612E3M metaG (Illumina Assembly) | ecosystem: Environmental > Terrestrial > Soil > Wetlands > Permafrost | place: Sweden...
AACGCCTCGGGCCGGGCATGCCCGGCCCCTACACCGCGTCCTTGTAGGGGCGAGGCACGCCTCGCCCTCGTGCCGCATGCTCCCTCGCGGCAAGGGAAGATATCAAGCGGTCACGGTACTAGTCTGCTTCACCGGCTGGAGGAATCGACATGAGAATCGTCACCGTATGGGTGGGCGCTTTGTGCCTCGCCATGGGCCCCGCTGTGGCCCAGACGCCCGCCCAAAACCAGTACCAATATCCGTTTCAGAATCCCAACCTCTCGATGGAGGATAGGGTCACCAACATCATCTCCCTGTTAACCCCGGAAGAGAAGATCGACGTTCTGGGCGCCAACTACTACCTGGGCGGACGTAACGGTCCGCCTCCCTCTCTGAACCGCCTGGGGATTCACGGCTACAACCAGGGGGAAGGCCTGCATGGTCTGGCGCGAGGCAGAGCCGATAGCCCCAACGCCATCCCCACTACGACTTTCATTCAGTCCATCGGGCTGGGGGAAACCTGGGACCCGGATATTCTCCAGAAGGCCGCCGCTGTGGAAGGCTACGAAGCCCGCTGGCTCAACCAAACCGCGAAATACAGCCGCGGCGGGTCGCAATCCCTGATCATCCGCGCGCCCAACGCCGATCTCGGCCGCGACATCCGGTGGGGCAGAAATGAAGAGTGCTACGGCGAGGATGCATACCTCAACGGCACGCTCACCGCCGCCTTCGTTCGCGGCCTGCAGGGCAACGATCCCAAGTACTGGCAGACCGCTGCCCTGTTGAAGCACTTCCTGGCCAACAGCAACGAAAACGGCCGGATGGGATCGTCCTCCAACTTCGACGAGCGACTCCTGCGCGAGTATTACTCCGTGCCGTTCCGTATGGGCTTCGAAGCCGGAGCCCGCTCTTACATGGCCGCTTACAACGGCATGAACGGAATCCCCATGACCGCCCAGCCAATCTTGAAGGACATCACCATCAAGGAGTGGGGGGTGAACCACATCATCACCACGGACGCCGGCTCTCTCGACGCCATGGTGAGAGCTCACAAGTACTTTCCGGACCTGCCCACGGCCGCGGCGGGCGCAATTAAAGTGGGCATCAACCAGTTTCTCGACGGCATATACAAGGCCAATATCACTCTGGCCCTCGAGAAAAAGCTGATCGCCATGGCCGAGATTGAGGAGGTCGTCAGAGGCAGCTTCCGGGTAATGATCAAGCTCGGAATGCTCGACCCTCCCGAGATGGTCCCCTACACCAAGATCAAGGACGGTCCGGAGCCCTGGACGCGGGACGAGAACAAGTTGCTCGCCCGCCAGGTGACCGAAGAGGCAATCGTTCTTCTGAAGAATCGGAACAACCTGCTGCCTTTGGATAAGTCCAAGCTGAAGTCCATCGCGGTGGTCGGCCAGCGGTCCAATGACGTCGCCTGGGACTGGTATAGCGGCGCGTTCCCCTATAAGGTTACGCCGCTCGATGGAATCAAGAACAAGGTCGGCCCCGGCGTCAAAGTAAACTTCGCCCTCAACAACGATAACAACGCCGCGGTGGATGCGGCCAAAGCCTCCGATGTGGCCATTGTCGTCATTGGCAACCACCCCACCTGCGATGCCGGCTGGGCCAAATGCGAAGCCCTCAGCGACGGCAAGGAAAGCATCGACCGCCGGTCCATCGAACTGCAGCCGGCGCAAGAACAATTGATCGAGGATGTCTTCAAGGCCAATCCCCGGACCATCGTGGTGCTCAAGGCCAGCTTTCCGTTCGCCATCAACTGGGCGCAGCAGAACGTGCCCGCCATCGTTCACATGGCCCACAACAGCCAGGAGGAGGGCACGGCTCTGGCCGACGTTCTGTTCGGCGACTACAACCCCGCCGGGCGTTTGGTCCAGACCTGGGTGAAATCGATGGACGATTTGCCGCCCATGATGGACTACAACCTCCGTAATGGCCGCACGTACATGTATTTCAAGGGCCAGCCGCTGTATCCGTTCGGCTATGGGCTGAGTTACACGACGTTCGCTTACTCGAACCTCCGCGCCAGCTCTTCGCGTCTGACCAAAGACGGCCAGATGAGCGTCACCGTCAGCGTTCGCAATACCGGCAAACGGGACGGCCAAGAGGTGGTCCAGTTGTACGTGACGCACGTGGGATCCAAGGTCGAGCGGCCCATCGAAGAACTCAAGGGTTTTCAGCGCGTCGCCCTGAAGGCGGGCGAGACGAAGATCGTGCTGTTCCAGCTAAAGGCGAAGGACCTTGCCTACTGGGACGCCGATAAGAAACAGTGGGTGGTGGAGGACGAGAAAGTCAACCTGATGGTGGGCGCCTCCTCCGCCGACATCAAGCTGCAGCAGACCATCGCCGTGGGAACGTAGCGGTGGGGCAGGCCATCGCTTCTTGTGGCCTGCCGCTCACCATGGAAGACAGACGACAAAAGACGATCGTCTGTCCCACTGCTACAATCCGGATATGGTAAAAGGCATTGAACATACCGCCATCGCGTCGCCCGATCCGCACAAACTGGCTCACTGGTACGTGGAGCACCTCGACTTCGTCGTCAACTACCAGTCGTCGAACAGCAAGACGACGTTTGTGAAGGCGTCGGACGGGTCGATGATTGAGATCATCGAGTCCAACGGCGCGCCGCCGGCCGCGCTGGACATGAAGGCTGCCGGGTTGCGGCACCTGGCCATCGCGGTCGCGGATTTCGACGCGGTCTACGAGCGGTTGAAGGACCAGGGTGTTTCATTCCTGACCGCGCCGGAGAAGAAGGGCGGGAACGCGCTGGTGTTCTTCACCGACTGCGACGGGAACATTCTGCATCTGCTGCAACGGGAGAAGCCGCTGCCGTAGGCGCGGCGCCTATGGCGCGATGAGGGAGGTGCCACCACGCCGGCCGTCATTGAAGCCCCAACAAGTTTGGAGGAACCCGATTATCTCGCCAATCTGCGCCTCGGTGAGATCGAGTTTCGTCGGCAGCATCTGTATCTGTACGCGCTTCCACGGGTCCTGGGGTTGGTGTTGGGGAATAGCTGCAATATCGACTGCCCGCATTGTTACCAGGCCAAGAACGGCGACAACCTGCTCAAGCCCGCGGCGATTGGCGACGAGTTGCGCCGCGAGTTCCGGGCCTTCTACCCCTATCTTTCGACACTGCGGGTACAAGGCGGCGAGGCATTTGCCTATCCAGGATTCGCCGCTCTGATCGAAGATGTAGGCGAAACGGTCCGGCGGCCCATCCTTAGCGCCAGCACCAACGGAACGCTCATCGACGAGCGCTGGGCCGAGCGGGTCGTCCGCACTCCTTTCCGCAACCTGACCGTCTCGATCGATGGTGGCACGGCCGCTACGTATGCCCGTTTGCGCCGCGGAGCGCAACTTGAGGCGGTGCTGGCCAACGTGGAGCGCATCCAGCGCTGGAAAAGCAAGCTTGCCAGCGAAATGCCGTATCTCGATTCGTTCTTTGTGGTCATGCGGTCGAACTTTCGCGAGCTTCCACAGTATTTCGAGTCGATGGCCGCGGCCGGGTTTTCCGAGATCTCGCTCCAGACCCCGGAAATCAACCGCGAGAATTCACTCCGCGAGCCTGCGTTGGTGCGCGACGAGATGATTGCGGACGGCGCTGAGGTGCGCGAGTTGTACCAGGTACTGCAAGGGCTGCTGCCTCTCGGGCGCCGTCTTTTCCGAGCTGTCCGGACGAGTGGGTTTACGTCGCTTTTCCGGGATCATGGGCTGGATGCGTCTTTCCTCCGGGAAGATTCCGAAGGGCTTTATCCCGATAGCGAAGGGTTGACGGCCCCGTCATCGTCCGATGCGCCGATCGCGACATCTACCGAAGATCGCATTTCCCTGTGCCCCAATCCCTGGACCACACTCTTCGTGGCTGAGAACGGAGACGTACATCTCTGTTTTCTCGCCGAACCGGTAGGCAATCTCTACCAGGCTCCCCTGATTTCGATTTGGAATGGCCCGGCTGCCCTGGCGAAGCGCAGCCAGCTCATCTCCGGACGATACGTTGCCTCGGGCTGTTCGCCCCGCTGGTGCTCGTGGCGCGACGGCAAGAAGGCCGCCGTGGCAGCTTCGGCTGAAATCCAATCGGGAATTGCGGAGATGCGGCAACTGGCCAGCCGGGCCGCGGCTGTGCCGCCATCGATCCAGACCGATGAGTATCCCTCCGGCCTGCCGGCAGTACGGCGCCAGGTGTCCGCGTGGAAACGCTCCGTACATGAGTTACAAGCGATTGTCGAGCGGCTTTGCGAGACCAACGAGCGGATTCAAGAGAAAGGCCAGCGGTATATCTCTCGATTGGAGGCCAAGGAATCCGCGGCGGATGCCCACATTGCGCATCTGGAAGCGAAGGCCGGCAAGGCCGTCGCGGACTACGAAGCCCTGGCCCGGGAATGGCAACGGTTCCGTTCGTGGCGAATCATCCGCCTGGCGCTCACCGTGGCCAGGATCCGTCAGTTTCTTTCCTCGAAGCTTCCAAGCTGGATACACCGGAGATTCGCAAAGTGACCGCCCAGCGGCGGCTCATCGCCGCTTGCTTTCCCTGAACAGGATCACGCGAACGCCGATGTCCAGCTTCTTCCACGCCGGATCGCTGGTGATGGCCGCCAGCCGCAGATGCCGTGCGAGCGCCAGGCAGGCCCGGTCCGCGAACGAGATGCCGTGGGTGCATGCCAGTGAGCAAAGGTCGCGGCTTTCCCACGCCAACTCTTCGTCCCACGGCATGATTTCGAGCTGAAGCCCGCGCAAATACCGCTCCACCAAGCGCGGCTCGCCACCCGCGCGGATCAGTTTGGCCATGGTCTCGGTGAGGTTGACGGCGGAGACGACGGAAGCGGCCATGGCGGCCCGAACCGTTTCCGACCCCGGTTCGCCACGCACCAGCGCGATCAAGGCCGAACTGTCCAGCACGTACTGCGCCCGGTCAGTCTTCGACTTCACGCCGGGCCTCTTTGCGCCGTTCCGCGATCAATTCCTCCGACCAGAGCGCGGCGGCGGGCGCGAGGCTTCGAAAGTACTCCTGCGCCTCGCGCAGGAGGGCCAGGGCCGGCTCGAGTACGATGCGGCCCGACGGTCCTTCCGTGATGGTCACCGTGGTACCGGGCTTCATGCCGAGCCTCTTCCGGATCTCGGCCGGAATCAGCACCCGGCCCGTGCCATCCACTCTGGCCTTGTATCGTGCGGCGGCTTTATGTGCCATTCTCCCAGTTTATCGCGATCTGGCAGGAATGGAAAAATGGCGGAATTGGGAAATGCGGGGAGTTGACAGGGCCGGAATAGCAGGCCGCGTACGCCACTGAAAACCGCTCCCTAAGAAGGTGTGAAAAAAACGCCCGCAAGCGGGCGAGGCAGGCGGAACCGCCCGCCCCACCCCTGAAAATGCAGGACTTGTTGTGGTGGCGCGGGCGGTGCCGCCTGCGTAGCTGGATTCTTTCACGGCTTCTAACGTTCGCGGCTCCGATCCGAGCCGCGAACGTTAGAGAGCGGTGGCAGCGCTGCCAGCCGCTCCGTTTTTCATGGAGTTTCGCGGGCCGAGGGCCCGCTCCAACAGACGACAAAAGGCGATCGTCTGTCCCACTTACACCAGCACCGTAAACGTGGCGTCCGTCCGCTCCACCGGGCGGTACAGCGTATCCCGCTCCACCGGCTCGCGGCCCGCTTTGCGGATCAGGTGCAGCAACTCGCCGCGGCGCAGACCTTGCGTGGTGGTGGCTCCGGCGTCGTGGTAAATGCGCTCCTCGACAATCGTGCCGTCGATATCGTCGGCGCCGAAACGCAGCGCGATCTGCGCGATGCGCGGCGTCATCATCACCCAGTAAGCCTTGATGTGCGGGATGTTGTCCAGCATCAGGCGCGCCACCGCGATGTTCTTGATGTCCGCGAAACCCGTGGTACTGGGGATGTGCTGGAGCGCCGTGTTGTCGGGGTGGAAGGCCAGGGGGATGAAGGTCGCGAAACCGTGAGTTTCGTCCTGCAGCTCGCGCAGACGGATCAGGTGGTCTACGCGGTCTTCTTCGTTCTCGATGTGGCCGTACAGCATGGTGCAGTTGGAGCGGAGACCCAACTGGTGCGCGGTGCGCGCGGCTTCCAACCACTCGCCGCCGTCGATCTTGTGATCGCAGATGATGCGCCGGACGCGCTCGTTGAAGATCTCGGCGCCGCCGCCGGGCAGGGAATCGAGGCCCGCGTCGCGCAGGCGTTCCAGCGTCTCGCGCACCGGAATCTTCGTGCGCCGCGCCAGGTAGGCGATCTCCACCATGGTGAGGGCCTTCAGGTGCACGCGCGGGAAACGTTGCTTCAGGCCGCGCAGCATCTCGCAGTACCAATCGAGCGTTAGTTCGGGATGCAGTCCGCCCACGATGTGGAATTCGGTGACCGCCTCGCTCCAGCCCTCTCCGGCGCGTTGCCACACCTCTTCGAGCGACATGGTGTAGGCTTTGGGATCGCGCACGCGCTTGCCGAAAGCGCACAGGCGGCAACTGGCCACACAGACGTCGGTGGGGTTGATGTGGCGGTTCACATTGAAGAAAACGACGTTGCCGTGGAGCCGCTCGCGCACCAGGTTGGCCAGATAGCCGAGCGCCAGAATGTCGGAGGTGCGGTAGAGCGCCAGGCCGTCGTCGAAAGAGAGCCGCTCGCCCGCTTCGACCTTGCTCCGTATGGGGACAAGACGGGAGTCGTCGATTACCACTTGCATACGTCAGGCACCCGGTTTGAAGAGGAGTATATCAGCAGCCCAGAATAAAAAGAATAACACGCTGACGTAGCCGTTCATGGTGAAGAAGGCGGCGTTGACGCGCGAAAGGTCGTGGGGCTTCACCAGGCTGTGCTCGTAAACCAGGAGAGCGACAATGGCGGCGACGCCGGCCAGCGCCAGGGCGCCCACGTGGAGCGTCCAGACCAGCGCCAGCAGGCAGACCACCATCAGCGCGTGCATCGCCCGGGCGGCCAGCAAGGCTCCGGCAATGCCCAAGACGCGCGGCACGCTGAAAAGGCCTTCGGCGATGTCGAATTCGTAATCCTGGCAGGAGTAGATGACGTCGAAACCGCCGGTCCAGAAGGTCACCGCGGCGGTGAGCCAGAGAATCCGCGGGTCGAGCGAACCGCGCACGGCGATCCAGGCGGCGGCGGGCGCGATTCCCAGACAGAACCCCAGCACCAGGTGCGAGAAAACGGTGAACCGCTTGGTGAAGGAATAGAGAAACACCGTGCCCAGCGCCACCGGGGCGAGCTGCAGGCACAGCCGGTTCAGTTCGCCGGCGGCCAGGAAGAAGAGCACCGACGATGCCGCCACGAAGCCCCAGGCAAAGCCGCGGGACAACAGGCCGGTGGGCAGGTGGCGCATGCTGGTGCGCGGATTGCGCGCGTCGATTCCGAAATCCACCAGCCGGTTGAAAGCCATGGCGGCCGAGCGGGCGCACACCATCGCGACCACGATCCACAGCAGCTTGCGCGCAATTTCCGGGCCGCCCGAGTGGCCCTCGCGGAACGCCAGCAGAGCCCCCGTGAGGGCGAACGGCAGGGCGAAGACGGAATGCTCGAACTTGATCATTTCGAGCGTCAGACGCAGGCGTTTCCAGAGCATCGGGAGAGTAGCACCATTTTACCGCCTGCCATTGGTAAAATTGCGCTTACCGGCTCGCTTACGCGCGTGCTAAAGTTTGAGCGTATAGCCGGGTGCATGAAGGGAGTAGCGGGAATGTTGGAAGCCTTCGCCTTGTCGGACCAGGGTTGTGTCAGAGCCAACAATGAAGACTACTGCCTGGTCAAACCGGAGCTGGGACTGTACGTGCTGGCCGACGGGATGGGGGGAGCCAGAGCCGGCGAGCGGGCATCGCAATTGGCCGTGGAAACGGTTGCGGAAGTGGTGCAGCGGGCCCAGAGCCGCGATTCCGACGTGGTACAGAAGGCTGTGGCCGAGGCCAACCGCCGCGTGGCGGAAGCGGCCCAGAGCGACCCCGCCCTGGAAGGCATGGGCACCACCCTGGTGGTGGCCCTCGAAACCGACGAAGGCCTCTTCATCGCCAGCGTGGGAGACAGCCGCGCCTATCTGCTGGACGACCGCGGCTTCCGCGCCATCACCAGCGACCAGACGTGGGTCAACGAAGTGGGCCGCCCGCTCGGGCTGGACGAGGCCAGCCTCCGCAATCATCCCATGCGGCACGTGCTGACCATGGCCATTGGAGCCAGCGCGCCGCTGACCGTCAACTACTATTGCGTGCCCTTGAAGGTGGGCGCGCTCATACTGATTTCGAGCGACGGGCTGCACGGCGTGCTGGATGCGGATCGAATCGAACGGATCCTGCGCGGCGGGCCATATGCCTGGACTCTCGAAGATGCCTGCCGCCGCTTGATTGGGGCGGCCAAGGAAGCCGGAGGCCCGGACAACATCACCGTAATATTAGCGAGAATGCCCGGCTGACCGAGCCACTACTTGGGGTGATGCGCTGCGCTAGAGCCTGTTCAACGACGGCCTGTGTCCTAGCGCTTTCCTTTACAGCGGCGGCGCAAGTCGCCATTCTTCAGATCCGCGTCGTCGAGGGCGAGGGGGCGGTACACGTTCCGGGGTCGCGCGCCACGCGCCCGCTCACCGTGGAAGTCGCCGACGAAACCGGAAAGCCCGTGGAAGGCGCGGCCGTCAGTTTTCATCTGCCCGACAACGGCCCGGGCGGTATCTTCGCCAACGGCTTGCGAACGGAGGTGGCGATCACCGACAACCATGGACATGCCAGCGTGCATGGCTTGCAGTGGAACCGCGCTCCGGGACGTTTCATGATTCTCATTGTGGCGTCCAAGGAGCAGGCGCGCGCCGGCATGGCGTCATTCCAGTACATTGCCGAGCCGGGAAGCGGGGCGGCGGCGGCCACCGCGGGCGGCTCCCGCGCACATAGAAAGTGGGTCGTGGTAGCGTTGCTGGCCGGCGGCGGCGCGGCGGCGGCCATCCTGGCCCGCGGAAGGTCGGGGAGTACCCCGGCTGCAACCGGTTCGCCCGCACCGGGTCTCGCGACCGCACCGACCATCGGGACACCGGTCATCACGGTGGGCACGCCATGAAGGCACCGGTACAGCCTGTCACCCGCCAACCGCTCGCTGGCGGTTGCGGCTCTGAAACGGCGTCGGAGCCGCGACGGCTAGAAGCCGTGAAGGAATTCATCCGCGCAGGCGGAACCGCCTGCGCCACCAAAACAAATCCCGGATTCTCCGAGGTGGGGCAGGCGGACCCAGAGGGTACCCCGCCTGCCTCGCCCGCTTGCGGGCGGTTCTCTCGCCTCTTAGGGAGCGGTTGGCTGCGATTCCTTCGCCTGGTGCTGCTGGCGGCTTCGCTCGCGCCCGCGGGCTATGGGCAGTTTCAATTGTTCCTGGTGAGCGGCAGCGCGGAACAGCCGGCCCCGGCCGTCTACAATCTAGGCGCGGTTGACCCGAATCAGGCGGCCTCCGTCCACTTGCGTCTACGCAACATCTCCAGCGCCCCGGCCACGCTGACGGTGCTGGCGGTGCCGGGCGCCGGGTTTACGCTGAACGGGCCGGCGCTCCCGCTCGCGCTCAACCCGCAGGCGGCGGTGGATTTCACGGTGACTTTTCTCGCGCCGGACGCTGGCTCCTACAGCGCCGTTTTGCAGTCGCAAGGAGTCTCGCTTCTGCTGCTCGCCACGGTGTTGCCGGGGCTCACTTACCAGGTGGATACGGGAGCGGGCCTCCAGCCGCTGGGCACGGGCCCGGTGGATTTCGGCTCGGTAGAGCTGGGTTCCAGTGCGGTGCGCCACTTCGCGGCCGTGAACCGCATGACGGTAGCCCTGACGGCGCCGGCCCTCGCCGTGGCGGGTGGCGATTTCGCTTTGAGCGGCGCCTCGCCCAGCGGCACGGTGCTCCAGCCCGGCCAGACCGCCGCTTTCGATGTGCGTTTCACCCCCACGGCCGCGGGCGCGCGCAACGGCTCGCTCGTCATTGGCGGCAACTCCTACGCGCTGGTGGGAACGGGCGCGCAGTTGACCTACCAGGTGGACGCGGGCGCCGGTCTGCAGCCGCTCGGCGCCGGCCCGGTGGATTTCCGCTCGGTCGAGGTCGGGTTCACGGTCGTGCGCCATTTCGCCGTCGCCAACCAGACGGCCGTGGCGCTGACGGTGCCGGCCATCGCCGTTTCACCCGGCGATTTCGCCTTGAGCGGCGCTGCCCCTGGCGGTCTGGCGCTGCGGCCCGGCCAGAGCGCCGACTTCTACGTTCAGTTCAGTCCCACGGCCACGGGCGCGCGCAGCGGCTCGCTCGTCGTGGGCGGCACAACCTACGCGCTGGAGGGGACGGGCGTGCGGTTGACTTACGAAGTGGAAACCGGCGCGGGTCTCCAGCCGCTCGGCGCCGGCCCGGTGGATTTCGGTTCCGTCGAGCGCGGATCCAGCGTGGTACGCCATTTCGCCGTCGTAAACCAGACGGCTGGGGTCCAGACGGCGCCGGCCATCGCGGTTCCCGCCGGCGACTTCGCCTTGAGCGGCGCTGCCCCTGGCGGCCAGGCGATACCGCCGGGCCAGAGCGCCGACTTCTATGTGAAGTTCACTCCCACCGCCACGGGCGCCCGCGCCGGCTCGCTCGTCATTGGCCACGACACCTTCACCCTGATTGGCACAGGCGTCGAGCCGCCTCTGCCTAACCCGCGCCTCTCGATCGGTCTGGCTCAGGCCCTGAGCGCGCAGCAGGGAACGGTCACCGTTACGCTCGACGCGGCCTCCCGAGCCAGCGGCAGCGGAACCCTGACGCTCGACTTCCAACCAGTCCCAGGGCTCACGGCCGATAGTGCCATCGTATTCGTCTCGGGAGGGCGAACGGCCACCTTCACCGTTTCGCCCGGCGATACCCAGGGGCACTTCGGCGCCCAGCTCACGGCGCTTTTTCAGACCGGCACCACGGCGGGCGCGCTGGTCTTCACCGTGCAGTTGGGCGGGGTGACGGCCCAGCAGACCATCGCCATTCTGCCCGCCCCGGTGGGAATCGTTTCGGTCCAGGGCGTGCGGTCGGCAGCCGGCGTGGAAGTGCGGGTGACGGGCTTCGACAACGCGCGTACAGCCGGCCCTCTGACCTTCACGTTTTTCGACGCGGCCGGCAACGCCATTGCGCCGGGAGCGATTCGCGCCGACGCCGCGGCCAATTTCGCAAGCTATTTTCGGAATTCGGACATGGGCGGAGTTTTCCTCCTGAGGGCCGTCTTTCCCGTGACGGGAGACGCATCGCAAGTGAGCGCCGTCCAAGTCCAGATCGCCAATTCAGTGGGCACCGCGCAAACCGCGCGAATCGCGTTTTGACCGTGGCGCGCTTGCCTCACCACCCTACGCGCTCTGCCGCAGCCACTCGCCGAGGGCGTTGCGATCCAGCACGATGCCGCGCCGCGAGTATTGCAGGTAGCCCTCTTTCCGGAACTGGTTCATGTAGTGCGTCACGATCTCCCGCGACGTGCCGACGTACTGCGCCAGCAGCTCGTGCGTGAGCGGAGCCATGCGGGCCGATCCGTCGTCCGCGCGCGTTCCCTGACGCGCGGCAAAACGGATCAACGAGCGCGCCAGACGCCGCGCGATATTGTCCACCGAAAAACTCTCGATGCGCTCCGTGAAATCCATCGAGCGTTTGGTCAGGATCTGCAGCAGCGCCACGGCCAGACGCGGCCGTTTCGCCACCATGTCCTCGATTTCGGCGGTCGACCAGCCCATCAGTCTGGCGTTCTCCAGAGCCACGGCCTGTTCCGACCGGTGCGGAAGGTTCAGCAGGGCCGATTCGCCGAAGAACTCGTCGGGCTGGTAAATGTCCACCACTACCTGGCGGCCGTCATCCCCCATCCTCGAGACCTTTACTTTCCCCTCGATCACGAGATAGATGCAGGTGGATGGCTGGTCCTGGTCGTAGATAAGCTGACCCTTCTTGTACTCCGCGATGATTGAACACGACAGAAACGCAAGTGGGTCTTCCAAAGCTCCCTGAGGCACAACCCTTGCAATACTGGATGCCATTAGTCTCCTCCTTAGACGGTTTCCCTCTACCCTCTGCTCCAATGGCTGGGGTGTTCGTGCATCGTCGGCAACATCCTCGATGCCACGAACCTTGTACTCAGGATAACCGAAAAGCATTTCATGTGCCAAATCGCACCCTCTTTCGCGACCCCTTCGAACAGTTCCACAAGTCGAGGGTCTCACTAAAGATAAGGGGCCTCGTCGGGCGGATTTGATATAGGGTCGGAGCGTGGCATTCTTCGCCATCGGAGATCCAGGATGACGCGCCGCCGGTCCCCCGCGATTATGATAGAGAGGTGCCCGCCGCCTGGCGCTTCTCGTTGGCGCTTCTGATCTTCAGCCTCCCGGCCCCCGCTCAGACCTACGCCGCGCCGGCCGGCATACGCCCGGCTCTGCGGGGCCCAGTGGGCACCCCCGCCTCGTCAATTTTACCGGGTGGGCGAATTATTACGCCTCTGGGAGAGCAGCACTCGACCGGCTCTGGCCCTTTTGGGCTAGTCGTGAGCGCCTCGGGCAGGACGGTGGTCACCTCCAACGGAGGCCCCGGAAGAAACTCCCTCACGGTCATGGAGCGCGGAAGAGGGGGAGCCTGGGAAGTGCGCCACCTGATGGCCCGCTCCACGGACGCGCCGGACGAATTCGACTCCCGCGACTGGCGCAGCGTGTTCATGGGACTGGCCCTCTCCGGCGAGCGCGCCGTGTTTGCCTCCGAAGGCAATTCCGGACGCATCGCCTGGTTCGATTGGTCCACCCAGCGGCGCCGCGTAATCGACCTCAACCAGGGCGGATTTACCGACAGCTACACCGGCGACCTGGCCTTCGACGCCGACCGCAATGTCCTCTACGCCGTGGACCAGGCCAATTTTCGCGTGGTGGCGATTGACGCGCGGTCGCACAAGCTGCTGGCCTCCGTGCGGGTTGGCCGGCTGCCCTTTGCGCTGGCGCTTTCCCCCGACCGGCGCAAGCTCTACGTCACCAACCTCGGCATGTTCGAATACCGGGCCATCCCCGGAGCGGACCCGCAACAGGCGCGGGCTACCGGCCTGCCCTTCCCGGCCTTCGGATTCCCCAGCGCCGAAGCTGCCGCGGGCGTGGAGCGCCAGACCGCGCGCGGCCAGGTCATGGTTCCCGGCCTGGGCGATCCGAACGCGCCCGAGTCGAATTCAGTTTGCGTGGTGGACGTTTCCACCCCCGCCGCCCCCAAGGTGGAAGCCTTCATCCGCACGGGAATTCCCTTCGGGGTAGAGAGCTATGGCGGAAGCAGCCCGTCGGGCATCGTAGCCGCCGCCGGGAAGGTATTCGTCTCCAACGCCAACCACGATTCCATCACCGTGATCGATGCCGCGGCCAACCGCGTGGAAGCCGAGATTCCGATCCGCATTCCGGGCCTCGAAACGCTGCGCGGCGTGCTGCCCATCGGGATGGCCTACCACGAGAAATCCGGCTGGCTGCTGGTGGCCGAGGCGGGAATCGACGCCGTCGGCGTGGTCGATACGCGCCAGCGGCGCGTGCTCGCGCACCTTCCCGCGGGCTGGTTTCCTACGCGCGTGGCCATCGATCGCGACACCGTATTCGTGGCCAACGCCAAAGGCCGCGGGGTTGGGCCGAATGCCTACCTGTGGGCGGCGTTCAACGGCGTGTCTCCCGCCGAGTTGCGCCAGGGCTCGGTTTCCGTCTTCCCCCTCCCGCGCGCCGACGAACTGGCGGCGCACACCGCCTTCGTCGGCCAGGCCAATGGCTTCGTCCCTCATGCCGGCCCGCCGCGCGCGTTGCCCGATGGCATCCGCCACGTGGTCCTGATTGTGAAAGAGAACCGCACCTACGACGAAGTCTTCGGCGACATCCGCGAGGCCTCCAACGGGCGCGCCATGGGCACACCCCAACTGGCCAGGTTTGGCAGCCGCGGCTATCTCGACGGCCAGGGGAAGCGGCTCAGCATGCGGGACCTCGACGTCACTCCCAACCACCACGCCATGGCGCGGCAGTGGACGTTCAGCGACAACTTCTACGCCGATTCGGACGTGAGCGTCGACGGGCACCACTGGCTGGTGGGCTCGTATCCCAACGCCTGGACCGAAAGTTCGCTGCTGGCGGCCTACAGCGAGAAAAAGGATTTTCGGCTGGGCGCCGCGCCTGGCAGGCTGCTCTTCGCCGGGTCGGCTGCTTCCGTGCACCCCGAGGAACAGCCCGAGGGCGGCACCATCTGGCACCACTTCGCGCGGCATGGCGTTTCGTTCTACAACTTCGGCGAAGGCTTCGAGCTGGCGGGAGTCGACGAAAGCGCCGGTCTGGAACCCACTGGCGCCCGTTTTCTCACCAATGTGCCCATGCCCGAGCCGCTCTACCGCAACACCTCGCGCCAGTATCCGGGCTTCAACATGAATATCCCGGACCAATACCGCGCCTCGCAGTTCATCCATGAGATCGCGGAAAAGTACGTTGACACAGGCGTGGATTTGCCCCAATTCCTGTTCATCCACCTGCCCAACGACCACATGGCCGATGCCCGTCCCGAGGACGGCTATCCCTACCCGGAATCGTTCGTGGTGGACAACGATCTGGCGCTAGGCCGCATTCTGGAATACCTGTCGGGCACGAAATGGTGGAGGGAGATGGCCGTGTTCGTCACGGAAGACGATGCGCAAGGCGGCGTGGATCATATCGACGCCCACCGTACGGTCCTGCTTTGCGCCGGCCCGTGGTTCAAGAAGAACTACGTCTCCCACACCAACACCAGCTTCCCCGGCCTGCTCAAGACCATCTTCCGGCTCTTGCGTGTGCCGCCGCTGAATCTGTTCGACCAAACCGCGTCCGACTTGAGCGACTGCTTCGCATCCCGCCCGGACGCGGCCCGCTATAAAGCCCTCCCCGTGGACAAGCGCATCTTCGACCCCGCCACCGCCCGCGAATCGCGCAGCGGGGTGCCGTCTCCGCGCATGGACGATCCGAGGGAAGTGCGAAGGTAGGGGCCGCTTGTTTCCGCAGGCCCCCTGATCGGAGCACAGTCTCTTTGGGTCCGGGATCGTCCGTGTCTCACAAACAGTGAGATTTGAGAAGGTGCGAGTTCAGTGGGGCAGGATGGCATCCTGCGCGGCGATTGGTAATCGCCGCGCGTGCCGGTTGCCAACCGGCACGCAGCTTGCCGAGCTACTTCGCACAAGCACAGCTTCACGCGTTCGCGGTACCATCTGCTAAACTTGTCCTTGACATGTGCCACGTGGCACGTTACGGTGCGGAATGATACGGACAATCCGCCAGCCTATGACCATGAAAAACCCGCCGCACCCCGGCCTTGTTGTGTTGCGGGAATGTGTCGAGCCTTTGGGCTTGACCATCACGCGAGCAGCCGAAGCCCTTGGCGTGACGCGCAACACGCTTTCGGAACTCGCAAACGGGAAGCGCGGCATATCTCCCGAAATGGCAGTGAGGCTATCGAAGGTTTTCGGCGGCACCGAGGAAGGCTGGCTTGTGCAACAGGCCCAATATGACCTTGCCCAAGTCCGCCGCGACCGGCTGAAGCTAAGGCGGCTGAAAGTCGCGTAAGCTTCAATCCCCACGCCGGCGTCCGGCTACGCGGATTTCTCGGCCCATCCCGAAAAGGGTCCTTCGTGGCACCGGAGCCCCTCGCGCCGGGATGGTGCGCCGTCTCCGCGCATGGACGATCCGGCGGAAGTCCGCAGGTAGCGGCCGGGCGAGCCCGGCTCCATTCGCCACTTCACGCCGCCCGCGGCGCCACCAGGCTCTCGGCCAGTTCGTAGAGTTGCGGGATCCCCCGGCGTCGGCATTCCTCGCGGCAGCACTCGCGCCGCTGGCGGAAATCCGTGTGCCGCGGGACCTCTTCAAACACCAGTCCCGCCAGCCATACGTAGTCCTCGGTCACGCTTTCCAGCAGATCGTCGGGAAGCGCTTCGAGGTATTCGCGGAATGTCGCGAAAGCATCGCGCTCCATGTCAATCTGATGCAGTATCGCTCCGAACGGTTTCGCACACCAGATGGACTTTGGTTAGTCGTCGGTAACGGCCGCCCTTTTGGCGAAGTACAGCCCCACCGCCCGGTCGATGTTGACGCGCGTCAGCCACACCGGCCGGCCCTCATATTCGCCGATGGCCTTCACCAAGCGGAAGATATCCAGCGGATAGCAGGCCCGCAGGTGTTTCGTGCCCGCCGCCAGACAGCGCTCGCGCAGGTACTCCGCGGAGCCCGGTTCACAAGGAACCTGGTTGGTCTCAACCACCCGCTGGAAGATCTGGTCGAACACCTCGGCGCTCACGTCTTCCACCAGCACCTTGGTTTGGATGCGCCGCAGAAACGCCTCATCGGCCAAGTCGTGCGGATCCAGATTGGTAGAGAACACCACCATCAGCTCGAAGGGCACCTGGAACTTCATGCCGGAGGCCAGCGTCAGGTAGTCCACCCGCCGGTCCAGCGGCACAATCCACCGGTTCAGCAGGTCGCGCGGCGATAGCATCTGCCGCCCGAAGTCGTCGACAATCAGAATGCCGTTGTTGGCCTTCATCTGGCAGGGCGAAATGAAAACCCGGGTGGATTCGTCCAGCCGCAATTCCAGCATGGCCGCCGAAAGCTCGCCGCCCACCGTGATGCAGGGCCGCTCGCAAACCACCCAGCGCGGGTCCAGCATCTCGTCGCCGCCCGGCGCCGGCCGGTGAACCACGGGGTCGAACAGCGTGATGATGTGGCCGTCCACCTCCACCGCGTACGGCACCACCACGGTGTCGCTATAGATCCGTAGAATCCGTTCCGCGATGCTGGTCTTCCCGTTGCCCGTTCCGCCGTAGAGAAACAGCGATTGATGCCCGATCAGCGAAGGCCCTAGCGAATCCAGGAGCCCGTCCGGCAGCACCAGGTCGTGGAACGCGCGGCGCAGGCTTTCACGGCTCAACTTCACGTGGGCCGCCTGAGTCTTCACCATCTGGTGGTATTGCTGGATGGAAACCGGCGCCGGCCCCACGTACTGGCACACATCGTTGCGCGCCGTCGCCAGCGCCCTCCCCGCGCTGGTCAGGGTGAACGAGTAATCGTTGCCCAGCATGCCCTTCACTTCCAGCAGTTGCTGTTGCCGGAAATGGTGGAACAGAGTTTCCAGCACGGGAAAGGAAAGCTTCAAGGCTGTATTGAGGCTCTCCAGCGTGCCCGCGCCATGCAGCCACAAGTGCCGCAGAATCAAATCCGTAACCATGCTGCGCGGAATTCCCAGGTCTTCTACCCGATCCGGAATCACCGGCCAGGAGTCTCTCCGCGCGGTTGGCGCCGGTGCGACCGGTGCGTTTCTCGCGGTCTTCATCAAATTGGTGTCGCCCCGGTCAAGAACCTGCATTCGCTTTGGACTATACAACAAGCGAGAACGGCGTACCAGTACTCCGTTGGTTAATTAACTGGCCGGCAGCAACGCGGCAGCCGAAGAATCGCTCCCCGCGCCCGATCACTGCTGGTGCGAGTGCCCCTCGTGACTTTCCATCTGCGCGGGGATCGCGCAGCCGTTCTCGGAAATCGCGCAGCCGGCGTGCTCAAACTGCACGGTGGTGTGCGAAATGTGGAATCGCTCGGCCAGCATGGTGTTCAGCCTCTGCAGGACGGCGTCGCTCGCCGAGGGCGGAACGTCCACGATCAGCACGTGGCAGCTCAGCGCATGAGTGCTCGAACCGAGGCTCCAAATGTGCAGATCGTGAACGTCGAGCACGCCCTCGATAGCCCGCATGGCGGCGGTCGCCTCATGCAGGTGGATGCCCCGCGGCAAACCCTCCAGCAGAATATTCAGGGCCTCCTGGATGACGTCCCAGGCGGTCCACACGATCAGCATGCCGATCAGGATGGAGAGCACCGGGTCCACCCGCTCCCACCCGGTGAAACGGATGACGATGGCGCCGGCGACGATCGCCATGGAACCGAGCGCGTCGCCCAGCATGTGGACGAAGGCGCCGCGGACGTTCAGGTCATGGCGGCTGGCGGCCCGCAAGGCCCACGTGATGCCGCCGTTCAAGACCAGTCCCAGCCCCGCCACGGCCATCATGAGGCCTTCGTCGACGGCCAGCGGCTGGCGCATGCGCAGCGCGCTTTCGTAGAAAATCCAGGCCGAGAGCGCCAGCAGCGTCAGTGCGTTCACGAAGGCCGACAGAACGCCGGCGCGTTGATACCCGTAAGTCTTGACTTCGTCCGCGGGCTTGGCTTCCAGGTAGAAACCGAACCAGGCGAGCAGCAGCGCCAGCGCGTCCGTGAAGTTGTGGCCGGAATCGGAAATGAGGGCCAGCGAGTGGGCCCGAATCCCCGCGAACACCTCGACCGCCACGAACCCAAACGTAGCGGCGAGGGACCATCCTAGGATCCTTCCCGTGGCGCCGCGATGGTTGTGGGCGTGCGAGTGCAGTCGGATCCTCCTATCTCCAGTTTACAGCCCGCTACCGCACTTCCACCCAATACGGCATCAGGCGCAGGAATCCGCCCTTCATCCAGGCGTGGAATGGCATGCGGCCGAAAGCCTGCGCCAGCTTCGACTCCAGCATGTCCTCCTGCGGCCGGCGCATGACCATGTCCAGCAGGCTGCGCCGCGCCGGATACATCACCAGGCTCACCCTTTCGCCGGCGGGGATATGGGCCTTTTTCTTCACCAGCTCTATGGCCGTGTCGAAGCCGCCCAGCTCGTCCACCAGCCCCCGCGCCTTGGCCTGCGAGCCCAGCCATACGCGCCCCTGCGCCAGCGGTTCGATCTCGTCGAAGCCGCGGCGCCGCGCGTCCGCCACCTTGCCGACGAAATCCCGATAGCTCTCCTCGACGCCGTCCCGCAGCAGCTTCCGCTCATCCGGCGCCAGCGAAGCGTAGTCGGAATCGATGCCGGCGTGCTGGCCGCGCTGGACCGCATCCTTGGTGATGCCGAGCTTGTCGTAAAGCCCATGCAGATTGGGCTTGCCGAACACCACCCCGATCGACCCGGTCAGCGTCCCCGGATACGCCACCACGGGGTCCCCCGTCATGGCGATGTAGTATCCGCCGGAGGCTGCCAGGTCCGCCATCGAAAACACCAGCGGCTTCTTCTTGCTCAGCAGGTTCATCTGCCGCCAGATCTCGTCGGAGGCCACCTGCTCGCCGCCCGGCGAATCGATCCGCACCACCACGCCCTTGATGCTGGAGTCTTCGGCCACCTGCCGTAGCAGCTTGTCGAACCCGTACGACGTGAGGTTGTTCCCCGTGGAGCCGTCGTCGCCGGCATCGCCGCGCGTGATATCCCCCTCGCCGATCACCATGGCGATGCGGCTCTTGCCCTGTAGGCCCACCGCCTCCATGGGCACCTGCATGTACTCGCCGGCCGCCACTTTCTTCAGTTCGCCCGAGTGCAGCCGGTCCTTCAGCTCGCCCCACATCTGGTCTTCGAACCGAAGCTCGTCCACCAGTCCGGCATGGCGCGCCTGGGCCGCCGTGAACGGCCCCTGGTCGATGAGGGCCCGCACCTCTTCGGGCGATTTCTTCCGCCCCTCCGCGATTCTCCGCACCAGGTTCCCGTACAGATCGTCGACCACGCTGGTCATCACCTCGCGGGTTTCGGGGCTCATATCCGCTCGGGTGAACATGTCGCCGTAGTCTTTGTATTTGCCGGCGTGCTCCACATCCACGCTGACGCCTAGCTTGTCCAGGGTCTTCTTGAAGTACATCATCTCCGCCCGCAGCCCCTTCAGCATGAGCGGCTCTTGCGGGCCTAGATAGATGCGGTCGGCGGCCAGGGCCACGTAGTAGTCGCGGGTGGAAGGCGCCCGCAGGAAAGCGTAGACCGGCTTGCCCGATTTGCGGAACCGCTCGATATCGGAGCGGATCTCCTCCAGCGTGGCCCAGCCGGTGGCGAGCCCTTCCGGCTCCAGCACGATGGCCTTGATATGGGCATCGGCGGCGGCTTTTTGCAGCGTCATCCAGACGTGCGCGACCGTCAGCCCCGGCCCGCCGGCGCCCAGAAAGGCCGGCAGCTCCAGCGGAGGCTTTTCGGGAATGTTGCCCTCCAGCCGCAGCACCAGGACGGAGTTCCCCGCAATTTGCGGCGGCCTCTCCCGAAACTGGAACAGGATGAAAAGCAGAAGCATGAACCCCAGGAGCACCAGCAGGACGCCGGTAATCAGGCCGACTAGAAACTTGACCATGGCTACTCCGAAATTAGCACAGGCCACCAGCGGCCAAGGCGGGAGCGGAGCGCTACGCGACAGCGGGGGGGCAAGAGGAAGCCTGTGGCGCAGACGATCGTTTCTCGTCGTCTGCGTTGGCAGGCCACAGAAAACGATGGCCTGCCCCACTGTCTAGTTGTTTCCTGGACACTCCACTAGTGCAGTGCGGCCGAAGTTCTGCCTGTTTTGTGGGGCGGGCAATCCTGCCCGCAGCCGCCTTTCAGGCGGCTTTTTCGCGTCGTGCGCGAGTCTTCGCAGCCGGAGTCGCCGGCTGAAAGCCGGCTTGCAGCCACGATTGGCTGCCCCACAGCCAAGTGCATACTCGTTGCTCCGCTTGCCGCACTCCACTAGTGAGATCTCGCGTACTGTACCGCGGCGAGGGCGTTGACAATACCATGGCCTGAGTCGCGGTCGATGCCGGTGGCCATGTTGTCGAGGGCCGTGTTGAAGATGGCCGCTTTCACCTGCGCCGGGGTGTACGAGGGACGAGCCTGCAGAATCAGCGCCGCGATCCCGGCAAGGTGCGGGGCCGCGGCCGAGGTGCCGAAGAATGGACTGAAGCCCGGGGTGTGAGCGGTCACGCCATCGGCCCCCGCGGCGTCCGGCTTGACCAGCGTTGTGCCACCGCCGGTCCCGAACAGGTAGTTGTTGGTCGTTATGGGGGTGCCGGCGGGAGCGTAGAAGATCTTACGCGGACCGTCGGAGCTGAAGCTCTCGTCCGGATTGGCGGCACCGCCGACGAAGGGAACCGTGCCGGCGAACTGGCTGTTCCAGTAGACGGCGGCAGTCGAGACGGCGTTGGCTGCCGCATTGTGGCCGAAGGTGGCTCCGCCGGTGCCGTTGAGGATGCGGCCGCGATGGGACCCGACGTGCAGGGCCCGAGCCGCGCCGCTGTACAGCACCACGACGATCTTGTCGCCGGCGACGAGGACATTGGCGCCGCTCGAGGCTCCCTGCAGGATCTCGACGGGATCCTGGGTGCAGTTCTGCTCGCCGGCCGACCACGCCTTTACCGTGGTACCGGCGGAATCGGTAATGAAAAGGTCGTAGTCGTTACAGCTTCCGCCCAGCGGGTCGGACCACTTCAACGAGTAGACGCGCGAGGAGCCCACCGCCGAAATGGCGAGGTAGTTGTTGGCGCCAAACCTCTGCAGGGTGCCGGTTTCGCCAAGGCTGAAGATGGCTCCGCTGGAGAGGCTGCCGCCACTGACGAAGTCGCCTTCCCAGGTGCCCGAAGTTCCCGAGGAGAGGTTGCCGTCGTTGCCGGCGGCCGAGAAGTAGGTGACGCCGGCGGCGGTGACGGTGTTCACCGCCTGCGCGACAATGCCGTCCTGAAAAACGCCCTCGTCAAACCAGGTGACGTCATCCACGATGACCTTGCAGCCGGCCTGGGCCAGGGCCAGGATATTCGCGGCGAACCCGGCTTCTGTGCTGGTAAAAGCGGTTGCGAAGTAGATCTGAGCGTTGGGCGCCATGTCGTGGACAATCTCCATCATGGCCGCGCCCTCGTCGGTCCCGGGGGCGCCGGACTGGCCGGGCAGTACGACCGTGCTCGCCGGCAAGTCGCCCGAAGCGATCAGGGCACTGACGCGCGCCGCGCTGGCGCTATCGGACATCACGCCCACCTTGACGCCCAAACCCGTGAGGCCCAGTTGAGCGATTTCGTCCTTCACGCGATGGGAGACGTAGCCCTGCGAGGTGACCGCGCCAACATTAGTGGTGGCCAATCCGGGACGCGATACGCTCTTCACCTCCGGACGCGCGGCCAGGCTCTCCAGACTCGCAACCGGAACGGAGGCGACCAGGACGTCGTTGTTGGGGCTGGCGTTGCGGATGGCGCCACCTAGCGAAACCACATAGGCGCGGAAGGCGGCGGTCGCGTTGGCGCCGATCTGCACATCCACGAAGCCGGTGGTGTTCTCGTCGATAATAGCGTTCATCCACACCGGCAAGGACCCCCTGGAGCGTAACAGGCCGAACGCGGTGGCCGAATCCATCTTTTGCATAGCCGGTGAGAACGTCTTCTTGATCGCCAGGACCTGGGCGATCTGCTGCTTCGCGGAATCGGCGATGTCGGCGGCGAAGGCGGGAGACAAGGCCAGCGGGAGAACCGCCGCCCAACGGAGAAAAGTGCGGGATTTCATGAATTTGCGATCTCCTGGATTGGTTTGGAAACTCTATTGCCCCCATGGCCCGCGCCGCCGTGTCAGAACCAAGGCAGCTAGTCCGGCGACGGTGAGGGCCATGGACGCCGGCTCGGGTACGGGAGGTGTGGGGTCGGTGTACATGCTGTCGGAGAATTCCTCAACCGTAACCCAGTACGGATTGCTCACGCCGCCGGAAAGAGCCGCGACATTGTTCACCACCAGGTCAAGCGAATGCGAGGTCGGAACGTAAACCTGGAAGAACAGGAATCCCGACGAACCCGGGTCACCCAGGTAGTTGGACGAGGTGGGGCCGGGAGCCGGGGTGAAGGTGTCTTGGTAACCGGAAGCAAAGACGGCGGCGTACGGATCTAGGATCTCGATCTGGAAGTAGTTGCCATCCCAAATGACCGGGAAACTGTATTCCGTGTAGTGGAAGGTCGTGGAGGTGGCAGTCAGCCCCGGCCAAGCCTTGGGCCCGCCCCAGTCGCTGGCGGCCCCGTCCCGGTTGATACGCCCAAGCATGGTGGGATCCGTCGAAGCGATCTCGTCATCGAAAAAGCCGACGACCGCCCCCTGAGCCGCGAGTGCCGCGCCTACCAGGAAAACAGCGAGTCCCCACAGTCTCATCTCGACTCCTCCAGTTGGAAAGATCCTACCACACGATACCTCCATTGCCGTCGCACCCGGCCTGAGTAAATGTACTAGTACTGAGTGCGGCGCTTCAGCCGATTTCGCCGCGTCCTCACCCTTCGGCGCCTTTGCGCAGCGCGCGCAGATCGATCCCCAACGCCTGGCACTTCTTGTAGAGATGGCTGCGCTCGAGGCCCAGCGCCTTGGCGGTATCGGTCATCCGCTGGTTGTGGCGCGTGAGCTCCGCGAGAATCTGTTCGCGCGCGAACCAATCCGCGCGCTCGGCCAGCGACCCGGCGTACGGGCCGGGCATGCCCGGCCCGGCGCCCGCTCCGCCGCTCTCCGCCCGCGGCAGCGCTACACGCACCGTTGCCCGGTCCACCGGCCCATCCGCCAGCAACAGCAACCGCTCCACCACGTTGCGCAGTTCCCGCACGTTCCCGGGCCATCGATGCCGCTGCAGCTCCTCAATGGCCTCCGGCTGGAAGGTCTTGGGCTTCCAGCCGTTCTGCTCCGCCACCTCCGCCGCGAAATGCGCCACCAGCGGCGGGATGTCTTCCACCCGCTCGCGCAAGGGAGGCAGCAGGAGCGGGAATACATAGATGCGGTGGTACAGGTCCGGCCGGAAGCCGCCCTTCTTGACCAGATCGTCCAGGTCGCGGTGCGTGGCCACGATCGCGCGCACGTCCACCGGGACCGGCCGGTCGCCGCCCACGCGCTCCACCTGGCTCTCTTCCAGGACGCGCAGCAGCTTGGCCTGCATGACCATCGGCATGTCGCCGATTTCGTCCAGGAAGAGCGTGCCGCGATGGGCCTGCTCGAACTTGCCGATGTGCCGCGAGGCCGCCCCCGTGAACGATCCCTTTTCGTGCCCGAACAGCTCCGATTCGATCAGCTCGCCCGGGACCGCCGCGCAGTTCAGCGTGACGAACGGCCCCTCGCGCCGCGGGCTGTGCTGGTGCAGCGCGCGCGCAATCAGCTCCTTCCCCGTGCCCGTCTCGCCCATGATGCAGACTCGCGCTTCGCTGGCCGCCACGCGCTCCACCTGCGCCATCAAGCGCTGCATGGCCTCGCCCGAGTAGACGATGGAATGCTTGCCCACCCGCTGCCGCAGCTCGCGGTTCTCGTCCTCCAGCCGCTTCAACTTGAGGACATTCTCCACGGTCAGCAGAAGTTTGTCCGTGGAAAGCGGCTTCTCGAGGAAATCCACCGCGCCGAGCCGCGTCGCGCGCACCGCCATCTCGATGCTGGCCTGTCCCGAAACCATCACCACCGGCAGCGAGATCCCCAGGTTGCGCAGGTCTTCGAGCAGTGCCAGGCCGTCCTTGCCGGGCATCACCACGTCCGACAGCAGCATGTCGAACGGCTGCGATTTCAGCAATTCCAGCGCTCGCGCGGCGTTATCGCACACGGTGGCCTGATGGCCCGCCAGACGGAAGGCCCGCGCCAGGGACGCCAGGGTGCTGGCGTCGTCGTCGACTATCAAAAGGTGCGCCAAGTTTGAGGGTATCCTATTTGTGTGAACGCAACTGTGGCCCTACTTTCCGCGGCCTGTTTCGTGCTGGCCGGAACCGCCCGCGCCGCTCCCGCCTGTGGAGGCCACGGCACTCGCGACAGCCTGCTGGTCTCTACCGCCTGGCTGGCCGGCCATCTGCAAGATCCCAACCTGGTGATTCTCTCCATCGGCCAAAAGGCCGGGTACAACCAAGGCCACATTCCCGGCGCGCTTTACCTGGAATACGCGGATACGCGCGTGGCCAGGAACGCCGCGGGCCTCACCTTCGAACTGCCTCCCGTGGCGGATCTGGTGGAAGTCTTCGGCAAACTGGGCGTCGCCAACGATTCCCGCATCGTTCTCTACTTCAGCAAGGATATGGTGTCGCCCACCACGCGGGTCTACATGACGCTCGATGCCCTGGGGCTGGGCGCGCGGACATCCATCCTGGACGGCGGATTCCCGGTTTGGCAAAGCGAAGGCCGGCCGGTTTCGAGGGAAGCCCGCCTGGTAATCCGGGGCAAGCTGGAAGCGTGCCCTCAGAATGACGTCCTCGCCGGCATCGACGACGTGCGCGCCAACCTGCATCGCCCCGGCGTGGCCATCGTGGACGCGCGCGACCTGGAATATTACACCGGCGCCAGCCACCGCGACGGCCAGCGCGCCGGCCACATTCCGGGAGCGCGCGGCCTGACCTACAGCACCTTGTTCGACGACAGCGGCAAATTCAGGCCGCCCGATCTGCTGTCCGCCATGTTCCGCGACGCCGGCATCCAGTCCGGCGATCGCGTGGTCTCCTACTGCCACATCGGCCAGCAAGCCACGGTGGTCTATTTTGTGGCGCGCTACCTGGGGTATGACGCCCGGCTCTACGACGGCTCCTGGGAGGATTGGAGCGCGCACCCCGAACTGCCCGCGGAAACCTCACCCGGCAAGCCGTGAGCGTTCGGCCGCGCAGTCCCCGCGGCCCCCGCGACATACCGAATCCGCGTCGATCTTTGTTATCCTTTGGCTTATCTGGTCGCACGGCGACCACAGGAGGGAATACCACAGTGTCCAACAGAATCGGATTTATCGGTCTCGGCGTGATGGGCAGGCCCATGGCGCGAAATCTCTTGAAGGCGGGGAACCAACTGGCGGTCTACGATATTTCGCCCGCCGGCGTCGCGGAGTTGACCGCCGCCGGCGCCACCGCCTGCTCCTCCGCCAAAGACGTGGCGGCACAGTCCGACATCATCGTCACCATGCTGCCCGACGGGCCCGACGTGGAGAAGGCCGTCCTTGGCCCCGGTGGCGTGCTCGAAGGCGCGCGGCCCGGCTCCACCCTGGTGGACATGAGTTCCATCAACCCCAGCGTGTCGCAAAAAGTCGGCAAGGCGTGCGCCGCGAAGGGCGTGGAATTCCTGGATGCGCCCGTCAGCGGCGGCGAGCCCAAAGCCATCGACGGCACCCTGGCAATCATGGTAGGCGGGGACCAGGCGGTCTTCGACAAGCTGTCGCCGATTCTTCGCGCCATGGGCAGTTCGGTGACCCTGACCGGCCCGGTGGGCGCCGGCAACATGACCAAGCTGGCCAACCAGATCATTGTGGCCTGTAACATTGCCGCCATGGGCGAAGCCCTGGTGCTGGCCACCAAAGCCGGCCTCGACCCGGAGGTGGTTTTCAACGCCATCAAGGGCGGCCTGGCCGGCAGCACGGTTCTGAACGCCAAAGCCCCCATGGCGATCACGCGCAACTTCAAGCCGGGTTTCCGCATTCGCCTCCACCAAAAGGACCTGCGGAATGCCCTGCTGGCGGCCGAAGAACTCAAGGTGCCGCTGCCCCTCACCGGCATCGTTCAGGGGATGATCGTATCGCTGATGAACGATGGCAAAGGCGAATACGACCACTCCGGCATCGTCACCGCGATTGAAAAGATGGCCGGCATAGAGATCGCCAAGCCGGCGTAGGCGGCTGGGGTCGGGCGGGCGGCGGCGGGTCGAAGCCGAAACCTGTAAAATAGGATTATCCGTTCCGAAAATACATTTCACGCCGGCACGCCGCTCGCGCGCCCGCCGGTGGCCGCCCGTGGACGGCAGTTGCCCGCCCTCACCGGTCTCCGTTTCCTCCTCGCCGCCTGGGTGCTCCTCGATCACCTGACCGGCCGCGGTATGCTCCTCGACACTGGCATAAACGCGTTGCCGCAAGCCGCCGGCAGCATCGTCCGGCACGGCTACCTGGCCGTGAGCACCTTCTTCATACTCTCCGGCTTCGTGCTGGCCCGCGGCTACGCGGTCCGCTGCTGGACGCGCAAGACCCTGGCCGCCTACGGCGTGGCCCGCCTGGCGCGCGTGCTTCCCGTGTATGCGCTGAGCCTGCTGGTGGTCGCGCCCTTCATCGCCGCCGACGCCTTCCCGCCCTCCGGAGAGCGGGCCACGGCGCTCGCCAGCTACGTCCTGCTGCTGCAAGGCTGGACCGGACGCCTGGCCTTCAACTGGAATACCCCGGCCTGGTCGCTCTCCTGCGAGATGTTCTTCTACCTGTGCTTCCCGCTGGCGATCGTCTGGCTGGGCCGCGTGGGGCGGTGGACCGCGCTGATCGCGGCGGCGCTCGCCTGTGTGCTGCCGTCGGCGCTGCTCAGTGCCGGCGTACCGGACATGTGGAAGCCCCTCATCCACCTGGCCGATTTTCTGATGGGGGTGGCGGCGGCGCGCGTCTACGACTTGCTGCTGGCACCGCGCGATGCGCTCGCGGGGCGCGGCTATTGGCTCTACTTACCCGGCGCCGTTGCGGCACTCGCGCTCATCGCCTGGCCGGAGATGCTGGGCGGCACGCTGGTGCTCAACGACGCGCTGCGTCCGCTGAACGCCCTGCTGCTGGCAGGGTTGGCCCTCGACGGCGGATGGCTGGCGCGCGTACTCGCCGCGCGCGTTACGGTGTACCTTGGGCAGGCGAGCTACGCCATGTACATCCTGCACATTCCGCTGCTGTGGTGGTACAGCCGCCTGGAACCGCGCTGGCTGGGGCCGCTGCCCTCTACCGCCTCCGGCTTTCTGTACGCGGCGGTCGTCGTGGCAGTCTCGGCCACCGTCTTCAGCTTCTTCGAGAACCCGGCCAATCGCCTCATCCGCGGCTGGGCCCGCGCGTGGTGCGGCTAGACAAACTCAACGTCCCCCAATCTCCAGCAGCTCGATTTCGAAAATCAGCGTGGCTCCGCCCGGAATCGTGGGCGGGTGGCCGTTATCCCCGTACGCGATGCCGGACGGGCAAACCAGCCGGGCCTTTCCACCTACCTTCATCCTCTGCACGCCTTCGGTCCAGCAGCGAATCACGCCGCTCAGCGGAAACTGCGCGGGTTGATTGCGTTTGTAAGAGCTGTCGAACTCCGTTCCGTCGATGAGCGTGCCCCGGTAGTTCACCTTCACCGTATCGGAGGCCTTGGGCGAGGCACCGGTTCCGGGCTGGAGGTCCATGTAGATCAGTCCGGACTCCGTCCTGGTCGCGCCGGGTTCCGTGGCCGCCTTTACGAGATACGCCTGGGAGGCGGCCTTCTGCTTCTCCGCCACACGAGCCGCGCGAGCCTGCCCGAAAGGCTGAAGCTTGGGCGCCCATTCGTTCACATCCACCGCCGGCTTACCGGCCGCGGCGTCGGCAAGGGCGCGCTTGACCAGCTCCATTTCGGCCGGCGAAAGCTCGAACTCGGCCAGCGACCGGTACACCTGGAGGCCCAGAGCGTAGACGGTCTTCTGGTCGTCGGTTTCCAGCACCGGCGCCGCGGATTCCGGCGCGGAAGCGGACTTGGGGGCGGACTTAGGCGCGGTATTGGCCGTGGGAGCCGCGGGCGTCGGCTTGGCCGCGGGAGGCTTGGGGGCCGTGCCTTGCGCCATCAGCACGGCCGGCACCAGGAACATCAATGCTCGCATTCATCCAGCCTATCACCCTTCCCCGATTCGGCCGGGGCTAAAGCCGCGCGCCGCGAACCCGCAAACGGCGCGCGCACCCGCCATCCGCGCGACCCGCCTGGTCTAGCGGCTAAGACGAGCGGGTTCCACGGCGGCAGGCGCGCCACGTTGGAATCAGAGCGGCTAATATCGAGGGATGAAGTCTCGTTTGTACCTGGAAACGACCATACCGAGCTACCTGACCTCGTGGCCGAGCCGGGACTTGATCGTTGCCGGCCACCAGCAGGTCACGCGAGACTGGTGGGAGAAGCGTAGGGGTGATTTCCAGATCTACATCTCGCAGCTTGTCCTCGACGACGTTGGCGCAGGAGACCCCGTGGCAGCACGCCAACGGTTGAGAGTATTGCAGTCCCTCCCGCTACTGGACATCGCGCCTGAGGTTGCGGAATTGACTTCCGGCATTCTGGCCTCCCGCAAAATCCCTCGCAAGGCTGCTACCGACGCCGCGCATATCGCGATTGCGGCGTCCGGCGTTTTCGGTTAAACTCGAATTTTGCCCGCCCCTCGGGGGCGCGTAGCTCAGTTGGTTAGAGCGCCTGCTTCACACGCAGGAGGTCACAGGTTCGAGTCCTGTCGCGCCCACCATTCAACCGCTCAAATCCTCGACGTCCGACAACTCCGCCACGCCGGCGCCGGCGGTGCGCCGCCGGTCTCAGTTCTTCACTTCCACCACGGCCGCCTCAAACATCTTGTCGCTCAGGTTCTCTATCTTATGTTTGGTTGGCCCGCTCCAACTGAATTCCCCCGCCTTGTGCTGCTTCACCTCGGACTTTCCCTCCGCAGAAGTCTCGCGGACATTCTGCTCCGTGAAGTAAACCACCACGTGGTTGAGGACGTGCTCGTGCATCGGTACGCTCTGCCGCGGACCGATCTTCACGCGAATCACCCGCACCTGGCTGTTCTCGAATTCCAGCTTGTTGTCCTTGGGATCCACCCGCAGCGGGTCCCAAGCGCCGCTCGCCACCTTAGCCGGATTCCCCGGCGTTTTGATTCCAATATCGATGAGCTGGATGGGGTTCTTGTTGGTCATTTCCGAAGTGTGCAGGCCGCTGGCCGGGCTCCACTGGATGTCCCGATCCCCCCACTTCAGGACCACATTGCGACCGTCCAGGTAATGCAGCGTCTCCCCGCTGGCCCCCAGGTAGATCATCACCCGGTTCAGTTTGTGGTCGTGCGGCTGGCCGTGCTTCTCTTTGATCAGAACCTGGTCGTTTTCGAAAGCGAATTGTGAGTTCTGGGCGGCGAGTTGCGCCCCCGCCATGAGCCCAAGTAGTACAAGAAGTCGCATTGGCCCATGATACAGCAGACGGCTCAGGCGCCGAGCCCCATCTTCTCCATCTCGTTGAAGTACACCCGGCGCTCCTGCTCCATCGCCAGATTGGAGAGAATCACGGCCGTCGAATTGGCCAGGCCCACGTCGACGTCCGCCTTCGGCGTGTCGCCCGTCCGGCAGCAGTCGAAGAAGCTCTCCATCTGCACGTCCACCGGATTGCGATCTTCCTCCGGCAGTGTCACGCCCTTGGAATAGAGCCACCGCCGGGCGTACTTCAATTCCCTTCCCAGGAACGATTCGCCGTCGTGGAACTGGTCCTTCTCCAGCAGCAGCGGAAACCCTCTCCTCCCGTTTCCCATGCTCCCCAGCGTGGCCCCGCCAATCACCGGCGGCTCCTGGTAATTGGCGCCCCGGGTCACCACCGGCGGGCGCGGCTCGTAGTACCACAGCGCGATGCACGGCTCCTGGTCCGATCCCAGCGTGATCTCGATGGTGCCGCCCGTGCCCATGATGGTCTCGCCGCACTCCGCCCGCGTTCCGCCGAACAGCGGCAGGTGCTGGTTGGTGCTGATGGCGCTGTAACTCAGCTTCTGGCCCCTGCGGTAGCGGTAGAGCAACTGAATGTTGTCGTAGATGTCGCGGCCGTCGCGTATGAATTCCTGGCCACCCATCCCTATCACGAATTCCGGCTGGGCGTTGAACATCCAGCCGGCCACGTCCAACTGGTGCGATCCCAACTCGCCCGCCAGGCCCGCCGAGTATTCCCGGAAGATCATCCAGAAGCGGCTCCGTTCGCTGGCCGGGTCCGGCGGAATCAGCCAGCCCGGGTTCCGGTGCCATTGCGCGGCAATGTGCGTGACGTTGCCGATGAGGCCCTTGGCCACCATCGTTCGCGCCACCTGGTAGAACTTGCTGTAGCGCCGCTGCAGCCCCGTCTGAATCGCCTGCTTCGGCCGTTCTTCCGCCAGCGCACGCAGCGCGTGGACTTCCTCCGGCTTGAACACCAGCGGTGGCTCGCAGAAAACGTGCTTGCCGGCCGCCAGGGCATCCCGCGTGATGGGGAAATGCGTGGACAGAGGAGTCGCAATCACCACCGCGTCGATATCCTTGCGCCCCAGCAGTTCCCGATAGTCTTTGTAGACCCGCGGGTTGGTCCCGGCCGCGGCGGCGCCCTTCTTCAGGTTGGCGTCGTCCGTGTCGCACACCGCCGCGCACCGGCAGCCCTGCAAGCCGGCCATGTGCCGCAGCAGGTACGTGCCTTGCGCGCCCGTGCCGATGGCGCCGTAAACCACCTGGTTGCTCGCCGCGCTCGCGACCGTCGCAACCCCGCCCGCGATCACGAAATCGCGGCGCGTCAAATCGTTATGGCTCATGGATGTCTAGATATTCAGGACCTGCCGGGCGTACTCGATCGACTTCCGGTTGTTCTCGTCCTCGAACTTCACCGCCGCATCCTGGCTCAGCCCGGTGATGCGTGGCAGTGGCTTCTTGGGCGGGTTCTTGCGAACCAGGCTCAGGGTCTTGGCCAGGTCCCGGCCGGGCAGCGGGCTGTAGGTGTTGTCGAAGCTCGCCCAGTACTTGTCCGTAAACACGGGGATCTTCCACGGATCGCGCGTAACCATTTCGAGGTAAAAGGGCATGTCCGGGTCCTGCTTCCGCAGGATCTGAACGATTTCCTTCAGATCGAGCATTCCTTCGCCCATCACCACCTCGGATAGCAGGAAACCGTCTTCATAGGTATCGAGAGCCACGTCCTTGATGTGGCACATCATGGTGTAGGGAGCCAGCATCTTTACCGTCTCCATGGGCTCTTCGCACAGCGTAATGTTGTTGGCCAGGTCGAGGCAAACCCCGACCCATTCGCTATCCAGGCGTTTGAGCCAGGCGGCCTGCTCCGCCGCGCGCCAGTCCTTGTGATTCTCGATGGCCAGCTTGATCTTGTACTTCCGCAGCACCGGCTCGGCTATGGCAACCGCATTCTGAACCCGCTGGAAGTCCTTGCGGAAGGCGTCGAGGGAGTCGTACTGTTCCCAACGCACCATCGACAGCTCGGCGTGCAGACAATAGGCTCCGGCCGCCTTGCACGCCTCCAGCGCCACCCCGAACTTGAACGACTGGTCTTCCCCGCCCGGCAGCGTGGGCGTGTTCAGAATGAGCTGCATGCCGTAGCTCTCCACCTTCTTGCGGAGTTCCTTGGCCGGCTCCAGCTCGATGCCCTCGAGATTCGTCTGGGCGCCCCCCAGTCCGATCGCGTGGCAATGCTCCACCATGGGGGACCATCCCCAGGTTCGGCCTTCGGCCGCCTGGCGCACGTTGAAAGCCGCCCGAGCGGCCCCCAGCCGGGTCTTTCCCTGCTGCGCGAATCCCGCCGGCAGCCAGGCCGGGGCCGTCCCCGCCATGGCCAGAACTTCTCTCCGCGTCATAAAGCCATTCTCCAATCGGGCCAGCTAGAAGCTAGGATTAACAGACCTTGTGGGGCAGGCGCTTTCGCCTGCCAACCGGTTTCTTTACGGCTTCTAGTGGTCTGCGTCTGAAATCCTGAAGCATATTGCGAAGCCCAGTGGGGCAGGCAATCTTGCCTGCAGCCGCTTTTCCAGGCGGCTGGACCCGCTGGAAAGCGGGTCCGCGGGCTGGATAGCCCGCCCCACAAGTTCAGACATAATCGTCATTCTGCATGCCGCACTACACTAGTGGCCAGCCCCTGCTCTACTGCACCTTCTTCGCAGTCATATGCCAGTCGCGCTCCGACCCCGGCAGCGACACCTTAAACGTGATTTCGCCCCCGTCGACCCGCCCGCTATACGTCGCCGTCATTTCCCGTGCGCCCGCCTTCCGGACCACCACGAACGAGATCCTGTCTCCGTTCACCTTGCCCTCGCGGATCTCCAGGTTTCCGTCTGCGCTGCCCACGGTTCCCGTCAAACTCGCTCCGTCCTGCTGGAACGTGAAGGTGTATGGCGGCGTGTCCCTGGAGTCGGTCCACTCCCCCTTCCACTGACCGCTGACGTCGGCGCCCCAGGCGCCCACCGCTAACAGAGCCATTAACAGCATTCGGCGCATCATACGTACTCCCAATCCCTGAGCCATTCATGCCCCGGGTGAAGCCCCGCCCACATCCGCCGGCCGGCCTCGTCCAGCTCGGCCTTCTCTTTCGCATCCAACTGGCGGCGTTCCTTCACCGCCTGCACCGCGTTGTCCACCTGGTGAATGTTCATCAATCCGGGAATCGGCGCCGTGATGGCGGGGTTCGACAGTATGTTTCGCAGCGCCAGGCGCGCGCGCCGGTCGTCGTCGGCGGCATGCGGGCCGCTCGGGGAACTGTCCCCCGCGAACAGCGAATTGTCGGCGAACGGCTTGATCCCGAACACCCCCACGTTATTCTCCCGGATGGTATCGAACAGGCTGTCGGTGGGCAGTTCCTTGCTGTTCGCGGTGTAGGGGAAAATGGCCACCTCAATCTGCTTGGGGTAGGCTTCGATGAGCGATTTCAGCCACACCCGGTTGTGCGAAGACACGCCCGTGAACCGCGCCTTGCCCTGCTGCTTGGCCTTGGCCAGCCCCGCGATGGTGGCTTCTTCGACGCGCTGCAGCTCGCTCAGGTCCGGTACGCCTTCCATGGGCAGCGCGATCCGCCATAAGTCGACGTAATCCAGTTGCGACGCCTTCAGATTCTCCTCCAGCCCTTGCAGCAGCGCGTTGGCGTTGCGGTACTGCGCGATGCGCGGCTCCTTCTGCCACCAGGCATACCCGAAGTAGATCTTGTCCCGGCGCCCCTTGAGCATGGGTCCGTAGACCAGCACCTCCGGCGCCGCCATGGCATCCAGATAGTTGATGCCCATGTCGATCGAGTGCGAGAGCACCCGGTCCCGCGACTGCAGGAAGCCGGGGATCTTGGGATAAGAGAAGTCGCTGTCGGAATAGCGCGCCGGAGTTTTGTCTTTTCCGAGCTCGATCTCAATCCGCTTCCAGTGCCCGCCCAGCGAGATCGCGGAGACCATCAGGCCGGTCTTCCCGAGCTTCCGGTATTCCATGTTTTCGTTGTAGTTCAGGATGCTCCGCGTCGAAGGGGCCTTGGCCGGGGTAGGTAGCGCCTGGGCCTTTGACGGAGCTCTGGTTTGAGCTTCCGCGAGACCGCCAGCCAGAGCGCCCGCCGCCAATGCGCCGCCGGTCACAAAATCGCGTCGATTCATTCGGTTGTCGGCCATAACGTATCCCCCATATCCGCACAAGATTGTAGCTTACGGCGCGGCCGGATTGCCGCCACATGCCGCTGGCCTTTCGTCGAGTACGCCAAAAGTTGTTACACTCAGTGCAATCGGGCTGGGCCTTCCGCGCACCGCCCGGGTAAGGAATAGGCAGATTATGAAAATGAAATTAGCGGCAATGCTGCTATCCATATGCGTGAGCGGCGCGTTTGCCCAACTACCGACCGGATACGTCCATACCGATGAACTCGCCTGGGGAAGTGCCGGCGCTTATGGACCTGGAACGTCCAGCAGAGCGGTGTTTACCAAAGATTCCGGCGTCTTCCAGGACGACCTCATTCGCGGCATGTGGGTGGTGAAAGTGGACCCAAACGGCCAATTCACCGCGACCACCTCTCCCAAGGAAGATGTGGTGTTCTTCGTATCCAAAGGCACCGGGAAGTTCACCCTGGGCGATGAGCAGATCGATACCAAGGCCGGCGATGCCTACGGCGTTCCAGCCGGCACCAGGTACGGCCTCGCGAACAACGGCACAGAGCCGGTCGAGCTGCTGATGTACGCTGCCCCCTTGATTGCGCCCAGCCCCGCCAACAAGCCGGCCAAGGCAAGCGCGGACTCCATGGAGTGGGTGCCGAACAACACCCACGGTCCGGGATGCGAACAGAAGATGCTCCTCCGCGGCGGTTTCAGCTCGGTGATCCGGAATATGTGGCTCATGAAGGGCAATCCGGGTTCCGTCAATATGATCCACTCGGGCGGCGACCTTCAAATCATGTACCTGTGGGTGGCCCCCGTCCCCTCGGCGACCCCCCGCGATAGCCGCACCTATGGAGCGCGGGTCATCCTCAGGGACCGCGTCGTGCAGGCCAGGCAGGGCGATGCTTTCTATGCCGCTGGCGCACCCAAGCGGGACGATCACGGCCTGTTTGACGAGAGTCCCAAGGATCCGCTCATCTACCTGGCCATCGGAGCCCTTCCTCCAGGACAAGGCCCTGGCGGCCCCGGCGGTCCGGGAGGCCCTGGCGGTCGCGGTGGCCGTGGCGGACGTGGCGGCCCCGAAGCCGGCGGTCCCCCGCCCGGACGATAGCCGACGCAATTGTGGGGCAGGTTGTCAGGGGTACCCTCTGGGTCCGGCGGATTGTCAATCCGCCTGCTTGCCGCTATGTGGGGCGGGCCATCGTTTTGTATGGCCTGTTGGAATGGGCGCAATTTGTGGGGCAGGCAATTCTGCCTGCCGACTCGCTTTCAGCGGGTCCAGCCGCCTGCAAGGCGGCCTGCTCTTTCGACCCTTTCCCCGCTTAATTACCCGGCCCGCGCCCGCCGCCCGCTCCAGGCGCCACCACCGGCGCCACCCAATCGTCTGATCGGAACTGCGGCGCCGGCAAGCCCGCCGCATTGTAGAGATTCGTGCCTTCCGGCCAGCGATGCCACGCATACCGCACGGCCACCGGCGCCGGGACGCCCGCCGCGGTCACTACAATCGTACTGCCATCGATCTTCGCCACCGCATCCACAAAGTTCCTGTCCGCCCCCGCAACCTGAAACCACTTCAGGTCTCCGCCCTTGGCGACCAACCCTCCCCCGAGGTGCGTGAACTTCACGCGGATCGATTGCCCTTCCACCTGCATCGAGTCGTACATCGGGCCGTAGTATTCGATCTTCTCGCCGTACACGTTGGCCCGCGCGATCCGCGCCAGGCGGTCGCACAATTCCTGCTTGTTCTTGGGATGCACGTTGGTCTTCTCGCCGGTGTCCATGGCCACCGCCATCGCCGTGTTGGGGACCTTCAGCGCTTGCGCCTGCGCCTCGCGCACCTCGGGGCGGTTGCTCTCGGCATCCTCGGCCGCAAGTTGGACGAAGTAGAAGGGAAATTCCCCTTGTTCCCACTCCTGCCTCCAGCTCGTAATCACGTGTTCCATGGCCACCGGATAGAGTTGCAGGCCCTCGGTGATCGATTCGCCCTGATACCACAGCACGCCCTTGATCGCGTACGGCTCGATCGGCTTGATCATGGCATTCCAGAGGACATACGGGTTGTGCTGGTTGGTGAGTGGGTTCCCCCGCCCGCCGCCGCGCGCTCCACGGCCGCCGCCCGCCGGTGGGGGGGTATCCGCCGCCGCCGCCGCTGACTTGAATTCGGTCACCTGCGCCGCAAATCGATCCATGATCGGCTGGAAACGCGCATCCGCATCCAGCACATCCTTGCTCACCCACGCCGACGCGCAGCTCGCCCCAAACGCCGACGTGATGAACCCGACGGGCTGGTTGATGGCCTTCTGCAAATCGCGCGAAAAGAAGTAGGCGATGGCCGAAAAGCCCGGCACCGTCGCTGGCGTGCACACTTGCCACTTGCCCGCCACATCCTCCAGCGGCAATTCGCTGGTCTTGAGCGGGACCCTGAATTCCCTGATCTTCGGACAGTTCGCCGCCGCGATCTCCTCCGCCTCGTTGATCACTCCCGCGAACCGCTGGGCCTGGCCGGGGTATTTGGCCATGTCGCCCGAGACCACGAAATCCATATTCGACTGCCCCGATCCCAGCCACACTTCCCCGACCAGGATGTCCACGATTTTGATCGTGTTCTTCCCCGCGATGGTCATCTCGATCGGGTCGCTCGAAGCCCGCAGATTGGTCAGCCGGACCATCCATTTCCGGTCCGCTCCCGCCGTCGCCGACTGCTTCTGCCCGGCGATGCTCACTGTGACCTGCTCGCCCGGGTCGGCCCACCCCCAGACCGGCACGGACATGCCCTGCTGCAAAACCATGTGATCGCCGAATATCGCCGCTGGTTTGACATCGGCCCTAAGCGCCGTCCAGTTGCACAGCGCGACCAAAAGTCCCGCGACTTTCATCCAGGTAGTTTGATTCATATAAGTCTCCTCTCGCCGAGAAGCTATGTTATCACCCGCCAGTGCCCGTGCGCCTCGCAAAAATGCTCTAGCTTGCCCTAACCCCGCCACAAGCTCACCCGGCCGTCCCGCCGCGCGCGAATTGGAAATCCGCTACACTGGGACTCGCTGCGCGACATGTCTGGGACTGGCCGTTCGGCGGCACGGCCGTGAAATGGGAGATCGCACCGCGGGGACTCGTCGTCTGTTGTTTGTGGGGCAGGCAATCTTGCCTGCGGACTCGCTTTCAGCGGGTCCAGCCGCCTGTAAGGCGGCCTGCTTTTTCGACCCGGCCTGTCCGGATCCGCGCGCGCTTGAATTTGCCTTGCCCCTGCAATGGGGCGGATAAAAAGGAGCAACACAATGACTGCCTGGATCAATCGCTGTCCCGTATTCGCCCGTGCGGCTCTGTTGGCGCCGATCGCCGCGTGCGCGCTCTTAATGAGCGCCGGCCTTCTCTCTCAGACCGCACCCGCGCCGCCGCAGCGGACTAGTTTCAAATTCGATTTCGGCCCGGGCAAAGCGCCCGAGGGATATGCCAAGGTTCCGGCGGACTGTTTCTATTCGGATCAAACCGGCTATGGATTCGACTTCGGCTCAAAGCCGGCGGGCGTCGAGCGCGGCGGCGGCGATCCGCTGCGAGATGGTTTTGTGACGGCCACGGATTACCCCATCCTGTTCTCCGTCAAGGTCCCCGAGGGCAATTATCGAATTACCGTTACGTTCGGCGACGCCCAGGGCGAATCGCGCAACACCGTCCGCACCGAAGCCGGGCACCTCATGGCGGCCAACATCGTCACGGCGGCCGGGAAATTCGAAACCCGCTCGTTTATCGCCAATGTTCGCCGGCCCACGCTCCCTACGCCGCCACTCAACGCGCCGGGCGGCACCATGGTTCATATGTTCCTGGCCGGTGAGGATCAGGCCATCTGCTGGGACGACAAACTGACCATCGAGTTCAACGGCAGCCGGCCGGCCGTCGCCGCCATGGAGGTTTCCCCGGCCGACGATGTGCCCACCCTTTTCACGGCCGGCGATTCCACCGTCGGCGATCCGCGGCGCGGCCCCGGCGGCAACTGGCCCGCCCAGATGTGCCAGTTTTTCAAACCCGAGATCGCCGTCTGCAACAGTGCGGAAGGCGGCGAAACCTCCAAGAGTTTTGTCACCGGCCTTCGCATGGACAAGGTCCTGAGCCGGATGAAAAAGGGAGATTTCTTTCTCGTG
>Ga0182021_10000656_pt1 | contig 37910 bp, 31 predicted proteins | sample 612E3MmetaG_FD_120493 | JGI IMG/M metagenome (GOLD analysis project Ga0182021, IMG submission 120493) | Permafrost microbial communities from Stordalen Mire, Sweden - 612E3M metaG (Illumina Assembly) | ecosystem: Environmental > Terrestrial > Soil > Wetlands > Permafrost | place: Sweden...
ATGAGCCGTGGTAGCAGGAAGTTCAAAATCACTGCTACCACGAGCGCACCCAGATACCACACGGTCTTACGCGCCAGATAGCGACGTAGACCCATGGCGATCCAACTCCTTTGTTAGTCGGCCCCTAGATGATCAGGAGAGCTCAGCCGGCGATCTTCTTGATCTTGTACATCCAGGTGTTGCCGGCCCCGCGGAACATCGGCGGCGCGTAGGTGTTCTTCTCGTCCGCCCAGTTGTAGAAGTTCACAGCTGAGTACTCGTAGAACTCATCCGGGCGGTACATGATCGGTGCAGCCGGGATCTCCTTGCGGTACAGCGCGTCGAGCTTGTCGTAGGCGGCCTTCTTGCCTGCGTCGTCAGCTGCCTGCGCGGCAGTCGTGAGGAGGTCCTCCGCATCAGCGTTGGTCCACCGGCCGTAGTTGGCGAAGGAGGTCGTGCCCACGGGCTTCATGAGCGACTGGCTCATGACGTCGCGGAAACGCGCCCACGGGCTGGACGGGTTCACTCCGGAGACGTACCAGACGCACATGTCGAACGTGCCGCCCTGGATCGCCTGAGTGGTCTCGGCCTGCTGCGGGAAGTTCGTCGCCACCTCGATGCCGATCGCCTTGAGGCTCGACGCGATGATCTCGCAGGAGGCGTTCCAGTCGGTCCAGCCCGTCGGCGTGATGATCTTGTACCCTCCGAGGCGCTTGCCGTTGAGGACGTAGATGCCGTCGCTGCCCTTGGTGGCGCCGGCGTCGGTGAGGAGCTTCTCAGCGGCTGTCTTGTCGTACTTCCAGCCGTTGGCCGTGGCGTCGGACTGGTTGAAGAACTTCGACTCGGCGCCGGACGGCAGGATCAGGCTGGCCTGAACCGTGTCGGAGTAGCCGGACATCGCCGTGTCGGAGATCGACGCGTAGTCGATGGCCGTGACGATGGCCTTGCGCACGATCGCGCTGTCGAGGCCGGGCTTCGTGGTGTTCATGATGAGCATGGGCAGGCTGCCGGGGACGTAGTACGGCTTGGCCTTGAGGTAGGTTCCCGTGGGCTTTCCGGCCTCCCAGGTCTTCCAGATCTGGCTCTGGAACGTCTGGCAGATGTCGAGGCCACCGTTAGTGAACTGGAGGTTGGCGTCCTCGTTGCCCTTGAAGATCGGGTGGATGATCGTCTTCATCACCGGGAGGCCGCCGTAGTACGTCTTGCCCCAGTAGCTGCCGGTCTGCGTGAGGACGACCTGCGTCTGGTCCGCGGTGTCGACCTTGAACGGGCCGGTGCCGACGGGGGTGGTCATGATCTCCGAGGAGACCTTGTCAGCCGCGAGGGCAGAGAAGACCTTCTGCGGGACGACGTAGTTCTCGCAGAGCATCTGGAGAACCTGACCGACGTTCTTGGTGGTCTGGTTGATCTTGATGACGATCGTCTTGTCGTCGGTGGCGTCGATGGAGTCGGCTGCCTGGAAGAAGGAGGCGACGGAAATGCCGGTGGCGGTCTTGCCGATGTTGAACGAGAACGCAGCGTCCTGGGCCGTGCAGGGGGTGCCGTCGTTGAAGGTGATCCCGTCCTGCATGGTGAGGGTGACCGTGCTGGTGCCGTCGACCGTGTACTTGGCAGCCAGGCCGGGCATGATCTCACCGGTCAGGATGTTCCAGCGGAGCAGCGACTCGTACACAATCTGCATGACGTTGGAGCTGGCCGGCCACGCGGCGGTCGGCGAGAAGGGGTTGTACGTGGTGGGCGGGCCCCACTGGAAGCCCGCGACGAACAGGGTGTCGGCGTTGGCGCCGGTGCGGCCCTTGCCGACCTGACCGTTGTTGCCGATACCGGGCAGAGTGCCCGCTGAGCCCGAGCCTGTGGCAGCTGGGGTCTTGCTGGAACAAGCTGCGAGAGCCGCCCCACCAGCCACCACGCCGCCGAGCTTCAAAAGCGTCCGGCGAGACGGGGTGAAGAAGACTGAATCCGACATTGTTACCTCCGTTGGTTTGGCCCGGCGTTGGGCCCTTTCAATGACTGGAAGACAAAGTGTTTTTGAGTATTCGAGTGCTTACGGAGCGGCTCCCCGCCGGCTGCACTGCCGACACCGCGATTGTGTCAGTCCACCCTCATGCGGCCTCGCTCGGGGTCAACGGTTTCGTCACTGAACGCAGCACCGGCCGTGAGGTGAGGTGAGAGAATGCGTCCTCGGGGATGTCCCCCGCGATCGTGAAGGTGTGCGCGTCGCCAGGGAAGAGGTCCACGAGCAGGCTGTCGGCCCAAGCGTCCTCGGACACCCGGTCCGGGAAGACACAGAGCGAGCGCAGGAAGCTTCGTGCGGTGACGGTGACGGCGACGCCTTCGTCCGTACGCGCGACTGACGTTTCGTACACAGGCTCGGGCAGCGGCAGGTCCACGTCCTCGACGAGAAGCTTGACGGCCCGTTCCGCGCCCTCCGCGGTGACGACGATCGCCACGTCCGTACGATCCGTGGCCGGGAGACCTGACAGCACGAGGTCCTTGCGCGACCGCGGCGCCAGCGTCTCGTCGCAACCTTGTGACCAGAGGACGTCGCCATCCAGGGTGCGGAGCGCGATAGTGCCCATCACCGCCCAGGTGTCCGTACCGTCGTTGACCAGGACGGCACGCCAGCCTGAGTCGTCGTGCTGCACGGTGACGAGGTGGTCCGCGTACGCCGAGCGCACCGCGTACCAGAGCGGCTTGCGACGGGCGACCGGCTCCCCCGCGGCGTTGGTGCCGAGGTCGAGGGCAGCCCAGCTGGTGACGGGCCAGCAGTCGTTGAACTGCCAGACGATCGAGCCGAGACAGCGGCCGCGCAGCGAGCGCCAGCGCTCGATCCCGTACCGCACCGCTCGTGCCTGCTGCACCTGCATGGCGAACAACCACTCGTCGAAGTCGGCAGCCGTCTCGCCGGGCATCGGCAGGTGGCCCCTGATGCCGTCGTTGAGCTTCGTGTTGCCGCCGGCGGCCTTCTGGTGCACGAGCATCGCGTCGCTGGTCGCGCTGAGGTCCTCGGGCGCGAGCGCGCGCGCCCACGTCGCGTACGTAGCAGGTCCCTGGTAGCCGAACTCCGACACGAAGCGAGGGGAGTAGTCGTCGTAGCAGGTGTAGTCGCGCGCGTTCCAGACGTCCCAGATGTGGATGCAGCCGTAGTTCGGGTCGTTCGGGTACAGCTCCGCCGGCCCTGACGACGGGCTGCCCGGCCAGTACGGACGGCTCGGGTCGAGCTCGGCCACGATCTCGGGGAACAGGCGGTAGTAGTAGTCCGCACCCCACGTCCGTCCCTGGAGCTGCTCTTTCCAGCCCCAGTCTTCGTGGCCCCAGATGTTCTCGTTGTTGCCGTTCCAGAGAACGAGCGAGGGGTACGCGGAGAGGCGGATCACATTGTCGCGGGCTTCGGCCTCGAACTCGAGGGCGAACGGCTCCTCCTCCGGGTACGCGGCGCACGCGAGCGCGAAGTCCTGCCAGACCATGACGCCGAGCTCGTCGCAGGCCTCGTAGAAGGCCTCCTGCTCGTACAGGCCGCCGCCCCAGACGCGGAGCAGGTCGACGTGGGCGTCCTTGGCCTGCTGGACACGCTCGCGGTACCGCTGCGGCGTGATGCGGCTCGGGAAGCAGTCGTCCGGGATCCAGTCCATGCCTCGGGCGAAGATCGGGACTCCATTGATCACGAAGCCGAACGAGGCGCCCTTGCCATCGGGGTCCGGCGTCGTGTCGAGCGCGACCGTACGGAAGCCCGTGCGCTTGTGGATCGTGTCGAGCACTCGGACGTCGTTGTGGAAGACGACCTCGACGTCGTACAGGGGCTGCTCACCGAGGCTGTGCGGCCACCAGGGCTGGATGTCTGTGAGCGTGAGCTCGACCTGGGTCCAGTCCTCAGCTATGGCGACGGCTTGGCCTGATGCCCCGTGGCCAGAGACACGTACGGTGACCGCACCGAACCGGGTCTCGCCCTGGATCTGTACGTCGACGCGCAGGTTTCCCTGCCAGTCGCCCGCCTCGTTCTCGGTCGCCGTGGCGAAGACGCCGACATCAGTGATCCGTGCGTGGTCCCAGCTGCGCAGCCCGATCGGTTTCCAGATGCCGGCGGTGACCAGCGATGGTCCCCAGTCCCAGCCGAAGTTGCAGGCCATCTTGCGGATGAGGTTGAACGGGTGCGTCTCGACGTGGATCCTTTCCCCGACGAGGTCCGCCATCTGCGTCGTGTACTCGAGGGCGGGACGGAAGACGATCTCGATGTGGTTCGGGCCGACGCCGATGTTCGGGCGGATCGGGAAGACGTTGCGTCGGTGCATGTTGGCCGAGGTGCCCATCGTGCGGCCGTTGACGCGGATCTCCGCGATCGTGTCGAGCCCCTCGCACACCAGGTCGCAGTTGTCTGCGTACAGCTCTTCCGACTCACCCGTGAGGTTCAGCGTGAAGGAGTAGCTCCAGGTCTGCTGCCCGACCCATGCCTGGTCGGCCTCGGCCGAACCGAAGTACGGATCGGCCAGGAGCCCGGCGGTGATGAGGTCGGTGTGGACACATCCCGGCACAGTCCCCGGGATGCCGAAAGCAACGGGCGTGCGCACGTTCTCCGGCACGGCCGACCACGCCGAGGTGGTCGGGTCGGCACGAAGGGTCCACGCACTTCCGGTGAGGTCGAGCCATCCGTCAGCTACACGGACGGACTCATCGCCGAGGCTTTCGATTCCCATGAATCCTCTCCATTGAGGCAGGCGGAGTCGTACAGTTACTGACCAGACAGTAACACCACGAACTGGGCCTCAGTCGCGGGGTAACCGTTTCGTTATCGTTCGATCTCGTCAAAGGGGACGTGATGCTCGCGTACCAGGACAGCAGCCTCGCGACCGCCGATCGCGTCGCGGATCTGCTGGCCCGGATGACGCTCGCCGAGAAGGTTGGCCAGTGCATGCAGCTCGATGCCCAGGGCGACCTCGATGACATTGTGACTAGGCAGAACGTCGGTTCGCTGCTCCATATCCCGCCTGATCGGATGGGCCTCGCGATCGAGCTGGCGGCCGCCACCAGGCTCGGCATCCCGCTGCTGCTGGCCGACGACTGCATCCATGGCCACTCCTTCTGGCCGGGCGCCACCATCTTCGGGACGCAGCTCGCCGTCGCCTGCAGCTGGCGACCGGAGAACGCCCGCCGGATGGCCAGAATCACTGCTGTGGAAGCGACGAGCACCGGTTTCAAGTGGACGTTCTCGCCCGTGCTGTGCATCGCGCGGGACCTGCGCTGGGGTCGGGTCGACGAGACGTTCGGGGAAGATCCGTACCTCATCGGCGAGCTCGCATCGGCCATGGTGGCGGGCTACCAGGGGTCCGAACTGCGAGACGACACCTCGATGCTGGCGACCGCGAAGCACTTCGCGGGCTACTCCGAGACGCAGGGCGGACGCGACGCCTCCGAGGCCGACATCTCACGGCGCAAGCTGCTGAGCTGGTTCACCCCTCCATTCGAGCGCGTCGCGCGCGAGGGCGCGGGCACGTTCATGCTCGGTTACGAGGCGATCGACGGCCAGCCGATCACCGTGAACCGGTGGCTGCTCGGCGACGTCCTGCGTGGCGAGTGGGGCTACGCGGGGGTCCTGGTCACCGACTGGGACAACGTGGGCCGGATGGTGTGGGAGCAGAAGATCTGCGCCGACTACACCGAGGCCGCGGCCCGGGCGATGGATGCCGGCAACGACATGACGATGACGACGCCGCAGTTCTACGACGGTGCGCAGGAGGCTGTACGCAAGGGGTTGCTGAGCGAGTCGACGATCGACGCGGCCGTGTCACGGATCCTGGCGTGCAAGTTCGAGCTCGGCCTGTTCGAGAATCCCGGCGGCCCCGACCTCGAGCGGCAGCGTGAGGTCATCGGCTGCGACGAGCATCGGCAGACGAACCTGGAGATCGCCCGGGAGTCCCTCGTACTGCTCACCAACGATGGCACCCTGCCGATCACGGCGCCGTCAGGCACGATCGCCGTGATCGGGCCCAATGCTGACGACCCTGCGACGCAACTGGGCGACTGGGCCGGAGGGTCCGGCCAGTGCTCCTGGCTGGGGCTTGACTACATCCCAGAGGGTGTGGTCACTGTTCTCGACGGCGTACGTCAACTCGCGGCGGGCCACGGCTGGACCGTCACCCACGCGACAGGCTGCGGCATCGCCACGCAGACCGGTTCCTGGGGTATCGGCGAAGACGGACAACCGCAGTACCCGGTGATCACGCCCGTGGCCCCGGACGAGGGCCAGCTGGCAGAGGCCGTCACGGTGGCCTCGGCGGCCGACGTCGTCGTGCTGGTGCTGGGCGACAACGTCTTCCTGACCGGCGAAGGCAGGTCCACGGCGACCCTCGAGCTGCAGGGCGGGCAGCGCGAGCTCTGGCGCCGGATCGTCGATCTCGGCAAGCGGGTGGTGGTCGTGCTCATCAACGGCAAGCCGCTCGTGCTGCCGCCCGAGCTCGCCGCGACGTCAGCCCTCATCGAGGCGTTCAACCCCGGTGACGTCGGCGGCCAGGCCATCGCCGAACTCATCTTCGGCGACATCGAGCCGAGCGGACGCCTGCCGATCTCGTTCCCCGTACATTCCGGCCAGCAGCCGACCTACTACAACCAGATCCGCGGCCAGCACGGCAACCGCTACGCCGACCTCACGCAGGAGCCGGCGTTCGCGTTCGGCCAGGGCCTCTCGTACAGCAGTGTCGAGTACACCGACCTCCGCCTGGATGCTGCGACCGTCGGGGTCGACGGCTCCGTCCGTGCCAGCGTGACCATCGAGAACACCGGCGACCGGCCGGTGACGGAGACCCTGCAGTGGTACGTGCGCGACCTCGTCACGTCTGTCACGTGGGCCGACAAGGAGCTCAAAGGCTTCCAGAAGGTGACCGTGGAACCCGGGGAGTCGACCCGGGTGTCACTCGACCTTCCGGTGTCGGAGTGTTCGATCGTGGACGCGAACACGAAACGGGTCGTCGAGCCCGGGGACTTCGAGCTGCTGGTCGGCCCGGATTCACGCGATTCCAGCCTGCTCTCGGCGAGATTCGCCGTGGTGCCCTGATGCGGCCCACCCCGTTCAGCGCTAACTTTGATCGATCAAAGGGTAATGACGTGTCAACACCAGAACACAGCGAGAGGACCATCATGCAAACGGGTCCTGCGTCGACTCTCCGCGTGAGGGGAGAACGCAAGTCCACGCAAGAGCGACGCCAAGAGATCGTCCGAGCGGCAGCGAAGACGTTCGGTACCAAGGGTTACCAGAAGGGGTCCTTGATCGACATCGCGGCGCAGGTGGGGATGACCCATGCGGGCGTGCTGCATCACTTCGGCTCGAAGGAGGCGCTGCTCATCGCCGTGCTGGAGTACCGGGACGCGGAGGACCTCGAGACGCTGTCCGCGCAGAAGATGCCCATCGGGCTCGACCTCTTCGTCCACCTGTATCGGACCGCGGCCGCGAACGCCCAACGCGAGGGACTCGTCCAGACGTACGCCGCGATCACAGGCGAGTCGGTCACCGAGGACCACCCTGCCCGGAACTTCGTCATCAGCCGGTTCACCGCCCTGCGCGGTTACATCGAGGACGCGCTGCGGATCGTCTGCGGCCCGGACCTCCCGGACGACATCCGCACCCATGCCGCGACCTCCGTGATCGGCGTCATGGACGGCATTCAGCTCCAGTGGCTCCTCGACAAGGAAGCCGTCGACCTCCCCGAAGCCACGCGGTTCGCACTCGAGGCGATCCTCGTGGCCGCCATCGCCGGAACGAAGCGGGCTCGCCCGCTGGGCGAGGCCTGACCTCTCACCAGGTGAGCCGGTCGGCTCGACGCGAGGCTGAGGCGAGAGCGGACATCTCGGCCTTGGACAGCCGACGGCCGAAGAACGGCCCATTGGCGTCGAGCAGCCACGCGTTGCGGTCGTCCAGCTCCACCGGGTCGAACCCGAGCGCCTCGACCAGCACCGCCACCTCCGCACGGGCCGCGGCATCGTCGGAGGCCACGGCGATCGCCGTACGGAACGGAGACCCGGCTGGTTGCGCATACGACATGAGCTCTTCGTAGGCGACGTGGTTGAGGGACCGGACCAGGCGGATCCCAGGACGGCCCCTCAGCGGTGAGCCCGCGGGGTTCGCTCCGTCCGACTCGAGCCAGGGGTTGGTGGCGTCGATGACGATCGCGTGGGCGAGCTTGTCGGGGTCGAGCTCTCCGACCCGCGAGTACGGGATGGCCAGTAGCACGATGTCGGAGGAGGCGAGCATCTCGTCGACGCCGACGAGTCGGGCCCCTGCGGCCACCGTCGACACGATGAGTTCGATCATCGGGCCCGTCCGCGCATCCGCGATGAGGACCTCACGGCCCGCCTCGACGGCCAGCCGCGCCACGGCCGTGCCAAGCTTGCCTGCTCCGAGGATGCCCAACCGTTCGCCCACGAGTCGTCCTTCCAGAAACTCCCGCGCCACAACGTACGATGCGCGTCAGCGGTTGGGAATGGTCGACCGCTCGGCAGACTCGGAGACACGATGGATCTAGAGCTCGGCATCGACACCTTCGGCGACGTCACGCTCGACCGGGGCGACCTACCGGTGAGCCATGCCCAGGTCATCCGGAACGTCGTGGACGAAGCCATGCTGGCTGAGCAGTCGGGCGTCGACGTCTTCGGCATCGGCGAGCACCACCGCGCCGACTTCGCGGTCTCCTCACCCGAGATGGTGCTGGCAGGGATCGCGACCCGTACAGAGCGCCTTCGTTTGGCGAGCGCGGTGACCGTACTGAGCTCGGACGATCCCGTCCGCGTCTTCGAACGCTTCTCCACGCTCGCCGCGCTGTCCCATGGCCGCGCCGAGGTCATCGTGGGACGCGGGTCGTTCACGGAGTCCTTCCCGTTGTTCGGCTTCGACCTCGCGAACTACCAGGAGCTGTTCGAGGAGAAGCTCGCGATGTTCGTCGAGCTCCGCAGACAGGGCAAGATCTCCTGGGAAGGCGGCCTCACCCAGCCGCTGCGCGGGGTGGAGGTCTTCCCGCCCGTCGAGGACGCCCCGCTGACCACCTGGGTCGCAGTGGGCGGCAGCCCCGAGTCGGTCATCCGGGCCGCACGGCATGGGCTCGACCTCATGCTCGCGATCATCGGCGGACCCGTGGAGCGCTTCGCGCCGTTCGTCGAGCTGTACCACCGTGCGCTCGAGCAGCTGGAGCAGGCGCCTGGCCGGGTGGGCATCCACAGCTTCGGGCACGTGGCCGCGACGGACGAGGAAGCGTTCGAGCAGTACTTCGGCCCGTACGTCGCCTCCATGAGTCGTATCGGCCGCGACCGTGGCTGGAGACGCCCGACGAGGGAGTCATTCCTGTACGAGATGGAGCACGGCTCGATGGTCGTCGGGTCGCCGGAGACCGTCGCCCGCAAGATCGCCGCGGGCGTCAAGGCCCTCGGCGCGTCCCGGTTCGCCATGAAGGTCAGCACGGGGCCGTTGTCTCACGAGCTCATCAGCAGCAGCATCGAGCTGTACGGGTCGCGGGTCGGTCCCCTCGTCCGCGACATGCTGGCCTGAGGGCCGCACCCCCAGAACGCGAGCCTCAGCGCGCGGCGCACACGCTCGACAGATCGTCGGTCTGAGTCGTCACCGACTCCTCGACGGTCGGCCTCTTCGCAGCCGTGGGGTTGGTGCTGGGTGCCGTCGTCGACGCCGCGGCGCTGGGGGCGGCGGAGGTTCGGGCGGCGGAGGTCCGGGCCGTGGAGCTTGCCGGCGCCTTGTCCAGAGCCCCCGAGGCCGCAATCCGCTCGGCGACGGTCTGACGGATGAGGTCGTAGTTGGGGCTGCCAGGCGCGATGAGCGGCGGCGCGAACGACACGTTGGCGATGTCCAAGGACCGAGCCTTGATCGCGAGATCGGCCAGCGTCGACACTTCACTCGATGGGACATCGGTCACGAGGACCTGGCCGCTCGCAGACGCGATCTGACCGAACTTCGTCGCGACGGTGAGCGGGTCCATCTGGTGGAGCATCGCCGACATCACGCACTTCTGCCGTTGCATCCGTGCGTAGTCGGTCGACTCCTTGCGCTCGCGCGCGAACCAGAGCGCCTCCGCGCCGGTGAGAGTGCGGTTCGGCCCTGGCTGGATCCAGCTCTTCGCGCTCGAGGTGTCCCCGCCGACGGGGACGGCGATGTTGATGTCCATGTGTACGCCGCCGAGCGCGTCGATGAGGTCCTTGAACCCGAACATGTCGACCATCGCGTAGTAGTTGATCTCCAGCCCCGTGATCGCCTCAACGGCCTCCTTGACGGCCTGCAGACCGGGATCCTTGACCCCCGGGTAGAGCGCCTTGTGGTCCCACGCCAGCGTGTACACGGCATTGAGCATGCACTCGTGCGTCGGGCAGCTGTAGCCGTTGGGGTAGAGCTTCTTGAGCGGCGACGAGTCGATGAACGGGACGTCCTCGAGGTTCCGCGGCAGTCCGAACAACACGGTCCGCCCGGTCCGCGCATCAACGCTCGCGACCGAGACGCTGTCGGTGCGCGCTCCGGTGCGGTCGTTCCCCGCGTCGCTGCCGAGCAGCAGGATGTTGTACCGGCCGGCCTTTACCTTGGTGTCGCCGCCGCCTCCCAGCACGGTCGAGAAGGCATTGCCCGAGGACCGGAGCGCCGACGAGATGAAGACCGTCCCGTACGCAACCGTGCCGGCGAGCACGAGCGCGATGCCGCCCAGGATCCCGGCGCGCAGCGCACCCATGTCCCGCGGTCGCGCGGCCCACCACGCGTTGAGGATGAGGAAGGCCCAGAACAGGCCGAGCGCCAGCACGAGCCACGACGCGACCCAGAGCACCCAGCCGGTGGTGAGTACGCCCAGCAGCACGTTGCGGGCCAGGAACAGGGAGACCAGCGCGACCAGCGCGGCGACGACCATCGCGATCCAGATCCTCAACCCGGCCCGTCCGATACGCCTGCTGCCGGCGGCCAGCTGTGCCGAACCCGGGACGATCAGGGACATGGCAAGCATCGTCGCGCCACGACGGAACACCGTCGCCTGACTACGACTCCAGACGTCCGCGCCTGGGGTAGTCGCCTCGGTCGATGCCACGTTGGCTCTCCTTGAGGGAGGGATCACTTGAGCGTCTACCAGTATGCGCAGCGACGCCCCCGTACCCTGTCCGCCACGCGGGCAGGGCTCACTTTCCGCGGACGATGGCACCCTTCGCCTGGGCGGTGGCCCGGAGCGCGGACTGGAAGTCCACCATCTTGGCCGTCAGGACGGGGTCGCCCGCGGCCAGGATCCGTACCGCCAGCAGCCCGGCGTTGCGAGCGTTCCCGATCGCAACCGTCGCCACGGGGACGCCCGCCGGCATCTGCACGATCGACAGGAGCGAGTCCATGCCGTCGAGGTATTTCAAAGGGACGGGGACTCCGATCACCGGGAGCGGCGTGAGGGCGGCCAGCATGCCCGGCAGGTGGGCCGCGCCGCCGGCTCCGGCGATGATCACCTCGAGGCCACGCTCATGGGCGGAACGCCCGTACGCGACCATGTCCTCGGGCATCCGGTGGGCGCTCACGACATCGGCCTCATAGGAGACGCCGAACTCGGTGCACGCCTCCGCGGCCGCCTGCATCGTCGGCCAGTCGGAGTCCGACCCCATGACGATCCCGACCCGTGCGCTCATGACTCGCTCCTCAGCTCCGATGCGCCGTGACGCGCGCGGCGACGGACCTCGTCGAGGTCGTCGCCGACCGCCGTGACATGGCCGACCTTACGGCCCGGCACGACGTCCTTCCCGTACAGCTGCACTTTCAGTCCCGGATCGCGCGCCAGCACGTGTCGCAGGCCCTCGACGAGATCCGTACGGGTCCCACCGAGCACGTTGCGCATGACGGTCCACGGCGCGCGAGCGGCAGGGTCGCCGAGCGGCAGGTCGAGCACCGCGCGGAGGTGGTTCTCGAACTGACTCGTGACGGCCCCGTCGATGGACCAGTGGCCCGTGTTGTGCGGCCGCATGGCGAGCTCGTTGACAACAACCGTGCCGTCGGCGCGCTGCATGAGCTCGACGGCCAGGATGCCGGTCACCTCGAGGTCACGGGCGATCTCGAGCGCCATCCGCTGGCACGCGGTCGCCTGCTCCTCGGTGAGGCCGGGCGCCGGCGTGGTCGTCTCCACGCAGATGCCATCGGCCTGCACGGACTCGCTCACGGGGTAGGCGACGGCCTGCCCGGACGACGACCTCGCCACGAGGGCGGACAGCTCACGGGTGAAGGGGATGTACTCCTCGGCCAGGATCTGTACGCCGGGGGCCAGGTTCGTGAAGGGTTCCTCCGCGGTCGAAGGGTCGTCGATCTTCCAGACGCCCTTGCCGTCGTACCCGCCGCGCGACGTCTTCGCGATCACCGGCCAGCCCGTCGACGCGCCTTTCGCGGAGCGCGCACGGTCGGCGAACGCGACCAGGGCCTCGGGGGTAGCCACCACCTCGAACGTCGGCACCGGGATGCCGTGCGCGGCCAGGCGGGTGCGCATGACGACCTTGTCCTGGGCGTGCACCAGAGCCTCTGGCCCGGGTCGTACGAGGACGCCTCGGCTCTGGAGGTCCGTGAGCAGAGCGGGCGGTACGTGCTCGTGGTCGAACGTCACGACGTCGCAGCGCTCGGCGAACGCGAACACGGTGGCCGGGTCGGTGTAGTCGCCCACCGTCACGTCATGGACGACCTGTGCGGCGGACACGTCCGGACCCTCGGCGAGCAGCGCGACCCGGATGCCGAGGCCGATGCCGGCGGCGTGCATCATGCGGGCGAGCTGGCCTCCGCCGATGATGCCGACGACTGGGGTTCCCACGGGGGGTGAGCCTATCGGGGCACCCCGTCAGTGCCGGAAGATCAGCGTGCGCTGGACGATGAAGTTGACCGTCGTCGCGACGCCTTGCGCGATGACGAATGCGACGACCTGGGCGACGGTGTAGCCCCAGCGGCTGAAGAGCCAGGGGTAGAGCAGCGAGAACAGGCCGACCTGCACGACGAACGTCGACCCGTACAGCACGAGCACTCCGACGAACGACTTCGCCGAGCCCGTGGCACCGAATGTCCAGCGACGGTTGATGAGGTACGCAGTGGTGGTGCCGGCGACGAACGAGATGGCCTTCGCCGGGGTGTGGCCCAGCCCGAAGTGCATGAGCAGCCAGAGGATCCCGAAGTCGACGCAGGCCGAGAGGACGCCGACGGCCACGAACCGTACGAGCTGTACGCGCAGGGCCAGTCGCTCGGTGACGGGCTGCGTCACGTATCTTCTCGACGCGCCGTGTCGGCTTCGGTCATCAGCTCGCCGAGCCGCATGTGGGTGTGCTCGACATCCGGGATGTCACGCAGCGTCAACGGGTCATCCGCGGCGGTGGTCAGCGTCAGGGTGCCGCAGCCGAGCATGCGGTCGAGGAATGACCGTTCGTACTCGACGTTGGCGATCCGGATCAGCGGCAGGTCGTGCCCGCGCTTGTTGAGGATGCCGCGGCGGGTGATGAGGCGCCGGTTGGTGATCGTGAACGTCGTCGTCCACCAGCGCAGGAACGGTACGACGCAGAGCCAGACGAACAGGATCACGGCGACGACGGCGATGATCCAGCCCACGATCGTCTTGCCGCCCGGCGGCATCGCCGGCAGCGCAACCCCGATCGCCACACCGGTCGCGGCGCACAGCAGCACGAACGCCACCGCCGGCCAGATCAGTGCCTTCCAGTGCGTACGCAGGTGGAGCTCCACATGCTCGCCCGTACCCAGCTGCTTCTCCGAGAACGCCATGCGCCAAGAATCCCACATGGGGAAGGTCTCCACCGTCCAGCCTCGCCCGAAGGTGTCGCCGGTTGAGCCGCCGGGGCACTCCGTCAGAGCGAGCGCAGGTGTTGGACGTCTCCTGCTGCGAAGACCCTCTCGCCCGACGTGGTCCTGACCCGCAGGCGACCGCCATCGGTGATCGAGCTGGCTGTACCGAGCACTCCCGTACCGTCGGGGAGCTCCACCCGTACAGTCCGGCCGAGCGTGACGCAGGACGACTCGTACGAGCCCTTGACCGCGTCCCAGCCGTAGGTGTCCCACGCCTCGTACAGTTCACCCAGCTGCTCGAGGACGGCTGTCGCGACCTGAGGCCGGGTCACGGTGACGCCGACGAGCCGTAGCGAGGTTGCCGTATGCACGGGGAAGTCGCCGCGTGCCTGGCCGACGTTGACGCCCATCCCCAGAACAACGCCCTGCGCCGGTCCGCCCACGAGTTCCGCAAGGATCCCGCACACCTTGCGCTCGTCGTCGGCGGGAAGCAGGACATCGTTGGGCCACTTGAGAACGGCCTTCGCACCGAGCGCCTCGAGAGCGCGCGCGACGCCAAGCCCCGTGATGAGCGGCAACAGACCCCACTCCGGAACCGGCCGCGTCGGACGGAGCAGGACCGACAAAGAGAGGGAAGTTCCCTGCGGGCTGGACCACGTACGGGTCAGCCGCCCGCGGCCGGCGGTCTGTTCCCCCGCGACCAGCGCCTGCCATCCGGATGCCCCGCCCCGCGCGCGTTCGGCGAGGTCGGCGTTCGTGGATCCCGTGGTGTCGACGACCTCGACGGTCCACGGACCGACGAGCGACAGATCGACACCATCCAGAGTTTTCATGTGCGTCCACGCTAGCCGTACGGGTCGCGAGGTGGACGCCGCACCCTCCTCGGACACCTTCTCGCCCCTGCGACCGGTCTCGTAGGTGCCATTCCCTCGCTAGGGTGTGCCCTCATGGACATTGACATCCACACGACAGCCGGCAAAGCCGCCGACCTGGCCCGACGGATCGAAGAGGCCATCCACTCCGCGCCTGCCGCGGCCGTCGAGAAGCAGCACGCCAAGGGCAAGATGACCGCCCGCGAACGCGTGCTCGCCCTGCTCGACGAAGGAACCTTCTCCGAGTTCGACCAGTTCGCGCGGCATCGCTCGACGAACTTCGGTCTCGAGCAGCGCCGTCCGTACGGAGACGGCGTCATCACCGGCACCGGCGCCATCAACGGCCGGCCCGTGTGCGTGTTCTCTCAGGACGTCATGATCTTCGGCGGTGCCCTCGGCGAGGTGTACGGGGAGAAGATCTGCAAGATCCTCGACTTCGCGCTGAAGACCGGCGTGCCGATCATCGGCATCAACGAGGGCGGCGGCGCCCGCATCCAGGAGGGTGTCGTCTCGCTCGGCCTGTACGCGGAGATCTTCCGCCGCAACACGCTCGCCAGCGGCGTCATCCCGCAGATCTCGCTGATCATGGGCCCGGCCGCCGGCGGCCACGTGTACTCACCGGCGCTCACCGACTTCGTCATCATGGTCGACCAGACCTCGCAGATGTTCATCACCGGCCCCGAGGTCATCAAGACCGTGACCGGAGAGGACGTCACGCTCGAGGAGCTGGGCGGAGGCCGTACCCACAACACGAAGTCCGGCAACGCGCACTACCTCGCCGCGGACGAGAACGACGCGATCGAGTACGTGCGGGAGCTGATCTCGTACTTGCCGCAGAACAACCTCGAGGACGCGCCGATCTACATCGAGGACGAGGTCGACCTCACGATCACCGACCACGACCGCCTCCTCGACACGCTGATCCCGGACTCGGCGAACCAGCCGTACGACATGCACGAGGTGATCCGTACGGTCCTGGACAACGACGAGTTCCTCGAGGTCCAGCCGCTGTTCGCGCAGAACCTCATCTGCGGCTTCGGCCGCGTCGAGGGCCGCTCGATCGGGATCATCGCGAATCAGCCGATGGTGTTCGCCGGCTGCCTGGACATCGACGCGGCCGAGAAAGCCGCGCGCTTCGTCCGTACGTGCGACTGCTTCAACATCCCCGTCATGACGTTCGTCGACGTGCCGGGCTTCCTGCCGGGGACCGACCAGGAGTGGAAGGGCATCATCCGCCGCGGCGCGAAGCTGCTGTACGCGTACTCCGAGGCGACCGTGCCGCTGCTGACGATCATCACGCGCAAGGCGTACGGAGGTGCGTACGACGTCATGGGGTCGAAGCACCTCGGCGCCGACATCAACCTCGCCTGGCCTACCGCGCAGATCGCGGTGATGGGCGCCGAGGGTGCGGTCAACATCCTGTACCGCAAGGAGCTGGCCGCCGCCGAGGATCCCGTGGCGAAGCGCAAGGAGCTCGTCCAGGACTACAACGACACCCTTGCCAACCCGTTCATCGCGGCCGAACGCGGCTACATCGACCAGGTCATCCACCCGCACGAGACGCGCGCGTCGGTGATCCGAGCCCTGCGGCTGCTCCGTACGAAGCGCGAGTCGATGCCTCCGAAGAAGCACGGGAACATCCCGCTGTGAGTACGGACTCGTCGTACACGGTCGTCGGCGGCAACCCCAGCGACGAGGAGCTCGCCGCGGTACTGGCTGTTCTGTCGGCGAAGATGTCCGACGCTCGGCAGGCCCGAGACAGGGGCGGAATGCCGCCGATGTCATGGGCCTCGTACTGGCGCGTCGTCCGTGAGCCTGTGAAACTCGGACGCGACGCATGGCGGTCCACGTACCGCTGGTGATCTTCGGCTCCACCGCTCAACCCCCATCGAAAGGACCACAGTGAGCACTTCAGCCGTCGAGGAGATCCTCGGCCAACTCCCGATAAATCAGCTGGCTGCGCAGTTCGGAGTCGATCCTCAGACCGCGGCACAAGCGGCCGCAGCTGCCATCCCGTCACTCATCGGCGGTCTGCAGCACAACGCCGACCAGGGCAACGAGCCGGCGATCGCCGGAGCGCTCCTGGCGCACAGCTCATCCACCCTGTTCGACTCGGGCTCCGTAGATCTGAACAGGGTCGACACTGCTGATGGCGCCAAGATCGTCCAGCACATCTTCGGCGACCAGTCGACCCAGCTCGCCCACGCGATCGGCCAGAAGACAGGCGTCAGCGGCGGCCTCGTGAACCAACTGCTGCCGATCCTCGCCCCGATCGTCCTTGCCTACCTCGCCAAGAAGCTCACCATGTCACCGAACGGTGGCGGCCTCGGCGGCGGCATCCTCGGCACCGTCCTGGGCGGCGTGCTCGGCAGCGAAACCGGCCAGCAGCCCGCGAACGGCGGCGGCACGCTGGGGAGCATCCTCGGCGGCATCCTGTCCGGCGGCGGCCTCGGCTCCATCCTCGGTGGCGGCCAGGCGACTCAGACCGCGTCCGACCCGACGAAGGACCAGACCACGTACGACCCGCAACAGAGCAGCGGCGGCGGCATCTTCAACACCACCCCGACGGGCGGCGACGCCGGCTCGCTCTCGGTCGACGAGACCCCTTCCGCGGGCGCAGAGGATCCCCAGCCGGCTCAGCCACAGAGCAGCAGCAGCATCGTTGACGAGATCCTCGGTGGTCTCTTCGGCAAGCGCTGAGCGGATGCGCCTCGTCCTGGCCTCGGCGTCACCTGCCCGACTCGAGACGTTGAGACGGGCGGGTGTCCATCCCACCGTCGTCGTGTCCGACGTCGACGAGTCACTCGTACAGACCGACGACATCCAGGAGCTCGTCGGCGAGCTCGCACGGCGCAAGGCCGAGGGGGTCGCGGCTGAGGTGCTGTCGGGTGAGGACGTCGTGATCGTCGGTTGCGACTCCATGCTCGAGGTCGACGGTGTCCCGTACGGCAAGCCAGGCTCACCGGAGAACGCGGTGCAGCTGTGGAGCCGCCTATCCGAGTCGACCGGCCTGCTCGTCACCGGACATCACGTCATCGTCAGCCGAAACGGGGAGGTTCGCAGCACGAACCGCAACGCCGAGACGCTCGTCCACTTCGCTGACCTGTCCGCAGCGGAGATCGAGGCGTACGCGGCCACCGGCGAGCCCCAAGCGGTCGCCGGCGGCTTCACGATCGACGGGTACGGAGGTCCGTTCATCACCGGCATCGAGGGCGACCCGCACAACGTCGTCGGCATCAGCCTTCCCCTGCTCCGCATGATGCTCGCCGACCTCGGCGTCACCTGGCACGACCTCTGGAACTCCCCCTCCTGACTCGGCGTGCGGCTGCGTACGTGCTGCACATACTCCGCCTACCGCCACCCGTCGAGAGGTCACGAACTGTCGTTGCCCTCACGGCTCTCGGCGTGTCGCGGCCCCTCGACCTGGGGCATGGGCCGGACATCCCGTCGAGGGGTCGGGAAGTGCGCATCCATGAGGCATCGCTCAGCGTGTCGCGACCCCTCGATTCGGCCGCTTCCCTCTTCCGGCCTCCGCGAGCGTCCGCCGTAACCTGCACGTCGATCGAAAGCCGCCCGCAACCAGGTTCATGGCAGCGGTCGTCCCTAGACTGCGGAGCGTTGCCGACAGGAGAACCCATGCCGTACGACGTCGCCGCGCTGCGCGACCAGTTCCCTTCCCTCTCATCCGGCGTCGCCCACTTCGACGGGCCCGGCGGGACGCAGGCGCCACGGGTCGTCGCCGAGGCGATCGCGGCGACGCTGCTGGGGCCACTGTCCAACCGCGGCACCGTCAGCGGGTCGGAGCGCAACGCCGACGCAGCCGTGGCGGCCTTCCGGGCCGCGTTCGCCGATCTGCTCGGGTTCCCCGCGAACGGGATCGTGTACGGACGGAGCGCGACGCAGCTCACGTACGACATGTCACGCGCCATGTCGAAGACCTGGATCCGTGGCGACGAGGTCGTCGTGTCGCGGCTGGACCATGACGGGAACGTACGTCCCTGGGTACAGGCGGCCGAGGCCGTCGGCGCCACGATCCGGTGGATCGACATCGATCCCGCGACCGGTGAGGTGGACCTGGACAGCGTGGCGGCCGCGATCACGCCGGCCACCCGCCTCGTCGCGATCACAGGCGCGTCCAACCTCATCGGCACCATCCCGCCGCACCGGTACATCGCCGACCTGGCGCACGCCGTCGGCGCACTCCTGTACATCGATGCGGTTCACTACGCGGCCCACGAGTTCGTCGACCCGGCCGCGCTCGGCGCCGACATCATCGTCTGCAGCCCGTACAAGTTCCTCGGCCCCCACTGCGGCGTGCTCGGCGCTGACCCGGCACTGCTCGAGCGCTTCTGGCCGGACAAGCTGCTGCCGTCGACGACGGTGGTGCCAGAGCGGTACGAGCTGGGGACGCTCCCGTACGAGACGCTCGCCGGCGCCACCGCCGCCGTCGACTTCCTCGCGGCGATCGCACCCGGCGACGCCACGAGTCGACGCGAGCAGCTCCGCAGCTCGTTCGCCGCCATCGACGAGCACGAGCTGGCACTCAGACAGCGCCTCGAGGCCGGGCTGGCCGCACTGCCCGGCCTGGTCGTCCACTCCCGCGCCGCGCGTCGGACGCCGACGCTCCTCGTCAGCCTGCCGGGCCGGAAGACCCGTGACGCGTACGAGTTCCTGGCCGAGCGCGACGTCCTCGCGCCGGCGGGACAGTTCTACGCGTACGAGCCGTACCGTCGGCTCGGCATCGACGACGACGGTGGTCTGAGGCTCGGACTCGCCCCGTACAGCACCACCGAGGACGTCGACCGGGCCGTCTCCGCGCTCGCCGAGCTGCTCGCCGACCGGGACTGACGTGTCGATCTCCGAGCAGCTGAACCGGGCCTGGGCCGAGGTTCTCGAGGGCATGCCCGGCAGCTTCTCGCTCGATCTGCGAACCCTGGACGGACCTGTGGCGGCACGGAACGCGGACGCCTCCCACTACCCCGCCAGCACGATCAAGCTGCCTGTACTGATGGTGCTGCTGCGCGACCGTACCGAGCACGTCCCGGCCGCCCTCGGCAGGGTTGTGGTCCATGACCAGTTCGCCAGCGCGGCGGGCGGCTCGTTCCAGCTTCGTCAGTCCGACGACCAGGACGACGAGACCTGGAGCCGGCTCGGTACGGAGGTCGATCTGCTCGGGCTCGCCGATCGCATGATCACCGTGTCGAGCAACATCGCGACCGACCTGATCGTCGAAAGGATCGGGTTCGAGTCCGTACGCAGCTATCTGGCTGATCACGGACTCGAGGAGCAGTTCCGCGTGAACCGCCTCATCGGCGACGCCGCGGCTGAGGATGCCGGGATCACGAACACGGTCACCGCGTCCGCTCTCGCCACGCTCATGGCGGGAATTGCGACCGGCACGGATCACGACAGTGCGGCGGCGCTCGACATCCTCGCTCGGCAGACGCATCGCGACATGATCCCGGCCGGGCTCCCCGACGGCACCTGGTTCGCGAGCAAGGGCGGTTGGGTGACCGGGGTCAAGCACGACGTGGCGCTCGTACGACCAGTTGCCGCGCCCGAGTACGTCCTCGCGGTGTGCACGACCTCGGACCTCCCGGACGCCGAGGGCATGAAGCTGGTCGCTCGGTTGAGCGCCGTCACGTGGGAGCAGTGGAGCAGATGGCACGCATCGTAGAAGTCGCTGCGACACAGCGCCCGTAGGATCGGGTCATGAAGGGTCACCGCGTTTCGAAGATGGTGGAGGACTACCTCAAGATCATCTGGAGTGCGCAGGAGTGGCCCGACGGTTCCGTCTCCACGAACGAGATCGCAGAGACGCTGGCGGTGACGCCCTCGTCGGTGTCAGCCAATCTGAAGAAGCTGGCACGCGACGGCTTGATCGACTACGAGCCCTACGGGAGCATCGGCCTCACCCCCGCCGGCAATGAGATCGCCATCATGGTCGTCCGGCGGCATCGAGTTCTGGAGACCTACCTGGTGGAGCGCCTAGGGCTCGGCTGGGACGAGGTCCATGCCGAGGCGCACTCCCTGGAGCACGCCGTGTCCGATTTCGTCCTCGACCGTATGGATCAGGTTCTCGGTCACCCTGACTGCGACCCGCACGGAGACCGGATCCCTCGCGCCGATGGGAGCATCGCGCGGAGCGCGGAGCGCAACTCGGCGGCGCGTCTGAGTGAGATCGATCCCGGCGCTCACGGACGCATCATTCGCATCTCGGATCACAAGCCCGAGATTCTCCAGTACCTCGAGAAGCGGAAGATCGCCGTCGGGACCCGCATCCACCTGGATGAGAGAAACCCGGAAGTCGGTTCCGTGACGATCTCCCGTTCGAACGCCACGGGTGAGCATCCGGATCGCGTCGAGATCGCTACCCGCGCCGCCGACGCGGTGTGGGTCGCTGTCGACCCGCCCCCCGTCGGCGCTCCTGACGACTGATCTGTCCGCGACTACTCCGGCTGAGTGCCGCCCAAGGGAAGGCCGGTGATTGCATCACTGATGGCAGTCGATCCATCCACGACCCCGGCGGCGGCCTCATCGACAGCCGCGGTCGCGGAATCGGTGACGTCCTGCACGGCGGACCTGGCCGTCTCGCCCAGGGAGCCAAGGTCAGCGGGAAGCCCAGGGATCTCGATCCCGAGCGACTCCTTCACACTGATAAGCATGTTCTTGAGTGCTTCCCACATGATGTCCTCCATGGTTGTCGGTTCTATGCGGTCTAGGTGGATGCGTTCGGAATCTGCGGGATCGTCCGGCCACGCGCCGCGAGACGGCGAGAGCCCTCCTGCCTGAGCACGTGCCGCGGGAATTCGGTTAGCTACCGGCCCGGGCCACTGTGCCTACAGGCACGAGGCTGAACGCACCCTCTTCTTCCTGGGCGTTGTGCAGGCGCAGGACTCCGTACAGCCCGTAGAGCAGTCGCCTGAGCTCGATGACGTCCTCGGGTTGGACGGTGTCGTTGTCCAGGTCGGCGAGCAGCCGGTGCAGCCGGCTGACCTGGTGCTCGATCTCGGCGTGGGTGCGGCTCATCGCGACGGTCGTGTCCGAGCTGCCGAGCGTTCGGTCGACCAGCGGCAAGAGCCGCGCCTCGTCGGCCCGCTCGTGCGGGAGGAGCTCTGCCTCAAGACGATCGAACAGGGTGTGCGCTGGTGCGAGATCGCAGTTCTGTGTGGACAGGGTGTCGGCCACGGCACGGATCTGCTCGACGACCGCGAGCACCGCGTCGTGCTCGACCTTCAGCCGGTGCGCCGCGTCGATGTCTGCAGCCGGCATCGTGATCGTGTGAACCTTGCCCGGGAGAACGGCCCGTAGCGCGATACCGATTGCCAAGACGTCGATGGCCTCCTGGATCACCGCGCCGGCCGCGGGCGGGAGCAACCCGGCCGCTGCCGCGACCATCGCGACCAATGACAGGCCCATACCCACAAGAACCGCCTGCAGGGCGATGCTCTTGGAGCGACGGGCAATGAGGATCGCATCAGCGAGAGCATCGAGCCGGTCGACGGTCAGGACGACGCCGGCGGCCTCGGATGAGGCGGTCGCGCCGCGTGCCGCCAAGGCCACGCCAACCCCCGCCGCCGCGAGTGCTGGGGCGTCGTTCACGCCGTCACCGACCATGATCGTCGGGGCGTGTACGGCCTCGGACTCGATCGCGACGAGCTTGGCGGCCGGGTCGCAGTCGGCCAGTACCGTATCGACTCCCACTATCCGCCCCACCGTGTCCGCGATATCTGCCCTGTCCCCGGTCACCAGGACGATCCGGACGATCCCGGCCTCGCGCAACCCGCGGACCATCCGCGGCGCGTCGGACCGGATGGGGTCCTGGAGGAGGAACGCCCCAGCCGGTTCACCGTCGATCCCCACGAACACAGTGAGCGAGTCGTCCAGGTTCGCGCGCCGGAGCACCTGACGCACCCATGCGGGCTGCGCATCGCCGACGATCCAACCGGCCTTGCCCACTCTCACCTCACGGGCGCCGACCAACCCGCTGAGACCGTACCCGTGCTCTTCTTGCACGTCGTCGGGCATCTCGAGAGTCAGGCCGCGGCGGGTAGCGGCGGTGACGATCGAACTCGCCAATACGTGCGGGGACACCTGGTCGAGCGAGGCCGCCAATCGCAGGACCTCGTCGGCATCAACGCCGTTGCTCGCCGTGACGACGTCAGCCAAGGTCGGCTGACCCTGGGTCAAGGTGCCCGTCTTGTCGAAGAGCATGACGGTCCCCGCTGCCAGGCGCTCCAGGGCGCCGCCACCCTTGACGACCACACCGATGTGCGCGGCCCGGGACAGTCCGGCCATGATCGCGATCGGCGCCGCCAACAGGAGCGGGCACGGCGTGGCGACGACCAGAACGGCGACCGCCCGCACCGGGTCCCCGCTGAGCGCCCACGCCGCGGCGGCCAGCAGCAGCGTGAGCGGGACGAAGAAGACCGCGATCCGGTCCGCCGCGCGCACGAACGGCGCCGACGACGCCTGCGCCTGCTCCACGAGCCGTACGACACCGGCGTAGGTGGACTCCGCCGCCACCGAGGTCGCGACGAGGTCGATCGGCTGGCCGGCGTTGACTACCCCGCTGCGCACCTCATCTCCCGCCGGTCGCTCGACCGGCAGGGACTCCCCCGTGAGCGCGGCTTCGTCGAGGGTCCCACCCGACACGAGACGTCCATCGACGGGAACCACCTCCCCGGTCCCCACCAGGATCCGGTCGCCCCTGGAGACCTCGTCCACCGGGACCTCGACGACACCATCCTCCAGCCGGCGACGGGCCGTGCGCGGAGCCCGCTCCACCAGCAGGCTCAACTCGCGCCGCGCTCGCGCCGCCGCTCTGGCCTCAAGCAGCTGACCGGATGCGAGCATCACCGTGATCATCGCTCCGGCGAATGGCTCGTGCACCCACAGGGCTCCAGCCAGCGCGAGCAGCGCGATGACGTCGACGCTCGGTTGACGGCGCCAGAGCGCGCCAACAGTCCATGCGATCGAGAAGACCAGGCCGAGAACCGTCCCGGCGACCCACAGCAGCTCCGACATCGTTGCTGCACCCAGCAACCATGCAGCACCTCCCCCGAGCAACAGCACGGCGGATGAAACGAACAGGAGTAGCTGCATACGATCCCGGATCCACGTCACGCAGACAGTCTGTGAAGCCGGCTGCCGATGTGTCTACGCGCAAAGGAAGTTGAGGCGTGCCTCATGAGCGACTGCACGATCCACAACATGTCGGGGACAGTCTCGAGAGGCAGGTCTGACACACTCCAAGGCATGAGATCCGGACCCGAGTGGGAGCAGTGGGGCACGTGGCACGCATCGTAGAAGTCGCGACCGCACGGCTCGTCCGGCAGCTGCACACGCCGTTCGTCACGGCGCTGCGGCGGACCAACGAGGTTGTGAGCGTCGCCGTGAGGCTGACCGACGGCGACGGGCGGACCGGTTTCGGCGAGGGCCCGCAGGTGTGGCGCGTCACCGGGGAGTCGCTGGCGAGCATCGAGGCGTGCGTCCAGGGACCGCTGGCCGAGGTCCTGCTCGGCTGGGACCCCGACACCGAACCCGTCGCGCACGCCTCAGACGCACTCGCGAACGCGGTTGTCGGCAACGGCGGGGCGCGGTCTGCGTGCGAGTCGGCAGTTCTGGACCTCGTGGCACAGGAAGCTCGGATTCCCCTCGTACAGCTCCTGGGCGGTACGGCGATGTCCGTCGCGACCGACGTCACGGTCGCCGCTCAGGGGGATTTCGGTGAGGGCGTCGACGCGTCCCAGTTCCGGCAGGTCAAGGTCAAGGTCGGCCTCGACCCGGCCGACGTCGACAGGGTGATCCGCATCACGCGAGCGGCTCCCGGCGTCCCCGTACGGATCGACGCCAACCAGGCCTGGGACCTCGAGACCGCCTCGGCGAGCATCGAGGCGTTGCTGGCCGCCGGGGTCACGCTCGAGTTCGTCGAGCAGCCGTTGCCCGCGTGGGACCTCGCCGGACATGCCGAGCTGCGTCGCCGGTGGGGTACGCCGATCGTGCTCGACGAGTCAGTGTTCACGATCCACGACCTGCGCCGGGCGATCGATGCGGGCAGCGGCGACATCGTCAACATCAAGCTCGCGAAGTGCGGCGGGATCCACGCCGGACTGGCCATCGCGCGCGAGGCGACCGAGGCGGCGCTAGGCCTGATGGTGGGCTCGATGATGGAGTCGGAACTCGGCGTCTCGGCTGCCGCGGCGCTCGCCGCCACGATCAGCCCCGACGCCGTACATGACCTCGACGCCGCCTGGTGGTCGCTTCCGGGATCCGACGGCGGGTCGCCGTACCAGGGGGGCCGGTTCGTGCTCGATCCCTCGCCGGGATCGACCCATGCCGCTCGCCGCGTCATCCCCGAGAGCCTGTCCTGGAGCAGTCGCGCACACGGGCAGTGAGGCAGGTCGCACAGGGCTAGCGTGAGGCTCATCGAGACAAGGAGTCCGGCATGACTGATTTCGTCCTCGTCCATGGTGCGTGGCACGGCGGGTGGTGCTGGCGATACGTGGCGGACAGGCTCACGGCTCGCGGGCATCGGGTGTTCACGCCGACGCTCACCGGGCTGGGCGAGCGGTCGCACCTGCTCACCGCCGACGTGGGACTCGACACGCACATCACCGACATCGTCAACGTCATCCACTGGGAGGAGCTGTCGGACGCCGTGCTGGTCGGCCACTCGTACGCCGGCTACGTCGTCAGCGGCGCCGCCGAGCAGATCGCGGGCTCGCTGAAGGCGATCGGTCTCCTGGACGCGTTCCTGCCAGGCACCGACAGCGCGATGATCGACGACACGACTCAGGGCCTGCGGGACGCGATCAACGCGGCGCCGAAGACGGGCACGATCGCGCTGCCCGGCTTCCCTGCGTCGGCGCTCGGCTGCTCGGGATCCGACGCGGACTGGGTGGACGAGTTGTGCACGCCGCACCCGGTCAAGACCTACACCGACCGGATCACCGTGACCGGCGGGCTCGAGTCCGTACCGAGGAAGCTGTTCATCCGTACGGCGTTCCCCGAGGGCCACCTCGACGAGACCGTCGCACGGGTGACCGGTCAGCCCGGCTGGGAGGTCGCCACGCTGTCCTGCGGCCACGACGCGATGGTCGCCGACCCCGAGGGGCTCACAGCGCTGTTGGAGACGCTCGCCTGAGGTGCCCCACGGGCTCAGGCCTTCACGCGGATCGTGAGGGCCCAGAGCGAGGAGTCGGAGGTGAAAGCGCCGTCGTACTGGGCGTCGCTGAACACCAACGACCCTCCGCCGGACGCCGTGATCGTCCAGCCGTACGACGGGAGCGTGTCGGTCAGGGTCGTGAGTACGGCGTCGGCCATCGCCGGTCCGCCGATCGCGGTGATGACGTTGGCCTGGTCGACCCGTTCGTCGATCCTCGCGCCGACCGGCAGGACGATGCGATCAGCAGGGCCGTTCTTCCAGCCCAGCGTCGCCATCGTCACGGTGCCTGACGGCGCTGCCCCCACCGCTGGCGGGCTGCTCGACGACACCGGGTTGGGTGCGGCCATCGAGCAGCCGCTGAGCAGCACGGCGAAGCAGACGATGCCGATGACACCCCGTCGAGCGGCGCTCACCACCTCGTGATCGCCTTCATCAGCACCGGCCGCAGCTCAGCCGCCACCTTCTCGACGCTGAACCGTGACAGGACGCTCGACCTGCCGGCCTCTCCACGTCGCACCGCGCCGGCGGGGTCATCGTGGACAGCCCGCAGCAGTGCTGCTGCGTCGTCGATCCGCGGCTGCGCCCAGTGCGCGTGCGGCTCGTACGGGTCGTTGCCGGTTCCGATCTCGACGAGGTCGTACGGGACGAGGAAGGAGTTCTTGGAGTCCATGAACGCGAGGTTGCCGGAGTAGCCGGTCGCGACGACCGGCGTGCCGACGACCATGGCGTCGATCAGGTTGAGCCCGTACCCCTCCGCGCGGTGCAGCGAGACGATGCAGTCGCTGAGCTCGATCATCCCCTGTACCTGGACCGCGTCGAGGTAGCCGTCCATGACGATGATGTCCGGCCTGTCTGCCGCGTGGTAGCGGACCTCCTCCAGCTCGGGCACGCGAAGGTGGCCGTTGATCGACTTGAGGATCAGTACGGCGCCGTCGTCGGGCCCGAACGCGCGTCTGTACGCCTCGATCGTGTCGAGCGGGTTCTTGCGGCGCACCACAGAGAAGAAGTCGTAGCTGCACAGGAAGATCGTCTTGTCCTCCGGCATGCCGAGCATGGAACGCGTGAAGCTGGTCGGTGCGCTCGGCGGGATGACCGGCAACGGCACGACACGGACCCGGGTCCGGGACCCGAGCGCGTCGATGGCTCGCTTCGTGTGGTCGCTCGTCACCCAGACCTCGTCGACCGTCTTCATGATGGGGGCCCACTTGGCGGGGAAGACGTCGACCTCCCAGAACCACAGTCCGACCCGATGGCCTCCGCGCCTCATGCCGGCGTACTCCCATGCCGCCTGCATGTAGTCCGCGTTCACGCACGTCAACGTGTTGGCGTAGTGGATGCTGGGCGACAGGGCGACGTCGACGGGCATCTGCTGGCGGGACTCGGTCTTGACGACGGGTACGACCTCGTACGGGCACCCGATGTGCGCGACGGCGGCGGCCATCCTCCGGCCGGCCTCTCCGACGCCGAACTCGGCCTTCGCATACGCGAGGACCGACCAGCCGCGACGCGTGGGTCTCACCTTCGATCGCTTCGGAACCTGCGTGGAGGGGACCCCCGCCCGCACTCGCTCGTGCCGCGAGAACTCGTCGACGGCGAGCCAATCGGAGAAGGCACGAGCAGAGAGGCCCTCCGGGTCGGACATGAGGACCTTGAGGTCGGGTCTCACGTCCCAGATGGCGAGGTCGAGCCGGTTGTAGAGGATGCCCGGCGTGTATCCGAAGGCCCACTCCCGGAACTCTGGGGTGTCCAGGTACGGGTTCGGGGGAAGCAGCGTGCCCTTGGTCTCGGCGGCGATGAGCGCCTTGCGGTACATCCGGCGCACGATCGGGCTGTACTCGCCGCCATCGGGGTAGTGGTCGAAGCCGTACGGCTCGGCAGTGCCCGGATCGGCGGCCGCGAGGTCTGCGGAGTAGTCGGCGCAGAGTGTCGCCAGTACGGGTTCCTCGCTGAGCAGCACACGCGGACGAGCCTTGTCATGGGTTGTCAGGCGCCACGGGGTCGCCGGGTCCCACCCCTCGAGCCGGAGTGTCCTCAGAGGCGTGTCGCCAGCAAGCAGGCCGCCATCTGGGCCGCGGCTGAGAACTCGCTCGTGGAGGTTCCACCAGCCGATGTTGAGGCCACGGTCGCGCAGCACCTCGCACGAGAACAGCCCGGGGATCCAGTCGGCCCAGCGCTGGTCCGCGTACAGCTCCTCGCTCGCGTCGACGACCGCATCACGGCGTACGCGCTCGCACCACCAGTCGAGGAATTCCCCGGCGGACGAGCTCACGCCGACGAGGCCGAGGTTGAAGACACCGGCTGTACGGATCGTGAGCTCGTCGGGGAAGCGCCCGTCACGCGGCATCGGGTCAAGGACTTGCGGCGTCAGCGCCACGCCTGATCGTTCGGCCGCCTCGAACACCTCCGCCACGTCCTCGTACACCACCGTGTCAGGGCTCAGGTAGACCGCAGTGCCGTCCTCTCTCACCAACCGGGCCAGAAGGTACGGCTTGAGCGCGCCCGCGAACTCGTCCGCGTCGTAGATCGCGGCCAGATCAGCCCACTCGCGGTCAGGCAGCAGGTCGCCGGGAAGCTGGATCTTCCCTAGTCCGGACAGGGAACGATCAGATTCGGACCCGTCTGTGATGAGCGTCCAGACCTCGACACCTGGCTGGGCCCTCTCGAGAGAAGCGACCATCACCCGCGTTCGGGCCAGCGCGTTCCGCGGGGCGATCGTGCACGCGCGGCGTGGACCCGACATCATTCTCCTCCGCTCGGTGCGCACAACGGGTCACACTCTACGGTCGGCGCCGGTTCCGAGGCACGACAGGTCAACTTCCTGCCTCAGCACATGGCACCGTCCACCGGTGCGTACGGGCTGCGCGCCGTTCAGGGGCTCGAGGATTGAGCACGCTAGGGTTAAGTCGCTGCACGAGGCGTCATGAGAAGGAGTTCAGAGTGTCTAAGGTCGCACTGATCACGGGGATCACGGGACAGGACGGTCTCTACCTGGCGGAGCTTCTGCTGTCCAAGGGGTACGAGGTCCATGGGTTCATCCGTGGTCAGAACAACCCGAAGCTAGAGCTCGTACAGAGCATCGTGCCCGACCTCAAGGTGCACTTCGGTGACCTGCTGGACAGCTCCAGCATCACGCGCACCCTCGACGCCTCGACCCCCGATGAGTTCTACAACCTCGGCGCGATCTCGTTCGTGGCCTACAGCTGGGAGAACGCCCACGTCACCTCCCAGGTGACCGGCCTGGGCGTGCTCAACGCCCTCGAGGCCATCCGCCTCTACGCCGGCAGCGACATCCAGAAGGTCCGCTTCTACCAGGCCTCGAGCTCAGAGATGTTCGGCAAGGTGCAAGAGGTGCCCCAGCGCGAGACGACGCTGTTGTGGCCGCGCTCCCCGTACGGCGTCTCCAAGGTCTACGGCCACTACATGACGATCAACTACCGCGAGTCGTACGGGATGCACGCCAGCTCCGGCATCCTGTTCAACCACGAGTCGCCGCGCCGCGGCACGGAGTTCGTGACCCGCAAGGTGTCGATCGCGGTCGCGAAGATCAAGCTCGGCCTGCAGGACTCGCTGACGCTCGGCAACCTGGATGCCAGCCGCGACTGGGGCTATGCGGGCGACTACGTCCGTGCGATGTGGCTGATGCTTCAGCAGCCGATCGCCGACGACTACGTGATCAGCACGGGCCACACCCACTCCATCCGCGACCTTCTGGACGCGGCCTTCGGCCACGTCGGAATCACCGATTGGGAGAAGTACGTGAAGCAGGATCCTCGCTTCATGCGCCCGGCGGAGGTCGACCTCCTAGTCGGCGACTCGACGAAGGCCCATGAGAAGCTCGGGTGGACGCCGGAAGTCGACTTCGAACAGCTTGTGGGCATGATGGTCGAGAACGACCTCAAGGAGCAGACCGACCTCCACAGGCCCTGATGGCAATGACACGGGCATTCATCACGGGCGCGACGGGCCAGGACGGCACGTACCTGACCCGCCATCTCCACGACCAGGGCTACGAGGTCCACGGACTTGTACGTCCGGGCGACAAACCCCCGATGGAACCGGAGCTGATCACCGTCCACGCCGGCGACCTCATGGACAGGCCGGCCATGACTGCCATGCTGGACAAGATCCGGCCCAGCCAGATCTACAACCTCGGCGGCGTGAGTTCCGTCGCGCTCTGCTGGACCGAGCCGGTCCTCGCGGCGGAGGTCAACGGCACCGCTGCGGTCTTCCTGATGGAGGCCGCGTGGAAGCTGCAGGAGAAGATCGGCGAGCAGGTAGCGTTCGTCCAAGCGTCGAGCGCGGAGATCTTCGGCGAGGCCGACACGTCCCCGCAGGACGAGTCGACCTCCATCCGTCCCATGAACCCGTACGGCGCATCGAAGGCTCTCGCGCACCTGTCGGCCGGCGTCTACCGGGCTCGAGGCCTTCACGCGTCGAGCTTGATCCTCTACAACCACGAGTCACCCTTGCGGCCACCGTCGTTCGTGACCCGCAAGATCACCCAGGGCGCAGCCGCCATCGCCAAGGGGGAGGCCACCGAGCTACGCCTCGGGAACCTCGAGGCACGTCGCGACTGGGGATGGGCACCGGACTACGTCGCGGCCATGGTGCTGGCTGCGACGCACCCGGAGTCGGACGACTACGTCATCGGCACGGGCGAGGCTCATAGCGTGCGTGACTTCGTCGCCGCGGCCTTCATCGCCGCGGGCATAGGCGACTGGGAAACGTACGTGGTCCAGGACCCGGAGTTCTATCGGCCGGCGGACCCGACCAAAGCGCTCGCGAACGCCTCGAAGGCGCACCGGGTCCTCGGCTGGGAGCCCACCGTGGGATTCGACGATCTCGTCGGACGGATGGTGACGGCCGACCTGCATGCGTAGCGGCTACGCCCTACACGGGTCCGCTCGTCACCACGTTGAACCGGACTCTTCGGGTACAGTTCGTCAGTGCCCGTGCTTGGTGTAGGGGCCCTCCAAAGCAGTCGGGAAAGGTAGTTCGACGTGGCCACCGTGTATGCGCAGAACTTCGAAGATGTCATCCTGTGGCGGGCTCTGGGCAACATCGAGAACGGGCATTACGTCGATGTCGGTGCGCACGACCCCGACTACTCCTCGGTGACCCGGCGGTTCTACGAGGCCGGGTGGCGTGGCATGAACGTCGAACCGGTCGTCACGATGTTCGAGAAGCTGGTCGATCGGCGTCCCGAAGATGTCAACGTGCAGGTGGCTTGTTCGGACCATGCACAGGACTTGACGTTCTACGAGGTCCTGGACACTGGCTTGTCGACGGTGGACCCACTGCATGCAAGCGAGATGCGCGCCCGTGGCTGGAATGTGGTGGAGACGCCCGTTCACATGGTGACGCTCGACAGCTTGCTTGAGGAACATGATCTAGGCCCCATCCACTTCCTCAAGATCGACGTCGAGGGCGCGGAGCCCGCAGTCCTTGCAGGTTGCGAGTTGACACGATGGCGGCCGTGGGTTCTCGTCATCGAGGCAACTGCTCCTCTGAGCAAAGATCTCGTATCCGATACGTGGGAGCCGGGCGTCCTCGCCTCCGGCTACCAGAAGGTCTACTTCGACGGTCTCAACAACTACTACGTTGCTGACGAGCACGCAGAGCTGGCCGCAGACTTCGGCCTCCAGCCCAACTGCTTCGACGGCTTCGCCCTGGCAGCAGACCACTGCCTCGTTGATCAGACCGAGAGGCTCGCCCTCCTCCTGGAGGTCGAGCGGCTGCGAGGCCTCCTCACGGCGACCGAGGAGCTGGCCCGTTCGTGCGAGGAATGGGCTCGAACGTCTGAGGGGCAGCTCCTGCAGTTCCAAGACCACGCGGCGCACGCTCTCGAGAAGGCCCAGAAGGCGGCGGGAGTCAACCAACGATCGCTCGCGCGACAGTTGGCCCAGCCGCTGCGCACCGCCTCGAGCAAGATCCGCCGCGGAGGAGTGAGCGCGGCGAAGACTGCGGCTCGGCCCGTCCTGGATGCGGGTCTCCAGTTCGTGCGTCGCAACGAGGACATCGAGAACCGACTGCGTCAGGTGTTGCACAGAGTTCCTCGCGTGAAGGCGCGCCTGCTGAAGTATGCGGAGGCGCGCCCATCGTCCCGGGACGCCGTATGAGGATCGTTCTCGACCTGCAAGGAGCCCAGACCGAGAGTCGACATCGTGGGATCGGCCGGTACACCATGGCCCTCGCGCGCGGCATCATCCGCAACGCCGGCGATCATGAGGTCTGGGTGGGCCTCACGGCCGGGCTACCTGACTCACTTTCCCCCATCCGGGCAGCGCTAGCTGATGTCCTCCCTGAGAATCGGCTGGTCATCTGGAACACGGTCACCCCGACTGGGGGCATTCACGCAGCCAACGACGGTCGGCGCACACAGGCGCAAGTGATCCGGGAGGCGTTCCTCAGCGACCTCGAACCGGACATCGTCCACTGTTCCGGCGTCGTGGAGGGCCTCTGGGTCGACTCCGTGACGAGTATCCATGAGCACATCCGAGGTCCCCTCACCGCCGCGACCCTCTACGACGTCATCCCCCTCATCGACCGCACGCGGTACCTGTTGGACCACGGGGAAGAGCGTTGGTACCGCCAGCGCATCGCTCAGATGCGCCGCGCCGACCTGCTGCTCGCCATCAGTGAGTACACCCAACGCGAGGGCTGCGAACTGCTCGAACTCCCGCAGGAGCGGGTCGTGAACGTCCGTACCGCGGCCGATGACATCTTCACCCCCCTCAGGGTCACCAGCGAGCGCGAGGCAGAGCTTCGCGGCCGCTACGGCATTGCCAAGCCCTTCGTCATGTACACCGGTGGCCTCGATCCGCGCAAGAACATCAAGGGACTCATCTCGGCATTCGCGATGCTGCCGCCGGAGCTTCGGGAATCGCACCAACTGGCTCTGGTCGGTAAGGCTGACGAGAGGATCGATCACTGGAACCTGGAACACGCGTTGGCCCAGGGCCTGCGTGCCGACCAGGTGGTGTTCACCGGTTTCGTCCCCGATGACGACCTCGTTGGGCTGTACAACCTGTGCGCCGGATTCGTGTTCCCGTCCCAGCTGGAAGGGTTTGGCCTACCGCCCTTGGAGGCCATGAGTTGCGGGACTCCGACCATCGCGTCCAACACGACGTCGATCCCGGAGGTCGTGGGGAATCCGGAGGCGATGTTCGATCCGTACGATCCCGCTGACATCTCGGCCAAGCTCGCGCGACTCCTGGCTGATGAGGAGTTCCGTTCTGAGCTTCGGAGCCATGGGCTGGAACGCGCGAAGACCTTCACCTGGGATGACAGCGCCACTCGTGCTCTCACGGCCTTCGAAAGGCTCGTCGCGCAACGGGACAGGGTGAAGACAAGGAAGTCAACCAAGGCCGAGTTGTCGACGTTGCGCCGCCCACGGCTGGCCCTGGTGACCGCACTTCCGCCTCGACCGAACGTTGCTCGCGACCATCTCGTCCACCTCGTCGAGCAGCTCGACCGCCACTACGCGGTCGATATCGTCATTGGCCAGGAGATCGAGCCAGGAGGGTTCGAGGGCCCCGCACATGCTGTCTCCGCGGAGCAGTTCGACCTTGTCAGCGGCGACTACGACCGGATCGTCCACCACTATGCGAACAGCGGGGACTTCGCTCACGTCCGAGATGTCCAGGCCAGCCATCCTGGGATCGTCCTCCTCAACGACTACTACCTGGATCGGGCGCTGTCATGCGCCTCCGGCGATCTGGAGCCCACCCAGTCGTGGATGCAGACCATCATCGAGGCGTACGGCTACGACGGGCTCCGCCGCGTAATGTCGGCGAAACTCCCCGGGGGGGCCCCGCCCCGTCTGCCCATGAACGCCACAGTGATCGAGACAGCGCACGGTGTGATGGTCACCAACCCTCGCATCACCGAGATGGCGACGCAGGAGTTCGGATCCCACGCGACAAAGGATTGGGTCACGGTGCCCCTCGTCGCGCCGGTTGGTGCCGTCCAGGCAACAACGCCCCACCGGCACCTGATCGCGGCCTTCGGCATCGGCACGGAACACATGCACCACCGACTCGTGGCTGCATGGCTGGCCTCCCCTCAGCTGAGTGTTCACGGGGACTCGGAACTGGTCATCGTGGGACCGGCCCCTGAGGACGCCTACGGGCGTCAGCTGGTGCACATGCTGGAGCGGCAACGCCCGGGGGGCAGATGGCGGGTGCTTTCGGAGGAACATGCGGCCCACGTGCTGGCTGATGTCCGGTTCGCCGTACAGCTCTCCAGGGCACAGGACTCATCCGCCGACCGTTGGCTCGCGCGTTGCCGGGCTCTTGGCATCCCGGTACTGACTGACGAGGACCTCGGCGACGGCCTCGACCAAACCGCCCTTGTGCGTGAACTCGAGTTGGCCTGGCATCGTGACTCGCCCTCCGCCGTCGCGACGCCGACCACCCCCAGCGCCGAGGCATATCGGGACGCGATCGAGCACTTGTATGCCAACGGCCGCCGGTCCAGGACTTTGGAGACGCTACACATCGCCGCACAGCAGCCCGGCCTGACGGCAGAGGACTGGCCCAAGACCGTTCTCGCGGTCACGCGAAACCACCCGTCACCCCGCTCGACCAAGCAACTGCTGCTGGATCTCACGATGATGGTTCGGCGGGACGCGCGTACCGGAATCCAGCGTGTGGCGCGTAGCCTCGCACTCTGTCTGCTCGAGGACCCCCCGGTGGGCTATCGCGTCGAACCGATCTACTGCGATGACACCGGAGATCTCCGATACGCACGCAGGTACGCCGCGGCGATGCTGGGCTACGACGGCGCGCAGCTGCGCGACGATCCGGTGGTGGTGCGCCCTGGCGATGTGTTTGCGGGACTCGATCTCAACGACCGGATGTTCCCCAGCGACGTGATGAACGGGCCGAGCATGGAGGCGGCCCTCGAGTGGCTCAGGTCGCGCGGGGTGAGTCTCCAGTTCATCGTCTACGACTTGCTGCCGTGCCACCGTCCTGACTGGTTCCCATGGCCTCCTCACTGGTTCTATGACTACCTGCAGAACCTCGTCCGACACGCAGACAGTCTGATTTGCATCTCCCAGAGCACGGCGCATGACCTGACGACATGGATCAGCGAGAACTGTCCGGGGCGCGACGACCTCGCTGTCGGCTGGTTCAACCTTGGCGCTGACATCGAGAGCAGCGTTCCCACGGATCACACAACGACCAACTTCGAGGAACGGTGGGCGAACCGAGGCCCCGGACCATCGATCCTCATGGTCGGTACCATCGAACCTCGCAAGGGACACGACCAAGCGCTCGCTGCCTTCTCCGCCCTCTGGGACGAGGGCGTCGATGCAAATCTCGTGATCGTCGGACAAGCAGGCTGGGGTCGTGACGCGTTCCTGCGCTCGATGCGTACGCATCCGGAATGGGGCCGGCGTCTCCTGTGGTTCGAGGACGCGAGCGACGTGGAACTCCTGCGTCTCTACGAAGTCACTGACGGCTGCCTCATGGCGTCCCGTGGCGAGGGTTTCGGGCTGCCCTTGATTGAGGCGGCGCGTTACGACCTCCCGCTGCTGGCGCGGGACCTGCCGGTGTTCGAGGAGGTCGCGGGGAACAACGTGACGTACTTCTCCGGGGAGTCAATTGAATCGCTTGCCACGTCGTTGAAGGACTGGTTCGCATCGATCGCTGCCGGGACAGCCCCTCGGTCGGGCGGAATCCGCTGGCTCACCTGGGAGCAGAGCACCCAGCAGTTCGCTGCCGCGCTCCTTGGTCACCTCGCAGACTGAGTCGACTGCCGAAGCCAGCGGGCGGACGTACGGTCAGCCCTCCTGGCGGAGGTTCTCGAAGTGGCTGTGCATGACCGCGACGCCGAGGGATTCGAACGGCTCACCAGTGGCTACTGTGAACGACAGCGCTCGCGGTAGCGAATCGACGGTGCGCGCATTGTGGTCGGCGGCGATGCCCGCCTGGATGCGGAACGAGCCCGGCCGTAACGGGAACTCGGGAATCACGAGGTCCACCGACCCAGCGCCCGGACGCATCGGCGCGGCCACCCAGTCCGACTGAACGTTGTTGTGGCCCCAGACCAAGAACCCGGTCTCGTGTTCGATGCTGAAACCAAAGACCGGAGCCGCGACAGGCTCATGGCAGGTGAAGTGCATCCTGAGCGTGACCTTGTCACCGGTACGAACCTGCCGTACGTCTTCGCAATGCGCATCGAGGAGTTCCACGCGTTCGATCGTCGCTTCCCCGCTCCCGAAGCGTCCCTGGGTCTGGTCTTCGGACGACGATTCAGCGTCGCCCTCTGCCAGCTGCGAGTGGTGTTGCTGGACGTTGTGTGCCTGGTCCGCGTAATCGTTGATGACGTCCTGGGCGGGGCCCACGCCCATGAGTTGACCTTTGCGTAGCCATGCCGCCTGGTCGCAGAACGTCCGCATCTGGTCGACAGCATGAGAGACGACGACCACGGTCCGGCCATCGCGGCGCAGATCGGAGAACTTCTCGGTGCACTTCTCCTGGAAGGCGATGTCTCCGACGGACAGGACCTCGTCCACGAGCAGGATGTCGGGCTCAATATGGATCGAGACCGCGAATCCCAGCCGCACGTACATGCCGGACGAGTAGTTCTTGACCGGCTGGTCGATGAAGTCGCCCACTCCCGAGAAATCGACGATCGAGTCGAACTTCCGGTCGATCTCGGCCTTGCTCATGCCGAGGATGGCGCCATTGAGATAGACGTTGTCGCGCCCGGACAGCTCCGGATGAAAGCCGGACCCCACCTCGAGCATCGCCGCCATCCGACCCACATGGGTGATGAAACCCTTGTTCGGCTCGAGAATCTGGGCGATGCACTTCAGTAGCGTCGACTTGCCGGATCCGTTGTTGCCCAGCAGACCGAACGTCTTGCCCTGCGGAATCTCGAGGTCGATGTCCTTCAGAGCCCAGAACTCGTCGTACTTGGCACGGCTCCGCTTGAGCACCGTGGCCTTGATCGACCTGTTCCGGTCACGGTAGATGCGGAACGACTTCGACACGTCCGAGACGACGACGGCGTTGGACGTCACAGCTCCTCCACGATCCGTGATGAGAACTTGCTGAAGACCCACGACCCGATGATCATGGACACGGCCGCCCACGCCAGCATGACGAGCCAGCGCGTAAGCGACGGTACGTCGAAGTCGTACAGGACGTTTCGGTACGCCTCGACGAACTGATAGGCGGGGTTGAGCTCGAAGAGGAACTCGATGGGGAGGTTGGGATGGCCGACCTGCGCCTGCTGGACGAGCGAGAACGGGAGCACGACGCACGACGCGTACATCCACAGTTGCAGGAAGATGCCCCAGATGTGCTGGATGTCGCCGAAGTAGACCATGCCTATCGACAGGATCAAGGAGAGGCCGAGCACGAACGCGGTGTTGAGGATCACGATCGGGATGAGTACAGGCAAGCGCCACACGATCCTTGGTCCACCGCCAGCGACTCCCACGAAGATCGCGACGGCTGCCAGCTCGGTGAGGAAGGTGCTGGCCAGGGCGAGGATGGTTGATGTCGGAAGGACGAACCGCGGGAAGTACACCTTGGTCAGGAGGCCCGCGTTGTCCGCGAGCGCGCCACGACCCAGCGACGTGCCTGTGGACATGAATCCCCACGGGATGATCCCGCACGCAACCCACAGGGCGTAGCTCTTGAGACCGGAGTTGGTGCCCAGGGGCGGGGTGGCACGTACGAGGATCCCGAACACCAGCGAATAGACCGCGATGTTCGCCAGCGGGTTCAGCAGCGACCACGCGCGCCCGAGGACCGTCTTCTTGTACTGGCCCTTGATCTCGCGCAGCGTCAGGTTCGCCAAGAGGTTGACCGTCCGGTTCTTGACCAACGAGTCGCGCATTGACAACGTGCCGGCACGGACCGACGCCATCTGCTACCTCCTGGCTTGTGAAGCAGGGGGAGTCTAGCAAGCGAGCAGGGAACGACCGCGCGCGGTGAAGCGCACCACACAGGACGCACCGACTCATGCCTACGGTGAAGGCGGCGTCTCGCGATAGCCTCGTGTCAATGGATGAGGTAGAGGTTTCCGACCCGCTGGCGCTGGACGGGTCGTCCGAGGCGGCGCCGCGTGGGTCGCGTGTGCCTGCCGTCATCCGGGCATTGAGACCCAA
>Ga0182021_10000657_pt1 | contig 37848 bp, 25 predicted proteins | sample 612E3MmetaG_FD_120493 | JGI IMG/M metagenome (GOLD analysis project Ga0182021, IMG submission 120493) | Permafrost microbial communities from Stordalen Mire, Sweden - 612E3M metaG (Illumina Assembly) | ecosystem: Environmental > Terrestrial > Soil > Wetlands > Permafrost | place: Sweden...
AAGATGCCGGTCCCACGGTGCAAGGCCGTGGCGCCGGCGTCTCGCCGGCAGGCCAAGCGGCAGGGGAAGCCAATGACCGGCAAGATGCCGGTCCCACGGGGGCATGAGCGTGGCGCCGGCGTCTCGCCGGCATGCCAAGCGGCAGGGGAAGTGAATAGAATGACCGGCAAGATGCCGGTCCCACGGTGCATGAGTGTGGCGCCGGCGTCCCGCCGGCATGCCAAGCGGCAGAGAAAGCCAATGACCGGCAAGATGCCGGTCCCACGGGGGATCAGTTCTCCCTGATATACCTCTCCGTCCTGGTGAGTTCCGCTGAATTGCGGACGAGACGGTCGTAACTCTCCTGTTGCCACACCGCCCCGGATAGGCCAAGCAACCTGTTGATGGCCTTGGCCGTATAGGATTTCCAGGACTGCAGGATCGCCTCCAGTTCGAAACCGGGGAGCGGCTGCACGAGCACATGCACGTGGTTCGGAAGCACCTTGCGGTCGCCGAGTTCGTATCGTTGACCGGCGAAGCGCTCCATGGCCTCATAAACCACCGCACTCGCGCGGGGATCGCGAAGCCGGCAGACTCCGTATCCTTCATTCAGAAAGCGCTTCATCTGGACGAAGTACGCCCGGTCCGCATAGAGAAAACGATGGTCGTCATCAGAGTTCTTGAGAAGGATATCCCGGAGTCGGCGCAGTTGCTCATGCAGGTGCGCCGGCAGGGAATCGTGTTCACGGAATGTCACGAAATAGGTGCCGCCGTCTTGTCGCCAGTGAGGCAGGGCGCCGCGGTAGATACGGACGGGCTTATCGCGACTCAGCGGTTCGAAGCGGATGGGCATGGGGAGATTGGAACATGCCCGGAACATCGGCGGCAAGAGGAAAGCGGTCGCATCTCCATGTGAAAGACAATGACCGGCAAGATGCCGGTCCCACGGTGCATGAGTGTGGCGCCGGCGTCTCGCCGGCATGCCAAGCGGCAGGGGAAGTGAATAGAATGACCGGCAAGATGCCGGTCCCACGGTGCAAGGCCGTGGCGCCGGCGTCTCGCCGGCATGCCAAGCGGCAGGGAAAACAGAACGAAGCCCAATCTTAATCGTAATCCTAATCTTAATCCTCACTCGCGTGAAGTTGGATTACGATTACGATGAAGGCATCGGGGACGTTCTAGATATCATTCTTTCGTAACCACTCAGGAGGGGAGCAGATTAACTACAAAACAGCGAAAAGCGCGAAAAGAAGAAAGGAACCGAATTCTTCTTTCGTGTATTTCGCGCCTTTCGTAGTTAAAACTCCGGCAGGCGGTTGGCGTCACAGAGCAAAGGCGCAAGCTTCACCGAAGACGAAAGGTAGATTCGGGGAGGTCAGCGAAAGGTTCTTGGCTGGCAACCGGTTGTGTTTGATGTCGGGGGGGACATGCTTGTGATATAGACGAAGAGTTCGTAGTCACGCAGGGACCGGAATGGGCTCATGTCGCGCCGTCTTTTCTATCATCGTCGCCGTCGAGTCGCCCCTGTCGCGAAGCGCGCTTATGGCGGCCCGATACTGATTGTGCCGGCGCAGCCAGAGTTCATAGGCGCTGCCCCAAGCTGTCCAATCCATTACCCACGCATCGTCCGGGGGTTCCTCCCCAGCCTGGTAGGAGCCATAGAAAGTCTCGGACAGAACCCCGTACTTGCGTTCGTAGGAGCGGAGTTCGTCTTCCAGTGCATAGATGTCTTCAAGGAGTTTGTCCAAAGTCATGGCCACCTCATTGCGGAACGTACGGGTTCACGCGCGAGAATCTACTCCCTGGGCGTATCGGGAACAAGCCGAAAGAGGTCGGCCTAGGAATATCCGCCGATCCCCCGAAAGGGGAATTCGGGGGTCATCGGGGTCAGGTCTCGCTTTGTAACAATCTGCTTTCCGCGCGCTTTAGTATCGTCGGAAGCGGACGTTTGCCGGAACGCCGATCTTGTTCCGCCCAGCGCAAGGGGGTCAGACAAATACCAACTAAGAGGTTGCGCGGCGGCGGAGCGGCAATGGCGGCTCCGGCATCGTGATTGTGCGGTACGTGATTCCGCCGCCGCCCAAAGGCACGGTGTTCATGATGCGGCAGCCCGAAGAAGTGTTCAGTATTCAGTGTTCAGTCCGGATAGAATCGAAGAGAGGCGAACACTGAAGCGACGCGGGGCGGGCTTGTCCGCCGTAGCGCAAGCGTAGCGCGGCGCGAAGGCGGGTCTGGCGCAAGCCGGCCCGCCCTGTGTTCGTTGACGGGCAAGCGTGGCGCCGGCGTCCCGCCATTCGCATGATGGCCGCTCCCACAAGCGGCGGGAGCCGCCTTCGCCGGTAGGCTACGGCGGGCCAAGAGGTCTGCGACCGTTCGCGCCCTACAAGGGGGAGCGGACGGTGAGCGCGGAGCGTATTCTGTAGAGGCGGGAAGGGTTGAGGTCTCGAAACCCTCCCGCCGGCCTGCCAAGCGGCAGGGGAAGAAGAACGAATCCTAATCGTAATCTTAAGCCTCTCTCCCGGAATGTGGAAGCGGATGAATGACCGGCAAGAGGCCGGTCCCACGATGTCATCGGGTCATTGAGCTGTTCTCTCCCCGCCGCCCCCGGTCAGCGCATGAGCTGGCTCTTCTTGAGGGTGTCGGTGTTTTCGATCCAGCACGTGATGCTTACGTAGGATTCGTGCAGGAAGTTGCCGATCGCGGTCGTGGTGTCCCAGCCGAAGGCGATCAGGAGGGCGGCCACCACCGCGCGCAGGTAGAACTGGTCGGCCTGGAAGAAGAGATAAAAAAGCGAATAGCCGGGGATGATCGCGCAGAGCACGCCGCTGAACGAGTCGTCGGCAAACGCCAGGGTCACCACCGTGAAGTGGAGCACGAAGAGCACCGTAATGGCCGCCTTGACGATCAAGTTCACGTCCGCCGCGCCCTTGAAGAAACGCAGATAGGAGAGAACCACGGCGAGAACGAGGAAGAGCATCCAGGGCCAGACGAGGTGCGCCGAGCTTCCGCGCCGGCGGACGCGGCGGCGCGCCGAGCGGCGCATGTCCGGCATCGTCTGGCGGTATTGCGCGGCTTCGACGGTTTCCAGTGTCTCCGGCCCGGCGTCCGGTTCCGGCCCGGCTTTGGCCAGCTTCAACCGTTGGGCCACAGGCAGGTCGGGGGCGCGCGCGGGGACCGTCACCGTGCTCTTGCACTTGGTGCAGACGAGCGTTCCGGCGGCGACGTATTCCGAAACCGAGAACCGATTGCCGCACTTGTCGCACGTAAGGACGATGTCAGCCATAGACCCTTGTTCCCCAAACGGATAGGAGCCTAGCACGACCGGCGCGGGAGATCAATCCGGGCCGCGACATCCGGGCCGAGAAATCCGGTTCCCCTTTGCAGCGGCGCAAGGCCGAAAAACGAGGCCAGGCTTTGGGCCACGTCGAAGAATCCCTGGCGGATACCCAGGTCGCGGCCGGGTCGCCCCGGGCGGAAGACGAGCAACGGCACGTATTCCCGGGTGTGGTCGGTTCCCGGGAACGTCGGGTCGTTCCCGTGGTCGGCCGTGACGATCATCAGGTCGTCCGGCCCGAGCCGCGGGAGCAGTTCGGCCAGGAAGCGATCGGCGCCGGCGAGCGCGGCGGCATAGCCGGGCGCGTCCCGGCGGTGCCCGTACAACATGTCGAAGTCTATCAGGTTGGCGAAACACAGGAACCGGCCCGGCCGGCCGGCCAGGTCCAGGACGGCCGCCTGGGCGCCGGCGCTGTTCTCGACGTGAAACTTCTCGGTGACGCCCGGACCGGGGAAGATGTCGTCCAGCTTGCCGACGGTGATGACCCCGACGCCTGCGGCGGCAAGTTTGTCGAGGACCGTCGGCTCCGGGAGGGGGTAGGAAAAGTCCCTGCGGTTCTCGGTGCGCCGGAAGGCGCCTGGCCGGCCCACGTAAGGCCGGGCGATGACGCGCCCGACAACCAGCGGGTTGCAGAGTTGGCGGGCGATTTCACAGCCGCGGTACAATTCGTCGAGCGGAATGATTTCCTCGTGCGCGGCGATTTGAAAGACCGAGTCGGCGCTCGTGTAGACGATCCAGGCGCCCTCGCGCCTCTGGAGGCCGCCCAATTCCTCGATAATGGCGGTACCGCTGGCCGCCTTGTTGCCGATCGCCGGGCGGCCGGTCCGGCGCTCGAATTCCGCGATCAGGCCGGCGGGGAAGGACGGCGGGCCCGGGGGAAACACGTGAAACCCGCGCTCCATTACGAGCCCCGCCATTTCCCAGTGCCCGGTGGTGGTATCCTTGCCGCGCGACTGTTCCTGCATGGCGCCGAAGGAGGCGAGCGGCCGCGGAACGGCGGAAACTCCGAGGAGGGGCAGTCCTGACGGCAGCAAGACGGGAATGCGCCCGAGGCCGAGGGATTCGAGCGTGGGGAGATGCAGCCCCCCCACGGCTTGGGCGAGGTGGCCCAGCGTATTGGCGCCCGCGTCGCCGTACTCCGCGGCGTCCGGCGCGGCGCCGATCCCGACGGAATCGAAAACGATGAGGAACGCTCTCACGATTCGGTCACGATCCTTACGCTCGAACTGGCGCCGAGGCGGTTCGCGCCGGCGTCCATCAGGGCCAGGGCGTCCGTCAGCGTGCGGATGCCGCCGCTGGCTTTGACGCCGAGGGAGGGGCCGACGGCGGCGCGCAGGAGCCGGACGTCGGCGACGGTCGCTCCGCCCCCCGCGAGGCCGGTCGAGGTCTTGACGAAACCGGCGCCGGCTTCGACGGCCAGCCGGCAGGCGGTCGCCTTTTCGTCCTGGGAAAGCAGGCACGTTTCCAGGATCGTTTTCACGACGCACCGCGGGCCCGCGGCGGCGACGACGGCCGCGATATCGGCGCGAACCCGGTCCAGGAGCCCGGCCTTCAGGGCCCAGACGGCGATGACCATGTCCACTTCGAGCGCTCCGGCGGCCACGGCCTCGGCGGCCTCGAACGTCTTGGTCGAGGTGGCGTTGGCCCCGAGCGGGAAGCCGATCACCGTCACGGGCTTGACCTTGGAGCCGCGCAGGAGCGCCGCGGCCACGGGCAGAAGGGCCGGATTGACGCATACGGCGCAGAAGCCGTAGGCCAGGGCTTCCTCGCAGAGGCGCTCGACGTCCGCCGGCGTGGCGTCGGGTTTCAACAGGGTGTGGTCCAGGTAAGGCGCCACGAGTTGGCCTCGTTCGGTGGCTGGGGGAAGCGTTTTCATCGCGTTGTCACGTCGTTGCCAGAATCGAAGGGCGGGAGTAGAGTAAGAGATAAAGAAGCGGGTGGCAACGCTTATCGTTGAGGGAGGCGGGCGATGAAGGCGAGTCAGGCTGGACTGCACGCGGCGGAGTACTGGAGCCGCCGGGAGGACGGGCGGGCGGACTGCCGGTTGTGCCCGCATCACTGCGCGATCCCGGAGGGGAAGGCCGGGCTATGCAAGGTGCGCGGCGTGCGGGGCGGGGAACTGAAAGCGCTGGGCTACGGCCTGCTTTCCTCGGCCCACATTGACCCGGTGGAGAAGAAGCCGCTCTATCATTTCTTCCCCGGCGCCTCGATCTTCAGCATCGGCGGCTGGGGCTGCAATTTCGGCTGCACGTTCTGCCAGAACTGGCCGATCTCGCAGAAGTTCGCGGACTCGGACGAGCGTTATCTACCCGCCGACATGGTGGCCAAGGTTCGGGCGAGCGGGTGCAAGCTGATCGCCTACACCTATAACGAGCCGCTGGTGGGATTCGAGTTCGTGCGCGATTGCTGCCGCCTGATCAAGCAGGCCGGCTTCCGGAATGTCCTGGTGACCAACGGCTACATCGAAGAGGCGCCCGCCGCCGAACTGCTTCCGTTCGTGGCGGCCCTGAACGTGGACCTTAAGAGCATGGAGGACGAATTCTACCGCCGGCAGTGCGGCGGCCGTCTGGCGCCCGTGCTGGATTTCTGCCGGCAGGCCGTGAAGGCGGGGTGCCACGTCGAACTCACCAACCTGGTGATTCCCACGCTCAACGACCGTCCGGACTTGTTCGAACGGCTGGCGCGGTGGATTCATGACGAACTGGGCCGGAACGTTCCCTTGCATTTGAGCGCCTATCGTCCCGAGTTCAAGGCCACGCTTCCCGCCACGCCGCCGGAGACGCTGACGGCGGCCAGTCGAATCTGCCGGGAGAAGCTTCAGTACGTGTACGTCGGAAACGTCTGGACCCCGGAAGGTCAGGATACCTGCTGTCCGGAGTGCGGCAGCGTGCTGGTTTCCCGGCGGGGCTATACCGCCCGGCGGCCGGGGCTTCGGGACGGTCACTGCCGCCAGTGTGGACGGGCGGCCGACATCGTGGAGGACTAGTGTGCTGTCTCACAAATGAGTATGCATTTCATGCATGGGTTTTCAATGGTAGGGCCGGGTTTATCCCGGCCATAGCCGGCGTAAAGCCGGCTCTACCATCAGCATCCGTTTTGCGTATCTATTTCAGAGACAGCACACCAGGCCGGGCTAGTCCACCAGCGGGAGATCCACCGGGGCTCGCGATTGGACGTTGGTGGAGAGTTGACGGCCGGTTCGGATCATGGAGTCCTCCCATTCCCCGAAGAGCGTTCGCGCGCGTTTGCGGGTCAGGCCCGAGACAACCTGGGAGCGCACCACGTCGGCCTCGTCTTTGGCCGCCGGCGCGCGCTTGACGATATAGGCGATCAGCAAGCCGTTGGTGCCGGGCGCCACGTCGGACAGTTCACCGCTATTGCGCGAGGCGATGGCGTCGAGGATTTCGGGCGTATTCAGCCCCTCCGGCGCGGTGTACACGGAGAATTCGGCGGCCGTCGAAACGTTGAGCGATTGTTCGCGGGCCAGGTCCTCGAAGCTCCTGGCGCCGAGTTTGGACTGGATGCGATCCCGGAGGGCCTTGGCCATTTCCGCCAGTTTGTCGGCCGCGGCTTTTTCCTCGGCCAAGGGCGTGACCTTGTCGCGGACTTCGTCGAACTCGGGAAGGCGCGCCTCGGCGTTGGAGGCGAGGGCCATGACGTAGACGAAGTTGCTGCCCGTCACCGGGTCGCTGAAATAGTCTTCGGGCGTCGCCCTCAGGCGGAAGGCGCTTTGGGCGAAGGCCCGTTTGGCTTCGATTTCCGCCGGCACGGTGGACGCGTCGAAGAGTCCGGTGGTGTGGACGGCGAACGAGTTCGAAGCCGCCAGGGCCTCGAACGTGGGCGCCGAGCCGTCGCGCCCCGGGGTGAGCGCGGTGACGAAGTCTATGGCGGCATCGCGCGTCTTCTGCCGCGCTTCCTCGTGGAGCAGCAGGTTCGAGATCGTGGCGCTGACGGTGTCGAGGGGAATGGCCGTCTTCTCGCCGTTCGTCCCGGCGGTCATGTAATCGGCGGCGTGGTCGTCATAATACTGCTCGATCGCGTCGCGATCGATTTTCATTCCGTCGAGGCGGTTGGAGACCGGCAGGGCGGCGTATCTGACGCTCACCTGGTCCGGGATGACGAACTGGTTGGTGTGGGCGTCGAAGTAGGCCCGCCGGTCGGCGTCCGTCAGTTGAACCGGGGGAATTCTGTTGGTCGTGACCACCGCGTATTGCACCTGGAAGAGGTCGGAGTATCGCGCGACCATGGTTTGCATTTCCAGCGGGCTGACCCAGGCGGCCGAACCGCAGACGTACTGGAGCTTCTGCAAGAGGATGTTCTCGGCCAGCACCTGCTCGAAGCGATCCTTGGTGGTGTTCAAGCTGTGGACCAAGGCGTCGTACAGGTTTCTGTTGAAGGCGCCGTTCTCCTGGAACTCGGACGAACTGACGATGGCTTTGAGGACCTCCTCCCCGGTGGACGCCAATCCCAATTGCCGGGCCGTCCGGAGAGCCGCGATGCGTTTCCACGCCTGCTCGTCCAGATACTTGACGAGTTGGGGCGTATTGTTGAGAGGGCGCCGGGCCATGAGGCAATAGGTGAGGTACTGATGGGCGCGCGCTTCCCGATACTCGGCATCGTCCACGGGTTCGCCGTTGAGGCTGCCCAGATGCGACTCCTTGGGCATGCGTTCGCAGCTTCCCCGGGGGCTGAACCAGCCGACAAAAGTGATGATGACAATGCTGCCGATGATCCACCACACGATTCGGTTCCGGATCATCTTGTTGAATTTGGTGATGAGCATAGCGAGCTCCTTACGCGAACGGAAAGGCCGCACACCACGGCCGTTCCTGCCGTAAACCGCGTAATGGTTACGAGGTTGGGCCGCCGGAGTCAAGTTGTTTGAGCGGCGCCGTTCGCGTCTTCCTTGCAAGAGGGCGGGCTTTAGGATACTTTTGTTCGAGACGTCAATGAAACTGCTCATTGCCACACGGAATCCGCATAAGCTCCAGGAAATCAGGGCGATCCTGAAAACGCCGCATTTGCACCTGGTGGATCTGAGCGCTTTCCCCCAGGCTCCGGTGGTCGCGGAGGACGGCGATACGTTCGAGGATAACGCGATCCGGAAGGCCCGCGAACTGGCCACGGCCACGGGGCTGTGGACCCTCGCCGACGACTCCGGGCTGGAGGTGGAGGCGTTGAATGGCGAGCCGGGCGTGCGGTCCGCCCGTTACGCCGGCGAACCGTCGAACGACTCCGCCAACAACCGGAAACTTCTGGCCAGAATGACGGGGATGAACAACCGGCGGGCGCAGTTCTGCTGCGTCATGGCCCTGTCCGATCCTCTCGGCCGGACGCGAACCGTGTCGGGCTTGTGCCAGGGGCGGCTGATCCAGGAGGAACGCGGCGACCTGGGATTCGGCTACGACCCGTTATTCATGCCGGACGGCTACGGCAAGACGTTCGGCGAGCTGAACGCCGCCGCGAAGAACCGGATTTCCCACCGGGCCGCCGCCTTGAAGCAGGCCAAGGCGCTTTGGTTGCCCATCCTGTCCGCGGAAGCCGGTTGAGTTCCGGAATGGGGAAGCATCATGCCGCTGGAAATCGTAACCTTTGGCGACCCGATCCTGCGGGTCCGGGCGGCGCCGGTGAGCCGCGTGACGCCCGACCTTAAGAAGCTGGCGGATGGGATGATGGAAGCCATGTACGCCCACAATGGCGTCGGCCTGGCCGCCCAGCAGGTGGGGGAGAAGCTGGCGATGTGCGTCATTGACATCCCGCCCGATTGCGACGTGGAGGGCGAGGGCGGTCCACGGTTGAATCCCGAGGTTCCGATGCCCCTGGTCCTGTTCAATCCCCGGATCGTGCGGCGGAGCGCGCCCGAGGAGAAGCACGACGAGGGCTGTCTGAGTTTTCCGGGCATTCACACGGGGGTGCAGCGGTCGGCGGAGTTGGACGTTGCGTTCACGGATCTGAAAGGGAACCCGCAGACGCTGCTTTGCCGGGGCCTGCTGGCGCGGGCGGTCCAGCACGAGATCGATCATCTCAACGGCGTTCTGCTGGTGGACCGGATGTCGGCCGTCAGGAAGATCAGCCTGGCCGGCCAGTTGAAGCGGCTGCGGCGCGAGACCGAGGAGCGGCTGGCGCGCGAGGCGCGGTCTACCGCCTGCCGCGACGGAGAAACAAATCGCCGACGGGACCGTAGGCCTTGAGGGCGTTGGTGGAGACCCGTCCGGCGACGAGGCCCGGGAGTTTCTCCAGTTCGCCGGGCCTGACTTTGCTTCTGGATTGAAAGACCGCCGTCCTTCGGCGTACAGTGGCGCGCATGAAAACCTCATGGACGAAGCCATTGGCGGCCGGATTGGGAATCGTGCTGGCGGCCGGCGCGGCGCAGGCCTACGTGGCGCTGGTGAATAAGTCGGACCACACGGAAATCCATGTGGTTCCGGCGCCCGGTCCTGTGACCCTTGACGGGAAACTTGACGACTGGGATCTGTCGGGCGCGATCCTGATGTTCCTGGACGAGTCGAGCAAGGCGGCGTACTCGGTCCGCGGCGCGATGATGTACGACACGGACTACCTCTACATCGGCGCCCACGTCAAGGACCCCACGCCGATGGTCAACAACTACACGTTCGGCGGCGAGGTCAACATGGCCTGGAACGCCGATGCCATCCAGGTTTTTCTGCTCTCCAACCCGGAGATCCATTCCACGGTTTCCACCCAGGGCGGACCGAAGATGCCGCCCGAGGAACAGAAATACGTGAACATGTTCTGGATGTGGTATTCGACGCAGGACAAGGCGGCCGGCTACTTCTCCTTTTACACGCTGGGATTCCAGAATCCGACCCTGAATCCGCCCGGCGTGAAGGGCGCCTATCAGAAGGATGCCGACGGGAAAGGCTACGTCCTGGAATACCGCATCCCTTGGGCGGTCCTGCGGGCGCCGCGCCCGCTGACGGGAGGCGACCGGATCCAGATCCTGTGGCAGATGCACTGGGGCAACAACCAGGGGTTGGGGGTCCGCTGCGGCATGACCGACATCCGCAACCCGACCGGCGGCGACCTGGGCTACATGGGGCCGGCTTCGTGGGGCACGGCAATCTTCGAGAAGACCGGCAATCTCAAGCTCGCGGTACGGAGCGTCCTTGGCCGCGCCGAGGGTCATATCCCGATCGCGTTCGTGGTTCCGCAGGGCAGCCACTTGGGATCGGTGGCTGTGCCCGGCGCCGTACCGCCAGTGGTCTCAACTTTCAGTCAGGTGAGCCTTGCGATCTACAACGACGCCGGCAAACTCATCCGCACCTGCCTCGGGGCGCAGCCGTACCCCGCCGGCCAACAGACCTACCTGTGGGACGGACTCGATGACTACGACAAACCCGTGCTTGCCGGCGCCTACACCGCCAAGCTCCTCACGCACGACGGCATCGTCCAGAAGTACGTCTGCGACGTTGGAGTCAGCGGCACGCCGCCCTACCAGACCGAGGACGGCACCGGCGGCTGGGCCGGCGATTACAACATGCCGCAGACGATCGGGATCGACGGCGAGGCCGTCATCCTCGGCACGGCCAACGCCGAGGCCATGATGGCCTCGATCCGTACCGACCTGAATGGCCGCAAGCGCTACGGCACCCCGGCGACCGGCGTTGCCGTGGCGCTGCACAAGGGCTTCGGCTACGTCCTCAGCCGGGGCGGCGCCAAGGTCACCAAGTTCAACCTCGAAAACGGTTTGCTCTCGCCGTTCACGACCGGCCGCCCGGAAGCCACCGTCACAACCCAGCGGCCGGACGAGACCGGCTCGGCCTGGGGCGCCCGCTCCTGGCAGATCTACGGCGTGGCCGTCGTTGGCGACAGGCTCGTCGTCAGCAGCCTCGTCGGCGACAAGTTGCACTTGCTCGACCTCGCCTCCGGCGAGCCGCGCGGCGAGGTCTCCGTGGGAAGACCGTTCGGTCTGGCCACCGCGCCGGACGGCGCGCTCTACGTGGTCAGCAGCAATGCCGTCGGGCGCTACGATCTCAAGACGCAGACGTTCACGCCGGTCGCCGGCGACCTCGACGAGCCGCGGCACGTCGCCTGCGACGCGGCCGGCAACGTCTACGTCTCGTTGCAGGGCAAGGCCATGCAGGTGTGGAAGCTCTCCCCGGAGGGAAAAGTCCTTCTCAAGTTCGGCACGCCCGGCGGCCGGCCCGCGCTGGGCAAGTTCGACCCCGGCGGCCTGCTCAATCCCTACAGCATCGGCGTGGACAAGAACGGCCGCCTCTGGGTGGCCGAGGCCGACCCTTGTCCGAAACGCTATTCGGTCTGGAATCCCGACGGCGCGCTCTGGAAGGATTTCTTCGGCTCCATTGACTACTCGAGCCGCGCGATCGTGGACCCCGCCCAACCCGAGTACGTCTATATGCAGTCCGTGCGCTACCTCGTGGACTACGACAAGGGGACATGGAAAGTGGACGCGACCGTGCTGCGTCCGCGCGAGGAAGGCGGCGTCAAATTCGGGGGGCAACCCAACCACGCGGGCGGCGTGATGGCGGTCGTCCAGGGCCGGAAGTTCTTCTGGACGCAGAATTCGACGCCGGGTTTTGGACCGTCCACGCTCTACGAAGAGGTCAACGACCGTTTCGTGCCACGCCTGTCCGTCGAGGGCCGGAAATGGTGGCTGGACGGCAACAACGACGGCAAGGTTCAGATCTGGGAGGTCCACTACGCGCCGCTCGGCGGGTATTTCTTTGGCCTGCCTATGGACGGGCAACTCAATTTCTACTGGCATCAGGGAGCAGGCTGGGCCAACCAGGGCGGCGCGAAAACGACGCAGCCGTATTCGATCGTGCGCTGGGATTTCCTCGGGTTCAACGAGCAGGGCGGCTTGACCTACGGCGACCCGGAGAAGCCGACGCTCCTGGCGACCGATCCCGACGGCGGCGCCGTCTCGGGGATCGCGCCGTCCGAGGACGGCGGTTTCTATGCGGTCGTGTCCGGCGGCTCGCTGGAGCGCGGGCAGCGTCACCAGGGCTCGGGCCACCGTGTGGTCAAGTTCTCCGCCAAGGGCGAGAAGCTCTGGGAATACCACAACGTCCACTGCGCCTTTGCCTGGACGAGCGACGCCTACACGCCGGGCTATATGGTCGGCCTGTGCGGCTCGCCCGGCGGGCTGAGCAATCTGGTGGCGTTCACCGGGTACTACGGGCAGTACTTCCTGCTCGACCCCAAGGACGGCCTGTTCGTGGATGCGCTTGGGCAGGATCAGCGCTCGAACTACACCCTCGACCCCACCATGGTCCTGACCGAGAATTTCAACGGCACGCTGTTCCGCCATCCGACGACCGGCAAGTTCTACTATCTCGGCGGCGACGCCGACCAGCGCCTCTGGGAACTGCGCGGGCTCGACACGATCCAGCGCCAGACGGTGGCGGTCTCCGTCACGCCGGAACAGGTCGCCCGGGCCGAGGCGGCGGCCAAACAGAACCTCCTCGCCGGCCAGTCCGCGGTCGGCAAGAAGACGGCCAAACTGCCGCTCCTCAAGGGCGCGGCGGCGGACGGCAGGTACGCCGAATGGGGCGCGACGCCGCCGTTGACGATCTGCCTGGAGGGCAACCGCACGGCCCAGGCCCAGGTCGGTTGGGACGATGCCAGCCTCCACGTCCGCTTCCAGGTCGGCGACGAGTCGCCCTTCATCAACACCCCGAGCGACCCGCGTTTGCTCTTCAAATCCGGCGACGCCGTGGAGATCTACCTCGCCCCCGATACGGCGAAGCGCGCCGTCCGCGGCCAGAACCGGCAGGACGCGCGGGTCGGCGACGCGCGGATCGTCATCGCCCGCACGCCGGCCGGCAAACTGATGGCCACGCGCTACCGCTACGTGACGGCGGACAAGGAGAAACCCAACGCCTTCAGCGTGGAGACAGGCAGCTCTGGCAAGGACACGCTGGACGATGTCGCGCCGTGGAACGACCTGTCCATGCAGGCCACCGTGGGAAAGGACGGCTACGTGGTGGAAGTGGCGGTCCCGTGGAAGGAACTGGGCGTGACGCCCCGGAGCGGTCTGACTCTGCTGGGCGACGTCGGCGTCATCTACGGCAACGAGGGCGGCACCCGCAACGCCATTCGCTATATGTGGAGCGACAAGAGTCCCGAAGTCTCGATCAACAACGACATTCCATCGGAGATTCGAATCCATCCCAATGCCTGGGGGACGTGGATGCTGGAGTAGCGCGGTCCATGGGCCCCGGCCTCTCGCTCGCCGCGCCGAGGAGGACCGATTTGAAAAGCACATTCGAGAACAGGGGATGGAGGATGCCAAGCCGTGCCTGAAACGCCGCGATCCCGCGATACGGACGACCTTCTGACACGGCTTCTTGCCGACGATCCCGCCGCGTGGACAACGCTGGTCCGGGAGTATTCGGGTTTGCTGATCGGGGTGGCCAACCGGATCTTTGCCGCCTATGGGTACAAGCCCGTGACCCAGGACGCCGAGGACGTGGTGGCCGTGGTCTGGTCGAATGTGCTGGCCAACGACTACCGGATCATCCGGCGGTGCCTGGAACAGGGACGCTGGCTTCCCACGCTGTACACGCTGGTCCGCAACCGCGCCGTTGACGTGATGCGCGCGCACCGGCTGGCGACCGTTCCGTTCGACGAGACGCGGATCCCGGAGCCCGAACCGGCCGCCGCGCCCGAGCAGCCGGAGACCCCGCCCGCCCGGCTCCGCGACGCTATGCGAACGATGAATCCCCGGGAGCGGACCCTGGTGAACCTCTTCTTTCTCCAAGGCAAGAAATACCGCGAGATCGCCGACTTGACGGGCGTTTCCCAGAACAGCATTGGCCCGACCCTGGGGCGCGCCCTTGCCAAGCTGCGCACGGCGCTTACGGCATGAGGGCGGGCGGCCCAAGGTGTCCGGGCGGGGGAGGGCAGGGCGGGCATCAGCGCCGGGACACGGCACGTTGAACGGCGAAATAGGGATGTACGAAAAACCGGGTTCCCCCGCTATAGAAGGCAAGAATGGGAAACGAAAGGTCCAGCGTGAGCAAGAACGACGCGGAAGAGCGCACGAGCGTGCCCCCGGCCCGGTTGGAGGCGGAGTCCTCCCTGGATGAGGGGGATGCGCGGCGTATGGACGCCGAGTGGCATCTGGCGGAACGCCTTCGCCCGTTGACCGACGACGTCCTGGAGGAGCATCTGAGCCTGCTGGAGTTGCAACGGCTGGCCACCGAGCACCGCCGGAAAGACGGCGAGAAAGACCTTCCGGAACATCTCGCGGCGTGCCCGATCTGTCTGGATTTGTTTCAGACCCTCCTGGAGGGAACTCCCGTCGTCTCCCGGAACGCGATGCGGCGGTTCGAGAACACTCCGGGCGCTCCCCGCCGATGGACGCGCTTGAGGTGGTTTTCGTCCAGGCAGGTCCTGTTGCGCGCGGCGGCTCTCGTGGCGATTCTCCTGGGCGCGGGCGTTCTCGCCCGGCCGTATGTTTTTCCCGATCCGTCCGTAACGGGCCAGGGCGTCCTGACGCTGGCGAATGGCAAGGTCGTCGCCGCGGGACAGGCCGTCCCGGCGCGCCGGACGGTCACCATGGGCCCGGGCGCCGCACTCGCTCTCGATGATGGCGGCACGGCCGTTCGCGCGGAGACCGAATCGGAAGTATCGTTTTCGCGAAGCTTGCGGGGCAACCCCCAGTTCGTCGTGCACGGCGGGGACGTCTGGGTGACCGCCGCCAAACAGAAGCCCGGATCGGCCGTCGTGGTTCGGACACCGCTCGGCGAGATCCGGGTGATCGGCACCAAGTTCCGCGTGACCGTGGAACGCGAAAAGGTTCTGGTGCATGAGTCCAAGCCCGAACGGCCGGGGATCACGAAGTACGCCACCAGCATATCCGCGGTCGTTGTGGCGGTGCAGGAAGGAATCGTGTCCGTGCGAAACCGGCACGAACAAGCGTCCGTGTCGGCAGGCCAGACCGCCGTCCTGCGCCAGAATCAGCTCTGGATCGAGGTGCGGCGGTGAGGGAGCGTGTCGGGTATCAGCGTATGAGCGTATTCAATCGCACCCTGTGGACCGCCGCTGTCGCGGGCGCCCTGTTCCTGAACGGGGTCTCGCCGTCCCGGGCGGCGGACCCGGAAGAAGCGCAGTACAACGTCGTGGTGACGCTCTACAACGCCAACCAGTGGCAGGCGGCCCTGAAGAAGATCGAGGAGCGGGAGGCGCAGACCCTGACCGACGAAATGCGCGCGAAGTACCTGTACGCGCGGGGCTTGGCGCTGGAAGCCGGGAAGAAGACCGGGGACGCAAGAAAAGTTTACGAGGCCCTGATCGAGAAATATCCCCAGGCCCCGGAGACCGCCAAATCGCGTCTGTCGCTGATCTTCATGGACTATGCCGCCAAGGATTACCGGGCCGTGGTCGCCGGGTGCGACGCGCTGAAGCAGGACACGCTCTCGGCGCCCGAGAAGCAGAAGATCGCCCTGATGAACGCGGAGGCCTGCCTGGCCCTCGAGGACCCCCGGAAGGCCATGGCGCTCTACCAGAAGGCCCTGGCTCTCGGCGCCGACCGCGCCATCGTCGTTCCCAAGCTGTTCAACATCTACCAGTCGATCCCGCTGCACAAGGAACTCCTCGAACTGTCCTCCACCCCCGTGCCCGGCGTGGCGGCCGACGCGCTTGGCACGGTGCGCGCGGAATCCTTCCTCGCCCTTGGCCGCAACGCCGAGGCCGAGGCCGAGGCGAACAAAGTCCAGCCCGACAGCCCGTACTTTGCGCGCGTCCGCTTCTCCCTGGCGCAGGCCCTCATCCGGCAAAACAAACTCAAGGAGGCGATCGCCCCCCTGACCGCGGCCCTTCGCGACCTCAAGGATCCGGCGCCGCCGCCGTCGGCGCACCTCGCTTTGGCCGAGTGCCTTCTGGAGGACAGCCGCCCGGCCGAGGCCGACCGGTCCATTGACGAAGCCTGCCGCCGGGCGGGTGCGCTGGACGAGAAGGAAAGGAAGACGCTTCTGGAGCAGGCCGCGGTCTTCCGGATCAGGACCGCCCTGGCCTTGCACGACAATCGGAGACTCGTCAAGGCCGTGGACGAGGCGCGCGCGTCCCTCCCCGCGGACAAACTGGCCGACGTTCTCTACGCGCGCCTCTTCGCCCTTCATCAGGAGAAGGATTACGCCGGGATCGTCCAAACCCTGAAGGACGATAGGCCCGTGTTCCAGGGGAAGCCGCAGGAAGGGAATGCCGCGCTGATCTATTTTACGGCCTGCAAGCAGACCGGCAAGATCGAGGAGGGCTGCGCCCTGCTGGAAACGTTCATCCAGCGCAACCCCGGCGCCGCCGAGGCCGCCAAGGCGAAGCTCGAACTGGTCAACGCCGCGCTGACCGCCGAGGACTTCCCCCGGGCGCGGGACCAGTTCGCGCAGCTTTTTGCCATGACCAACGCGGCCGCACAGCTCGGGCCGGACGCGGTTGTCGAGGCCAAGTACAACGCCGCGGCGGTCGCCGTGCGCCTGAACGATCCGGCGGCGGCCGTCAACACCCTCTCGAGCCTCCGCGCCCTGAAGCCCGGCAAGGCCATGCTCGGCAAGGCCATGTTCCTTCTGGGCCAGATTTACGCCCAGACCAACGATTGGGCGAACGCGGCAAAAGCCTGGACCGAAGCGCTGAGCCAGGGGGAGGGCGTCAACGAATGGGACTTGCGCGAGCGCCTCGGCCGAGCCCTGGTGGCGGCCGGGAAACCCGCGGACGCCAAGGTCCAGTTCGAAGCCCTCGCCAAGGCGGCGGGCGGGGCCGGCAAGCTGAACGCCGAAACCCGCGAGGCCTGGGCCCGCGCGCTCTACGGCCTCTCGGACTTCGCCGGCGCCGGCGCCGTCTACCAGGACCTTTACGGGGCCGCCTCCTCGCCCCTCCACGCCTACGAGTGCGCCGTGTGCATGGAACGCGCCGGGAAATGGAACGACGCCGAGAAATGGTACCTGCTGGCGGACCAGGAGCGAGGCAAGCTGCCCCCGGACTATGCCAGGGCGCTGCCCCAGAACCTGTCGCGCGTGCGGTTCAAGACGGGCACCGGCGACAAGGGGTTCGCCTACTGGTTCGACAAACTCGCCGCCTCGGCCCCGGACGCCGATTTCGAGGCCGCCGCGCCGGCCCTCGTCAAGATCGTCGGCGGCCTGCCCGCGGAATCCGCAACGCTGGACAAGCTGGAAGCGCTCGTGAAGCAGTATGGCCCCGACAGCGCGAGAAGCTACGGGGTGGGCGCGATCGCCCTCCAGCTTTCCGCTTCTGGCGACCAGGACCGGCTGAAGAGGCTCAGCGCCCAACTAGCCGCCGATTATGCCTCCGCGGAGAAGAAGCTGCCGGCCAAGACCTGGAGCACCACCGTGGCGCCGGCCATGATCTATTTCTTCAAGGGCGAGTCCGAGCGGCTCGCGGGCAATTACGCCGACGCCCTGGTCGCCTACGAGACCGTTCTGGCCGCCTACCCCTGCAACGAATGGCCCGATGCCGCGGGTTGCGGCGCGGCGGAATGCTACGCCGCCCTGGGCGATGCGGCCACGGCGTCGAACAAGTGGAATGAAGTCGTCAAGTCCGCCGGGACTTCGCCGGGCTCCGCTAAATGGCGGGACCTGGCGGCGCAGAGGCTCAAGACCCTAAGCAAGGAGAACGGAAAATGAGATGGATCGCGGGAGCAATCGAGATGTGCATCAAGGGCGGTTTCTTCATGATTCCGCTCGGGATTATCGCCCTGGTCACCATCGCGCTGGTGATCGAACGCCTGCTGTTCCTGCGCGAGAACCGCCTCGACAGCGACCGGTTCCAGTTCGAACTGCGCGCGGCGTTGAGCGAAAGCAACCTCGACAAGGCCATCGTCCTGGCCGCGCGCACCAAGGGCCTCATCGGCCGGGTCATCGAGGAATGCCTGCTGCGGCTCAAGGACGGCGAAGCGGACGTCGACGACGCCACGGAAAAAGTGATTCTCACCGAGATGATCGCCATGGAGCGGTCCCGGGGCTGGCTCATCGCCTTCTACCAGATCGCGCCGCTGATCGGCATCCTGGGCACCATCTGGGGCCTGATCGAAGCCTTCATGATCATCGAGAGGAGCGCCACCACCGACGCGCACCTGCTGGCCGGCGGCGTCTACCAGGCGCTCATCACCACGGTGGCCGGCCTGGTCGTCGCCATCCCGATCCTGATCTTCGTGGAATACCTGCGCAAACGCAGCAATATCATCCTGAGCCTGCTGGACATCTACCTGGCCGAAATCCGCGACTGGAGCCGGCGCCGCGGCAACAGGACGGAGGCGCCCCATGGCAAAGCATAAACGGCACGTCATCCCCGATCGCACGGATACGAACGCCATGGACGCGATCTTTCAGCAGTGCCTGAACGCGATCCTCAAGACGCTCCTGATCTTCTTCATCTGCGCGGCCAGCCTGGTGATTCCGAACAGCATCGAAGTGGCCCTGCCGGACTCCACCAGCGGAACCAAGGCGACCGACAAGCAGAAGCTGGTCGTCTCGTACGCCCTGCAAGGCGCCACCGCCGTCATTGCGCTCAACGATACGCCGCTGACGTCGCTGGAGGAATTGACCACCCGCATGAAGGCGAAGAAAGCCGGCGCGAAGACGCTGCCGGTGGACATTCGCATCGAGAAGACGGTACCCTACCAGCAGGTGGTCGCCGTCATCGACGCCGTCCGCGAGGCCGGGTTCCCGAAATTTTCGTTGCTGACGCTCGCCAAATACGGACCGGGCGCCAAGTAGATGGCCGATGGCATGGATACCCCTTCCAAGAAGCACGAGAGCAGGATTCGCCTGACGGGCAGCGTCGCCGGGGTGGACTCCTGCGAAGTCGTGTTCGATGGCGATGAGGTCCAGATAGGTTCCGCCGTCCACAACGATCTCGTGGTCTGCGATCCCCTGGTGCCGCCCCGGGCGTTCAAACTGGTCCGGCACGAGCGGCACTACCCGGGCAACCCCGAGTCCTGCGACGCCGTGTGGATGCTGGAAGCGTACCCCGGGACGCGCGTCTTCCTCAACGACCGTTTCACCCGGCGCGACAAGGTGACGTTCGGCGACCGGATCGCCGTCGGTTGTCACCAGATCCTCTTCGCGCCGGCCGGCCAGGTTCCGCGCAATCGCCGCGCCCACGTCAACGTGGCGGACCTGTGCTCCGGACTGATGCGCTCGTACAGCCTTCCTCCCGGGTTTCTCAGCACGTGCCCCAGCTATTACCACCGCCAACGGCTGCGCAAGGCGTTCGCCTCGCTCGGAGTGCTGCTGGCGGTCCTGGCGGCGCTGGTGCTGGTGACCCCGCGCGACGAGTACTTCGAACAGGTTCAGCCGCCCCTCGAGATTGAAGTCACGGGGAACGCCTTGCCGGCCGAGGCGGTTCGTTCGCTGGAAGACGTGGCCAGGCAGAAGTTCGACACCCAGGATCCGACGCTCGACAAGGCCGATCTCGTGGAGTCAAGCCCCAAGATCGAGGCGCTCGCGCCGCCGCCCCTGATCCGGGATCAGGCCGTGGCCCCGGCGGCGCCCCCCACGCTGTCCGGGCCCCTGATCGAGTCCGGCGCCCTGAATTCCAGGCCCCTGGTGGCCGATTCTCCGGATCGCATCGAGATCCAGCGAGAGACCGTGAAGCTGTCCGCCGGCCCGGCGGCACCGAAGCGGACGATCCCGGTGGCCGACAGGTCCTCCCAGCAGCCCGCGCTCGCCAAACATTCCGAGAAGCCACCGGAAGCGATCGCGCCCAAACCCGCCGCCGCGGAGGAGGCCCCGATTCAACCTCCGCCCGACCTTCAACTCGCCTCGGCCCGCCCGGTGTTTCGGCTGTCCGCGATGAGGCCGGCCAGCGTCGCCGCCAAGGGCACCGCCGTCTCCCGCGGCACGACGAGCCTCGGCTCCGTGGCTCCGGCGCGCCGCCTGAGCGTGGAGGAGGCCGCCCAGCGTGCCGTGGACAAGAGCGACCTGTCGGGCTACCGGGTGAAGATGGACAAGGGGGAGGCGGGGAAGGTTACGGCGAAGATCGTGGACCAGAACCTCGCGGCCCATCTGGGGAAGCCTTCGACGGAGAGCCTGAGCGTCGACCGGGCCGCCTACATGGAACAACTGGCCCGCTATAAGGCCAGCCCGGTGCAGTTCGAGGAGTTCAGGGGCACGCAGATTCCCGTGGCGCGGATCTCCGAACAACTCGCCCAGCTCGAGGTGAAGGGGCAGCAGAACGGGAAAGCGTTGACGGTGGACGGCACGGTCAGCGCCGAGGAAATGGACGTGTGCTGGAAGAGCGGCCGCTTCAAGCTGCATACGCCGGGCGCCAACCCGCCCGACGCCGATCCGCCCACCTATTGCTACGTCGGGAAGACCGAGGAGGAGGGAAAGCCGTGCCTCTACATCTCTTTCGTTTGCGTGGACCCGGACGTGGCGCAGATCAAGACCGCGGGCGAACCGGGAGTCGCCGCGTCCCTGATCAGGGACGATTCCATAGAAGTTTACCTGGACACGAACAACGATCGTAAGGACTACTACCAGCTTGCCGTCAACGCCAAGGGCAGCTATTGGGCCGGGCGCTGGCCGACGCCCATGTCCGAAGGCGGAAAGGCCGTCGAATGGGATTGCGCGCCGACCATCAAGTCAACCATCAACCCCAGCGGCGGCCAATGGAGCTGCGAGATCATGATACCGTTCGACAAGCTCGGCGGGGTCCCGGCCAAGGGAACGCGCTGGGCCGTGAACTTCTGCCGGAACTTCCGGGGCCAGGGGGCGGATTGGCAGTTGCAGAGCTGGTTTGCCGTCTACGACAAGAACCGGAACTTCCACCATCCGAATCTGTTCGGCCTCTTCCAGTGGTAGGGCCGCTTCGTGAATCAGCCCATCCCCAGGCCGGTGGACACGAAGACGGCGGGGCCGGACAGGACGTCGCGGAAGACGGGCCGGAACATGCGGAGGTTGCGGCGCCGCCTCTGGAAGCCGCGTTCGACAAGCCATTCCGTGAACCCGGCGTTCTCCAACAGGACCAGGCCGACGGCCTTCCCGCCGTCCAGCGCCCGCCTGTCGGCCATGAGCGCCGAGACGATCCGGCCCGCGCGCGGGGCGTCGCGCGCCACCACCGGGCCGATGGCGCCGGTCAGCCGCCCGGGTCGCGAGAACCCGAAGGCCTGGAGCGTTCCGCCCTCCACGATCACCCGCGCCGTGGCGCCGGGCGTTTCGGCGAGCAACCGGAGTTGCCGCTCTCGGGAGACCTTGACGCAAGCGTGATCGAAGGCCGCCAGGCTGTCCCAATCCTCGCTCTGGAGGGGCTGCGAATCCGTCTCGGCCTCCGTGGCTCCCTCGGCGGGTCCGGTCCAGAGTTCGATTCCCTGACCGGTCATTTGGAATCCATATTTGAGGTAGATGGGCCTGCCGGCGTCCGAGGAGTCCAGCCCGAGGCATTCGATGCCCTGCTGCCGGGCCTTGTCCAGCATCGCCGCGAAGATCGTCTTCCCGTATCCTTTGCCGCGCAAGGTTGGGTCCACGAGAAACGTGCCCACCCAGCCGACCGTTCCGAACGGTGTCATCGTGCACGTGGCTTTCAGTTCCCCGCGCTCGTACCCACCCAGGCAGCCTTCCGGGTTCAGGGCCAGGCAGCGCTCCCAGTCCGCGGCCACATGGTTCCAGTTGACCTGCGCGCAAAGGCCCAGCGCCGCGGGAATATCCTTTCGGTCGAGCGTCTTGATTTCAAGCATCGGTTGGCTCCGGTTTCAACCCCGGGAATCGTGGGGCGTGGCGCGACAAAAAACAACGAGGAAGAAAGCCCATGATCAGCCTATCGCAAGGTTGGGTTCCGCGTCCAAGGCCAGGGTGGCCGCCGGCGGCGGATCGTCGGTCCGTTTGTGGGCGGCCAGCCCGGCGACCATGGCCGCGTTGTCGGCGCCGTATCGGGGCGCGGCGAGCACGAGTTGGATTCGTTTCTTGGCCGCCCAGGCGGCCATCTTCTCGCGCAGGCGGCGGTTGAGCGACACGCCGCCGACCACGGCTAGAGTGGAGATCCCTTCAATGGCGTGCGAAGCGCGGCTGACGAGTGTGTCCACGATCGCTTCCTGGTAGGTGGCCGCGAGGTCGGCGACCGCGGGATCGGATGCGCCCGTCAGCGGGTGGCTCTTCAAGTGATAAAGCAAGGCGGTCTTGAGTCCGCTGTAACTGACGCAGCACTTGGGATTAAGGTGGGCAAAGCGAGCCTGCGGTTTCTTGACGAAACCGCGCGGGAAACGGACCGACTGGGGGTCGCCGTTACGGGCGGCGTTATCGATCGCCGGGCCGCCGGGGTAGCCGAGATGAAGCAGGTTCGCGCCCTTGTCAAAGGCCTCGCCGGCCGCATCGTCCAGCGTGCGGCCGAGGAGACGGTAGCGCCCGAGGCCCGCCACGCGGACGAAACACGTGTGTCCCCCGGACACGATCAGCGCGAGGAACGTATCGGAAGGCCGGATCGGGCAGGGGGCCGGCGGCCGGTCCGGCGACGGGGGGGGATCGAGAAAGATGGAGTAGAGGTGCGCTTCAAGGTGATTGATGCCGATGAGCGGCTTGTCCAGCCGCAGCGCCAGCCCCTTGGCCGCCGCGAGTCCGACCAAGAGGGAACTGGCAAGACCCGGACCGTAGGTCACGGCGATGGCGTCAAGTTCCGGCCACGCCGCTCCGGCCTCGCTCATGGCCCGCTCGATGACGGAGGGAAGGTGCTCGACGTGCATCCGCGAGGCGATCTCCGGCACTACGCCGCCGTACGGCCGGTGATGCGCGATCTGGGTGTAGACGACGCTCGAACGCACCTCGTGCCCGTCGCGCACCACGGCGGCGGCGGTTTCGTCGCAGGAGGTCTCTATGCCGAGGATGAGCATGAGAAGGCGCGGCTAGTCGTTGGCGCGGAAGACAAGGATGCCCTTCAACACGTCCAGGGCGCGCTCCAGTTGGCGGTCCGCGGCGTGGTCCAGGTTGGCCGGCTTGCTTTTGTCGGGGAAGAGTTCAGGGTTCTCCTCGTAGTTCCGTTTCATCATGGCGTTGACCCATTCCTCGGTGGTCATCGGCACCGCGATATCCGGCTCGATGCCCTTCTCGTGGATGCAGCGGCCGCTGGGCGTGTAGTAGCGGGCCGTGGTCAAACGCAGGGCGTTGCCGTCGTCCAGGGGCATGATGTTCTGGACCGAGCCCTTGCCATAGGTGGTCTCTCCCACGAGCACGGCCCTCTTGTTGTCCTGCAGGGCGCCGGCCACGATCTCCGCGGCGCTGGCCGAGCCGTTGTTGACCAGCACGACCATGGGGAAGCCCGTGTAGTGGCGCGCGCCGCCGGACCGGGCGGGCGGCGTGCGGGCCACCCCGCCCCGGCCGCGCGTGGAGACGATCAGGGTGTCGGGCTTGAGAAAGAGCTGGCTGACCTCGACGGCGGAGTTGAGCAGGCCACCGGGATTGTTGCGCAAATCGAGGACCAGGGCTTGGAGGTTCTTCTGCCGGAGTTTCTCGATCGCCTGTTCGAGCGCCCGGGCCGTCGGTTCGCTGAACTCGGTGACGCGGACGTAACCGATTCCGTCTTCCAGAAGTCGCGTTCCCTTGACGCTCGACATGACAATGTTCTCGCGCACCAGGGTGAACTCTTTCCGGTCGTTGCCCCGCAGGATCGCGAGCCGGACCGAGGTTCCCTTTTCGCCGCGGAGCTTGCGGACGGCGTCCCGGATCGAAAGCCCGTCCGTCTTTTCCCCGTTGATTTCGACGATCTTGTCGCCCGCCAGGATGCCGGCCCGGTAGGCGGGCGTGTCTTCCATCGGCGCGATCACGGCGAGCACGCCGTCTTTGGTTCCCACCACGATTCCGAGACCGCCGAATTCGCCCTGGGTCTCTTCCCTCAGGTCTTTGAAGCCGGAGGGTTCGAGAAACTGGCTGAAGGGATCCAGGGATTGCATCATGCCGCTCAGCGCGGCGTGGACGAGATTGGAATAGCCGGTCTTGCTGTCGTCCACGTAATCGTGACGGATGAGCATGAGGGCCTTGGTCAGCAACCTCATCTCGCGGTACGCCTCGTCATTCGGTCCGGCGTCGGCGTCGGTTGGGACGGTATTGGAGGTTGCCGCGGCCGTGGCGTTTGTCGCGGCAACGGGCGGCGACGCGGCGCCGGGAGGGGGCGCATGGAGGCATCCGGCGGCGGCCGCGAGGGCAACCCCGGCCAGGAAGAGCAAGGCTTTGTTCATGAAACGTTCCTTGTGTGGGTTTCGTCAGGCTTGTACCCATTTCTTCGAGAATTGACAAGACCTCCCCGACTTGTTATTGGTGCCGTCTTTCACGCACGCACCCGTGGTGGAATTGGCAGACACGTAAGATTCAGGTTCTTATGCCCAAAAGGCGTGGGGGTTCAACTCCCTCCGGGTGCACCACCCTTCGGTTCCATGGCGGCGGGAGGTGTTATGACATCGGTCTCGGTTGATTTGACGGCCGCCCTGTCTCCCCACTTCCACCGGCTGAAAATCGGTCCTCTCCTGATCCGATCCGGCGCCGCGGCCGTCGCGGCCCGGACGTTCGCGCGCGCGTTGCCCCAGGGGCGTTGGCTGGTGGTCGCCGACCCCACAACTCACCGCATCGCCGGCGAGCGGCTCGTGGCCGGTCTCGCGGCGGACGGGCTTCCTTGCGAACTCCTGGTTCTGAAACCGCGAAGCGCGGGCGCAACCGTTGTGGCCGACGACGAAAACGTGGAGGCCGTGGCCCGAATCGTTCGCGAGGCCCGGGGTTCGATCGTGGCGGGCCTCGCGGTGGGCGCCGGAACGATCAACGACCTTGTCAAGCGCGCGACCCATCAGACGCGGATTCCGTATGGCGTGCTGGCCACCGCGCCGTCCATGAACGGATACACGTCGCCGATCGCCGCGATCCTGAGCGCGGGCGTGAAGACCGTTCAGGAGGCCCAGACGCCCGCGGCCGTGGTGGCGGACGTTGACATCCTGGCGGCGGCGCCGCCACGCCTGATCGCCTCGGGCTACGGCGACCTCCTTTCCAAGCCGGTGAGCAATGCCGACTGGCGGCTCAGCCATTGGCTCACGGGGTCCAAGTATTGCGCGGACGCGATCCGACTGGTGGAAGAAGGAACCCGGTTGCTGGACGGCGTGGCCGCCGGGCTGAAGACCGGCGATCGCGAGGCTGTGGCGCGCTTGACCGGCGCGCTGATTTTGTCGGGCTATGCCATGGCGCTGGCCGGAACCTCCGCGCCGGCCAGCGGTGGCGAGCACCTCATCAGCCATTATCTCGATATGACCCACTACGGGCTCGGCGAGCCGGGCGATCTGCACGGATGCCAGGTCGGGGTTGGCACGCTGGCTTCGGCCTCGCTTTACGAGCGGCTCTTTGCATGGGATCCCGCGAGCCTCGAGATTGAAGACCGGGTGGCGGCCTGGCTTTCCTGGCCCCGCTACGAAGAGGGCGTCCGGGCCCATTTCGGAGTCCTGGCGGATTCGGTGATTCCGTTGGCCCGCGAGGGGTATCCCGATGCGGCGGCGTTGCGGGCGCGGCTCACCCGGGTGAAGAGCGAGTGGCCCGGGTTTGCCGCGCGGCTGCGGCCGGGGCTGCGAACCGCCGCGGCGATTCGGGCGGATTTGATTACCGCGGGCTGTCCCACGACCTTCGCCGAACTCGGATGCGCGCCCGAACGCGCGCGGCGCGCCTTCTATTTGGGCAAGGACATCCGCGCCCGCTACACCGTGCTGCATCTTTGCCGGGAGATCGGCAGGCTGGAGACCTGGGGGGAGGAAATCCTGCCGGGCCTTTTCTAAGTGCGGCTGGGCGTCACGCGAATAGGCTTTCCTTCCGCGGACGGGACTCTATAGACTGTAGCCGTATCGGGATGACGCACGAGCGACATAAGCCAGGCTTCACGCTGGTCGAGATCATGATCGTGGTGGCGATCATAGCGGTCTTGGCTGTCCTTGCGTTGCCGGCCTTTTCCCGGGCCCGTGCGATCAGCCAGAACGCCCGGTTCATCGAGGATCTTCGGGTAGTCTCCGCCGCGTTCCAGCAACACGTTCTCGAACACGGCTCGTACCCGCCGGACAGCCCGCCGGGTGTGGTTCCGCCCGGAATGGCAGACGAACTCCGCGGGGTTCAATGGACGGAGAACACGGCGATTGGGGGCCAGTGGAAGTGGGACTACAAGCAGTTCGGCTACACGGCCGGGATCTCCGTCGTGTTCGACGGCGCCACGGACGACGACCGCCTGACGGCCATAGACCGTATGATTGACGATGGAAATCTTTCGACCGGGACGTTTCGCAAACGAGACGGCGGCTACATTGGTATCATCGAGTTCTGACGGAGGATCCCCATGAAAACGATCATTTTGGCGGGAGCGGTCTTCTGGGTGGGGCTGGCCGCGGGCGGCGGACAGGCCGAGGACTCGGTGCGTCCGCCCGCCGTCGCGGGCGCCTTTTACGAGGGGTCGCCGTTTGGGTTGGACGCGCAAGTGAGCGGCTTGCTCAAGAAGGCCGCGAAGGAGCCCGGCCGCGGTCCCTTGGTGGCGGCCGTTGCGCCGCATGCCGGGTACATCTTCTCCGGCTCCTGCGCCGCCCACGTCTACGCGCAGATCGTCAGCGGGCGGTATGACCGGATCTTCATCCTGGGCCCGCCCCATCATGTCTTTGTGTCCGGGGTCTCCTTGCCCGACCCGGCGCTGAAAGCCTATTCCACACCGCTGGGCCAGGTGCCGCTGGACGCGCGGGTGTGCGACGAGTTGCGGAAACGAAAGGGCTTCGCGACCACGCCCGGCGCCGACGCGCGTGAGCATTCCGTCGAGGTGCAGTTGCCGTTTCTCCAGAAGACGGCGGGAAACTTCAAGCTGATTCCCCTGTTGTGCGGGCAGATGGGACCTTCGGAGGTCGCCGAGGTGGCCGCGGCCCTTGCCGGTTACGCCGGCTCGAATACGCTTTTTCTCGCCTCGTCCGATTTTACTCATTACGGTCCGAACTACGATTTCGTCCCGTTCGCCGAGGACGTGCCGGGGCGGTTGAGGGCCTGGCTTAAGGAGGCTTCCGAGCGCATCGCGGCCCAGGACCTCGCCGGATTCACGCGCCACCTGCGGGACACCGGGGACACCATCTGCGGGGCCATGCCGATTCGAATCCTGCTGGCAACCCTCGGGCAATGCCCGGTCGCGGTCAAGGGTTCTGTGCTGGCAACGGCCACGTCCGGCGATGTCGTGGGAGACTTCAGGAATTCCGTCTCCTATGCGGCCATCGGCTTTTTCGAGGATACGACATCAAAGGAGGCCCCCATGATCATCAAGGAACGCAAGAGTGGAACCTGGACGCCGGGACTGTCGGAACCGGAGAAGCAGACGCTGTTCGCCATCGCCAACGACACGCTGAAATGGTGCGTGGAAGGCGGGAAAGGGAAGTTCCCTTTCGAAAAGTATTCGATCACGCCGCTCCTGAAGACGAACAGGGCCACGTTCGTGACCCTCAAGATCCAGGGCGAACTGCGCGGCTGCATCGGGTCGCTGATGCCCGTGGCGCCGCTTTATGAATCGGTCCACGACAACGCGATCAACGCCGCCTTGAGGGACCCGAGGTTCTCGGCGGTCAGGCCGTCCGAGCTTCCCAAACTCGAGGTGGACGTGTCCATCCTCAGCCCCATCCGCGACATCGAGTCCCTCAAGGAGTTCAAGATCGGCCAGCAGGGGATCATTCTGGAGAAGGGGTTCGCCCGGGCCGTCTATCTTCCGGAAGTGGCTTTGGAACAGGGCTGGACGGTGGAGCAGACGCTGTCGTCGCTCAGCCTGAAGGCGGGCCTGCCGCCCAACGCATGGAAGGAGGGGGCGGCGTTTAAGGTCTTCGAAAGCGTCGTGTTGTCGAGGTAGGGGCATGGGGAGATGCAAATGCAACGGTTCATGTTCACAGGTGTTCTGATTCTGAGTTTGGGACTGGACGTGTGGTCGGCGCGGGCCGACGTGATTTTGTTGAAGATCTTTTGCGATCACGCGGTGCTGCAGCGCGATCTGCCGGCGCCGGTCTGGGGGACGGCGGAGCCGGGTGAGCAGGTGACGGTCAAGGTGGGGAGTGCCCAGGCCACGACCAACGCCGATGCGCAGGGGAAGTGGATGCTCCGGTTGCCGGCCATGAAGATGAACACGATCGGCCAGGAGATGGTTGTCACGGGCAAGAACACGGTCACCATCAAGGACGTGCTCATCGGCGACGTCTGGATCTGCGGCGGACAGTCGAATATGCAACTGTCGTTGAAAGACTGCGACGCCAAGGAGGATATTGCCGCCGCCGATCTGCCTCTCCTGCGCTGCCTGATGACCACCAATATCCCGTCGCGCAGCAAGCCGCGCAGTGATGTGGCCGGTGCGTGGGCGGTCTGCACGTCGAACACGGCGCCTTCCTTCACCGGCGCCGGTTTCTACTTTGCGCGGCGCCTCCTGAAGGAAACGGGCGTGCCCATGGGACTGATCGAAATCTCCTTTGGCGGCACGTGCATAGCCGCCTCCATCCCAGCCGAGGGGTTTGATCTGGAGCCTTGGTTGAAGCAGCAAGGGGGGTATGAGGCCATGATGAGGCAGCCGGATCACATCGCACTCTCGGCTGTCCACCTGTCCAAAGGGAAACCCGCGGCCCCCTATGGCATCAAGGGCGGGCTTTGGTATCAGGGCGAATGGAACGGTGGAGACACGAGCTACTACCGCGAGATGCGGGCGCTCATCGGCGGCTGGCGCAAGGTCTGGAATCAGGGCGATTTCCCCGTCTACTTTGTGCAGCTCCCCAGCGATTGGTATATAGGGAATGCTGGCGGCGCCCCTCCGTCGGGTGAGCCGGATGGCGAGGATGGCGGCGGTCTGGAAATTACCCGCATGGAGCTGTTCAAGAGCCTGCAAATCACCAATACGGGGATGGCCGTGACCATCGATATCGGCGGCGGGATTCATCCGGTGAATAAGTTCGACGTGGGCGAGCGCTTGGCGCGCTGGGCGCTGCGCGATCTGTACGGCAAGAAGGATCTGGTGGTCAGCGGTCCGCTCTACCGGGAGCTGAAGATCGAGGGGAACAAGATCCGCCTGAAATTCGACCACGTGGGGAGCGGCTTGATGGTGGGCAGGAAGAAGGGCAAGGCTCCGGCCGAGGAAGTCAAGGATGGCAAGCCGCGTCCATTCGCGATTTGCGGCGACGACAAGCAGTGGGCATGGGCGGATGCGGTGATCGATGGTGCCGATGTGATGGTCTCCAGTCCTGATGTGACCAACCCCGTGGCCGTGCGCTACGCCTACAGTTGCGCCCCCACGGAGCACAACCTCTACAACAAGGAGGGGCTGCCTGCGGCCACGTTCCGTACCGATGAGTGGGGCCTGATGGAGCCGCAGGGGAAGAAGATCGTGCTCTTCAAGTCCTGGCCGCCGGAATGGGATGGCAACTACCGGATGCAGGCGCCGGAGGACACAACCGTCGAGCTATCCATCCGAAGCAACAAGCTTGTGAAGCTGCTCGTGACCCCGGTCAGCCGCCGGACGGATCTGGTGATCACGCCGCCGTTTCGCGATCCCATGGGCTATGTGGCCGAGCCTGCAGCAGGCGAACTGCCGCTGCCGGTGCGTTTCGATGCTTCACCCGTGGAGGGCCCGGCTGGCAAGATCGTTTCGTACGCCTGGGACTTTGGCGACGGAAGCAAAGCAGAGGGGCCGATGGTTGCGCACACCTATGCGAAGGCGGGGAGTTATACGGCCTCGTTGCAGATCCAGGATGCGCAGGGACGGACGGATGTCGTGCCGCGGATCATCACGGTGACGCCGCTGGACACCGTTGCACCCACCGTGGTTTCGGTCTCGGCGCCGGGTCAGACCAACCGTGTGGTGGTCACCTTCAGCGAACCGGTGCAGAAGGAAGACGCCGAAGCGGTTGCCAACTACACGGGTGCGTCCGGTCTTCAGATCGTATCGGCTGCGCTGGGATCGGATGGCACGAGCGTGACCCTGATGACCACGCCGCTGGCCCGCGGCGAGTACTCCATTACCGTCAAGGGGATCCGCGATCTGGCGCGCAAGCCGAACGTTCTGGCAGCGACCAGCAGGAAGTTCCGGTACGACGGGTTGTATGCGCGCTGGAAACTGGACGAGGGGCAGGGGCGCATGGCGGCGGATGCTTCCGGAAACAACCTGGCGGGAAAACTGAAAGGGCCGACCTGGACAAATGCGGCGGGGCGCACGGCCGTGAGCTTCAACGGTCAGTGGGGGCTGTTGGATACGCCGACCACGCTGGACGATCTGGTGCTGCCATTTTCGATCGCGTTCTGGGTGCACCCGGCCGCGCAACAGCGGATCTGCGCGAACATATTCGGCAACTTCAGTTATGATTCGGGTTTCTGCGGCCTGTCCATGCAGCAGGACCTTGGCACGACAAACCGTTACGCGTTCAGCTATGGCATCGGAAAGCGAGAGTCCTGCGGCACGCCCTCGGTACAACTGACCACGGAGCAGTGGCAGCATGTGGCGGTGGTTTGCGATGGATCGAACAATGTCATCTACGTGGACGGCGTGGAGAAATGCCGGGCCCCAGCCAAGGGCGTTTTTGTGCCCAACCGGGGCATGGCGCTGCGGTTGGGGTACTGGGATCAGAACCGCTTCTTCAAGGGGCTCCTGAGCGACTTCCGCATCTACCGCACCGCCCTGTCGCCCGCCGAGGTGCAGGCGGTGATGAAGGAGTGATGGGGGGGAAGTGTTCTGAAGCCGTAGACGGGGTAACTAACCCGGAGGATTCAACCTGAACTCGAAATCGCGAAAGATTGATTACCTCCCCTGGGTAGGTTTCCCTTTATCCCTTGAAGAGCAACAGGAGCAGAAAGCGCTGCACGCAAGATTAGCGGCAGAATGCGGGGCTGAGATCAGCCCTGAAGCCTTCATTTCACCTGAAGCACGGGTTTTCACGGATCACCTGAAGGTCGGGGCGCGCAGTTATATAGCCGCCAATGCCCTGGTTCGCGGCACGATTTTCATTGGCGAAGACTGCTCCATCAATCCGTTCACAAGCCTCCATGGGAAAGTGACTCTTGGAAACGGGGTCCGCATTGCCTCTCTGGTAACACTGGCCGGGGCGAACCACTCCTTCGCTGACATTTCCATTCCCATTCATAAACAGGGTGTCACTGAAGAAGGGATTACCATTGGCGACGATGTCTGGGTGGGCGCCAACGTGGTGGTGCTTGACGGTGTGACCGTCGGTCGCCATTCCATTCTGGCGGCAGGGGCGGTGGTGACCCGGGATATTCCGGAGTATTCCATTGTGGGTGGCAATCCGGCCAAAGTCATCCGCGACCGCCGGGCTTCCGGGAAGCCGAAGCACAGCGGTTCCGGTTTTGAAGGAATACTGGAAACGTTTGGAGAGAAGGTGAGAACCCAGCTTCCGGCCGTGTTGAAGCGGTGCGAATCTGCTGACGGGAAGAACTATGGCGATCAGCCTGGCGGAGCCGCCGCACTTCGTCCTCTCTGTGATGCCGTCGAAATCACGGCGATGTTCGGGACGCTTCCACCGGTTCAGACCCGGGAAACACTCATCGAAACCTTGCAGAACACGCAGGACAGCAACAGTGGCCTTTTCGTTGACCCCGGTAAGCCTGCAGGCACGATTCCAACTTTTGAACGCCAGGCATTCCGCTATCCGATTCTGGCTGTCGGGTATGCACTGGAAACACTCGGCTCACACCTGCGCTATCCGGTGAGCGCGGTTGAAGCCATGGACACAGAGACCCTTCTCAAGACCCTCGACACCCTGCCATGGGATAAGAACGCCTGGGAGGGCGGCGACTGGGTTGATTCCTTCGGAACCAGCGCCTATTTCAACGCCAAGTATTTTCATTCGCGAAAAAGAGGCGAACCGCTCTGGGGATGGCTCAATACCCATGTGGACCCTGTCCTGGGGCTATGGGGAAAACCCACGGCTGAAGAGAAACTGGTCCAGCCGGTAAACGGATTTTACCGGCTTACCCGAGGCACCTATGCCCAATTTGGAAAAGCACTGCCGTGTGTGAAGGAGGCGGTAGATTCTGTATTGGCGCATGCCCGTAACACCACGATCTTCCGTGAAGACGGCGGCAATGCCTGCATGACGCTCGACATCATTCACCCCCTCTGGCTCCTCGGCAAACAGACTGACTACCGAGGCGCTGAAATCAAGGAGGTCGCTTCCCGTCACCTCAGGCGGGCACTCTCAAAATGGGTAGATAATCAGGGGTTCAGTTTTGAACTGGAATATGACGCCACAAAACCAGGCTTCACTCCGGGCCTGCAAGGCACGGAAATGTGGCTGAGCATCGTCTATCTCTGTGCGGAACTCGCGGGAGCAAGCAACCGTCTGAACTACCGGCCGAAAGGAGTTCACCGGACGGAAGTGGCGGGACTCGGCCTTGGCTGAAATGCACGGGGTCAGGCTGTCAAACAGGAAAAATAAGAATAAGAATGCGCACGAAGGGCGCTGGGGCCGGGGTCCTGCGTCCTGGGTCCTCTCACCCCCGCCCCACAGGAAGCGCCGGAGGAGGAGGAAGCGCCAAAGGAAGCGCCCGGGCGCCAGGGGCGCCAGGGGTCACGTCGCAATATCTACATATTGACGCTCCTGTTTAATCAGCAGACGGTTTATTCGCACGGGGCTTGCCACGACACACTCTCGCGACTGATCGACTGCTTGAATATGTATTTATTGCGACGTGACCCCGCTGCCCCCGCCCCGCTGCCCCGTGGACGGGACCGTCTCGATCCTCAAGGAACGCCCAGATAAGCAGAAGCTACCTGTCGTCCTGTTCACCAACCGACCTCACTGAACACAGACTCCACCTTTCCGCTTTTGCTCGCTCCAAGAATTCCGCTTTTGAAAACTCCACGACAACTCTCAAGTTTGGAGTTGAACGAACGGCGCCTCCCCGTGTATTGTGGAGCGGCAAGCATGATTCGACTCATCACCTTTCCGGCCTTGGCCGGCGTATTGGCGGTTCTGGCGTTGGCCGCTGGCTGCGTGGCCGCCGGAACCAAACCTGCGGAAGACGAGCTTCAACCGCCCGACCTCACGCCGGTAACGCGGCTCCATGCACCGTCGCACCCGCCCGTCGAACTTGTGCGCGACGGCGTGGCGAAGGCGGTGGTTTACGTGGCCGACCCCAAGGCCCGGGCGCTTCTGAATCCTTCGAAGAAAGGCAACGACCGCCCGACGGCATTCAAACAACTGGCGGATCAACTGTTCGATACGGTCCAGGCCGCCACCGGCGCCAAACTCGAGCTGGCCGCCGAACCGCCGCCCGCGGACCGGCCCGCCATCGTGATCGGCGACGGCGAGGAATCGCGCCAGGCCGGCGTTGACGCGGCGCAGCTCCCGGTCGAGGGGTTCGTCGTCAAGACCGCGCCGAACCGCGTCTACCTCGTGGGCAGCACGCGGGGCGGCGACGGGACGGCCTGGGCCATTGCGGATTTTCTGGAACGGTTTGTCGGCGTGCGCTGGTATTGGCCGACGTCCTACGGCGGTCGCTCCGTGCCCCGCAACGCTTCGCTGGTCATCCCACCTGCGTATTACCGCGATCAACCCGTCTTCTCCTATCGGAGAATGTACCAGGACTGGTACTGGCTGCAGGCGCGTTCGTGCGACGAACAGATTCTCCGGATGGCGCCCGGCGCCGGAGCCGAGAACCAGGAAACGCTCTGGCTGGGCGATCATTTCGTGTTGATGCGCCAGGCCAACTGCTGGCCGTATGAGGCCGTGCAACAAGGGGCGCGCATCTACGAGTTCATGAACAACACGCTGCGAACCAACGCGGCCCTGTTTGCCGTCCGCGAGGACGGGAGCCGGAATTTCGCGACGTTTTGCTACAGCTCGCCGGAACTGCTCGCCTGCTACGTCGAGAATTTGGAACGAGCCTGGGACAAAGGCGGCAAAGGCGCTTACATTGGCGGCATCACGCGTTCCAGCGTCACGCTCTGGCCGTGCATGGATCTGGGCAACAACTCCCTGGTCTCCGCTTGCCGCTGTCCGACCTGCCGGCAGATGTCCGCCAAGGGCGGCGATGCGTTGCTGATGGGCGATTTCGTGAGGCGGCTGTGCGAGGAGGTCAAGCGCCGTTGGCCCGACAAGAAGGTGATCTACGTGCCGTGGGGAATCAGGACATGCCCGGAAGAACTGACGTTCCCCGACAACCTCGTCGTCAATTCCCTCAATCTGGGCACGATGGGGCTGATGCACCAGCCCACCATCCGCCAGGAGCAGGAAGGCCTCCTGCGCACCTGGGCCGCGAAGTCGGGAAGGCCCGTCACCATGTGGGTTGATTTCGCCGGGCCCGGCGACTGGACGTATGGACCCGTGCAGTTCCCCCATCTGGTCAAGGACTTCTACCAGTCAAACCGCGCCCGGCTTGACGGCGGCATGATTCTCTCCTACGGCGCGGCCTGTTTCGTCACCGCGGCGCCCACCTACTATGTCTGGAACCGCGTGCTGTGGAACCCCGACCAGAACGTGGACGCGATCCTGGACGAGATGTGCAAGCGACTTTTCGGAGCCGGCGCCGCCAGCGCCCGCGAACTTCTGCGGCTGGAATGCGACCGATGGCAGAGTACCGCACTGTCGCGTCCGTTGCGCATTTCCGAGCAGCGCGTCCCGCCGAAACTGTTCCGGGAAATCTGGCCGCCGGACGTCGTGGCCCGGATGAAAGCGCTCCGCGACCAGGCGCTGGAAGAGATCGAGCGGAGCGGCGATACCGCGGCCCGGCGGGCCTTTCTCTACTGGACGTGGTCGTTCAACGCCTTGGCCGATTTCGCCGAAAAGATCAGCGAGGGCGCGGCGCAGGAAGCGGCGGTCAGCAGCCCCCGGGAGGCGCCGCTCCCGGTTCCCCCTCCGTCTCCTGCTCCCGCGACACACGGTAGAGGGGCACTCCAAGGGGGATCGGCGGAGACCCAAAGAACACCCTCACCCCGACCCTCTCCCCTGAAGGGAGAGGGAGACCAGCGTCTTCAGCTTCCATCTTCCTCCTCTCCCCTTGGGGGAGAGGATCGAGGTGAGGGGTCCGCCGACGCCGAGGCGCGGTTCCAGGGCGGCCCGGCGGAAACCAACCTGGTCCGGATCGCCAACGTGCGCCGCACGGACGGGCACGCCGATGGACAGAGCGATGTGCAATTCGACCTCTCCTGGGGCAACACCTGGCGGGCTAAATGGACGGAACCGGCCGCGAACAACGTCACCGGCAAGGACCTTCCGGTCGAGAGCTGGAGCGCGGCCTGGGTGTTCGCGAAATACAGGCTGCCGGGCCGGGAGAAGGACGGCTACTTCCCGGCGACGCTCGCGCCGGATCGCGCGCGCCACAGCGTGCCCGGACAGGCGGCGCTGGATGTCGGCCTGACCGGCGGCAAGGGGATGGGCGTATTCATCTACCGCGCCAACGCCGGGCACGGACCGCTCGATCTCAAGGACGTGAGCCTGTGCTGGCTTCACGGGGCCGACGGCGTGACCAACCCCGCGGCGGCCGACCTGAAGGTCTTCGCCCTCGAGATGGTCTACGTGCCGCGGGGTGCGTTCAAGCTTGGCTCGGGCGGCGACGAGAACGGTAGTTTCACCGACGGCTCCTGGACCGACGGCCCAACGCTGCCCTTCCTGGTGGACGCGAACTGGAGCGCTCCGGCCGCGGAAGGATCCAACGCGAGGCGCCTCGGGAACGAACCCGGCCGGCTCTGGGGCGCCAGCGAATTCGGGCCGGACACCATCGGCCCCGAGGGCGCCGTGGTCAACGGCTATCCGACCGGCTACGAGCCTTTCTACTGCATGCGCTACGAAGTGACGCGGGGACAGTTCATGGCGTTTCTGAACACGATGTCGAGCGCGGCCTTCGCCAGCACCTCGGCCGGCGACAGTTCGCATGGGGGCGCCACCTACACGGCCGTCGGCCGGTACGGCCTCTCGGGAGTCTGGCCGAACTTCACGGCGGCCAAGCCCTACCAAGCCTGCAACCTGCTCTCGTGGTGGGACGGCGCCAAGTTCGCCGCGTGGGCGGGGTTGCGGCCCCTGACCGAACTGGAGTACGAGAAGGCCTGCCGCGGGCCGCGCCTGCCGGTGGCCGGCGAGTTCGCCTGGGGAACGACCGGCATCGCCCGGACGGAATACACCGCGACCCGCACGGGCGAGTCCGACGAGCGGATGGACGGGAATGGCGATCCGACGGCCGGCAACGCCAACTACGACCTGACCCTGCCGGCCTATTTCGGCTGGCCGACGCGCGGCGGGGTGAGCGCGATTCCGGGCAGCCCGATGCGCGCCGGGATTTTCGCGACATCGGAAAGCAGCCGTGTCGCCGCGGGGGCCTCGTACTGGGGAGTCCTCGATTTGAGCGGCAACGTGCGCGAGCAGGTGGTGACGGTCGGAAACGCCAAGGGGCGTCTGTTCGAGGGTTCGCACGGCACGGGAACGTTGGATGTTCCGGCGGATTGGCCGCCAATATCCGGCGGCGACCTCGCCATCGGCACCGGCTATCGCGGCGGGTTCTTCGGCGATCTCGTCGCCCCCCTGCGAGTGTCGGACCGCAGCCGCGCGGTGTTTAAGGAACGGGAAGCCTCCTTTAGCCGCGAGTCGCGTTCTGAGGCGAATGGTTGGCGCGGCGCGCGGACAGCCCCCGAAGCAGAGCAAGCACGCTCCGGGGCAAGCCCCGCAGCAGCCGCGGAGCAAGGCGTGGCGAGTCCGGTCGCCGTTCAAACCGCCCGCCGGATGCCGCGCCTGAACCGGGCCGTCCGCGCGGACGGCATTCTGGACGAGTGGACCGGCAGGCCGGCGCTGGTTTGCCGAAGCCTTTCCCGGATCTTCCCGGAGGACAGCCGGCGCCCGCCCGGACGCCAGGCGCTGTGGCAGGGACCGGAGGACTTGAGCGTCAAGGCGTGGTGGGGCTGCGACGGCGAAGCCCTGTGCGCGGCGGCCGAGGTGACCGACGACAAGCACGTCAACACGCAAACCGACGGCATGATCTGGAACGGGGATGCCATGCAGGTTGGACTGGTCGTCACGAACGGCGTCGAGTGGAACTTCGGGTTGGCCCTGACCCCGAATGGCGTCGTCTTTCATCAGTTTGCGGGCAAAGGCGACGCCTTGTCGAAGACGGCGCAATACGCCGTGGTGCGGGACGCCGCCGCCAAAGTCACCCGTTACGAACTGCGTCTGCCGCTGGCTGACCTCGGCCTGACGCCCAGCGCGGAGTTCGGCTTCAACGTCGCCTTCATGGATGACGATGACGGCAGCGGGCCGAAGTATTGGTTCCAGTTGGCGCCCGGCCTGTGCGGCCGGAATCCCAAGACACCCACCCCGGACAAGTCGTATCCTCGCTACGTGTTTGAACAATAGGCGTCGGACCGCCTAACGGTCAACGTCAGTGCCTGTTATCGGGAGAGCAAGAATGGCTTCTTGTCGTCGGCGAAATGACGCGGCGGGCATTGCCCGTTTTACCATCGGAATCTGCCTGTGCGCCCTTTTCTCCGGCGGCGCGGGCGCGGCCGGACCGGTCGTGGCCGGGGTGGCGAATTACAGCGCCGAAGAGCTGGACCGCGACATGGTCCGGGTGCAGGGCGGCGAGTTTCTCTACGGCATGACG